>Ga0335080_10001106_pt1 | contig 25893 bp, 21 predicted proteins | sample Lox_Sample_34_FD_206720 | JGI IMG/M metagenome (GOLD analysis project Ga0335080, IMG submission 206720) | Soil microbial communities from Loxahatchee National Wildlife Refuge, Florida, United States - Lox_Sample_3.4 | ecosystem: Environmental > Terrestrial > Soil > Wetlands | place: USA... | reverse complement strand
CATCGCCCACAATCTGCGCGGCCCCTCGGCGAAGATCCTCCCCGCGCTGGTCGCTGCGGTGTGGCCTTAAGCCTTCGCGTTCTGCTCCAGGAGCGCCAGCAATCCCCGCAGGATCTCGACCGGCGTCGGCGGGCAGCCCTGGATGACGAGATCGACGGGCAGCACCGCGGCGACGCCGCCGGCGCAGGCGGCGCTCTCCTGGAAGACGCCGCAGCCGGCGGCGCAGTCGCCGAGCGCCACCACCCATTTCGGATCCGGCGTCGCGCGCCAGGTCCGCTCCAGCGCGACCCGCATGTTGTTGCTAACGGGTCCCGTCACCAGCAGCAGGTCGGCATGGCGCGGCGAGGCGACGAAGCGCAGGCCGAAGCGCTCGATGTCGTAATAGGGATTGCCGAGGGCGTTCACCTCGAGCTCGCAGCCGTTGCAGGAGCCGGCATCGACCTCGCGGATCGAAAGGCTGCGGCCGAGCCGCTGGCGTCCGGTCTCGGCCAGCTTCTGGGCGATCTCCGCCAGCACGGCCTCATCCGCGGCGGGCGGCGCCTCGGTCAGCGGGCCTTGCATCAGGGCCTGGAGCAGCAGCCGGCGCATCTAGAGGTCGACTCCCGAATAGGAGCAGTTGAACGATTTGTTGCAGAGCGGGAAGTCGGCGACGATGTTGCCCTCGATGGCGGCCTCCAGCAGCGGCCATTGGAACCAGGAGGGATCGCGCAGATGGCAGCGCTCGATCCTTCCGTCGGCGCCGAGCCGCAGCCAGACGAAGACGTCGCCGCGGAACCCCTCGATGAGCATCGCGCCCTCGCCGCCGCCGGTTGCAGGCACCTTGGCCATGATCGGCCCGCCCGGCATGCGCTCCAGCAACTGCTCGATCAGCGCCAGGCTCTGCTCCACCTCGGCGATGCGGATGCGGACGCGCGCATCGACGTCGCCGGCGCTGAGGACCGGGGTCACGAAGACGACTTTGTCATAGGGCGCGTAGCCCGGCTGCTTGCGTGCATCGACCTTCCGGCCCGAGGCGCGGCCGACATAGCCGCCGGCGCCGAAGCTCCGCGCGAGCGCCTGGCTCAGCGTGCCGGTGCCGACCACGCGATCCTCCAGCGAGGCGGTGCCGTCATAGACCGAGACCAGATGCGAAAATTTCGCGCGGATCTCCTTCAGCAGGCTCCGGATCGCTTCCACGCCCGCAGGATCGAGATCGCGGGCAACGCCACCGGGCACGATCCGATCCATCATCAGCCGATGGCCGAAGGCCGCGGCGGCGGCCCGCAGCACGGATTCCCGGAGCGCGCCGCAATGGGCATGCATGACCGTGAAGGAGCAGTCGTTGCAGACGGCGCCGATATCGCCGAGGTGGTTGGCAAGCCGCTCGAGCTCCGCCATGACGGCGCGCAGATGGAGCGCCCGCTCGGGAGCTTGCACGCCGAGCGCCGCCTCGACTGCGGCGGCGAAGGCCCAGCCATAGGCGACGGTGCTGTCGCCGGAGACCCGGCCTGCGAGCCGCGCCGCCTTCATGAGGTCGGTGCCGCGCATCAGCGCCTCGGTCCCCTTGTGGGTGTAGCCGAGCCGCTCCTCCAGCCGCACGACGGTCTCGCCGAGGGCGGTGAAGCGGAAATGCCCGGGCTCGATGATCCCGGCATGGACCGGGCCGACTGGGATCTGGTGCAGGCTCTCCCCCTCGACCGGCAGGAAGGGGTAGGGCATCGCCGTATCGTGGCGCAGCCAGGGTCGCGGATCGGGCAGTTCATCCGGCTCGAGTCCATGGAGGTCGCGGAGCGCGCGCTCGAGACGCGTGGCCGCAGGATGGATCGCCGCCACCGAGGGATAGCGCCGCTCCGGGCAGGCGAGGGTGAGCACCAGCGGATCGGCGAGATCCATCATCGCCAGCGCCAAGTGTACCCGGTCGCCATCGCCCCAGACGCTGAGCAAGGTCGCGGCCTCGTCGCGGAGCGCCACCGCTGCCTCGCGCCAAGTGTCGGCATCGACCTCGAAGCGCGGCCAGGGGCGATGGCCCTCGATCGCGTTTCCCTTGCCCAGCAATTCGGTGAGTTGCGTCATGCTCCGTCCCTAGCCGAGCAACGCGGCGACATGCTGGAACCAGGCGGTCAGCGACGTCGGCAGGTAGAAGCCGGCGACGAAGACCAGCGCCAGATGCGCGAAGATCGCCACCAGCTTATAGCCCGCCGGGGCCGGGCCCGACTTCTCCTCCGGGCCTGGCGTGCCGAAGGCGAGCTTGTGCAAGCGCCAGATGAGGGCGCCGAAGGCGATCAGCAGGCCGAAGGCGAGCGGCACGGCCAGGAGCGGCTGGCGCGCGAAGGTCGAGCTCAGCACCAGGAACTCGCTCATGAAGAGGCCGAAGGGCGGCACGCCGGCGATGGCCGCCACGCCGGCGACCAGGCTCCAGCCGAGCAGCGGATGGGTCGCGGTCAAGCCGGTGATCTGCGATATCTTCTGCGTGCCCTTCACTTGGGCGATGTGGCCGACGCTGTAGAAGATCGAAGATTTGGTCAGGCTGTGCATCGCCATGTGCAGCAAGCCGGCGAAATTCGCCAGCGGTCCGCCCATGCCGAAGGCGAAAGTGGCGATGCCCATATGCTCGATCGAGGAATAGGCGAAGAAGCGCTTGATGTCGCGCCGGCGGTAGAGCATGAAGGCGGCGAAGCTGAGGGATGCGAGACCCATGGTCACCATCAACGGTCCCGGCGCCAGCGCCGCTTCGTTGGCAGCGAGCAGGATCTTGAACCGCAGCACCGCATAGAGCGCCACGTTCAGCAGCAGGCCGGAGAGCACCGCCGAGATCGGCGTCGGACCTTCGGCATGGGCGTCGGGCAGCCAGGCATGGAGCGGCGCGAGACCGACCTTGGTGCCGTAGCCGAGCAGCAGGAAGACGAAAGCGAGGTTCAGCAACGCGGGATCGAAGGCGCTGGCCCGGGTGGTCAGCACGTTCCAGGCCATGGCGTCGAGGCCTTCGCCGATCACCGGCAAAGCCGCCAGATAGACGATGATAGTGCCGAAGAGCGCCAGGCCGATGCCGACGCTGCCCAGGATGAAATACTTCCACGCCGCCTCGATCGCCTCATGGGTGCGGTAGATGCCGACCATCAGCACCGTCGTCAGGGTCGCAAGCTCGATCGCCACCCACATCAGCCCGATATTGTTCGCCATCAATGCGAGGTTCATGCCGAACATCAGCACCTGGTACATGGCGTGGTAGAAGCGCAGATAGGTCGGCGTCAGCTTGCCGCTTTCGAGCTCGTGCGAGATGTAGCCGGCGCTGAATGCGCTGGCGGTGAAGCCGACAAAAGTGTTGAGCACGATCAGGAAGACGTTGAGGTCGTCCACCAGCAGGAAGGTGCCGGCCGGGGGCCGATGCACGATCAGCGTCAGCGCCGCCAGGAAGGTCGTGAGGCTGGCGAGCACGTTCAGCTTCGACGACAGGCGATAGCCGGGCAGGGTGGCGAGAATCGCCGCCGATCCTGCCGGGACCGCCAGCACCATGGGCTCGGCGATGCTTGCCCAGTCGATCATCCGCGGTCTCCCCGGAACCGGTCGAGCGCCTGGACGTCCACGGAATCGAAGCGCTCCCGGATCCGGAACAGGAAGACGCCGATCACGATGAAGGCGATCAGCACCGAGAAGGCGACGCTGATCTCCACGACCAGCGGCATGCCCTTGGCGCCGGCCGCCGCCAGGATCAGCCCGTTCTCCAGCGACATGAAGCCGATCACCTGGCTGACGGCATTGCGCCGCGTGGTCATCATGAGGAGGCCGAGCAGCACCACGGCGAGGGCGAAGACCAGGTCCTCGCTGGTATACGCGCCGGAGCGGTGGGTGACGGGCAGCATGACCGCGATCGACAGCGCCACCAGGCCGATGCCGATCAGCATGGTCGAGCCGACGCCGACCACCTTCTCCACGTTCCGGTGGATCTCCAGCCGCCGGACGATGCGGAAGAGGGCGACCGGAATGATGGTCGCCTTGAAGACGAGGGCGATGGCGGCGGTGACGTAGAGATGCGGCGCGTCCTGCACATAGGCCTGCCAGGCGACGGCAAGGGCGAGCACGACCGCATGGCCGGCGAAGACCTGGATCAGGCCGAACATGCGGTCCTGGTAGAGCAGCATGAAGCTTGCCAGCACCAGGGCGCTGGCGAGGAGATGGGCGATGTCGAACTGGATGCTGTGCATGTCAGAAGCTCTTGCTCACGAAGAGCAGCAGTGCCGCGAGCAGCGCCAGCATCAGGGCGGCGCCGAGGAACTCCGGCACGCGGAAGACCCGCATCTTGGCGATCGAGGTCTCGAACACGGCGAGGAGTGTACCGCCCGCCCCCAGCTTGCCGACATAGAGGAGGAGTCCAAGGAGATAGGCGCCGGGCGCATCATCGGCCCGGGCGATGCCCCAGGGCAGGAACACGCAGCCGATCAGCGAGACATAGAGCAGGAGCTTCAAGGCGCTGCCGAGCTCGATCATGGCGAGATGCCGGCCGGAATATTCCAGCACCATGGCCTCGTGCACCATGGTGAGCTCGAGATGGGTCGCCGGATTGTCGATCGGGACCCGGGCATTCTCGGCGATGGCCACCATCAGCAGGGCGACGAGGGCCATGGCGAGCGAGACCCGGAGTCCGACATTGTGCTCCAGCATGAAGCGGGCGATGTCGGAGAGCTGGGTCGTCTGGGCGACCAGGGAGAGGGTGAAGACCGACATGATCATCGCCGGCTCGGCGAGTGACGCGATCATCATCTCGCGGCTGGAGCCGATGCCGCCGAAGCTGGTTCCGACGTCGAGCCCGGCCAAGGCCAGCATGAAGCGCGCGGTGCCGAGCAGCGCCACGATCGCGATCAGGTCGGCCGACCAGCTGAACATCAGGCCGGTGGCAAAGGTCGGCACCAAAGCGGCGGCGACCCAGACGGCGGCGAAGATGACGTAGGGCGCCGAGCGGAACACGGAGGATGCGGAACCCGCCAGCACCACTTCTTTCTTCAGCAGCCGCAAGAGGTCGCGGTAGGGCTGGATCAGGCTGGGGCCGCGACGGCGGAGGAGGAGGGCCTTGAGCTTGCGCACGAAGCCGGTCAGCAGCGGCGCCAGCAACAGCACCAGCAGCATCTGCCCGCCCTGGACCATCAATGCCGGGACTATTGCCATATCGCCAGCACCAGCAGGAGGAGGATGAGTGCGGTGAACACGAGGCCGAGATAGCGCCGGATGGTGAGATATTGAAGCGGGTTCAGCCGGTCGGCGATCCAGGAGACGGCGCGGGTCAGCGGCGCATAGACGAACTCCCAGATCGGGTCGCGGAGCTGCACCGTGATCCGCGCCGGGCCGAGGTCGCCGGGCGGCGGCATCTCGACCGTCTCCGTCACCTTGAAGGCGAAGTCGCCGAGCACGCGCCGCACCGGCTGGGCGAAGCTGCCGCCGGAATATTGGGTGATCGGGCTCGGGTCCGGGAAGCCGCAATCCCAGGCATCGGCGCGGCGCAGCCGCCGGCCGGAGAGGCGATGGACGATCCCGGCGCCGAGAACCGCCGTGACGGTCATGAACAGGATGACCATGAGCCCGTTATAGGAGCTGCCGGCCTGGGGATTGGGCACCAAGGAGAGCCAGGCTTGCCCGGCTTGCGCCGGCAGTTGCGCGCCGATCACCCGGACGACCATCGGCCCGAGCGCATCGATGAAGAACCCGGGCAGGATGCCGACCAGGATGCAGAGCGCCGCCAGCGCGAACATGCCGGCAAGGGAGAAGCGGTCCACTTCATGCGCCATGTCCGCGGCGAGGGATCGCGGGCGGCCGAGGAACGGGATGCCGAAGGCGCGCACGAAGGCGGCGCCGGCAAGGGCGGCCGAGAGTGCCAAGGCGGCGCCCATCGCCGGGACCACCAGCCGCAGACCCCAATGCGAGAGCTCGGGGCTGAGGAGGATCGCCTGGAAGGTCAGCCATTCCGAGACGAAGCCATTCAGCGGCGGCAGCGCGGAGATCGCAGCCGCGCCGATCAGGAAGCAAAGGGCGGTCAGTCCCATGCGATGGATGAGGCCGCCGAGGCGGTCGATGTTGCGCTCGCCGGTCGCGTTCAAGACCGCGCCGGCGCCGAGGAAGAGGAGGGTCTTGAAGAGGCCGTGGTTGAGCGCATGGAGCAGGGCGGCGCTCATGGCCAGGGCGGCGGCGAGTCCCAGGTGCTCGTCGCGGAAGGCAAGGGCGAGGCCGAGGCCGGCGAAGATGAAGCCGATGTTCTCGACCGTGCTGAAGGCGAGGATGCGTTTCAGATCCCGGTCCATCTGGGCGGCAAGGATGCCGAGCAGGGCACCGGCCGCTCCCAGCGCCATGATGACCGTGGCCCACCACCAGGCGCTGGTCCCGACCAGGTCGAAGACGATGCGGATGAAGGCGTAGACCGCGACCTTGGTCATGGCGCCGCTCATCAGGCCGGAGACGTGGCTGGGCGCCGCCGGATGTGCCTCCGGCAGCCAAACATGCAGCGGCACCAGTCCCGCCTTCGATCCTGCGCCCAAGAGGGCGAGGCCGAAGATCAGGTCGGCAATGAGAGGCGTCGCGTGGTGATTGCGAATGCCGGCGAAGGCATAGTCGCCGGCGGGGCCAGCCAGCAGGCCGAAGGCGAGCAGCAGGGCCAAGGTCCCGAACGCCGCCATGATCAGATAGAGAATGCCGGCGCGGAGGTTCGCCGGTTCGCGGTGATGCGAGACCACCAGCGCCCAGGAGGCGAGGGACATCAACTCCCAGGCGAACAGGAAGACGAAGACGTCATCCGCCAGCGGCACGAGATTCATGCCGGCGAGGAAGGCGGGATAGAAGGGCAGGATTCGCCGTGCCTCCCGCTCGTGCCGGCCATAGCCGATGGCGTAGATGCTGGCGAAGAGGGCGCTGAGGTCGATGACGACCAGGAAGCCGGCGGAGAGCGGATCCAGGCGGAAATTGGCGCCGAGCCAGGGAAGCCCCATCGGCAAAGTGAGGCTGTCGTCCATCGGCTGCAGGCCGATCAGCACCGCCCCGGCGATGGCCGCGATGGCGCCGGCGAAAATCGACGCCAGTCCATAGACCACGATCCGGCCGGATCGCTCGGGGAGCGCGACGCCGAGAAGCACGGTCAGGATAAGGCCGCCGATCAGCCACAGGATGGCGGTCAGCGGCATCAGGCAGCCGCAGCTGCGAGCGCGGAAGGAAAGGCCGAAGTCGCCATGGCGCAATCAGACTCGTCGGAGGAGGTCCGAATCGAGGCTAATCGGTGGAAGCCCCCGCGTACAACAGGGAAATCAGTCGGCTTTCACCGCCAGGCCGAAATCCTCGGCCACGAGGCCGATCCAGCGCCAGAGATAATCGGCGAAGCTCTTCAGGATGTAGATCTCGTAGCTGGGGCGGTCGTCGGTCTGATGCAGGAGCACGTTGGCCTTGCTCATGCTGGTCTGGGCGCATTGGCCGGGACCGAAGGCGCGGGGATGGAGATCGAGGCTGACGCCCCGCGCCAGAACGTCGCGTGCCGCCGGTCCGGCGAGGGTGATGACGGTCCGACTCTCGGAGACGTCGGTCACCGCCGCATGCTGGCCCTCGAAGGCGCGGCGCAGGCCGTCGATCAGGTTGGCGCGCTGCTCGCCCGGCGCCACGACCCACCACTCGTCGGGGCCGAGCCAGAGGATGCGGACGTCGCCCGCCGTGGAGACGGTGTTCGCCACCATCGGCAGATCGACGCCGGTCGCGGTCTTCACCGCGGCGGCGATGGTCGTGCCGCGGATGTTGATGATCGCGCGATGGGCGATCTCGCTCACGACGACGCCGGCATGGGCGGGATCGCTGCGGGTCGCCTGGGCGCTGAGACCGAAATGCGCGAGCGCGCTGCGGCGTTGATAGGCCTCAACCATTGATGCGCGCTCCCTCGGGGTCGAAGAACTTGGGCTCGGTCACCTTCATCTTGACCCTTTTGTCTTCCCAGCAGGCATAGAGCATCTGCCCCATGCGGTTGCGGCCATTCTTCACGAGCCCCATGGCGATCGAGCGCCCGACATTCGGGCTCCAATAGCTGGAGGTGACGTGCCCCAGCATGGTCATCGGCGGACGGTCCTTCAGGTGCTCGACGATCTGCACGCCGTCCGGCAGCACCACGTTCGGGTCCTCGGTCAGCAAGCCGACCAGATGCTTGCGGTCCGGTCGCTTGGTGTCGGAGCGGAGCATGGAGCGGCGGCCGATGAAGTCCGGCTTCGACTTCGCCACGATCCAGTCCATGCCGAGGTCCTGCGGCGTGATCGTGCCGTCGGTGTCCTGGCCGACGATGATGAAGCCCTTCTCGGCGCGGAGCACGTGCAGCGTCTCGGTGCCGTAGGGCGTGATGCCGTACTTCTCACCGGCCTGCATGAAGGCGCGCCAGACATGGAGGCCGTAGGAGGGCGGCACGTTGATCTCGTAGGAGAGATCGCCGGTGAAGGTGATGCGGAAGATCCGGGCCGGAACGCCGGCCACGTTGCCCTCGCGGAACGAGAGATGCGGGAAGGCGGCGTCATCCAGCGGCACGTCCGGTGCGACTTCCGCCAGCAGCTTCTTCGCCATCGGACCGCCGATGGCCATCACCGACCACTGCTCGGTCACCGAGGTGAAGTAGACCTTCTTGTCCGGCCACTCGCACTGTTGCCATTCCTCGAGCCAGCCGAGCACCCGCGCGGCGCCGCCGGTCGTGGTGGTCATGTGGAAGTGGTTCTCGGAGAGCCGGCTGGTGACGCCGTCGTCGAACACCATGCCGTCCTCGCCGCACATCAGTCCGTAGCGGCACTTGCCCGGCTCGAGCTTCGACCAGGCGTTGGTGTAGACCATGTTGAGGAACCAGGCGGCGTCCGGCCCCTGCACGTCGATCTTGCCGAGGGTCGAGGCATCGACGATACCGACGCCGGTGCGGACCGCCTTCACCTCGCGGTTGACCGCGTCGTGCATGCTCTCGCCGGGCTTCGGATAGTACCAGGGCCGCAGCCACTGGCCGACGCACTCGAACTTGGCGCCGTGATCCTCATGCCACTGATGCATCGCGGTCTTGCGGATCGGATCGAGGAAGTCGCCCTTGTCGCGGCCGGCGAAGGCGCCGAAGGTGACCGGGGTATAGGGCGGGCGATAAGTCGTGATGCCGACGTCGGGAATGCCGACGCCGCGCAGCCCCGCCATGATGGCGAGGGCATTGACGTTGCTGGTCTTGCCCTGGTCGGTCGCCATGCCCATGGTGGTGTAGCGCTTCAGGTGCTCGACCGAGCGATAGCCTTCGCGATGGGCGAGCATCACGTCCGCCGCGGTCACGTCGTTCTGATAGTCGATGAAATGCTTGCCGCCCTGGCCGACCGGCTTCTCCGCCGGGACGACCCAGAGCGGGCGCAGCGGATCTTCCGCCGCCACCGCGCCGGTCGATGGGACCGCGCCCGAGGCGCCGTCGAGGCCGGCTTCGCGCGCCGCAGCAGCGCCGGCGGCATGGCCTTCGCTCAGGCAGTCGCCGAGCGCGAACACGCCATGGCAGGCGCCGATCGAGACGAAGTTCTGGCCGGGGATCATGTCGCCCGGCACGAAGGCCTGGATCCCGTCGTCCCACTTCACCTTGGAGCGGGTCTGGGAATGGAGATGCACGGTCGGCTGCCAGCCGCCGGCGGAGCCGACGCAGTCGCAGGAGATGCGGCGCGGCGCGCCGGTGACTGCGGTGCCGTCCGCGGTGAGGCGCATGACCTCGACGTCCTTCACGCCGAGCGCGCCATGCACCTTCACGATCGCCGAGCCGAGGATGATCTCGATGCCCTTGGCCTTGGCAGCGGCGACCAGCGTACCGTTTGGTTCGGGGCGGAGATCGACCACCGCCGGAACGGTGACGCCGGCGGCGGCGAGGTCGATCGCCGTGCGATAGGCGCTGTCGTTGTTGGTCATCAGGACGACGCGCCGGCCGGGCATCACACCGTAGCGGTTGACATAGGTTCGGACCGCCGAGGCCGTCATGCAGCCCGGCCGGTCGTTGTCGAGATAGACCAGCGGCCGCTCGATGGCACCGGTGGCGAGGATGATCTTCTTGGCGCGGATGCGCCACAGCCGCTGCCGCGGCTTGTCCGCGACCGGGCCGAGATGATCGGTGAGCCGCTCGACCAGGCTGACGGAGTTGTGGTCGTAGTATGCAAACGCCGTCGTGCGGCTGAGCAGCTTGACCTCGGGCATCGCCGCCAGTTCGCGCAACGCGGCCGCAACCCATTCCGTGGCCGGCTTGCCGTCGATCGCCTCCGTGCTCTCGCTCAGCAGCGCGCCGCCGATCTCCGACTGCTCGTCGGCGAGCGTCACGCGCGCGCCGGTGCGGCCGGCGGCGAGGGCCGCGGCGATTCCGGCGGGACCGCCGCCGATCACCAGCACGTCGCAATGGTCGTAAAGCTTGTCATAGCGATCGGGATCGGGCTCGGCCGGGCCCTTGCCGAGACCGGCCGCCTGGCGGATGAACTTCTCATAGAACATCCAGCCCTTCGCGGGCCACATGAAGGTCTTGTAGTAGAAGCCGGACGGGATGAAGCGGCTGATCGCGCTGTTGATTGCGCCGACGTCGAGGTTGAGCGAGGGCCAGCGGTTCTGGCTCTCGGCGCTCAAGCCGTCGAAGATCTCGATCTGGGTCGCGCGGGTGTTGGGCTCGGTGCGGGCGCCGCGGCCGAGCTGGATCAGCGCATTCGGCTCCTCGGCGCCTGCGGTCAGGATGCCGCGCGGCCGGTGGTACTTGAAGCTGCGCCCGACGAGGCGCACGCCATTGGCGAGCAAGGCGGAGGCGAGGGTGTCGCCGGCGAAACCGGAATAGCTCTTGCCGTCGAAGGTGAACGTGACCGGCCGCGTGCGATCGATCCGGCCGCCGCTGTTGAGGCGATTGGCCCCCGTATTTCCAGATTGGCCGTTCATCGCGGGGTCTTCTCCGGCTGGGCGCCCTGCGTGAGAGCGGGGGCGGGCTCGCCCATCTTGTAAACCTTCAGGATCTCATGGGTGACGGTGTGGCGCGCCACGTTGAACCAGCGCCGGCAGCCCTTGGTGTGGACCCAGCGCTCGAAATGCACGCCCTTGGGGTTCTTGCGCATGAAGAGATAGTCTGCCCATTCGGCGTCGGACATGGTCTGCTGCTGCTCCAGCGTCGGGCGGGCGATATGTGCCTCGTGGCCGTAGCCGAACTCGTGCTCGTCGCGGGGGCCGCAATAGGGGCAGTGAATCAGGAACATCGGATGCGACCTCGTCCTAATGCGCGACGCCGGCGGCGCCGTGCTCGTCGATCAGATAGCCGGAGGTGAAGCGCTCCAGCGCGAACGGCACCGCCAGGGGATGCGGCTCGCCGCGGGCGATCGTGTGGGCGAAGACGTTGCCGGAGCCCGGCGTCGCCTTGAAGCCGCCGGTGCCCCAGCCGCAGTTGATGAACAGGTTCTCGACCGGTGTCTTGCCGATGATCGGGCTCGCGTCCGGGCAGGTATCGACGATGCCGCCCCACTGCCGCAGCATCCGCAAGCGACTGAAGATCGGGAAGAGATCGGTCAGCGCGTTCAGCTGGTTCTCCACCACGGGCGGGCTGCCGGCCTGGGCATAGGAGTTGAAGGCGTCGATGCCGGCGCCGAGCACCAACTCGCCCTTGTCCGACTGCGAGACGTAGACGTGCACCTGGGGCGACATGACGACGGTGTGGAGGATCGGCTTGATCGGCTCGGAGACCAGCGCCTGCAAGGGATGGCTCTCGACCGGCAGGCGGAAGCCGGCGAGGCCGGCGATGACGCCGGAATGGCCAGCGACCACGATGCCGATCTTCTTCGCGGCGATCGGGCCCTTGGTGGTCTCGACGCCCTTCACCACGCCGTTGACGATGTCGAAGCCGGTGACCTCGCAGTTCTGGATGATGTCGACGCCGCGCTCGTCGGCCTTGCGGGCGAAGCCCCAGGCGACGGCGTCGTGCCGCGCGTTGCCGCCGCGGCGCTGGAAGCTGGCGCCCATGATCGGGTAGCGTGCGGTCGCCGAGCAGTCGAGGATCGGCACCAGTTGCTTGATCTGCTCCGGCGTCAGGATCTCGGAATCGATCCCGTTCATCTGGATCGCATAGACCCGGCGCCGAAGCGCCTGCATGTCGTGTTGGGTGTGCGCGAGATTCATGATCCCGCGCTGGCTGAACATCACGTTGTAATTGAGGTCCTGGGAGAGGCCTTCGAACAGCTTCAGCGAGTGCTCGTAGAGATGGGCTGACTCGTCCCAGAGATAGTTCGAGCGCACGATCGTGGTGTTGCGCCCGGTATTGCCGCCGCCGATCCAGCCCTTCTCCAGCACCGCCACGTTGGTGATGCCGTGCTCCTTGGCGAGATAGTAGGCCGTGGCGAGGCCGTGGCCGCCGCCGCCGATGATGATGACGTCGTATTCGCGCTTGGGATCGGGGCTCCGCCAGGCTTCCTGCCAATCCTGGTGATAGCTCAGCGCATTCCGCACCAGGGTGAAGATGGAATAGGCCTGTTTCATGAATGTCCCCGGATGCGCGGTCATGGCGCGGTGATTCGGTGCGGCATACTGCCAAGGCGGATACCGCCGTTCAAATGGCCGCGCGCCATCTAATGTCGCGATCCCGTCGCAGGGTCAACCGGCTTCGCCGCACAAGCCTTTGAGATTTCGGCACTTGGGAGCGTATGGCGACGGTCACGCGCGGGCCGCGGCGGATGGTCCCGCCCGACCACATCGTGGAAGTCACCGGAAGGTCAGTCCGACATCAGAAGATGGTCTGAGAGCGTCGTTTGCCGGGAGGAAACTTGGCCTGACCACAAATCCCGAACGAATCTAGGGGTTTGCCGGGCAGAAGGGGTCAAATCCACCGCCGCTCCGGTTGCAAAGGCATCGGCGAATACATTTCTAAAGAACTGAATTTAGGGCAATTTTCTTTGAAATTGTGCGCTCTTTGGAAAATCGTAAACATCCCGGCGGCTGGGCTGTAAACGCTCTTGGCGACCGGCCCTGAGACGGTCTATAAGCGTCGTGACTATCCTCTCGGCGTCCTCCGGGTCGGCAGCCCCAGCGGCCCGGATGGCGCAAATGGACAAGTGGGAAGGCGGTGCGTTCGATGTTCGGGGATCTTCCGGCCAAGTTGCCTCAGCAGATCGCGTTCCTGCTGGTGCCGAACTTCTCCATGATCGCCTTCACCTCCGCGGTCGAGCCGCTGCGGCTCGCGAACCGCGTCAGCGGCAAGGAGCTGTTTCGCTGGCACCTGTTCTCGGCGGACGGCAAGCCGGTCGCGGCCAGCAACGGCATTCAGCTGGCACCGGAAGGCGCCGTCGATCAGATCCTGGGCTATCACACCGTGATCCTCTGCAGCGGGATCGACGGCCATCTCTACGAGGATCGCAACGTGTTCGCGACCTTGCGCCGCGCCGACCGCCAGGGTGCGGATATCGGCGCGCTCTGCACCGGCAGCCACATCCTCGCCAAGGCGAACATGCTGAACGGCTATCGCTGCACCATCCACTGGGAGAATCTCGCGAGCTTCACCGAGAACTTCCCGGAAGTGGAAGCGACCGCCGAGCTGTTCGAGGTCGATCGCAACCGCTTCACCTGCTCCGGCGGCACCGCGGCCCTGGACATGATGCTGAACATGATCGGCCAGCAGCACGGCCATGAGCTCGCCGCCGCGGTCTCCGAGCAGTTCATCCATGAGCGGATCCGCGACCGCCACGACCATCAGCGCATGGCATTGACCGCGCGGCTCGGCGTCAGGCATCCGAAGCTCATCCAGGTCATCCAGTCGATGGAGGCGAATCTCGAGGAGCCGCTCTCCCGCGGCGACCTCGCCAAGGCGGCCAGCCTCTCCAGCCGGCAGATGGAGCGCCTGTTCGCGAAGTATCTGAAGAAGTCGCCGGCGCGCTACTACGTCGAGCTCCGCTTGAACCGCGCCCGCCTGCTGCTGCTGCAGACCAACATGTCGGTGATCGACATCGCGCTCGCCTGCGGCTTCGTCTCGGCCTCGCACTTCTCGAAGTGCTACCGTGACTTCTTCGGCAAGACCCCGCGCCGCGAGCGCGCCGGTCCGGTCCAGCGCGGCGGCCTCGAGCAGCACGCCGCCGAGTAGGGCACGCGAAGCCGCCCCCTACGCACTACTCTGTATCCGTTCACCAGCTCGCGCGGGCCTCTCCGACATGCTCGCCGAACGGTGCGCGGGCGAAGATGCGGCGCAGGGCGGGCTCGAAGGCGGAGAGGGGCATGGTGTCGTAGTCGGGGTCGAAGGACGACTGGTCCCAGCGCGCGCAGAACTCCGCCGTCGGTTCGAACATCGGATGGCCGCGGAAGCGGTCGCGGGCATTGCGGTCGCCGCCCATGTGATGAAAGTAGTAATAGCCCTGGAACACGCCGTGATGCTTCACGATCCAGTGGGTCGCGGCGCTGACATAGGGTTGGAGGATGCTGGCGGCGAGATCGGAATGGTTCTCCGGCGCCAGAGTGTCGCCGATGTCGTGCAGCAGGGCGGCGACCACCATCTCCTCCGCGGCGCCGTCGCGGAAGGCGCGGCTGGCGGTCTGCAGCGAGTGCTGGAAGCGGTCGATCTTGTAGCCGATCGGATCGCCCGCCAGCAGTTTCAGGTGCTCGAGCACGCGGTCGGGGAAGCCGCTGCTGTGACGGCGATAGTGGCGGTCGAGGAGCTGGTATTCCTCCCGCGTGCCGTCCTCCATCCGCGTGAATTGGATCGTATCCCCGTCCATCGCCGCCTCTTCGATTGGTGCGCACTTCGAGGTCAGGCTAGAGTCCCCCTGTTATGACGACAAGCCCCATCGAAGACTCGGCGAAGGCGCTGCAGCCGCTCGGGATGATCCCGCGGGGCGGCTTTGTGCTCTCGGAAGCGGATGAGCGCGATCTCGCACCCTTTGCCGATCTCGCCACTGGCAAAAGCGGTCGGACGCTGATCCTGATCGGCAATGCCGGCCCGGCGATGTATCGCGCCTTCTTTGCAGCCGGGGGCGATCATCCAACGGGGCCGAACCCGCTCGATACCTGGACCCGCGGTGTGATCGAGCCCATCGCCGCCAAGTTTGGCGCGCGCGCAGCCTTTCCCTTCGGCGGGCCGCCTTGGCTGCCGTTCCAGCGCTGGGCGCAAAGGGCGGAGGAGCTGAAAGCCTCGCCGCTGGGTATCCTCATCCATCCGGAGTTCGGCCTCTGGCATGCCTATCGGGCGGCCTTGCTGTTCGAAGGGCCGATGGATCTTCCGGCACCGGCGCCGCTCGGCTTCCCCTGCGACACCTGCGCCGACCGGCCCTGCCTCACGAGTTGCCCCGCCGATGCCGTCACTGCGGCCGGCTATTCTGTGGATAAGTGCGCACCCCATGTCGCCGGAAATGCCGGAGGCGAATGCCGGGAGCGCGGGTGTCTCGCCCGCCGCGCCTGTCCGGTTGGCCGCGAATACACCTATCCTGAACCCGCTCTGGCGTTCCACATGGCAGCATTTCTGGCCGGACGGCGCGCTGCGGTGTGAGCTTTCCGCGTTGACCTGCAACAAGCGGTAAGCTGGGTGTTAAATTCATGATTCGGCGGCATGATTTCGAACATTTGGCTTGTTTTGCGCCGCGCCGGGGGAGTATCTATTCCGCAGTTTGACCCAGGGACACAGGGGAGTGGACGCGTGAGCATCCAGGTCCGTCGGCTGGCAATCGCCGCCGCCTTAACATTCGTTTCTTCGCCAATCTGGTCGACCGCCGTTCTGGCGACGCCGGTGACCCTGAACGCGGTCGCGACGCCGGGTGGCGCCGTTCTCAGCGAGCCGGTCACCTGGCAGGTGCAGAGCATCGACAAGAAGGGTGCGCTGGTCCCGACACCGGTTGCGGCCGGAACGGCGCCGATCCTCAAGACCGATCTGAAGCCCGGCCAGTACCTCATCACCGCCAAGCGCGGGACGATCTCGATCCAGCAGGGCCTGATGGTCGGCCGCAGCGACGAGGTCCGCAACATTGTGGTCAGCGCCGCCAACCCGGTGATGCAGGCGAAGTCGGGCACAGCCAATGCTGCAGCGCCGGTCGTTGCCGCGACCGGAGCGCCGGCCACGGTGAGCGTTGCGCCGAAGGCCGCCGCGGCTGCGCCCACCACCGGGCTCGCCGCCAATTCAAAGCTGGTGATCGGCATGATTCCGAATACCGGCCGTGGACCCATCACCGAGCCGATCGACTGGCAGCTCTACACCTATTCCAAAGGCCAGACCGAGAACGGCTATCTGGTGGCCCATAAGAATAGCCCCTCGGCCACCTTCATGCTGCCCGCCGGCAGCTACGTGATCCGCGCCGGCTACAGGGGCACCCAGGCCGACCTCGTGATCCCCGTCGCCGCCAACCAGTCCTATACCTACACGATCAATCTCTATGCCGGCGAAGCCAAGCTGACCGCGGTGAAGCCGACCGGTCCCGCCCGTGAGGCGGTGGTCTGGCAGATCGTGCGCGAGAAGCCCGGCCCGGACGGCAAGTACGAGCTGGTGACCGCCAGCAACGATGCTTCCCCGCAGCTCCTGGTGCGCGAGGGCAAGTATCTCGTCGTCGCCCGGCTCGGCGACATGTGGGGCGTACAGCCGCTCTCGGTCTCCGCCGGTCGCGTCACCGCCGCGCGGGTGAAGTTGCAGCGCGGCGAAGGCGCGCCGATCGTCGTCGCCTCGGCCAACTGACGAACTGGACCTGGGTTCTGTTGAAACGGCGGCCGCAAGGCCGCCGTTTTCGCATGCTGCGACGGCATCGTGCGGATGAGGTTTTATGCCGCGCTCCGGCAGCGCCGGGTCTGCTAGGATTCCCTGGAAATTCCGGAACCTAGAGACTTTTGATCCTCCATGTCGCGAGAACAGCGCCCCCGGCGCGAACGTCGAGTGCCGCGCGCCATCAACCAGCTGCCGTGGCGCACCTACCGCAATCCCTATAGCCCCATCCAGGCCCTGACCGAGCCCCAGCTTGAGGCGATCCACCAGGCGTCGCTGCGCATCCTGGAAGAGCTCGGCATGGAGTTTCTGGACGCCGAGGCGCTGGCGATCCTGAAGGAGAAGGGGGCGGAGGTTGTTGCCGGCAGCAACCGGGTGAAGCTGCCCCGCGACCTGGTGCTGCACTACGTCGGCAAGGCACCCCACGAATTCACGCTGCACGCGCGCAATCCGGAGCACAACCTCACCTTCGGCGCGAACCATATCAATTTCGGCTCGGTCGCCTCGGCCCCCAACGTTTCCGACCTCGATCGCGGCCGCCGCCCCGGCAACTACAGCGACTATTGCGACCTCCTGAAGCTGGTCCAGACCTTCAACGTCGTGCAATTCACCGGCGGCTATCCGGTGGAGCCGGCGGACCTGCCGCCTTCGACCCGCCATCTCGACGCGCATTACGCTGCGCTGACCCTGACCGACAAGATCTGGCACCCCTATTCGCTGGGCCGCGAGCGGATCGAGGATGCGATCGAGATGATCTGCATCGGCCGGGGCATCGACAAGGCGCAGCTCGCCCGCGAGCCGAGCCTGTTCTCCATCGTCAACACCAACTCGCCGCTCCGGCTCGACATCCCGATGCTGCAGGGGCTGATGGCCATGGCCCGGCACGGCCAGCCGGTGGTGGTGACGCCGTTTACGCTCTCCGGGGCCATGGCTCCGGCGACCGTCGCGGGCGCGCTCGCCCAGCAGAACGCCGAGGCGCTGGCCGGCATCGCCTTCATTCAGATGGTCAATCCGGGTGCGCCCTGCGTCTATGGCGGCTTCACCTCCAACGTCGATATGAAGACCGGTGCGCCGGCCTTCGGCACGCCGGAATACACCCGCGCGGCCATCGCCGGCGGTCAGCTCGCCCGGCGCTATGGCTTGCCGTACCGCTCCAGCAATGCCTGCGCCGCCAATGCGGTCGATGCGCAGGCGGCCTACGAATCGGAGATGTCGCTCTGGGGTGCGGTCATGGGCCACGCCAATCTTATCCTGCACGGCGCCGGCTGGATGGAAGGCGGCCTGGTCGCCTCCTATGAAAAGCTGGTTCTGGACGTCGAGCTCATCCAGTCGATGGTGGAGTTCCTCCAGCCTCTGGTGGTCGATGAGGATACCCTCGGCTTCGAGGCGATGCGGGAGGTCGGGCCGGGCGGGCACTTCTTCGGCGCGGCGCACACCCTCGCCCGCTACGAGAAGGCGTTCTATGCGCCGCTGCTCTCCGACTGGCGGAATTTCGAGAATTGGCGACTGGCGGGCGGGCTCGATGCGGCGCAGCGGGCGAATCAGCTCTGGAAGCAGGCGCTGGCGGATTTCACCGCGCCGGCGCTCGATCCGGCGATCGACGAGGCGCTGAAGGATTTCGTCGCCCGTCGCAAGCAGGCCGGCGGCGTCAAGGCGGCCTGAGCCGCATACCATCATATTCCGGAAAAAGGCAGGCGCCCGACGGGGATGAACGTCGGGCGCCCAAGACCTCGAGGCGGGTCCGTGGGGACGGTTGGGTGTAGCCCCGCCTCGCACTAGTAAAGTAGGTCGAGACCGGGAAAAGTTCTGTGACCGCGATCACAACGCAGCGCACTGTTCTGCGCGACACTGTGCATGTCTAGGAACCGCTAAAACCGCGGCCCCCGGTGCGATCCGCCGAGGATTGCCGCCATTGGTCGCCTCGCCGGGACCATGGTAAGCTCGCGCCCGATGCTTCGGCTCCACGAAATCGTGATGAGGTTTGCGATGCAGGTGCGCGCGGCGAGGGCCCTGAGCCTCGCCTTGTGTTTGATCGGAGCGCTCGGATTCGCCGGGACTGGCGTCGGCCGGGACGCTCGGGCCGACGACAAGGTCAACATCGGCGCTTTGTCGTGTCATGTCTCCGGCGGAGTCGGCTTCATCTTCGGCTCCTCCAAGGACATCGCCTGCATCTTCAAGCGGCCGAACGGCGAGACCGAGCGCTATCACGGCGAGATCAACAAGTACGGAGTCGATATCGGCTTCACCACCGAGGGCCGGATGATCTGGGGCGTGTTCGCGGCGGGCCAGGTCGGCCCCGGTGCGCTCGCCGGCCATTATGGCGGTGTGACCGGCGAGGCGGAGGTCGGCCTCGGACTCGGCGCGAATGTGCTGCTCGGCGGCAGCAACAAGCAGATCGCCCTCCAGCCTGTGAGTTTCAACGGCGGAATCGGCCTCAACGTGGCGGCCGGAGTCGCCTCGGTAACGCTCGTGGCCGGCAAATAACCTTCGGAGTTCGGTCTTGAAGCTGACACGCATTCTTGCGGCGCTTGCGGTGGCCGTCGTCTTCATTGCGACCGGTGCTGCGGCGCAGCAGGGGCCGTACAAGATTTCCGGCACTTGCGGCGGCCTGCCGGAGGTCGCGTTGAAGACCGCGCCGGGATACTGCGTCGGCCTGGTGGCCTCGGGCCTCAAGTTTCCCCGCGGCGTGCTGCCGCTCGACGGCGGCAGGGTGCTGGTCACCGAGATGATCGGCTGGGGATCGCCCAACGGAAGGGTCGCGCTGCTGACGCCGGACGGGAAGGGGAACTACACGAAGAAGGTGGTGCTCGGTCATTTGAGCCAGCCACACGGCTTGGCGCTCGGGCCGGACGGCAAGGTCTATATCGGTGTCACCGCGGGGGTGAAGCGGTTCGCCCTCACCGATCCCGCCGGCACGGCAGAGGATGTGATCGGCGGCAAGGCGACGGTGGGGGGCCCGCCCGGGACCGGCCGGCACCCGCTGGAAAGCCTGCTCTTCACCAAGGCCGGCACCTTGCTCGTGAACGTCGGTTCCTTCACCGACAATTGCGAGGACGAGAACGGCAATCCGCCGAATCCCGACCAAGCCTGTCCGGAGACCGTGGGGCCGGAGGCGCATGGTCTGGTGCGGGAATACAGCTTCGACTGGAGCACCGGCAAGGCGACCGGCTGGCGGGTCTTCGTCGATGGTCTCCGCAACTCGATGGGCCTTGCGCAATATCCGGCGAGCGGCGTCATCTTGCAGGCGGAGAATTCCCGGGATGCGATCGACCAGGTGATGCCCGGCCTCGCCAACGACGAGGACCTGCCGCCGGACGAGATCAACGTGCTGGAAGCGGGCCAGCATTACGGCTGGCCCTATTGCTACGGCGCCGATCTTCCGGCCCCGGAATACCCGAAGTGGAACTGCAGCGCCGATCGCGCGCCGGAGCTGGCGCTGCCCGCCCATGCGGCGCCGCTGGGGATGGCCTATTGGCATGGCGGGCTCGCGGTCAGCTTTCACGGCTATCGCGACCACGGCCATCGGCTGGTCTGGTTTGCGATCGACGCCGGCGGCCTGCCGCACGGCCCGGCCCAGGAGCTGATCTTCGACTGGCAGAAGCCGGAGGGGGCGCCGGTCGACGTCAAGGCCGGCGCCGACGGCGCGCTCTATGTGACGGAGGACCACAACGGCACGGTCCTCCGCCTCGTCGCGGAATAAGCGCGGCTTCTCCTACTCGTTGGCCTGGATCGCCATCTGGACGTCGCGCTGACGTCTCGCTTCGGCGCGGGCCATGTAGACCGTCGAGATCATCACGCCGACCGCCACCACCGAGATGATCAGGGTCGCGAGCGCGTTGATCTCCGGGTTGAGGCCCAGCCGCACCTTGGAGAAGATCACCATCGGCAGGGTGTTGGCGCCCGGGCCGCTGGTGAAGCTGGTGATCACCAGATCGTCGATCGAGATGGTGAAGCCGAGCAGGAAGCCGGAGACGATGGCCGGCGCGACGATCGGCAGGGTGATCACGAAGAACACCTTCAGCGGCTTGGCGCCGAGGTCCTGCGCCGCCTCTTCCAGCGAGATGTCGAGCGTGGAGAAGCGCGACTGCATCACCACCGAGATGTAGGAGAGGGTGAAGGTGATGTGGGCGATGGTGATGGTGCCGAAGCCACGCTGCCGCAACCAGCCGAAGCCCCAGATGTCGCCCATGAAGGTCTGCGCCTGGACGAACAGCAGCAGCATGGAGAGGCCGGTGATCACCTCCGGCATCACCAGCGGCGCCGTCACCATGCCGGAGAGCACGGTGCGGCCCTTGAAGGCGCCGAACCGCGCCAGCACGTAGCCGGCGATGGTGCCGAGGATGGTGGCGACGGTGGAGCTCAGGAGCGCGATCCTGAGGCTCAGCAGGAAGGCGGTGATCACCTGGGTATCGTTCATGAGCGCGCCGTACCAGGCGGTCGAGAATCCGCCCCAGACCGTGACCAGCTTCGACGCGTTGAACGAGAAGAAGATCAGCGAGAAGATCGGGCCATAGAGGAAGAGGTAGCCCAACACCATCATCAGGATGATGAACCAGGAGAGGCGCTTGTTCATTTGCCGGCCTCCGCCTCCTTGTTTTGGTAATACTGGTAGAACGTGATCGGCACAACGAGGAGCACCAGCACGGCGATGGCGATCGCCGAGGCGGTCGGCCAGTCGCGGTTCTCGAAGAACACGTTCACCAGCTCACGGCCGATCATGACCGTGTTCGAGCCGCCGAGCAGCTCCGGGATCACGTATTCGCCGACCGCCGGGATGAAGACCAGCATCGAGCCGGCGACGATGCCCGGGAAGGAGAGCGGCACGGTGATCTTGAAGAAGGCCTTCAAGGGCCGGCAGCCGAGATCGGCGGCGGCTTCCAGCAGGGTCAGGTCCATCTTCTCCAGGTTGGCATAGAGCGGCAGGATCATGAACGGCAGGTAGGAATAGACGATGCCGACATAGACCGCGAACTGCGTGTTCATCATCGGCAACGGGTCGCTGATGACGTGGAACGCGATCAGGATGTTGTTGATGACGCCGTTGTTCTTCAGGAGGCCGATCCAGGCATAGACCCGGATCAGGAACGAGGTCCAGAACGGTAGCACGATCAGCATCAGCAGGGCGTTGCGGACCGTGGGGCTGGAGCGCGCCATGCCGTAGGCCATGGGATAGCCGATCAGCAGGCAGAGGATGGTGGACCAGAAGGCCGTCACCACCGAGTTCCAATAGGCCTTGATGTAGAGCGGCTCGGCGACGAGATAGCCGTAGGCCTGGGTATAGAGGTCCGGCTTCAGGTGCCCCTGGAGGAAGCAGGTCCAGCTTGAATCGGCCAGCGTCGGATCGGTGCAGATGAAGAGCGGCGAATAGGGCGGCTGCGCGATCCTGAGCTGCGCGAAGCTGATTATGAGGACGATCAGGAACGGGATCAGGAAGAACAGGATCAGCCAGATATAAGGGATCAGGATCACGGCCAGACGCGGCTGGATTCCCATGGCCTTCAGGACATGGCCGATCGATGCGGCGCCGGGCGCCCGGTGCAGGCGTCCGCCAGTGGACGCGCGGCCGGGTACGGGTTCGGTGTTGCTTGCCATGGCGGTTCCCTAGGACAGCAGGATGACCGGGCTGTTGGGATGCCAGGTGAGGCTCACCCGGTCGTCCCAGCCGATCTCCTGCTCCGCGGCCCGTATCTGGTTCGGCATCGTCACCTTGACTTCCTTGCCGCTGTCGAGCTTCACCAGATAGATCGAGAGATTGCCCATATAGGCGATGCCGGTGACGGTGCCCTTGATGCAGTTGTAGGGCTCGTCGCGGTCTTCCCGCTCGATCTGGATCTTCTCCGGCCGCAGCGCCACCCACACCTTGGCGTCCGGCGCCGCGGAGATGCCGTGATCGACATAGATCCGGCCGCCGGCCTCCTCTGATTCGATCAGCACATGGTCGGCCTCGTCTTCCAGCATCCAGCCTTCGAACAGGTTGACCGAGCCGATGAAGTCCGCGACCTGCTTGTTGTGTGGGTACTCGTAGATCTCCTGCGGCGTGCCGATCTGGACGATCTGGCCCTGGTTCATGACGCCGATCCGGGTCGAGAGGGTCATCGCCTCTTCCTGGTCGTGGGTCACGACGATGAAGGTGATGCCGAGCTTGTCCTGGATGTTCATGATCTCGAACTGCGTCGCCTCGCGCAGCTTCTTGTCGAGGGCGCCCAGGGGCTCGTCCAGCAGCAGCAGCTTCGGCGCCTTCACCAAGGCGCGCGCCAGGGCGACGCGCTGGCGCTGGCCGCCGGAGAGCTGATGCGGCTTGCGCTTCATGAACTGGGTCAGCTGGACCATGTCCAGGATCGCGGCGACCCGGTCGCGGATCTCGGAGGCCGGGCGCTTGTCCTGCTTCAGCCCGAACGCCACGTTCTGCTCGACGGTCATATGGGGGAACAGCGCGTAGGACTGGAACATCATGTTGGTCGGACGGTTGTAGGGCGGAATGTCCGCCATATCGATGCCGTCGATGTAGATCTTGCCGGCGGTCGGTTCCTCGAAGCCGGCGAGCATGCGCAGGAGCGTTGTCTTGCCGCAGCCGGAGCCGCCGAGCAGCGAGAAGAGCTCGCCGCGATAGACGTTCAGCGAGACGTCGTTGACCGCGACGAAATCACCGAACTTCTTGGTGACATTCTCGATGCGGATATAGGGCTCCGCATCGGGATCGTTCCAGGGCATTTCCGTATGATGATGTTCCGGCTTGTCGGCTGGCATGATTTTCCTGTGAAATTGCCGTGCAATATGCGAGTTCGCCGGGCTACTGCCCGGTCTTGAATCGGGTCCACTCCCGGGTGATCACGCGTTGGACGTCCACGTCGCGGACTACGCTCGGATAGCCGTTGGCCAGGATCTTGGCATCGGGATAGATCGAGGGGTCGTCCAGGATGTCCTTGTTCACCAGTTTCATCGCCGCCATGTTCGCGGTGGCGTAATAGGTCGTGTTGGTGTTCGCCGCCGCCACGTCCGGCCGCATCATATAGTTGATGAACAGCATGGCGTTCTTCGGATGCGGCGCATCCTTCGGCACCAGCATCGCGTCGAACCAGATGTTGGTGCCCTCCGTCGGGATCGTATAGGCGAGATTGATCTTCACATGGGCGTCGGTGGCGCGCTGCGTGGCGGTCGCGTAGTCGCCGGACCAGCTCATCGCGATGCAGAGATCCTTGTTCGGCAGGTCGTTGAGATAACCCGCGGAATCGAACTTCTTGATGAAGGGCCGCACCTGCAGCAGCATGTCGGCGGCGGCCTTGATGTCGTCCGGGTTCTGCGAGGTGGGGTCTTTCCCCATGTACGCGAGAGCCAGCGGGAACACGTCCTCCGGAGAGTCGAGGAAGGAGATGCCGCAATCCTTGAACTTCGCCGCGACTGCGGGATCGAAGATCATCTTCAGGCTGTCGAGCGGCGCGCTCTTCATGCGCTGCTGGATCATGTCGACGTTGTAGGTGAAGCCGTTGGTGCCGAAGTTGTACGGCGCCGCGTACTGGTTGCCGGGGTCGGCCTGCTTTGAGAGAAGGTCGAGGATCCAGCGGTCGATGTTGCTGAAGTTGGGCAGCGCGGGCTTGTCGAGCTTCTGGTAGAGGCCGGTGCGGATGTCGCGGGCGAAGAAGTTGGAGGAGGGGAACACAACGTCGTAGCCGGCATGGCCGGTCAGCAGCTTCGCCTCCAGCGTCTCGTCGCCGTCATAGGTGTCGTAGTTGACCTTGATCCCGAATTCCTTCTCGAACTCCTTCACCTTGTCCATGTCGATGTAGTCGGACCAGTTCGAGACGTTCAGCACCTTCTCGGCGTCGCCGGCCGCGCTGTCGGCGACCGCCTCCACCGGCAGCAGGAATCCCGCAACCAGGGCTGCGACCAACGCGGTCGCAGCCGACCGTACCGTCAATTGCGGCATGGAACCTCCCCAAATCGCGCTAAAGCCCAACGCCTGCCATTCGTCCGGATTTGATCCGGATCGTCATTCTTCTCACGCCCGCCGGTATCTGACCGCGACTTCGGCCGCCCTGTCAACAATCGCCGCGGGTGGCCGCCGGATGCGAAAAGCCCCGCGCCCAGGTCTTGGGGCGCGGGGCCGTTCGTCGTCATGACGTCGCGGACGCGCTTACTGGCCGGTCTTGATCGCCGTCCAGGTGCGGGTCCGGAGCTGGTCCAGAGCCGGCGACGCCACCTTGTCGCCCTGCAGCTTCGCCATCACGTCGGCTGCGGGATAGATCGCCGGGTTGCCCTTGTCGTCGGCGACGATCAGGCCCTTGTCGAGCGCCGTCTTGTTCGGCGTCGCATAGTGCACGGCATTGGCGTTGTCCGCCGCGACCTGGGCGTCCAGCATGTTGTTGATGTACTTCAGGCCGGCATCGACGTTGGCCGCGTCCTTCGGCATCGCCAGGTTATCGACCCAGAGCAGCGTGCCTTCCTTCGGGATCACGTACTGGATCTTCACGCCGTTCTTGGCGTCGTCGGCGCGCGACTGGGCGATCTCGAAGTCGCCGTTCCAGCCCAGCGCCAGGCAGATCTCGCCGTTGGCGATGTCGTTGATGTAGCTGGAGGAGTGGAAGTACTTGATGTACGGGCGCACCGCCGTCATCGCCTTCTGCACCTCGGCATAGTCTTCCGGCTTGTCGGTGTGCGGGTCCTTGCCGAGATAGATCAATACCGACTGCAGCACGTCGGAAGGCGCGTCGAGCATGGTGACGCCGCAATCCTTGAACTTGGCGACGACCTCCGGCTTCATGATCAGATCCCAGCTGTCGGTCGGCGCGTCCGGCATGCGCTCCTTGATCTTGTCGATGTTGTAGCCGAGGCCGACGGTGCCCCAGAAATACGGCACCGAGTATTCATGGCCGGGGTCGAACGCCTCGGTCGCCTTCAGCAGCACCGGGTCGATGTTGGAGAGGTTCGGCAGCTTCGACTTGTCGAGTTTCTGGAATACGCCGGCCTGGATCTGGCGGCCGAGGAACGCGCCGGAGGGCACGACCACGTCATAGCCGGTGTTGCCGGCGAGCAGCTTCGCCTCGAGGGTCTCGTTGGAGTCGAAGACGTCGTACTGGACGGCGATGCCGGTCGCCTTGGTGAAGTTCTCGTTGGTGTGCTCGCCGATATAGTCCGACCAGTTGTAGACGTTGACCTTGCCGCCGGCGGCGGCGGGAGCCGGTGCCGGCGCCGGCGTGGCGGCGGCCTGCTGCTGGTTGTCGGTCGTGGCCGGCTGGGTCGCC
>Ga0335080_10001105_pt1 | contig 25895 bp, 24 predicted proteins | sample Lox_Sample_34_FD_206720 | JGI IMG/M metagenome (GOLD analysis project Ga0335080, IMG submission 206720) | Soil microbial communities from Loxahatchee National Wildlife Refuge, Florida, United States - Lox_Sample_3.4 | ecosystem: Environmental > Terrestrial > Soil > Wetlands | place: USA... | reverse complement strand
ATGGGGCATCGCCTGGTACCAGGGGCGCCTGCCGACGGTCCGGCGCGGCGTCATGGCCGCGCACGCCGACGAGGCCATCGTCCGCGCCGCGCGCCACGCCCGCTCGCACCTCGTCCTCGCCCACGTGCGCGACGCCAGCGTCGGCCGGGTGGCGATCGAGAACACTCACCCGTTCGTGGCGGGCTCCTGGGCGTTCGCGCACAACGGCACCGTGGCCCGCTACAAGAAGTCGCGGAGCGTCCGGAAGGCGCTGGAGTGCGAGATCGGGCCGCGCCTGCGCGGGCGCATCCAGGGGGAGACGGACAGCGAGAGGTGCTTTCTCATCTTCCTCACCCGCCTGGGAGCTCGCTCCCGGGCGCATCCGCCCGGCCTCGAGGCCGTGCGCGACGCGCTCGCCGACCTGGTAGAGGTGGTCACCGGGATCTCGGATCGGGGTGAGCTCCGCTCCACCCTCAACTTCCTCGTCTCGGACGGGCGGCTTCTCGCCGCCTGCCGGCACCTGAAGCCGCTCCACGTCGCTCCGCACGCGCGCGATGGTCACGTCCTCGCGCTCGCGAGCGAGCCCATCGGACGCGACGGCTGGGAGGAGGTGCCCGAGGACGGCTTCGTCGGCGTCGATCGGGCGCTGCGGATGTTGCGAGGCCCGCTCTTCGCGGGCCGGGGCGCGCACGCTCCGAGCCGCACCTCCGACGCCTCCGCCTCCTGGGCCCCACCCCGCGCCCGGCGCCGTTAGGTCTTGCGCCGCCCCTTCCCACGCGCGGAGGGACGCGCCGGGCGGCGGGCCCCTCGCACCCGGAGCGTCGGCCTGCCGAGGGCGCGGGCCAGCGCGGCGTGGCGGGCGCCCGTCCCGACGATCCGCAGGTGGCGCACCGAGGGCCTTCTCGGGTCGTGTGCGAGCTCGATCTCCAGCCGCTCGGCGGGGAGCGCGCCCGGGACCCGGTCGGCCCACTCGACCACGAGGGCCCCGTCCCCGCCGGGCAGGTCGGTGAATCCGGTGGCGTAGAGCTCGTCGAAGTCCCCGACGCGGTAGAGGTCGGCGTGGTGCAGGGGCAGGCGACCCCGGTAGGTGGCGACGATGGCGAAAGACGGGCTCGCGACGTCCCTGCTGGCGACGCCCGCTCCCTCGCAGATCCCCCGGGCGAGATGGGTCTTCCCGGCGCCCAGATCTCCGACCAGGGCCACCACGTCGCCGGGCGCGAGGAGGCGCCCGAGCCTCTTTCCGAGGGAGGTGGTCTGGCGCGCCGAGCGGCTGAGGCGCCGCAGGGCGAGGCGCGCCCCCTCGTCCATCACCATCAGCGACCCCACTCGACCCAGACGGCCCCGAGGGCCTCGGCGACGTCTCCGGCGGCGAGCCCCCGCTGCCCGAGGCGACGGGCAGCGAGGTCGCCGGCCCGGCCGTGCACCCAGGCCGCGGCACGGGCCGCGTCGCGGATGGGAAGGTGGCTTCCCAGGAGGGCACCGGCGAGGCCGGCGAGGACGTCGCCGGTTCCGCCAGTGGCCATGCCGGGGTTCCCGGTCAGGATCACGGCCGGGACGCTGTCCGGATCGGCCACCACGGTGCGCGCCCCCTTCAGGATGACGACCGCCCCCCACTCGCGCGACTTCCGCTGGGCGACCTCGAGCCGGTCCGCCTGGACCTCCTCGACGCTGGTGCCGAGCAGGCGGGCCATCTCGCCGGGGTGCGGCGTCATGACCACCGGCGCCCAGCGCGCCACCGAGGCGACGAGGCCCGGATGCTCGGCGAAGGCGTTCAGCGCGTCGGCGTCGAGGACCGCCGGGAGCTGCGCCCGCTCCAGCAAGTCGCGGATGAGGGGACCGGTCTCCGGCCCCCGCGGGATGCCCGGGCCAATGACGATCGAGTCCGCGTCCTTCGCGGCCGCCACGAGTTCGGCGAGGTCGGAGCGCCCGAGCGGTCCCTGTCCGGGAAGCGGGTGGTTCATCGCCTCCGGCACGCCCACGAGCGCGAAGGGCATCACCTCCGGCCGGGCGGCCAGGGTGACGAGCCCCGCCCCCCCGCGGAGCGCGCCCCGGAGCGCCAAGTGCGCAGCCCCCGTCTTCCCGGGCGAGCCGGCCACCACCAGCACCCGGCCGGCGTCTCCCTTATGGGCCTCGAGGCCCCGGACGGGCACGAGCGTGCGGGCCTCGGCCTCGGTGAGCACCTCCGCCGTCACCGGGACCCGCGCCGCCGCGGCGGCGGGCATGCCGATGTCGGCGACGCTGACCTCGCCGGCGTACTCGGCACCGGGGTAGACGACGAGCCCCTTCTTCTGGAAGGCGAGCGCGACGGTCCGGTCGGCCCGCACCGCCCTCTCCATCGGATGCCCGGTGTCGGCCGAAAGGCCGGAGGGGATGTCGACCGAGAGGACGCGGGCGCCCCGCTCCCGCAGCTCCTGCATGCGGGCGATGGCGGCCGCGTAGACTCCCTCGGGGGGTCGCGAGAGCCCGACGCCGAAGACGGCGTCGACCACCACGTCCCCAGGCTCGGCCCCCATGGCCGAAACGGCGGTGGCGTCGGCGATGGGGACGTCGACCTCGTTCGCCTCCTGGCGCATCACCCGGGCCACCGGGCTCATCCCCTCGGACGGCGCGAGGGCCACCACCCGCACGTCGCGCCCGGCGCTGCGAAGGATGCGGGCGAGCGCGAAGCCGTCCCCCCCGTTGTTCCCGGCGCCGCAGACCACGAGCACCCGCCCGTTGGGCGCCATCATCGACATGGCCGCGTCCGCGGTGACTCGCCCCGCCCGGATCATGAGGGCGAGCGCGGGCACCCCGAGCTCCTGGGTGGCGATCCGGTCGATTTCCCGCATCTCGTTCGAGCCGACGATCCTCATGGCGCTCCTTCTCCCTCCAGGACGACGGCGGCAGCGGCCACCCCCCCGTCGTGTGTCATCGTCAGGTGCACCCTCGACACGCCGCGCTCCCGGGCTGCGCGCTCGGCGGCCCCGGCCAGTCGGGCCCAGGGCGCTCCGCCCTCGCGCACCACCTCGATGTCGGTGAAGCGGATCCCCGGCGGGGCCCCGAGCGCCTTCATCACCGCCTCCTTGGCCGCGAAGCGTGCCGCGTATCCGCTCGCCCGGTCCCGCCGCGCCTCGCAGGTGGCCTGCTCGCCGGGGGTGAAGCAGCGGTCGAGGAACCGGCGGCCGCGGTCCCCGGGCGCGCCCTCGGCCAGGATCCGGCCGATGCGGGCCACCTCCACCACGTCCAGGCCGAGTCCGAGGATCACCTCACCCTCCGCGCCCCGGTGTCGGGCCCGGGCCTCACGCCCGGCGCGCCTCGGCCGCCTGGGCGAGCAGGACCTTCATCTCGCGCACCGCCCGCTCCATCCCCACCAGCACCGCGTGGCCGACGATGGAATGCCCGATGTTGAACTCCTCGATCTCCGGGATGGCGGCCACCGGGAGCACGTTCTGGTAGTGGAGGCCGTGGCCGGCGGCCACCTGCAGCCCGAGCTTGGCGGCGGCCTTGGCGGCGTCGACGATGCGTGCGAGCTCGCGCCGCCGGTCCGCCGGGAGCCGCGCGTCGCAGTAGCGGCCGGTGTGGATCTCCACCACCTGCGCCTCGATGCGGTGCGAGGCCTTCACCTGGTCCAGGTCCGGGTCGATGAAGAGGGAGACGAGGATGTCGGCGTCGCGCAGCGTCTTCACCACCTTGGCGAGCGGGTCCCGGCCGCGCACCACGTCGAGCCCGCCCTCGGTGGTGAGCTCCTCGCGCCGCTCCGGAACGAGCGTGACCTCGTCGGGACGGATCTCGTAGGCGATTTTCACCATCTCCTGGGTGGCGGCCATCTCCAGGTTGAGCCGGGTGGTGACCGTCTTGCGCATCACCTGCAGGTCCCGGTCCTGGATGTGGCGGCGGTCCTCGCGCAGGTGGATGGTGATCTGGTCGGCGCCGCCCAGCTCGGCGAGCAGGGCAGCGGCCACCGGGTCCGGGTAGGCGGCGCGCCGAGCCTGGCGCAGCGTGGCGACGTGATCGACGTTGACTCCGAGGCGCGCGGGGGACATGGGCCGAATGGTACCTCAGAACCCCGGCGGCTTCCCGTTCCGGACGGGGCAGCCTCAGCCGAGCGAGCGACGCAGCTCCTCGGCGATGAGCTCGGCGTGCCCGCGGATCGCGCCGGCGTCCGCGCCCTCCACCAGCACCCGCACCTTGTTCTCGGTTCCGGAGAAGCGCACCAGCACGCGCCCGCCGGAGCCGAGAGAGCGCTGCGCCTCGGCGATGGCGCGCTGCACGCCGGCGAGGCCCTCCAGCGGGCGCTTCTCCCGCACCGCCACGTTGATCTGGGTTTGCGGGACCGGCTCGAAGCAGCTCGCCAGCCCCGAAAGCGGCTCGCCGGTGCGCCTCATCACCGCGAGCAGGTTCAGGGCCGCGCAAACCCCGTCCCCGGTGGTGACGTGATCGAGGAACACCAGATGGCCGGACTGCTCCCCGCCGAAGTTGTAGCCGCCGCGCCGCATCTCCTCCACCACGTAGCGGTCGCCCACCTGGGTGCGCAGGACCGCGCCCCCGAGGTCCGCCACCGCCCGCTCCAGGCCGACGTTCGACATCACCGTGGCGACCACCGTCTCCTTGCGCAGCGCGCCGCGGCGCAAGAAGTCGCGGGCCATGACGGCCATGATGGCGTCGCCGTCCACCACCTTGCCCTTCTCGTCGGCGACGATGACGCGGTCGGCGTCCCCATCGAGGGCGATGCCCAGGTCGGCGCGGTGCTGGCGCACCGCCGCGGCCATCCCCTCGGGGTGCACCGCCCCGCACTGGTGGTTGATGTTGCGCCCGTCGGGGTCGACGTGGAGTGCCACCACCCGGGCGCCGAGCTCCTCGAAGACGGCCGGGGCCACGTGGTAGGCGGCACCGTTGGCACAGTCCACCACCACCGTCAGGCCGTCGAGGGTGAGGTCGCGGGGGAAGAGCGACTTCAGGAAGACGACGTAGCGCCCGATGGCGTCGTCGATGCGTTTTGCCTTGCCGATGAGCTCGGCGGTGGGCCGAAGTTCGTCGAACCCGTTCGCCGCCTTCTCCCCTGGCTCGGCGAGCACGAGCCGCTCGATCTCGAGCTCGGTCTCGTCGGGGAGCTTGAAGCCGGTGCGGTCGAAGAACTTGATGCCGTTGTCCTGGTAGGGATTGTGACTGGCGCTGATGACCACCCCGGCGTCGGCCCGCATGGACTGGGTCACGAAGGCGATCCCGGGCGTCGGCAGCGGGCCGCAGAGCAGGACGTCCACGCCCATGGAGCAGATCCCGGAGGCGATGGCGGTCTCGAGCATGTACCCGGAGAGCCGGGTGTCCTTGCCGATGACGATGCGGTGCCGGTGCGACCCGGAACGCACCTTCCAGGCGAGCGCGCGCCCGAGCCGCAGGGCCATCTCGGCCGTCATGGGGTGGACGTTCGCGACGCCCCGCACCCCATCGGTCCCGAAGAGCCTGCGCTGCTCGCCGGCGGCGGCCGCCTCCTCGCACTGCGTCGCCATTCCGTCGCCTCCCCGTTCCTTCGGATCCGAGTCTAGCTCGCCGGCCTGCCGCCGCCAGCTTGTCGCAGCGCCGCGGCCAGCCGAGCCGCCTGCCGCGCCGCCGCGACGTCGTGAACCCGGACGAAGGCGGTCCCGGAGAGGACGGCGGCGGTGACCGCGGCGAGCGTGGCCGGCAGCCGCTCTCCCACCGACGCCCCGCTGGCGGCGGCGAGGAAGCTCTTGCGCGAGGGGCCGACGAGCAGGGGGCGCCCGAGCGAGTGGAGGTCGCCGAGCCGCGCCAGCAGCTCCAGGCTCTGCTCGGCGGTCTTCGCGAACCCGAGCCCGGGGTCGAGCACGATCCGCTCCTTCGCCACCCCGAGGCGGACCGCGGCCACGAGCGCGCTCGCAAGTTCGGCGCGCACCTCCGGCACCACGTCCCGATAGGCGGCCCGCGTCTGCATGTCCCGGGGGCTTCCCCGCATGTGCATGAGGACCACCGGCACCCCGCTCTCCGCTACCAGCCGCGCCAGGGAGGGGTCGGCGAGGCCGCGCACGTCGTTCACCATGGCCGCCCCCGCGGAGATCGCCGCCCTTGCCACCTCCGCCTTGGAGGTGTCGATGGACACCGGGAGGGGAAAGGAGAGGGCGCGGAGCCGCTCCAGGACCGGCATGACCCGCTCCAGCTCCTCCGAGGCGTCGACGGGCGCGGCGCCCGGGCGGGTGGACTCCCCGCCGACGTCGAGGAGATCCGCGCCCTCGGAGGCGATCCGCAGCGCGTGGCGCACCGCCTCCTCCGGGTCGAGGTACCTTCCCCCGTCGGAGAAGGAGTCGGGGGTGACGTTCAGCACCCCCATCACGTAGGGGCCCGGGGGCCCGAACGTGCGACGGCCGATGCGAATGGGCTCCCAGGGCACAGCCGCCCGCAGACCTCGGCTCAGGCCTTCCCTGGCTCGGCCTTGGGGAGGCCGCCGAGGGCGTCGAGGAGGCCGGGCTTCTTCACCTTGTCCTTCTCGCCCCGCTCCGGGGGAGGTGGGGGAGCCTTGGGGGGCGGCGGGCGGGTGATGTTCCCGCCGGCCATGATGACGTCCACGTCGGCGAGGTCGAGCGTCTCGTACTCGAGGAGCGCGTCGGCGATCTTGTCGAGCTCCTTGCGATGCTCGTTCAGGATCTTGGTGGCGCGCTCGTACTGCTCGGTGACGATGCGCCTCACCTCGGCGTCGATTTCGCGCGCGGTCTGCTCGGAGTAGGTCTGGGTGGAAGCCATGTCCCGCCCCAGGAACACCTCGCCCTCCTTCTTGCCGAAGGCGAGCGGGCCCATGCGGTCGCTCATGCCCCACTCGCACACCATGGCCCGGGCCATGTTGGTGGCCTGCTCGATGTCGTTCCCGGCGCCGGTGGTCTTCTGGCCGAAGACGATCTCCTCCGCCACCCGCCCTCCCATGAGGATGGCGATCTGGTTGGTGGCGAACTCCTGGTTGATGTTGAGGCGATCCTCCTCCGGGAGCTGCTGGGTGAGCCCGAGGGCCCGCCCGCGCGGGATGATGGTCACCTTGTGGAGCGGATCGGCGTTGGGAAGGATCTTCGCCACCAGCGCGTGCCCGGCCTCGTGGACCGCGGTGGTGCGCTTCTCTTTCTCGCTGATGATCATGGAGCGGCGCTCGGTGCCCATGAGCACCTTGTCCTTCGCGAACTCGAAGTCGTTGCCCTCCACCTTCTCCTTGCCCTTGCGGGCCGCGTAGAGGGCCGCCTCGTTCACCAGGTTCTCCAGGTCGGCCCCGGAGAAGCCCGGCGTCCCGCGCGCCACCTTGGTCAGGTCCACCGCGCCGTCGAGGGGAACCTTGCGCGTGTGCACCTTGAGGATCCCCATCCGCCCGTTCAGGTCGGGCCGGGGCACGACGATGCGGCGGTCGAAGCGGCCCGGGCGCAACAGCGCCGGGTCGAGGACGTCGGGCCGGTTGGTGGCGGCGATGAGGATGACCCCCTCGTTGGACTCGAAGCCGTCCATCTCCACGAGCAACTGGTTCAAGGTCTGCTCGCGCTCGTCGTGGCCTCCGCCCAGGCCGGCGCCGCGGTGGCGGCCGACGGCATCGATCTCGTCGATGAAGATGATGCAGGGGGCGTTCTTCTTGCCCTGCTCGAAGAGGTCCCGCACCCGACTCGCGCCCACGCCCACGAACATCTCCACGAAGTCGGAGCCGGAGATGGAGAAGAAAGGCGCGCCCGCCTCGCCGGCGACGGCGCGGGCGAGGAGCGTCTTCCCGGTTCCCGGAGGCCCCATGAGCAGGACGCCCTTGGGGATGCGGCCGCCGAGCTTGGTGAACCGCTTCGGGTCCTTGAGAAACGAGATGATCTCCTCGAGCTCGTCCTTCGACTCGTCGATCCCGGCGACGTCGGCGAAGGTCACCTTGTTGTGGTGCTCGGTCATGAGCTTGGCCTTCGACTTGCCGAAGCTCATCGCCTTGCCCCCACCCGCCTGCAGCTGGCGCATGAAGAAGAAGAAGAGGAGGAAGAGGAAGACGAGCGGCAGGTACTGCACGAGCACCGTCACCCAGAAAGAGTTCTGGTCGGGCCTCTCGTAGAGGACCTTCACGCCCTTCTTCTGCAGACGCTCGAAGACCGCCCCGGAGGCGTCGCTCGGCCCGACGGTGTGGAACTCGGTCCCGTCGCGCAGGTGCCCCTGGTAGTTCGTGTCCTTCACCGTCACGTCCCGAACGTCGCCGGCCTCCACCTTGCCGACGAAGTCGGAGAAGGCGAACTCCTTCTGCTCGTGGCCGTGCTGCGCGAAGAACTGGTAGAAGGCCACGAACATCAGGATGAGGACGACCCAGAGCAGGACGGTCTTGTAGGACTGGCGCAAGGCTTTGATCCTCTTGTCCCAGGGGGAGCGGAGGCCGCCCCCCTCAGCGCCACAATATAACAACGAGCGACGCGCCTGCAGTCCGGATTTTGCCTTTCACCGCGGAAGGAGCCGAACCGCCACCCCAGCCCCTTCGGCCCGAGCGCCGAGCGCGGGGATGGCGAGGACCTCGCCCGATCGGTCCGCCACCACGAGGAGCCGGTCGCGATCCTCCCGCAGAACCTTGCGGTCGATGAGCCAGGCCTTGAGCTTCTTCGAGCCCGCCCCGCCCGCGGGGCGGAAGCGGTCCCCCGGCAGGCGCCGCCGCAGGGAGAGCGGCCAGGAGACCGTCGTCCCCTCGAGCGCCTCCACCTCGAGCGACCCGCCCCCGGGGAGGGAGTAGGCCCCCGGGCCGGGCAGGCTCATCGGCTCGACCGGAGGGGGAGAGGCCGGCGCGCGCCGCACCACGAGCACCCCGTAAGCGCAGTGGGCCTCGAAACCGCGGGGGAGCGTAGCCTTGCCGGGCCCGCGCCTCGGGAGGAGCCGCAGGACCGCCTCCACGTGAACGGCCTCGAGCCCCCGGCTCGTGCCGGCGGCCGCCCGCCACAGCCGGCGCACCGCGCGCCGGCGCACCGCCACCCCCTCCGCGAGGAGCGGCCCGACCTCGGCGCTCGCGCCCTGCGAGAGCGGGCGCGCGCGGGCGCGGAGGGCGCGGTCGTCGGCGCGCAGAAGGTCTGCGGCCCGGGCGAGCGCGCGCTCGGCCTGCGGGGCGAGCGCCCGGAGCACCGGCATCACCTCGGCGCGCACCCGGTTCCTCAGGTAGCGCGGGGTGGCGTTCGTGGGGTCTTCCAGGTACCCGAGCCCGCGCGCCCCCAGGTAGGCGAGCACCTCGGCGCGGGATCGATCGATGAGCGGCCTCACCACCGCACCCCTTCGCGGCGGGATGGCGCTGAGCCCGCGCGCCCCGGCACCGCGCAGCAGGCGGAGCAGCACCGTCTCCGCCTGGTCGCTCCGGGTGTGGCCGGTCGCGATGCGGGTGGCGCCCGAGCGCGAAGCCTCGGCCCGCAGGGTGCGGTAGCGGGCGAGCCTCGCCGAGCCCTGCACGTTGCCGCCCGGCACCACGACCGTCCTTCGCTCGAACGGAACGTGAAGCCGATCGCAGAGGGCCTCGCAGGCATTTGCGTCGGCGGCGCTCCCGGCGCGCAGCTGGTGATCCACGTGCACCGCCCGCACCTCGGCGATCTCCTTCGCTCCCGCGAGCTCGGCCATGGCCGCGAGCAGCGCGGTCGAGTCGGGGCCGCCCGAGAGCGCCACGAGCACCCGGTCCCCGGAGGCGAGGAGCCCGCGGCGCCGGGCGGTGGCGAGGACGGCTCGCGCGAAGAGGGAGAGGTCGTTCCGGCGCATGGGATTCGAGGAGGGGATTAGAAAAGGTTGCCAAACGTTACCCGACCGATGATGTTCCCACGCGGATGGAGTCGACCCCAGGCGGGATACTCCCTTCGGGGCAAATCCATTCAGGAGTTGACCGGAGCGGTCCGCGATAGGATGGTGTAGTCGTTGGGTCCAGGGGTCCCCCCCCTCCCCCTCTGGGCCCACAGGGGGGCCGGCATCGCTGCCGGCTCTCCTTTTTTCTTTCGCCCCCCACTGTGAGTGCGGGGGCCTGGATGGCGCCGGCGTGTTTCTTGACCGGGTTTTCCCCGGGGCGTATGACAGTAAGCGCCCATCTCAATCGAACCGGAGATCCGATGGCTGGCACTGACAAGCGCAAACAATCCCTGTACTTCCCGGAGGACATGCTGAACGAGATCCAGGCGGAGGCGAACCGCCAGGACCGTTCGCTCTCCTGGATCGTGCAGCAGGCCTGGAAGATCGCCCGCTCGGAGATCATGCGGTTCCCGTCGGTGAACGACGTCCTCTCCGGGGTGGCCCGCGAAGACGAGCGCGAGGAGCGCGAGCGCACCAGCTAGGGAGGGCCGCTCCGCCTCCGCCGCAGCCCGACCGGTCTCTTTCGGCGCGCCGAAGCACACGCTTGGCGCGCCGGCGTGTTTTTTGACTCGCCTCTTTGCGAAAGGTACGAGAGAGGCATGCCCAAGCCTCCTCCATCCGACAAAGGCGCAGGCGAACCCACCGATCCGACCCTGGAGACGGGCTTCGAGGAGGTCTCCCCCGACGACGCAGCGCGCCAGGACGCGCAGTGGTCGGAGGCGAGCGACACGGTGACGAAGCCCCTCGGGGAGCGGGAGCTCTCGGGCGGCGACGCGGACGACGAGCTGCCGCCACCCTCCCGGCCACCCCGGCGCGTGTCGCGCGCCGTTCAGCTCGGCGCCATCGCCGCCGCCGTCGTCGCCGTGGCGGTGACCGCGCTCGTCTACCGCGCTCACCACCGCCACGAGGTGCTGGAGAAGGGGCTGGCCCGGGCGCGAGAGCTCATCCGCCTCGACACCCGCGCCGGCTACCTCGCCGCCGCCCAGGTGCTCGAGCCGCTCGTTCCCATCGACACCCTGGAGGCCGGCTCGCTACGCGCCTTCGCCCTCGCCATGCTGGCGACCGACTACCGCGAGGAGCAAGCAGGCCAGGCAGCCGAGGTCCTGCTCGTCGAGCCGGAGCGCGCCACCGAGGTCCCGCCGGCCGCCAACGTGGCCCGCGCCGTCCTGGCCATGGGCCGGCGCGAGGCCGGCACCGCCGCCACCTACGCCGCCCGGCAGGGCGGCGGCCCGTGGGCGGCGGTGGTGCAGGGACGGCTGGCCTTGCTTGCCGGCAATCCCAACGGCGCCCTGGAGCCGCTCGGCGAGGCGCTCGCCGTCGACCCGAAGCTCCCGGCGGCGCTCGCGGTGCAGGGCGACGCCTTCCGCCGAACCCAGAACTACGAGGCGGCCCGGCAGGCCTACCTCCAGGCGCTCGAGGGCTCGCCCTCTCATCCGCGCGCCACCTACGGCCTCGCCAAGCTCGCCCTCTCCGGAAAGGCGAAACCCGACGAGGCCATTCCGCCGCTGCGGCGCCTGCTCGCCGACCGCGACGGAACCGCTTCGAACGAGCGCGCGCGCGCTGCGCTCTACCTCGCCGCCCTCCTCGGGCGCGCCGGGGACCGCGCCGGGGCCCAGCGGGCCATGGAGGCCTCCGATCTCGCCGGGCCCGACCGGGCCTGGCTCGAGAAGGCGGTGGCGGAGGAGGAACTGTCGCGCACCGGCTTCCGCACCGTGGACGGTGCGCCGGCGGCCCTCCTGAGCGCCAGCGACGACGACCCCTACGAGCCTCCGCCCCCACCGCCGCCCGAGCCGCCCAAGCCGCCTGCGAAGAAGGCGGTGGCGAAGAAGGCGACGAAGGCGAAGCCAGCGGCGAAGAAGACCCCTGCGAAGTCGACGAAGGCGAAGAAGTCCTCCTCGAAGCAGAAGGCGGCGAAGAAGAAGCCCCCCGCGAACTAGAAGCAGAGAGCGCGCCCCCGGCCGCGAGGAGCCGGATGCCCGCTGATCGCGCAGGGCGCTGCCCGCTCTGCGCGCAAGCCCTTTCCGCTACTGCCCGATTCCTGAGCATCTCCGCTGCTCGCGAAGGCGGCACGGGGGGTGCACAAGGAGCGCGCACCCCCAACCGCTCCCGGAGGACCGCACTTGACCCCTATCAATTCGGGCGACACCGCGTTCGTGCTCATCAGCGCGGGCATGGTGATGTTCATGACGCCTGGACTCGCCTTCTTCTACGGAGGCCTCGTTCGCGCCAAGAACGTGGTCCACACGATGATCCTCTCCATCGTCTGCATGGCGATCGTGGGCGTCCTGTGGGCGGTCGTCGGCTACAGCCTCTCCTTCTCGCCGGGAACCGTCGACTGGTTCGTGGGCGGCGCCCACTGGTTCAACCTGAAGGGCGTCGGTGCCGAGGTCTACAAGGACCTCGCGCCCACCATCCCGCACGCGGCCTTCATGCTCTTCCAGGGCATGTTCGCGGTCATCACCCCGGCGCTCATCTCCGGCGCGCTGGTCGAGCGCATCCGGGTCAAGGCCTTCCTCCTCTTCGTCCTCCTCTGGAGCCTCGTCGTCTACGCGCCCGTGGCCCACTGGGTCTGGTCGCCGGGAGGCTGGCTCCACAAGAAGGGAGTGCTCGACTTCGCCGGCGGCACCGTGGTCCACATCAACGCCGCCGCCGCCGCGCTCGTCGGGGCCCTCGTCCTCGGCAAGCGGCGCGGGCTCCGCACGCCGAGCGTGCTCCCCCACAACGTGCCCTTCGTCGTCCTCGGAGCCGGGATGCTGTGGTTCGGCTGGCTCGGCTTCAACGGCGGCTCGGCGCTGGCCGCGAACGGCGTCGCCGCCTACGCCTTCTCGAACACGTTCTTCGCGCCCGCGGCGGCCGCGGCGGCGTGGGGCCTGCTCGAGCTCTTCCTCTTCCACGGCAAGATGTCGGGCGTGGGGCTCGCGTCGGGCGCGGTGGCCGGGCTCGTCGCCATCACTCCCGCCGCCGGGTTTGTCACTCCCGCCTCGTCGCTCGTCATCGGCGCGCTCGCCGGCATCGCCTCCCTGCTCGCCGTTCGCTACCGTCCGCGGCTCGGCGTCGACGACTCGCTCGACGTCTTCGCCGTCCACGGCGTCGCCGCCACGCTCGGCGCCCTGCTCACCGGGGTCTTCGCCAGCAAGCTCGTCAACCCGGACGGCGCCGACGGCAGCCTCGGCCTGCTCGGCTGGCAGGCGGTCGGGGTGGTGGCGAGCATGGCCTGGTCGGGCGCTTGGTCGTTCGTGCTCTACAAGGCCGTGAACCTCGTCTTCCCGCTGCGCGCCGACGAGCAGGACGAGTGGTCGGGCATGGATTCCTCCGAGTCGGGAGAGCGAGCGTACATCAACGCGGACATGGAGACCGGCGCGGGAACCGTGGCCTAGCCGGCGCGGCGGCGCCGGTCCCCTGGCGGCCTCGGGCCGCGTGCCCGCGCAGAGGGCAAGGCAGTGCCCGCACCCTGCGCAAGTGCCCGCGGCCGCCGGGCACACCCGCTCGGGTTTTCCGGAGTACCCGCTCCCCGCCGCCCTCGGCACGCAGAGTGCAGTGCCTCGGGGCGCTACCTGAACTGACCCACAAGAAAGGGGATTGAAGTGCACAAGCTCTTCCTGTTCTCGCTCCTCGGGCTCCTCGGGCCGCTCGCCGCGGCTGGCGAGGAGCCGGCGGCACCGCCACCCGCTCCGGTGGCGGCGGCCGCCACCACGGCGCCGAAGTGGTACGAGGCCGTCGAGGTCCACGGCTACGTCGACGGCTACTACGGCCTGCGCTTCGGGGCTCCGCAGAACGCGCTCAACGAGCTCCGGGCGTTCGACCAGCCAAACGGGTTCGTGCTGAACCTCGCCAAGGCGACGGTGCTCATGAACCCGACGGCCACCGTCCCGGTCGGCTTCCGCATCGACCTCGGCTTCGGCAACACCATGAACGCCATCGCCGCCGCCAGCCCCTACTTGGGCCCGAGCTACGGCGCGAACGGAAACGCCGAGGAGGCCTTCAAGTTCGTGGAGCAGGCGTTCGGGACGCTCAAGCTCGGCGACGTCACCGTCGACCTGGGCCGGTTCGTCACCAGCGCCGGCGCCGAGGTGATCGAGGCGAAGGACAACTGGAACTACTCGCGGTCGCTGCTCTTCACTTGGGCCATCCCCTTCACGCACACCGGCCTGCGCGTCGGGTACGCGGTCCCGGGAATCGAGGGCCTGACCCTTCAGGCCGGTCTCGTCAACGGCTGGGACGTGACAGTGACGAACAGCCCCTTCAAGACCCTCAACCTGGCTGCCATCTGGAACGGGCCGGACTCCACCATCCTCTCGCTCGTCTACTATGGTGGCCCGAACCCGTCCCTGGTGACGGGCGCGGTGGCCCCCTATCCGAGCCCGACATACGGCCCGAGCGGCAACGCCTACGGCGGGTGGCAGAACCTGCTCGACCTCGTGGTCCAGCGCGCGTTCGGCGACCTCACCGTCAACGTGAACGGCGATCTCGGCATCCTCGCCGGGGTGGGCCGGTGGGAGGGCTTCTCCCTCATGGCCCGCTACTCGGCGCTCGGGGACAAGCTTCGCATCGCCGCGCGCTACGAGTACTTCTGGGACCTCCAGGGCGTTCGGCTCGGCGTGAACGGCGGGCAGTACACCGAGGGTACGGTGACGCTCGGAGTGCCGGTCTCCTCCAACGCCGAGGTGCGGCTCGAGTACCGCATCGACCACGCCAACAAGCCCATCTTCTACGCCGGCGGCAACAACGACAACACCCTCGAAGCCGCGCTCATGGCCTGGTTCTAGGTCGGGGGGTCGCGGGGGTGGCACCGGGGTGGCGGGCCCCGGTCCACTCCCGCCTCTCTTTCCTCCCCTCCCCTCGCGCTCGGCATCCGCAGGGCCGTCCCGCGCTCGTTCCCGCGCCCCTCGACCCCTCGACGCTCGCAGCTGCGACGGTCGAGGCCGGCCTCCGCGGGCCCGCCTAGATCCCCCCGCCCGCTGCGGCCGAATCGTCTAGATGGAGAGCTGCCCCAGCACGGTGTCGAAGACCAGGAACTCGACGCGGTCGCGATCCGCCTCGGCGAGCCGGGTGAAGGCGAACGCCACCCGGACCGCCTTGGGCTGCACCTGTATTCCCGCCACGCGCGCCTCGCCGGAGAGCGCGTCTCCGCCGGGGATCCGCAGCTGCACCTTCACCTCTTCGCCCTTGGGCGGTGCCTTGGCGAGGAGGACGGCGAAGCCGCCGGTCGAGACGTCGAGCGTCACCGCCCGCACCTTGTCCGTCGTCCAGTCCAGGTCGGCCTGGAGCGCCCGGGCGACGCGCAGCGCCTGCCGCGGCGTCTCCCCGGGGCGCAGGGAGGCCCGCTGGGCGCCGAGCAGGGCGCGCGCGAGCTCGTCCCGGCCGGCCCGGTAGGCTTCCCACCCTTCCTTGGAAAGCGTTCCGGTCCGCGCTTGCTCGTGCTGGGCCCTGAAGGCGGCGATCCAGTCCCTGAGACTCATCCGGGTGTCCTCCTCGCTCTGCCGGACAAGCATACCGCGCGGGGCGAGGCCGGCGAGTTCGCGGCCCCGCCCGGCGCCTCCGAGCGCCCTGCGAGGCCGTCCCCCCGCCCCGGCGGGGGACGGGCTAGAGCGCGCTCTTCAGCTCGGGGGCCGGCCGGAAGTTGATGGTCTTCGTGGGGGCGATCTGGATCTCCACCCCGGTGCGCGGGTTTCGCCCCACCCGGCCGGCGCGCCGCTTCACGGTGAAGGTGCCGAATCCGGGCATGGCGAAGCGCTTGTCCTTGCGGATGGCCCTCGCCAGCTGATCGAATATCGCGTCCACCAGCAGCGCCACCTGTCGTTTCGACAGATCGCTATGCGAAGCCTGCACCTTCTCGATCAGGCCGGCTTTGGTCATGGTGCCCCTTCCCCGTCCGGAAGGGGGCGAACCTAGCGCCGCGATCGCGGGCCGTCAAGCCGCTACCGGGGACTCACCCACAAGGAAACGCTTGACCGGCAGCGGTTTTCTTACGGGAAGCCCATGCGAGGACTGCTCCCCATCAAGGCGGGTCGGTTCCACCCGGGGTATCAACTTCGATTCCCAGGATTTGCCGGGCCTCGGCCGGAGACGCCGGCGACCGGCCGGCGGCGCGCGCCATCCGCACCGCGGCCGCCACGAGCTCGTGGTTGCCCTTCGCCAGGACACCCTTCGAGAGGTAGAGGTTGTCCTCCAGGCCGACGCGGACGTGCCCGCCAAGGCGCAGCGCCATTTCCGCCACCGGGAACTCGAAGCGGCCGATGCCGGCGGCAGCCCAGTGGACGGGCTCGGGCATCGACTCGACGAGGAAGCGCAGGTTTCGCTCGGAACCGCTCATGCCGCCCGGGACGCCCAGCACGAACTGCAGGTGGTAGGGGCGGGCGAGGTGCTCCCTCTCCAGGAGCCAACGGAGCGTCTCGAGCATCCCGGCATCGTAGACCTCGCACTCGGCGAGGAGGCCTCGGCGGCGCAAGCGCCCCGCCACCTCGACGATGTCGGGGCGGGAGTTCACGAACACGCCGTCGCCGAAGTTCATGGTCCCCATGTTGAGGGTGGCCATCTCGGCGCCCTCCACCAGGGAGCCGAGCCTCTCCTCGAGCGTCATCCCCACCGCCCCGCCGGTGGAGCACTGGATGACCACGTCCGAGCCGGCGGCGCGGATGCGGCCGACGATCTCCCGGAAGTGCCGACCCTCCTGGGAGGGCTGGCCGTCGGGAAGGCGGGCGTGGAGGTGCACGACCGCGGCTCCCTCGCGCCAGGCGTCGACCGCGGCGCGCGCGATCTCCTCAGGCGTGTAGGGGACGGCCGGGTTCTGCTGGCGCGTCACCTCGGCCCCCACCACGGCGCAGGTGACGATGGCCCGGTCGCCCATCCGCGGTCCCCCGGCAGCCGGCGCTACCGGCGCCGCTGCTTCTCCTTCGGGACGACGCAGGTGCCCCGCGCGCGGCAGACGACCACCGGCGAGGCGAGCACCTCCGCGGCGCTCTCCGACACGTCCGGCCTCGGCGCGATGACCTTGCGGGCCTCGAAGCGCATGGTGCGCGAGGTGTTCCCGAGCTTCGTGATCTCGCCCACCGCCTCGAGGTAGTCGCCCGCGAGGACCGGCGCGAGGAACTCCACCTCCTCGTAGGCGCGAAAGAGCCCCTCGTCGCCGTCGAGGCGGATGAGGAGCTCGGTGGCCACGTCGCCGAAGAGCTCGAGCACCCGCGCCCCGTCCACCAAGCTTCCGCCGTAGTGGGCGTCCGCCTGGGACATGCGCACACGGATGAGTGCCGTTTCCGCCATCGTGAGCCTCCTTAGGGCCGCCCCTTGCCGAGCCGCTCCAGCACCCGGGCGACGATGAAGTTCGCCACCTCGGAGGGGCGCGTGCCGGGGCCGAAGCCGGCGTCGTAGCCGAGCTCGAGGGCGAGCCGGTGGTCGATGCGCGGCCCTCCCAGAATAGCGGTGATCCGCTCGCGGAGCCCGAGGTCGACGAGGTGCTCCACCAGGGCACGGGCGTTTTCCTTGTGGACGTCCCGCTGGGTCACCACCTGCGAGACCAGCACCGCGTCGGCGTTCCGATCCCGGCAGGCGCGCGCCAGCGCCGCGTTCTCCACCTGTGACCCCAGGTTCCTGGCCTCGAAGCAGGGGTAGCGTTCGAGCCCGTAGTCGCCGGCGAACCCCTTCATGTTCATGATGGCGTCGATTCCGACGGCGTGCGCGTCCGACCCGGTACAGGCGCCGAGCACCACGATTTTGCGCCCGAGCTCGCGGGAGACGAGCTGGTTCAGCTCGTGGAACCCCTTCTTGCGCGCCACCACCTCGGGCACGTCGATCTTGGAGAGGTCCACCGAGACGTCGGTGCGCCCGTAGACGACGAAGAAGGTGTAGCCGTCGGCGGCGCTCTCCATGGCCGCCACGTGGACCTGGGTCATCCCGAGCTTCCTCGCCGTCTGCGCCGCCGCCTCGCGCGCCCTCTCCCCCGCCGGCACCGGCAGCACGAAGGAGAGCTGGACCACGCCGTCGTCGCGCCGGTCCCCGTAGGGGCGCACCGCGTCGAGAGGGTTCCAGTCGCGCGGGCTCACGGCGCCGCTCCCATCCGGGCGCTCGCGAGCAGGTGCCGCTGCACCTCGAGGAGCTCCCGCGACAGCGGGGAGAGGCCGGCGAACCACACCCGGTACTGCGTGCCGTCGCTGCAGGTCGCCCAGGCCCAACCGTGCCAGGACCCCTCGTCCGCCTCCTGGGCCACCGCCTTCTGTCCGGCGAAGGAGGAGCCGTGGCGCTGCACCGCCCGCAGCCCGGAGGAACCGCGCGCGAGCGAGGCCTCCGCGTTCGCCAGGCACTCGCTCCCGTTGCCGGGACGGGCGACCGCGGTGGCCTCGATGGTGGCGTCCTCCGCCGGCGCGAGCAGGCGGACGTGACGCTCGTCCCCGCTCGCCCGCCAGTCGGAAGGGGCCTCGAAGGAGAGCGCCCCGACGAGATAGACGCTCTCCCCCTCTCCGGCCGCCGGCCGGGTGACGACCCGCGCACAGGCCGCCAGGCCCAGGAGCAGGGCTAGCCCCCCGCCGAGCCCGGGCTTCATGCCTCCGCCTCCAGGATCTCCAGGAAGGGGTTGAAGTAGTCCGCCGCCCGCTCCACCACGCCCGAGAGCCCCTTGCCGCCGTCCACCGTTCGCGCCACGTCGCCGAACCGGGCCTTGGCGATGGCGGCGAAGAGCCCCTCCTCCGCCACCTCCTCGAGCAGACGCAGGGCCTTCTCGAGGGTCTCCCGCGCCCTGCGCTCCACCATCCCGTCGGGGCGGAACTGGATCTCGGCGCCCATCGAGCTCCAGGCCCGGTAGACGTAGTCGGCGGTCTTGAGGGCCACGTAGCGGTCCATGAGAAACGGATTGTGCATCGCCTCGGTCATCATCCCGAGGAGCTGGATCCCCTGGCCGGTCACCCGCGCCACCACGTCCGCCATGGCGTCGTAGGCGTGGCTGAAGAAGATGTCTCCCTGCTTGTGCTTGGTAGGCGGCATGTACTTGATGGGCGACTCGGGGAAGAGGGTGCGCACGAGCAGCGCCTGCGCCAGCTCGCGGGCGATGGTGTCCTCGCGCGCCGGGTCGATCTCGAAGCTGTGGCCGAGTCCGAGCAGGGAATCGGGAAGCCCCGCCTGGCGCGCGAAGGCCTGGTTCACGAACTGGCTCGCCACCACCGTGTGCGCGGCCTCGTCGGCGTCGGCGGTGGTGATGTAGTTGTCCTCGCCGGTGTTGATGATCACGCCGGCGAAGGCGCAGACGCGGCGCGAGAAGTACTGGTCGCAGAGCGTCCGCTTCATGTTGATGTCGCGGAAGAGGATCCCGTACATGGCGTCGTTGAGCAGCATGTCGAGTCGCTCCCACGCGGCGGCGAAGGCGATCTCCCCCATGCAAAGGCCGGAGGCGTAGTTGGTGAGCATCACGTAGCGGCCGAGCGCCCGCGCCTCCTCGTCGAGGGCCTCCCGCATGATGCGGAAGTTCTCTTGGGTGGCGTAGGTCCCCCCGTACCCCTCGGTGGTGGCGCCGTGGGGTACGTAGTCGAGCAGCGACTGGGCGGTGGAGCGGATCACCGCAATGACGTCGGCACCGGCCTGGGCCGCTGCCCGCGCCTGCTCCACGTCCTCGTGGATGTTGCCAGTGGCAACGATGAGGTACTTGTGCGGCCGGGGACCCATTCCCAGCTCGGCCTTGAGGGCGTCGCGCTGCCCCACCCGGGCGCGCAGGTCGGCGGCGGCCGCCCGGGCCTCGGCCCGCACCTCCTCGCGCAGGGCGCGGTCCTCCTCGGCGGAGAGCGGCTCGGGGTGGCGCGGCAGCGAGGCGATGCGATCGAGGATCTGCATCGGCTCGCGCGCCCCGCGCCGGAGCGCGTACCCCCACCAGTACGCGGCACCCTTGCCGACGAGCCCGCGCTCGTGGACCGCGTCCACCATCAGGTTCACGAGCGGCACCCCGCGCGGGCCCGCGTCGTGGAAGCCGAGCAGGCGCAGGACCGATCGCTCGATGGAGACGGTGGTGTGGCGCCTCACGAAGCCCATCACCTCGCCGCTCACCCGGTCCGCCAGGGACCGGCACCGGCGCACCACCTCCAGATCGAGGTGCAGGTCCGGCACCACCCTCCCGTCGGACAGCCGCATGCTCCATCCCTATGCCCGGACTGAACCGCGGGCAACATCGAGCCTACCTCCTCCGGAGGGCTCGATATCGAGACGCCAGGCGAAGGGCAGGCGCCGGGAGCGGGAGCCCGGATACGACGTCCGCGAGCGCCTCGGCCACCTCGCGGTCGGAGGCCAGGGCGCGCCAGGGCCCGGCCTCCGGGCCGTACAGGCGCGGGGCAAGCCGGCAGGCGAGCTCGAGCGCGAGCCCCGAGCGCGAAGCGGCGAGCCGGAGCCGGTAGGCGCCGCGCAGGAGGCCCGGCCCCGCCGAGGTGGCAAGGAGCCCGCCCCGCGCGCGAGCCGCGAGTTCTCCGGCCGTCCGTCCCGACCAGAGGGCGTAGCGGATCCCCTCTCCGGCGAGGGGGTCGGCCCCGAGCGCGTCGCCGGCGAGGAGGACCGGCCCCGCACCCACCGGCCCGCCGGAGTCGAACATCCGCAACGCCCAGGGCTCGGGAGAGAAGGGCCGCAGCTCGAGCCCGGGGCGCTCCCGCTCCACGAAGGCGCCGAGCCTCCCGGAGAGGGCCGGGGCGGGCTCCGTCGAGTAGACGCCGACGCTCTCCACCGGCCGCCCTTGCCTCGCCGAAGGGAAGCGCCACGCGTACCCGGGGAGGCCCTCGTCGAGGTCGAAGAGGAGGTCGGGGAGCGCCCGACCCTCCACCGTCACCTCCCGGAGCGGCACCCGCCTGCCGGGCGGGAGACCGAGCAGGCGCCTCGAGGTCCCGGAGGCTCCGTCCGCGGCCACGGCCACTCGGAAGCGGATCTCGCGTCCGCCCGCCGTCGCCACCCCGCCCCCGTCGAAGAGGCGCAGCGAGCCGAGCGGGCTCTCCTCCAAGACGCCGGCGCCCGCCTCGCGCGCCTGTGCGACGAGGTCCAGGTCGAACTCGCGCCGGTGCACCACCGCGGCCGGGCGCTTGAGCCTCACTCGGGTGGAGCGCCCCCCCACCCGCAGCACCGCGTGGTCGACGCGGACGTGGGGCACCCGCAGCGCGAGCCCCGCGCGTGCGAGCTCCGAGAGGCCTCCCCCGGGGATCGCCCCTCCGCAGGGCTTCTCGCGGGGGAAGGAGGCGGAGTCGACGACCACGACCCGGAGAGAGGGGGCCCGCCGCCGCGCCGCCACCGCCGCCGCGCACCCCGCGGGCCCGGCGCCCACCACCAAGAGGTCGGCGTTCACGGGTCGGCGAGCGCCGCCGGGTGGCGCGCGCGCCCCGGCGCCCCCTCCTCCGCGCCGATGCAGAGGCCGTCCCGGGCCGCTACCACCCGGACCCTCGCGAGCGCGCCCCGGCGCGCCCGCTCCGAGGGGAAGCGGACGGGCGCGTACTCGGAGGAGGTGCCGAGCGCGAAGGGCTCGCCCTGCGCCCGCCCGACGCGCTCCACCACCACCTCCGCAACCCGGCCCACCTGGTCCTCCAGGAAGCCGTCCCAGCGAGCGCGGGAGAACTCGCGCAGCTCCTCCGCCCGGTCGCGGACGGCACCCGGCGGCGGCCGCCCCGGCAGCGCCGCGGCCGGGGTCCCCGCCCGCGGCGAGAAGGCGAATACGTGGAGGTAGGCGAGCGGCAGCGACCGCAGGAGCGAGATCGTGCGCCCGTGGTCTGCGCCGGTCTCTCCGGGGAAGCCGGCCATCACGTCGGCGCCCAGGCAGACCCCGGGCCATGCGCGGGCCGCGGCCTCCACCACCCGGGCGAAGGCCGCCGCGCCGAGCGGTCGGCGCATGGCGGCGAGGACCGCGTCCGAGCCGCTCTGAAGCGGGAGGTGCAGGTGCCTGCAGAGGATGGCGCCGCCGGCCTCGGAGAGAAGCTCGAGAGGCAGCTCGGAGGGGTCGACGGACGAGAGTCGGATCCGGCGCACCGCCCTTCGGGCTGCCGCGCCGTCGAGGAGGTCCCGCAGCGAGGAGGGCGGCACGAGATCGCGACCGTAGGCGCCGAGATGGATCCCGGAGAGCACCACCTCGGCCCGCCCCGAGCCCAGCGAGGCGATGCGCCGCAGGGCCTCGTCGAACGGGAGGGAGCGCGAGCGGCCCCGCGCAGCCGGCACGGCGCAGTAGCTGCACCGGCCGTCGCACCCGTCCTGCACCTTCAGCACCGGACGGGCCGGCCCCGCCCCGGCCGCCGGCGCGGACGTCCAGCTGGGCGCAGCGGCCCGGGCGGCCGAGACGGCCTCGCGGCCGTCCTCTCCCGCCTCCAGCCTCGCGACCACGCCCGGAAGGGCAGCATGGTCCCTCGCCCCCACCACCGCCGCCACCCCGGGGAGCGCGGCCAGGGCCTCGGCGTCGCCTTGCGCCTGGCACCCGGCCACGACGATGCGCGCCCGCGGGTGCTCCCGCCCCGCCCGGCGCACGGCCTGCCGGGAAGCGGAAGCGGCGTCGGCGGTGACGGCGCAGGCGCTCACCACTACCCAGTCTGCGCTCTCGCCGGGCGCGACCCGGGTGAAGCGGGGGCCGAGCGCGGCGGCGAGCGCCTCCAGGTCGGACCGGCCCACCCGGCAGCCGAGCGCGCAGAAGGCCACTCGCCTAGCTGCGCTCGATGCGGCCACCGCCCACGACCTCCTCTCCGTCGTAGAACACCGCCGCCTGCCCGGGCGCCACGCCGCGCACCGGGGTGCGCAGGAGCACCTCGGCCCGTCCCCCGGCCGAAGGCCTCACCTCTCCCGCCTCCCCGGCGTGGCGGTGGCGCACCTTGACGAGGAGCTCCACCGGGGCGGCGGGAGGCGACCCGGACACCCACGAGACCTCGCCGACGCGGAAGCGGTCGACGCTCGCTTCGGCCGAGCTTCCCACCACCACCCGGGCCGCCTCGGCCTCGATCCGGACCACGTAGCGAGGCTCGGGGGCCGACACGCGCAGGCCCTTGCGCTGCCCCACCGTGAATCGGTGCACCCCGCCGTGCCGGCCCACCACCTCGCCCGCGCCGGTGACGAGCGCTCCGGGGCGGACGGCTCCCGGCCGCTGCTGCTCGACGAACTCGGCGGCGTCGCCGTTCGTGACGAAGCAGATCTCCTGCGACTCGGGCTTGTGGGCGTTCGGGAGGCGCGCTCCCCGGGCGACGTCGCGGACCGCCGGCTTGGCGAGGTGGCCCACCGGGAAGATCACCTCGCCGAGCTCGGCCTGGCCGAGGCCGTAGAGGAAGTAGCTCTGGTCCTTGGCGGGGTCGAGCGCCGTGAGCAGCGCCCACCGGGCGCCTCGGCGCTCCACGCGGGCGTAGTGGCCGGTGGCCAGACGGGCGCCGATGGCCCGCGCCCGCCGCAGGAGCCAGTCGAACTTCACCTCGCTGTTGCAGGCGACGCACGGGTTCGGGGTGATGCCGGCGAGGTAGTCGTCGACGAAGGGCTCGAGGACGCGGCGGCGGAACTCCTCCTCCACGTTCGCGACGTAGAAGGGAATGCCGAGCCGGGCGGCCGCCGCCCGGGCGTCCTCGAGGTCGTCGGGAGCGCAGCAGGAGCGCCCGCGGGCCCGATCCGAGAGGTCGTGCACGCGCATGGACACGCCCACCACCTCGTGCCCCTGGGCGGCGAGCAGCGCGGCGGCGGCGGAGGAGTCGACCCCGCCGGACATGGCCACGAGGACCCGCACGGCGGCTAGCCCTCCGCTTTGACCGGGAGCTCGAGCACGAACTTCGACCCGGTGAAATGGCGCCTCACCCCTTCCGACTGGGTGCGAGGCGGGCTCTCGACCCAGATGCGACCGCCGTGGGCCTCCAGGATGCGCCGCGCCACCGGGAGGCCGAGGCCGCTGCCCGGGTGCTTCGAGCTCTCGTCCCTTCCGGCGGCGTGGAAGAGGGGCTCGAAGACGTTCTCCTGCTCCTGGGGGGCGATGCCGGGCCCTTGGTCGGAGACCGAGACGCGCACCGCGTCCCCCTCGCGGCGGAGTTCCACCAGGATCTCGCCCCCGTGGGGGGAGAACTTCACCGCGTTGCCCACCACGTTGGCGAGCGCCTGCTTCAGCTTCTTCGGGTCCGCCCGCACTGGCCCGCAGCCGCACTTCTGCACCTCGACGTGGAGCCGCGCCTCGCGGATGTGCGGGCGCAGGTCGTTCACCACCTCCTCCGCGAGCGCGTCGAGGTCGACGGCGCCGAGGAACAGGGCGGCGTCCTTTGCCTGCAGGCTGGCGAAGTCGGAGAGGTTCTCGACCACCCGGGTGAGGCGGGCGGACGAGCCCTGAATCGAGTCGAGGATGCGCTTCTGCTGGGGCGAGAGCGGCCCGAGCTTGTCGGACAGGACGATCTTCAGGTATCCGGCGATGGGCGTGAGCGCGGTCCTCAGCTCATGGGCCAGGTTGGCGATGAAGACTCGGCCCAGCCGGTCCCGCTCATAGTAGCGCTCCTCCCAGCGGCGGGCAGCCTCGATGGCGTGCTCGAGATGGCTCGCCATGGCCGCCGACAGCACCTTCAGCCCCGCCCGCTCCCCGTCCTCCGGCAGCCGCTCCCGCCTTCCTGCGAGGACGCCTCGCACCTCCTCGGCGAAGCGGACGTCGTCAAGCGGCAGCGCCAGAAACGCGTCCGCGCCCGCGGCCAGGGCCACGTCGTGCTCGGAGCTGGCCTCGCCGAGCGCGAGGAAGGGCACTCGCGCCAGGGCCTTCTCCTGCTTCAGGCGGGTGGCGATCTCCATGCCGTCGATGTCGGGGAGGTGGACATCGGCCACGACCAGGTCCGGTGGGAGCGTGAGGGCTCTCTGGATGCCGGTGAGACCGGTGCCGGCCTCGTCGACGGCGAAGCCCTCCGCCTCGAGGAGGCGGCGCACGCGGGCGCGCAGCGCAGCGTCGCTCTCGATGCACAGGATCCGCTCCGCCATGTCGTCCTTTCGCGGTGCGGATGATAGTGCGGAACCCGGGCCCTGGCTCAAGGAAAAGGGCGCGCCCTCAGCTCGGCTCTCGTCCCCCGTCGACCCGGTGGGTGCTCCACCAGGCGCGCAGCGCCGACTCGAGCGACGCGGCCTCGTTCCTGGCCGGGTCCTCAAGGACCAGGTCGACGAGGTGGCGGAGCGCTTCCCCGACCTCCCGGCCGGCGGCGATGCCGAGGAGACGCATCACCGCGCGTCCGTCAATGGCCAGATCGGCAGGGCCGAGCGGCGGCCGGCCTCGGAGCTCCCGTCCCACCCGGCGCCCGAGCGCCCGGACGGCGGCCCTTCGCCGGCCTGAGGCCGCCCCCAGGTGGTGGGCCTCCGCCGCCCACAGCTCGAGCACTCGAGGCGCCCTCTCCGGCCCGACCCGGGCGAGGAAGCGGCGCACCTCGGCCGGCCGCGATGGGAGGTCGGCCCCCGGGGCCTCCCGGACACAGGGGCCGGCCGAGAGCAGGCCTTCGACCTCGCTCGCGAGCCTTCCCGGGAGGCGCAGCCCAGAGACCGCCCGCGCAGCGGCACCGGGAGAGAGGACGTGCAGGAGGGCGGCGAGGCGCAGCAAGCGGAGGCGCTCCCGCCTCGATTGCTCCGGGGAAGGCTCGCGGGCCTCTCCGCCGGCAAGCCCGGCCGGGCGGCGGGCTGCGAAGCGCTCGGAGGCGACCGCCAGGGCGTGCCGGCGGGCGGCGCGCGGCAGGGCTCCGAGGGAAGGGAGCGCCACCTCGAGGAGGCCGGTCGCCTCGAGGAGCGCGAGCCCCCGGGCCGCGTGGTCGCCGGTGACGATTCGCGTGAGCTCCTCCGCGACTCGCTCGCGCGAGACTCGCTCCACCACCGGGAGCGCCGGAGGGATGGCCGCGCGCGTGCGCGGCTCGATCGAGAAGCCGAGCTGCGCGGCGAAGCGGACGGCGCGCAGCGGCCGGAGCCCGTCCTCCGCGAAGCGCTCGCCGGGCTCGCCGACGGCCCGGATGAGCCCCCGGCGCAGGTCCGAGAGTCCTCCGAAGGGATCGCGGAGCTCGCCCACGAGCGGGTCCCAGGCGATCGCGTTCATGGTGAAATCCCGCCTCCCCAGGTCCGCCTCGAGGTCGGTGTGGAAGGTCACCGAGGAGGGACGCCGCCCGTCGACGTACGCGCCCTCGCCCCGGAACGTGGTCACCTCGATGCGCGCCTCGCCCTTCAGGATG
>Ga0335080_10001104_pt1 | contig 25901 bp, 18 predicted proteins | sample Lox_Sample_34_FD_206720 | JGI IMG/M metagenome (GOLD analysis project Ga0335080, IMG submission 206720) | Soil microbial communities from Loxahatchee National Wildlife Refuge, Florida, United States - Lox_Sample_3.4 | ecosystem: Environmental > Terrestrial > Soil > Wetlands | place: USA... | reverse complement strand
CTGCGAAGGAAATTCCACGAAGTCACGAGCCACCTGTGTTCCCGACAATGTGGGATACATTGAATTCGCGAACATCCCGTGGAGGGCGTGCCCAAACTCATGGAACATAGTGATCACGTCGCGGAACCCGAGCAACGCTGGCTGGCCGGGCGCCGGCTTGGCGAAGTTAGCGACGTTGAAAACGACAGGCAGCGTTCTCATTAGCTTGGATTGATTGACCAGAACATCCATCCAAGCCCCACCGTTTTTGTTGTCGCGCTTGAAATAATCGCAGTACCAAAGCGCGAGTTGCTTGCCGTCGGCGTCGAACACATCAAACACCCGCACGTCGGGTTGATAGACCGGAACGTCGTGCCGCTCTTTGAATGTAATCCCGTAGAGCTGAGTCGCCGCGTAGAACACGCCATCGTGCAGCACTCGGTCTAGTTCGAAATACGGCCGGACTTGCTCTTCGTCCAGATCGTACTTCGCCTTGCGAACCTGCTGCGCGTAGAAATCCCAATCCCACGGCTGCATCGCAAAACCGCCCTTGTCGGCATCGATTACGGCCTGGATGTCCTTACCCTCCGCCGCAGCTTTGGCGGTAGCGCCCGGCACCAGCGCGTCCATGAATCTCACCGCAGCTTCCGGTGTCTTCGCCATCTGATCCTGCAGTCTCCAGTCACCATAGTTTGGAAATCCAAGCAGCTCTCCTTTCTGCGCGCGCACCTGCGCCAGCCGCGCGATCGTCTCGCGTGTGTCGTTCGGCCCTCCCCGTTCGGCACGATTCCAGGAGTTCTCAAATATCGTCTGCCGTGTCGCACGCACGCTCAGCGCAGCGAGATCGGGTTGTTGCGTGGTGTTCTGTAGTGGAATCACGTATCCCTCAACCCCACGATCCTTGGCGGCCTGGGCCGCACCCTTTAGGCGGCTCTCGCCCAGCCCGGCCAGGGTGGCCGAATCCTTCGTGACATACGCCGCTGCTTTCGCTGCACTGACCAATTTCGTGCTGAAAGCAGCCGACAATTTCGATTCCTCTTCATTCAGTTTTTTGAGCTCAGCTTTATCGGAGTCAGAGAGCATCGCTCCCGCGTGCACGAACTGTTCGTAGTAGTACTCCACCAACCGCAGCGACTCGGGGTCGAGTTTCAGCGATTCGCGCTGCTTGTAGATGGCCTCCACGCGGTGAAAAAGTCGGAAGTCCAGAAGAATCGCGTCCCGATGGGCAGCCAGTTTGGGCGCTTCGAGCTCTTGGAGCTTCTCCAACTCCGGACTGCGATTGGCTCCGGTCACTGCGTTGAAAACCAAGAAGACTCGTTGAAAAAGTTGGCCGGACTTTTCCAGTGCCACCAGCGTGTTGTTGAAAGTCGGCGGATCCGGATTCTCCGCGATCGCCCGCACTTCCTCCCTTTGCTGTGCCATGCCAGTTTCAAGCGCCGGCTGATAATCGCCGTCCTTGATCTTGTCGAACGGTGGTGCCTGCAACGGCAACGTACTAGCCGCATAGAACGGGTTGTTAGGCCCAAATTCGAGCGATGGTGGGACAGCGGCATTCGAAGGCACTTGTGGAACAGTGGTGGCTATAAGAATCCCGGTTTTCAAAAGTATCCTGATCCCCTTCTCTGCACTCATCATTTTGATTCCTTCCGGCCGGCTAATGATTGTAGCGAAAAGATAAGATTCCGTGGCGCTGCCAAGCGGCCTATCGGCGGCCGCAATTAACCACATTCAGCTTTGGGAAGAGCACGGCTTTCAGCCGTCTCCGTTGGGTCCGGAAAACTAAGCCTTTAGCCGCTGGAGTTTACTTTCGTACAAATCGACCTGCCCATGCAAACATAAATCTGACAGATCTTATAAAGACGAGTTCTGGTCGCTATGAACGCCCGCATAGTAAAGTGGTACTAGCCTGAGATGAATTCTGCCATCCGCAACATCGCCATCATCGCGCACGTCGACCACGGCAAGACCACGTTGGTTGACGCCATGTTGAAACAGAGCGGCACTTTCCGCGCCAACGAAGCTGTCGCCGAGCGCGTTATGGACTCGAACGAACTCGAGCGCGAGCGCGGCATCACGATCCTGGCGAAGAATACCGCCATCTTCTATCACGACGTGAAGATCAATATCGTCGACACCCCCGGCCACAGCGACTTCGGCGGCGAAGTCGAGCGTGCCCTCAAGATGGTCGACGGCGTCATGTTGCTTGTCGATGCCAGTGAAGGCCCACTGCCGCAAACGCGGTATGTGCTCGGCAAAGCACTCGAAGCCAAGCTGCCGCCAATTGTGGTCATCAACAAAATCGACCGCGCCGATGCCCGCCCGCAGGAAGTGCTGAACGAGATCTATGACCTGTTCATCGATCTAGATGCGAAAGAAGAGCAACTCGACTTCCCCGTGCTTTATACGAATGCAAAGACCGGCACGGCGAGCACAGACATGCAAGGCGGAGGCACCGATCTTAGGCCCCTGTTTGATGCCATCCTAAATACCATTCCTCCGCCGAAAGGCGACCCTTCGGGCCCATTGCAAATCCTGGTCGCAAACCTCGACTACAGCGATTACCTCGGCCGCCTCGCTATCGCGCGCGTCTTCAATGGCAAGATGTTCACTGGCGAAGAAGTCGCCATCGCCAAGCTCGACGGTTCGCTGCAAAAAACCAAGATCACTAAGCTATTTTCATTCTCCGGCCTGAAGCGCACCGACATCACAGAAACTGAACTCGGCGACATCGTCGCCGTCGCCGGCGTCGAAGGCATCACCATCGGCGAAACTATCACTGATGTCGAGGCTCCCGCCCCTCTTCCGCCCATTGCCATCGACGAGCCGACCATCGCAATGCTCTTCACGGTGAACACCTCGCCCTTCGCCGGCAAAGACGGCCAGTATGTAACCAGCCGCAACCTGCGCGAGCGCCTCGAAAAGGAACTGCTCACCAACGTCTCCCTGCGCGTCGAAGATACCGGCAGCACCGATTCCTTCAAAGTCATGGGCCGCGGCGAACTTCAGCTCTCCATCCTCATCGAGATGATGCGCCGCGAGGGCTACGAACTCATGGTCGGCAAACCCGAGATCGTCACCAAGCGCGACCATAAAACGGGCAAGCTCATGGAGCCAGTCGAGCACCTCACCGTCGACGTCCCCGAAGAATTCGTCGGCGTCGTCATGGAGCAACTCGGTTCTCGCAAAGGCGAAGTCACCAACATGCACAATCACGGTTACGGACGCGTCCGCATCGAATTCCGCGTGCCCAGCCGCGGTCTCATCGGCCTGCGCAGTCAACTTCTCACCGACACTCGCGGCACGATCGTGATGAATGCGCTCTTCGACGGATACACCGAGTGGCAAGGAGAAATTCCCCACCGCCTTACCGGTGCCCTCATCGCTGATCGCCCAGGTGCCTCCACCGCCTACGCCCTCTGGGGTCTACAGGAACGTGGCGAACTCTTCGTTGGCCCCGGCATCGAACTCTACGAAGGCATGATCATCGGCGAAAACGCCAAAGACACCGACCTCGACGTCAACGCCGTCCGCGAAAAGAAACTCACCAACATGCGCGCCTCCACCGCCGATGAAGCCATCCGTCTGGTCCCTTTCAAGCCGCTGAATCTGGAGCAGGCGATTGAATTTATCGCTGATGATGAATTTGTGGAAGTCACTCCCAAATCCCTTCGTCTGCGCAAGAAAACCCTGCAAGCCAACAGGCGCAAGAAGACTACGATGGCCGTCGTTGAGGAATTCTAGCGAGCAGCTTTGAAAGGGCGCGGCTTCAAGCCGCGCCGCAGATGGGGTAATTAGAGCATCGGCTTTAGCCACCGAGGCCCGGACCCAACATAGAAGACGGTAAGTGAATCGCGCCTCCAAATCCGCAACGGTAAAATCTCCAGCACATTTCCGCATGTTCCTCATCCCCTGCAGCTGCGGCACCACCTTCGCCGTAGCCGACAATTACGATCGCCAAGGCACCGCTTGGAGCCGCTTCCTGGTCTGCCCAGGCTGCGCCAAACGCCACGATCCCAAAAACCGCCTTCTCCAAATGGGATTCCATCCCGAAGGCTATTGGAAAGTCGACGAATGCTAGCCGTACTCGGCCTCTGCCGGCAGTAATTGGACGTGCATCTCACGCATCTGTAAATTGAATTCAAATTGACAAGCCGTCCCGGAAAAACCTGCTATACTTCCCGCGCATTTGACTGTTGCCAGCTCCGGTCTCGATTCTCAGGCCTTCCGGACCTGCCAAGTTCGCTGAACTGAGCTCGCACTCTCGACAGCTCAATGCAGGGGAAGCAGCGTGAAGAATATCTTTGTGGGGAATCTCAGCTTCAATACCAATGAAGATGAGCTACGGCAGATCTTCGAGAGCTATGGGCAAGTGGATCGCGTCAGCATCTTGACCGATCGCGACACCGGCCGCTCCCGCGGTTTCGGCTTCGTCGAGATGGCCAGCGACGAAGACGGAGAAAAAGCAATTACTGCCCTCAACGGCTCGCAATTCGGCGGACGTACCATTAACGTGAATGAGGCCCGGCCAAAGTCCGACCGTGGCGGTGGTGGTGGCGGCTTCGGCGGAGGCGGTGGCGGTGGCCGTGGCCGCGGAGATCGCAACGGACGAGGCGGCGGACGGCGCGAACGCTGGTAGGTACGCACCGCGCCGGCATGTCTTGTCTCAAGGGCCGTATTTTCGCCTCGCTCCTCCCGCACCACACTCTGACGTGTGCGTGAACCGCCAACCATCCGCCGCGATCCATCAACGGCGCTAGCTAAAAGGGCATGCGAAGCATTCCTCGCATGCCCTTTGCCTTTCACCGGGTGACGCAACCCCGTCCAGTTGTCTGCCTAGTCTCGTTTCGGTGTTCCAGTCGACGGATCGAGAAATAGCTTGCGCTCCCCCCGCCGATGGCTGAAGTCAAACATCTGTACGATGGAGCTGGCTAGCGCGTCGTACGATCCCTGCCCGATGCGCTGTCCGCCCAGCCAGTTATCTTCGATGAAGTGGATGATCGAGCTCTGATCGGTCACCGTGCGATCGACAAAGTTCTGCCGCGCCCACGGAGAGATCACCAGCAACGGCAGTCTCGGTCCGTAGCCGCAACGGCCCATCGCCGGCAAGCCACTCACGCCACGCAGCACCTGCAATCCGTTGCCGCACGTACCGGGTCCCGTGAGGGCGTCGGCAGTACCCGTCGACGTATTCACGATCGGCCCAATCTGGTGATCGTACCATCCGTCAGAGTCGTCGTACATAACCACTACGGCGGTGCTGCTCCAGCTTGGTAGCCTCTCGAGGAAATTGATCGTATTGACCAGGAACGTCTGCTCATCCAGAGGATCCGAATATCCCGCATGACCATCCTGAATAGCGATAGCTTTCAGGAAGCTGACAGCGGGAAGCCTCCCAGCTGCGGCAGCCGCAAAGAAATCCTGCAGGTCATATTGATGATTGGCCGGCCCTGCGTGGCCGATTTCTGCGAGCGAAGCTGGACGTGCGTGTGTCGGATTTGCCGTGGAGGGCCAGTAGTTAAAGAACGAGTGGTGCGGAATATAGTCCCCGGTCGTTCCGGCCAGCCCCATCGAACTACGCGTGCAACCGGTGGAGCCGTTCGCATTGACCGTCTTCAGGTTGAAGCCGCCCATGAATCCGCCCCAGCTGACGCCAGCGGCCGTCAGAAGGTCACCGATGTTCTTCCCGCTCATCCGAACCTGATTCCGCGTGGGATTCGAGCACATATCGTCAATCGGATCGGGATCGCCAACCACCGTCAACCCGCCGTTCCCGTCACTGGTTTCATCCCCCGTGCCGTTCGCCGTCGCCGAGACACCGTTTGTCTGGCCGGCCACCAGATTCATCACACCCGGCGTCGACGGCCCAAATGTTGTGCCGAACGAGTTGTCGCTCATGGAGAAGAACTGCGCGTAATTCCACAGCGCCGTCACGGTATTGCCGTCGTAGTATCCCATCACTTCATTGCCGCCCGAACTGGTCTCCGACGGGAACCGGTCCATCACTCCTGCATCGAAGGCCAGTTGCTCTGCCGTGTAGTCGTGATCCTGATCCGGAGTCACGGCCTGGGAGCGGTCCAGACGAAACGGATTGGACGCTCCCGCGCCGTTCGCAGGATTGAGATTGGGATTGAAGTTCAGCAATGCGCCAGTGAAGCCGTTCACGTTCGGCGTACCGGGAGCGGCAAAGAATTTCGGCTCGCCGGACGGATTGGTCGCCACCGGGTACGTGCCGAAGTAATGGTCGAACGAAACGTTCTCCTGAAAAATCACGACCAGGTGCTCGATCGGCGTGGCCGTCGTAGCATTCGGCGGAGCGGCAAGCGCCGGTATTGAAGTTGGCCCCAACATCGTGACGATTGCCAGCAGCATGGCCATCGTCTTCCGGGGAGCATCAGATTTCAGCAAGTCAAGCATTCGGTCCTCCTAGTCTGTTTTGCCGGTGCGGAACGAGGTAGCAGGGCGCCGCCCTGGCACCGGTCATTGATGCGATTAGGAGAGCCTATCTGCGCAAAGTTGCATTCGAGTTGCAGGACAATGAACGCCCAATGAAAAAAGATTCACAGCCAAAAGTTATGTAGGGGCGGACGCCTCGTCCGCCCCGAAGCCCGAAGGGCGAGCGTCCACGTCCCGCGAAGCCCCGAGTCGCCATGGTTCTTCGGCCCCACCAAAAAGAAATGAAAAATGGGTGCCCCACTTCTGGCCTCTTTTGCCAGAAGTGGGTTCTTCGACAAAGAGCAGTGGAAGGGCGCGCGCCCCGTCCCGCAACCGCACAGACCGGCCGATTGAATTGAAGCCCACTCCTCACCCATGTAGACTGTAGTTACCCGTGCGCCCGTAGCTCAGCTGGATAGAGCGGTTGCCTCCGGAGCAACAGGTCGGGAGTTCGAATCTCTCCGGGCGCACCAGATTCTGTCGACCTGACTTCCCTGCTCGCAGCCAGATCCCGTGCTTCGCCAATACGAACCAGGTCCTACACACTGATACCTGAAATCTGTTCCTGCGGGTTCTTCTCCGATTCACGCTTTTGCCGTGTAATTACGATCACTGACTCTATTCGATGACGGGACTATATTTTTAGTCTTCCCCGGGGGAATCCCATGCCCGTGGGCGAGAAGCAAACCTTCCGGTTCGGCCCCTTCGAACTCGACACGCAATGCAGTCAACTCCGCAGGGACGGTGTCGGGCTGAAGCTGCAAGGGCAGCCTGTCCAGATTCTGCAAATCCTGCTGGAGAAACCCGGACAACTGGTCACGCGCGAAGAATTGCAGAAGCGGCTCTGGGCGTCAGACACGTTTGTCGATTTCGATCACAGCCTGAATACGGCGATCAAGAAGTTACGCCAAGCGCTGGGAGATGAGGCAGACACGCCTCGCTACATTGAGACGCTGCCGAGGCGCGGGTATCGATTTATTGGAGAGTTGACTATCGAAGGTAGTCCGAACAAGATCTCCGAGGCCGGAACGCTGGCTGGGGAGGAATTCGTACACAAAGTTGCGACCACTTTAGCAGATGCCGCGATCAATGCGGCAACAGACTCTCGGCGCAAGACTCGCCGGAGCTTTTGGATTGTCGCAACCTTCGCAGCGATGCTGGCGATGGCGGCAGCAGCATACTGGGTTACCAAACCTCTGCCGGTGCCGAAGATCGTCAATGCGCATGCCTTGACCAAGACGGGGTTCCGAAAGACGTTTGCAGCCGAATTGGTTACAGACGGAACGAGTGTGTATTTTCAGGAAAACAGGCCGGTCGGCCTTGTAACTCTGCAAGTGCGCAACAGTGGAGGTGAGCCGTCGGAAGTGGCCGTCTCGACACCTGACGTTGGGAGCTTGCGGGACATATCACCGGATGGGTCCTCCCTGCTCTTGTCTGTGCTCAATCCGGAAACTCGCCGGGTGGACACCTGGGTTCAACCCCTGCCCACGGGACCAGCTCGCCTGATTCTGAAGGATGCCAACTGGCCACTATGGACGCCCGATGGCAAAAGTATTCTTTTTGTGCGCAACAGCGATCACGACTTATACCGTGCGAATGCTGATGGCTCGGATGCCCAGCGGCTGGCAACCCTTCCCAATATCACAGCGCCCGCGATTTCACCGGATGGACGGCGCATTCGTTTCATGGTTGCTCCGAAATACGATCTGTGGGAGGCCCGCGCGGACGGCTCCGGGGCTCATGCGATCTTACCGGAGTATCAGGTAATGGCATTGCGTGTCGGCAGCTGGAGTCCCAACCAAGAGTACTTCTTCACCACTCTGGGGGGCATCGATCGGGGTGACATTTGGGTGCTCCGAGAAAAGCATTGGTGGAGAAGGAGCGCAGCCAATCCGATCCAACTCACCTTTGGGCCCATGTCGTTTGGGCCGCCATCGGTAAGCCAGGACGGACAACACCTTTTTGTTGGTGCCCACGGACGGCAAGGCGAGCTGTCAGTTTACGACCAGAGAGCCGGCAAGTTTGTGCCATACCTCAATGGGATTTCAGCCTGCTACGTGGACTTTTCGAGGGATGGAAAATGGATGGCTTACGTTTCGTTTCCAGAAGGCACATTGTGGCGCAGCCGGATTGACGGTACGGAGCGCATGCAATTGACGATCCCCCCTCTTGGCGTGATCAATCCCCGCTGGTCTCCGGATGGAAAGTTGATCGCCTTTACCGATGTTGCCAATGGCGACAGAAGAAAGTGGGATGGAAGCTTACAGAGAATCTATGTGGTGAGTACAAATGGGGGCGCGCCGGTTTTGTTGCTGGCCGGTCCATTTAGCGACCCGACTTGGTCCACGGACGGCCGGTTTATCGCCTATGCCTACCGAAATAACGTTGAGGACATCGCAGAAGTTCGCATTCTCGATTTGCAGACTCAGACATCGACCACCGTACCTGAGTCGCGTGGCTTCTGGAGCCCGCGCTGGTCGCCGGATGGCAAGCACCTGGCCGCGCTGGGAAGTCCGAACACAGCGGGGCTGTTCGATTTTGCCACTGGAAAATGGGAGACTCTGACCACTGGAAGTGTCGGCTGGCCGAACTGGTCGCACGACAGCCGGTTCGTTTACGTCTATAACGTGACCCAGGCTTCGCTGGTTCGCATCAATGTCGCTGACCACAGCATGAAACAGGTCGCATCGTTAAAAGGATTCAATTCGACAGCCTACCGGTTGTGGCTCTTCGGATGGTACGGACTAACCCCGGATGATCGCCCGATCACGACACGCGACACGGGAGACGAAGAAGTCTACGCGCTCGATCTGGAATACAAGTGACAACAGTGCCAACAAGAAAAGCCCGGATTGCTCCGGGCTTCTTTCAGTTCCATCCATGACCATTACTTGGCCAGCACCGACGCCAGCACCACGACTTGTTCCTGCTTATCGGTACGCGCATACTCGATCTCCCTTGGCGAGGCGATCAGTTCATGGCCTGCGGCGGTGATCCAGGCTTGCGCCAGGAAGCTGCGATTGCCATAGCGATGGAAGACCAGCCTGGGGGACATGTCTTTCTCGCGGGCAGAGAGATTGTATTTCACATAAGCCGAGTCTGTTCCGTTGAGCTGAACCACATGCAACATCGTGCCCTCAACCGCAACCTTATACTCCCCGGCGGGTAGGGTCTGCTTGGCGATGGTGAAGTCGAAGGGAATGTTGGCTTTGATGGCGCCAGTCTGGGCGACAGCGGAGGCCATCAGAACTGCAATTGCGAATGCGATCGCGATCGTTAAATGGGAGCGTTTCATAAAGCACCTCCGGGAGCGAGGCTCCGTGAATTTGTACGAGCCGACTTTGCTCCGGACGCCGCGAATACTCAATGCATGACCGCTGATTCGGCTGTGATTTTTCGGTACACAAGGTGTGATCCAGGAATGAGCGGCTGATGCTGCTGAAACTGCTGCATTTAGGAAAAGTCGCATCGACTGGTCTCGCGAACGGCCTTGAACAACTTGGCTTCAGCCATGCCGAGGGTGGCTGCGTGGTCGGCGACGACCGATAGCCTCCTTCACAACATCCATTTTTCGTCGTGCACTTTTCCACAGCCCAATGCGCTCCCAGTGTGACATCTGCCCTTGCGCCGGAAATCAAAAAAGCAGATCATTGCCAAGGCGAAAGCGGTGCAGGGCAGACAGCTTCAGAACGAGCTAAGCCCCTGCGGCTCAAGATTTTGCCGGTAAATGGTTGAGTCCCAGGATTTAGTTTTTAATTTTCCGCTAAGTCGATGATTCCAATAGACCAAGGGGGAGGGGGGTATACCCTCTCGATGCCTCCAATTCCCAAAATGGAACTCACGCGAAGGCCGATTTTTCACCTCTCCGCAAAATATTTCTTCGCTCAAGATTCACAGCTCACTTTCCACGCGACCGCATGAACTACGACGCACTCCTGATTGTCTCTTTCGGCGGTCCCGAGGGCCACGACGACGTCATTCCCTTCCTCGAAAACGTGCTGCGTGGACGCAACGTCCCCCGCGAACGCATGCTCGCCGTTGCCGAGCACTACTACCACTTCGATGGCAAAAGCCCCATCAACCAGCAGACGCGCGATTTGATCGCGGCCATCAAGAACGAACTTCAACAGCTTGGCCCGAATCTTCCCGTCTATTGGGGAAACCGCAATTGGCATCCGATGCTCGCCGATACGCTGCGGCACATGAAAAACGACGGCATCAAGCGAGCCCTCGCGTTTGTTACTTCCGCATACAGCTCATACTCCGGATGTCGCCAGTACCGCGAAGACATCGCGCGCGCCCAAGCCGCAGTCGGCGAAGGCGCGCCACAAATCGATAAGCTCCGTGTTTTCTTCAATCATCCGGGATTTCTGCAAGCGACGGAAGATCGTCTGCAAGAAGCCCTTTCCCGGATTCCTGCGCAGGCGCGCCACAACATCCAGGTCATCTATGTCGCGCACAGCATTCCCTTGTCGATGGCCAACTCATCCGACTACGTGAAACAACTCGAAGAAGTACGACGGCTCGCATCTGCCGCTGTCGGTGTCAAGAACGACGTACTCGTCTACCAGAGCCGCAGCGGCGCGCCCGGACAGCCTTGGCTCGAACCCGACATCCTCGACCATCTGCGCGAAGTAAAGGATAAGAATCTCGCCAGTGCCGTCGTGATCGCACCCATCAGCTTCATCTCCGATCACATGGAAGTGCTCTACGACCTCGACATCGAGGCGAAGCACTTGTGCGATGAACTCGCGCTACCGATGGCGCGCGCCAAAACAGTCGGAGTACATCCCAAGTTCATTGCGATGATTCGCGAGTTGATCCTGGAAAGAACGGAAGGCGCGGAACGTCGCGCGTTGGGATCTCTTGGTCCGAGACAAGATGTTTGTGCCGAAGATTGCTGTCCCGCGCCGCAACGTCCCACGCAGCCGCAAACCTCGCAGCACTGAGCGTGGCTCAAACCTGATCTCACGGGCGAAATCCAGCCGTCTCGCGCCGCACGACACGAACTGATTTGGGAAGGGCACGGCTTTTAGCCGTGCCATCAAAGCGCCACTACGATGCGGGCTTTAGCCCCTGAGGTACGCCACGATCAGTTCTAGTGCGTCGCAGGCTGCGGATGAGGTCGTTCGAAGTCCGTAGCCTTCGGACTTCCCGCAAGCAGATGCATCGTGTCGAGGATCGTGTTCACCACCGATTCGTTACCGACTGCAGTGTTCAGCATCATGTGATAGAGCGATCGCGTGGGCCAATCGGCGTTGAAGTAGTGCTTCACATACGCCATGCGCTCGCGATCGATCGCGCCCACCATCTCCTCCGCCTCTTCTTCCGTATGCCCGTCAGCAATTGTGCGGCGAATCTTCTCTGCTCTCGGCGCATAGAGAAATACGTGAAACGCGTCTGGATGTTCGCGCAGGAAGAACGGCGCTCCGCGTCCGACGATCACCGCCTTCCCTTCCCGCCCGATGCGATTCATGATGTCCTGCATCATCGCCATCATGCGGTCCGTATCGAAGATCTGGTTGCCGAGCTGGGAGCTGCGCTCATAGCTTCCCCGCCAGAACACTTTTGCCAGGCGATGCAACCGGCTGTCCATGCGCTCATCGCACCGCTTCACGGCTGAAGGATCGACTTGCGCGATTCGCGCGATTTCCTCGGTGAGCAGATGATCCCAGAGTTTCCAGCCCATACGCCCGGCTAATTGCTTGGCGATGGAAGCCGCTCCACAACCGAACTCGCGCTCAATGGTTATGAGCCGAAACATGGATTTAGTGTACCGCCATTCCTCCGCCGGGTTTCGACTTCTTCATCAGGAACACCGCTGGGATCATACATAGAATGGCCACACCAAGGAACCAAAAGCAATCGATGTAAGACAGCATAACTGCCTGGCGTTGCACTGTACCTTGAATCAGAGCGTACGCCTGCTGCGTTGCTCCTGCGGCAATGGCGCCATGAGCCTGCATCGCGCTGGCCGCACCCCGCAACATCGCCATCATGGCAGCATTTCCCGCGCTCAGGTTTCGCGCCAGATCTGTAAGATGCACCTGCGTCCGCCGATCCAGCATGGTCGTGACCACGGAAATGCCCACACTTCCGCCGATGTTTCGCGCCAGGTTCATCAGGCCTGAGGCTGCATTGTTCTTTTCCCGTGGCAGGAACGCATAAGCTGCCGTATTGATGGGCACGAACAGGAACGCCATTCCAACCGCCTGCAGCAAGCGCGCCATGGTCGTCGTGCGGAAATCGATCTGCAGATTGAAGGTCGTCATGTGGAACAGCGAGGCCGAGAGGACGACCAGACCAAAGATGAGCAGCCAGCGCGGAGTGTAGCGCGACAGCAGAAAGCCTACGAGCGGCAGCAGCGCCATGATCATGAAGCCGCCGGGCATAAGTGCAAGGCCCGATTGCTGCGCCGTGTAGCCCAACAGCGTCTGCATGAACAGTGGCAGGAGCAACGTGCTGCCCAACAGCGCGAACCCCAGCATGAACATCAGCAGGTTCGAGATCGCGAAATTCCGGTCCCTGAACAGATGAAGATCCACGATGGGATCTTTCTGCTTCCACTCCCAGAAGATCACGAAGAGCAGCGATGCCACACTGATCACCGTAAGGATGGTGATGAACTGAGACTCGAACCAGTCATCGCGCTGACCTTTGTCGAGAACCACCTGCAACGTCCCCAGTCCAAGCGCCACAAAGCCGAGCCCGACGTAATCGATGTGCGTCTCAGCGAGCTTGCGGCGCCGGAAATATGGAGGATCCTGAATGAGTCGCGAAGTCAGTAATAGTGACAGAATCCCCACCGGAATGTTGATGAAGAAGATCCAGCGCCAACTGAAGTTGTCGGTAATCCATCCCCCGAGAGTCGGCCCGATCGCAGGTGCCGTGACAACCGCAACCCCGTAGATTGCAAAAGCCATGCCGCGCTTCGCCGGTGGAAACGTGTCGGCCAGAATGGCTTGTTCACTGGGTTGCAATCCTCCGCCGCCGATGCCCTGCAGCACGCGGCAAAGAATCAGAACCCCAAGATTGGGCGCGAGTCCGCAAAGGAATGAACTGAGCGTGAACAACATCACGCAGCCCATGTAGAAGTTCTTGCGTCCGATAATCGACGAAAGCCACCCGCTCAAAGGCAGAACAATAGCATTGGATACAAGATAGGACGTGAGCACCCACGTGCTCTCATCTTGCCCGGCGGAAAGGCTGCCCGCGATGTGTGGCAAGGATACGTTCGCAATGGAGGTATCGAGTACCTCCATGAACGTCGCCAACGTGACAGCAAGTGCGATGATCCACGGATTGACCGCCGGACGCCACGCATCAGATGGGTCAAGCGTAGCTGCCGCAACGCTCATTCGCGAATCCCAACCTTGGGCGTTACCGACAGGCCGGGACGCAGCGCATGATCGTTGTTCGAACCGGAGTCCAGCATGATCTTGACCGGCACGCGCTGCACAACCTTGACGTAGTTCCCAGTCGCATTCTCCGGAGGCAACAGGCTGAACCGCGCTCCGCTGGCGCCCGCAATACTATCCACTTTGCCGTTGTACTTGCGGCCGTTTGCGTCGACTTCGATCGTGACGTGCTGGCCCGGTTTCATGTCGCGCAACTGGGTTTCTTTAAAGTTCGCCGTGATCCAGATGTCATCGAGGTTGATCACCTTCATCAATTCCTGCCCTGGAGCCACGTTCTGTCCGACTTCGACTGTACGGTCGCTGACAATGCCATTTACTGGAGCGACGACTTTTGTGTACCGCAGATTGAGCTCGGCTTGATCCAGATTCGCCTTCATCCGCTGCACCTGGGCCAGAGCGGAGTCTGCTTTGGCTTTTGAGATTTGCATTTGCTTGGGCGCAGTATTCGCATAGCGCCAGTTGGCCTCAGCCTGCACCAGTCTGCCTCTGGCCTGCGTGACCTGCTGCTCGGCAGCATCTGCAGTAGCGCGGGCGGCTTGCACGCTTGCGGCGCTGGCTTGAGCGGCAGCAGTCGCCTGATCGAACTGCTGTTGCGAAATCTCCTGCTTTTCGATTAGTTGCTTGTAGCGAACCAAATCATTCTGCGCTTTGACATTGTTGGCTTCCGCCTGCTCCAGTTGTGCCTTCGCGGCCTGGAGTTGCTGTTGAGCTGCCTGGATGCCGGCGCGCGCACTGTTCACTTCGGCTTCGCTGGCGGAAACCTGGCTGCTCGTGTTCACCGAGGTGATGGGCACGGAAACGCCGGCCGCGACGGCAGTCGCCTGAGCATCGGCAAAATCGGCTTTCGCCCGGTCGTAAGCTAACTGGTAGTCAGCGGGGTCAATCTCCACCAGGACCGTCCCAGCCTGGACATATTGGTTGTCTTGGACGTTGAGCTTGATGACATGCCCGGAAATGCGTGCACTGACGGAATTAATATGCCCGTCGATCTGAGCGTCATCGGTGGATTCATAACTGGTGAAATAGCGGTAGACAAAGAACCCTACGACCACGATGACAACAAGCGCAATCAGAACAGCGATGCGGAAACCAGGACTCTGAGTGCGCGAAGGCCGAGTATGAAAGTCCCTTTCGGTGGCCGGCAATGGCTTGTTGGTGGTCTCTGGTCTGTCGGCTACAGGTGGATTCACTGTAGGAGGCGCAGCCTGCGTCGTTTCCATATGCTTATTGATTGCCTTTCAGATAGCGCCGGACGCCTTGTTCGGCATCGCCGATAGCGTAGGCGAGTTCGACTTTCGCGAGATTATGAGCATAGAGACTTTGAATATAACTTTCATGTGCAGCGGCGACGGACTCCTGGGCCTGGACGACTTCCAGATTGTCGGCTACTCCGGCGGAAAAACGGTCCTGGGATTGCGCGAGCGTCTGTTCGGCCAGATCGACTGAACTGCGCGCGACCGCAACCTGGTCGGCAGCGGCATTGAGATCGAGCAGAGCGGAGCGAACTTCGTAGTCGATTCGACCGCGAAGATCTCCAAGTTGCTGGCGCGCTTGCTTGAGCTGGGCGTCGGCAATGAGGACATCCCCGTGGACTCGGTTTCCGGCGAACACCGGGATATTGATGCCACCCATCACTTGCCAGGTGCCATTCGACTGCGATGGTGTTACACCGATGTCTCCAATGTTCGCGTTGATGTCGACCGTGGGATAATGCCCTGCCACGGCCGCTTTCCGGCTCAATTCGGCGCTCTGCAATTGCGCCAAAGCGGCTTGGTAATCGGCGCGACTCGTATAGGCACGCTGCAAGTAGGTCTCGATCGGTAGCGGGGCGAGAGATTGAAAGGGAGCTTTCTCCGTGAGTACGAATTGCTGTCCCGGGGGCAAGCCAATTATACGGGCGACGCTGAGCGTGGTCTTTGCCAGCTCATTCCGGGCCACGATGAGCTGCTGCTGTCGATTCTGGAGCTCGACTTGCGAACGGAGCGCGTCGATGGCCGGCGTCAGTCCGGCTTTCAGCTGGTCGGCAGCCCTCTGACTGAGCGCCTGAGCGCTCGTCACCTGCGCCTCGGCAGTCTCGACGCGGGCCGCCGCGGCTATTGCCTGCAAGTAGGCATTCCCTACCGCAAGCACAACCACTTCCCGGGCATCTTTGGAGTTGAGATCGGCCGCCTTGAGGCTCTGCGAGGCGGCTCGTTCTCTCTGCAGGTCCCGATAGCTAAATACGTTTTGTGAGAGGTTCGCCCGCAAATCAAAGTAGTTGAACGGACCGATCACTCGTGGTACTGGAGCGTTAAACAGATTGCCTCTAAACCCGAGTGCTGTAAGACTCAGGTTCTGAACGTCTTCCATCGCGCGAATGGAAACATTCGGCAAGAGCTCCGACAATGCCTGCCACCGCTGTCCACGGGCCGCCTGACTCTGATCGCTGGCCAGGAGCAGCCCCAGGTTGTTGCGCAAGCCGCGGTCTATCGCTTCTCTGAAATCAATCTGCAGGACCTGTCCCGTTGCAGTGCCTTCGGGAGCGCTTCCTTGGAACGGACTCTGCGAGCCAGGAAGCGAGACGGATGGCGTCCCGCTGCTAATTTGCGAAAGTAATGCGGGAGAAAAAGCAAGGAAGACGAACACGAAACAAAACACTGCCGCAGGAGGGAGTTTCAATGAGCGTCGCATTCTTTACCGGAAACTTCAGGCGCCCGATAGGGCAGGGCTGATTTTCCTTTCCGCATATAGCATAACTCGTTAGCTTTGATTCCTTTGCGGGAACTTGCGATGCAAAGGAAAATGTACCGCCGGAAGCTTTGATCGAGGCGACAAAACGAGACGAACGCGTCCCCAAAACCTGAGGTTCAATGCCTTCGGTACTCTGCCGGTAACCGCGCCATGTCGATAGTCTAAGGGTGTAAGGAGAGTTGCACTCATGCGCAGTGGTGTCTTAATTCTGACCTTCCTGGTCGTATTTTCATCGGTTGCAGCGCATGCCCAAAGTACGACGGTTGCATCCGGTTCGGAGCGAAAGATTGCCTCCCGGGTTGCGCCGGCCTACCCTGAACTGGCCAAAAAGATGCACATTCATGGGGTTGTACGCATCGAGGCAGTCGTACGACCGAATGGAAGCGTCAAGTCGACTCGGGTAATCGGAGGGAATCCGGTACTCGTCGAGGCCGCTCAAGATGCTGTAGGCAAGTGGAAGTTCGAGCCAGCGCAAAACGAGACGACTGAAGTGGTGCAACTCGCGTTTGAAGGGCAGTAAAACCCCCATCGGTAATTGGCGTTTCCTCATGACTTAGGTCATCTTGAAGCCAGATGACCAAGCGTTCATCCTAAGCAAAGACACATTTCCAAACGAGAGATATGTATTGGCATGAGCACAGCGACAGGAACTGACTGGACTCACATATTGTCGGATCCGGATCTGGTCCGGCAAGTGGGCAAACTGCTGCAGGCTTATCGAGAAGCACCACCCGAGAAGCGGGAAGAAGCCTTGTTGAATGCCATGCGCGAGATCAAGGCCAGCGCGTCGAAGAACGGACAAAAGCCCAGTCAGCCAGAACGAGAGACGCCTCGACCTGTGCCAACCCCCAATTCCGCCACACCTCCATTCGAACCCGATCTTTTCAGGCCCAACTGGGGCAGCGATCGCCGCCGGCATCCGCGGATCAAGTGCTTCATCGCGGTAGAACTGCGCGTCGACGAACTGCCGAGTTCGATCTGGGGCAACTTGTCGAATACCAGTGCCGGTGGATGTCTGGTCGAAACAGCCAGCCCTGTAAAACCGGGTGCCAAAGTCGAGATTGGACTGTGGGTGCCCAACGGGAAAATCTGGGTAAAGGGATTCGCCCTGAGCGGGGTGGTCACACGCAGTGCCGCGACAAACGGGGTGCGCGTTCGATTCGACGGCATGTCGACGGAAGAACGCGACAATCTCCGCCAATTCCTTAAGTTCGTGCAAGACGCTACCCGCGCCTCGCAAAGCGAGAATGGCTACCTTCAGATGGTGAAGTGAGCACCTGCCTCCTATAAACCACTTTTCACCTGGGCGCAATCCGTCGACTCCCGGAAATTGATACACTTTCTGCTTATTGAACCCTTTCCCAAGCGGGAACCTCTAACTGGCTAGCCGGTCCACTGGCAAGCGGCCGGACTGGGAAGAACGGAGTCGCATGGCAACCACAGAACAGGTTTTGGCAACAGGCCAGCAATTGGACACGCTTTGTATCAACACCATTCGCACTCTCGCCATCGACGCAGTGCAGCAGGCGAATTCAGGGCATCCAGGTGCGCCGATGGGCCTTGCACCCGTAGCCTACTGCCTCTGGCAGCAGTATCTTCGCTACGACCCTGAAAATCCCTTGTGGCCAAATCGCGACCGGTTTGTATTGTCGGCGGGGCACGCTTCGATGTTGCTGTACGCCATTCTGCACTTGGCAGGAGTGCGCAAGGCGGACAACGACAAAATTACCAATGAACTCTCGGTCTCGATGGATGAGATCAAACGCTTTCGTCAACTCGACAGCCGCACGCCCGGACATCCCGAATCGCACATTACCACCGGAGTGGAGACCACGACCGGCCCACTCGGGCAAGGAGCAGGGAACAGCGTCGGCATGGCTATGGCGAGCAAGTGGCTGGGAGCGCGCTACAACCGCCCCGGATTTGAGATTTTTGATTTCAACGTGTGGACGATCTGCGGGGACGGCGACCTGATGGAAGGAGTGGCCAGCGAGGCCGCGTCGCTGGCGGGGCACCTGAAACTCTCGAATCTCTGCTGGATTTACGATCACAACCACGTCACCCTCGATGGACCTGCGAATTGGTCGTTCACGGAGGATGTGGCTACAAGATTCTTGGGATATGGATGGAACGTAACGCGTGTCGCAGATGCCAATGATCTAAGCATGCTTGCGCGGGCTTATGAGACATTCCTCAAGACGAACGATCGGCCGACCCTGATCATCGAAGACAGCCACATTGGCTACGGATCACCTCATAAGCAGGACTCCTATGAAGCGCACGGCGAACCGCTTGGGGCGGATGAGGTCAAGCTAGTCAAGAAGTTCTATGGATGGCCCGAAGATGCTAAATTCCTGGTGCCCGATGGAGTCTATGACTGCTTCAAGCAGGGCGTGGGAAAGCGCGGGACCGAACTCCATACCGCATGGGTGAAGAAGTTCGCGGAATATTCGAAGCAGTTCCCCGAGCTGGCAGCCGAACTCAACGATATCCAAGGCCGCAAGCTTCCCCCGGGATGGGACAAGAACCTCCCGAGTTTTCCGGCGGATGCGAAAGGTGTGGCTTCTCGGGAGAGCTCCGGGAAAGTGTTGAATGCGCTGGCGCAGAACATTCCGTGGTTGCTCGGGGGGTCGGCGGACCTTGCGAAGTCCAACAAGGTGGACTTAAAAGGGGCAGGAGACTTCCAGGCCGATAATTACGCTGGACGCAACATTCATTTCGGTGTTCGCGAACACGGCATGGCTGCAGCGGCCAGCGGCATGGCGTTGTCGCGGTTGCGCGTCTTCAACGCCACGTTTTTCAACTTCACCGATTACATGAAGCCCTCGATGCGCCTGGCTGCGCTTATGGAAGTTCCAGTGATTTATGTGATGACGCACGATTCGATTGGCTTGGGCGAGGATGGCCCGACGCACCAGCCGATCGAGCAGCTGGCGGGACTGCGGGCTGTGCCGAATATGCTGGTGATCCGTCCCGGCGACGCCAACGAAGTTACTGAGGCCTGGAAGATAGCGATGCAACAGCAGCATCGTGCGACGACGCTTGTCTTGTCGCGGCAGGCTATACCGACCTTGGATCGGACGAAATACGCGCCGGCTTCAGGAACTTTGAAAGGTGGTTATGTCGTGGCAGATGCCGACGGCGGCAAGCCGCAGGTGATCCTGATTGCGACTGGGAGTGAGCTGTCGCTCTGCATCGATGCCTACGAAAAGCTCAAAGCTCAGGGCATCAAAGCGCGTGTGGTCAGCATGCCCTGTTGGGAACTGTTTGATCAGCAGGATGCAGCCTACAAACTGAGCGTTCTGCCCTCGGATGTCACGGCGCGAGTTTCCGTTGAGATGGCTGCCACGCTCGGTTGGGAGCGCTATACGGGAAGCAAGGGCCGCAATATTGGCATGCACCGCTTTGGGGCGTCGGCGCCCTTAAAGGATTTATTGAAGTATTTCGGGTTTACCGTCGACCACGTCGTCGAAGAAGCCCGGGCTGCGATCGGGGGCAAGTAGCAGATTCTTCCCGTTCCTTCACGTTCCTGGTTGAAGATCTTGACCCTGAAGGAAACGAATTAACACATAACGAAGTTCGTCTGCGTCTGTCGGCAACGGTTTGTCATCCAACCACATATGGAGGTCTCATGCAACCCACTGGAGTTCTGGAGAATTCGAAGGCGACCAAGAATCCGCTACAAGAGCTGCTGAAATATGGGCAATCGATGTGGCTGGACTACATTCGGCGGGACCTGTTCACCACGGGCAAGCTGAAGACAATGATCGAAGACGACGGACTGCGGGGCATGACCTCGAACCCGGCGATTTTCGAGAAGGCCATTGCGGATAGTTCCCTGTATGACGACATCCTGCATTCGTTGGCTTCGCAGAATATTTCTGCCACGGCGAAATTCGAGCAGATCGCGATTCGAGATATCCGCGATGCGGCAGATACGCTGCGGGGTGTGTATGACCAATCTAATTATCGCGACGGATATGTCAGCCTTGAAGTCTCGCCCTATCTAGCCAACAAGACACAGGAGACGATCGACGAGGCGCGGCGTCTCTGGAAAACCGTGCAGCGCGACAACGTCATGATCAAGATTCCCGGGACTGCTGCGGGAATTCCCGCGATCCGGCAGGCAATCGGCGAAGGCATCAATGTCAATGTCACATTGCTGTTTGCCCAAGAGGTCTACGAGAAGGTTGCTGAGCAATATGTCGCTGGGCTGGAAGACCTGGCGGCCCGCGGCGGCAATCTGAAGAAGATGGCCGGGGTGGCGAGTTTCTTTATCAGCCGCATCGATACCCTGATCGATTCCCTTCTGAACGAGAAGCTGAAGAAAACTTCCGATCCGACACAGCAGGCATTACTAGAGAGCCTGTTGGGCAAAGTGGCGGTTGCGAACGGGAAACTTACCTACCAGAGGTATCAATCCATTTTCAGCGGGCCGCGCTGGGAAGAACTCGCCGCCAAGGGGGCACAAACGCAGCGCGTATTGTGGGCCAGTACGAGCACGAAAAACCCGAATTATCGCGACGTCATCTACGTGGAAGAGTTGATTGGACCTGACACCGTGAACACTATGCCACCGGCTACGATCGACGCGTTCCGCGATCACGGCAGGCTCCGCAACAGCCTCACGGAAGACATCCCGGGTGCGCAGAAGACGATGGACGATCTGGCAAAAGCCGGCATTTCGATGAAGGAAGTCACAGACAAGCTGACGGTTGACGGAGTGAAGCTGTTCTCTGACGCCTTCGACAAACTTCTTGCCGCAGTGGATAAAAGCACGGCGAAAAAAGGATAGACCGTGAGCCGACTCAAAACGTCACTGCCAGAAACTCTCGCGGCCAGTGTGCAGTCGACGATTGCCGACTGGCAGTCGGGCAACAAGGTCAAGCGGCTATGGGATCGCGACGCGAGCCTCTGGACCGGCGACGATGAGTCGAAGTGGTTGGGATGGCTCGACATCGTCGACGAGCAACTCGCGCAACATGACGCTCTACAGAAATTCGCGAAAGACGTGCATCTGCGCGGGTTTGAGCATGTGCTGCTTTTGGGCATGGGCGGCTCCAGTTTGTGCCCGGAAGTTCTGGCAATGACGTTTGGCAGGATCCCTCACTGCCCTGCGCTGCATGTGCTCGACTCTACGGATCCCGCTCAGGTCAAGGCGTTTGAGCACATCATTGATATCCCGAAAACTCTGTTCATCGTCTCCAGCAAATCCGGCAGCACGCTCGAACCGAATATCTTTAAACAATATTTCTTCGAGCGAACGAAGCAGATCGTCGGTGCCGACAAGGTGGGCAGCCACTTTGTTGCGGTCACCGATCCGGGATCGAAGATGCAGCAGGTAGCAGAAGGCAATCGCTTCCTGCATATCTTCTTCGGGCGGCCTTCGATTGGGGGACGTTATTCGGCGCTCTCGAATTTCGGCATGGTGCCGGCAGCGGTCATGGGACTGGATACGAAGAAGTTCCTGGATCGTGCGGCGGAGATGGTTCGCGCCTGTGGGCCTAGCGCCAGTGTGGAGGAAAATCCCGGCGCATCGTTAGGCATCATCCTCGGCACAGCCGCCAAGGTTGGGCGGGATAAGCTCACGATTGTCACGTCTCCCGCAATCTCTGATCTCGGCGCCTGGCTCGAGCAGTTGATCGCAGAGTCGACGGGCAAAGTCGGCAAAGGAATCATCCCCGTCGACCGCGAACAACTCAGTTCACCCGACATGTACGGCGCCGACCGAGTCTTCGCCTACGTGCGACTGGAGAACAGCACGGATCCAGAGCAGGAGACCAAGGTTGCTGCGCTAGAAAAGGCGGGGCAGCCCATGGTGAGAATCACGATGCCGGATAAGTACGATCTCGGCGCAGAATTCTTCCGCTGGGAGATCGCAACTGCGGTTGCTGGGGCAATTATCGGGATTAACGCTTTCAATCAGCCTGACGTCGAGGCGAGCAAAGTCGTGACACGCGCGCTGACGTCAGCGTACGAGAAAACAGGTTCTCTGCCGGCCGAAAAACCGATCTTGGAGGACAAGGGAATCAAGTTGTTCACAGACGAGAGAAATGCGGCGGAAGTAGCAAAGGCTGCCGGCGAAAAGTCTCTCGCAGGCTACCTGAAGGCGCACTTGAACCGCATTCACAGCGGCGATTACTTTGCCGTCCTCGGCTATATCCAGATGAATGCTGAGCACGAACAAGCTCTGCAAAGCCTGCGACACACCGTGCGGGATAAAAAGCACGTGGCAACCTGTCTGGGATTCGGCCCGCGGTTCCTGCACTCTACCGGGCAGGCATATAAAGGCGGTCCGAACTCGGGAGTGTTTCTGCAGGTGACTTGCGATGATTCCGTGGAGTTGCCGGTACCCGGGCAGAAGTACACATTCGGAATCGTCAAAGCGGCGCAGGCCCGGGGAGACTTTCAGGTATTGGCGGAACGTGGACGACGAGCAATGCGGGTGCATCTGGGGAAAGACTTGAAGAGCGGGCTTGCGACATTGGTGACTGCGGTGCAGAACGCTGTTTAGCTTTTGGAAGCGGCCGAACGCAGTCGAATATCCCGCTTCTCGCGAAGCCGGCGAGAAGCAGGGCAGCGAGTAACGTGCCTTGAGTAGGCTGTAAGGAGAACGCATGCAACTAGGAATGGTGGGGTTGGGACGCATGGGCGCGAACATGACTCGGCGGCTCATGCGAAATGGGCATTCGCTGGTCGTATCCGATCTAAGCCCGGATGCTGTAAAGCAATTGAGCTCCGAAGGCGCGACGGGATCATCGTCGCTCGATGATCTAGTCAAGAAGCTCACGCCGCCACGTGCGGTCTGGATCATGGTACCTGCGGGCGGTCCAACAGAGGCTACCGTCCAGAAGCTCGCGCAGTCTATGCAAGCCGGCGATGCAATCATCGACGGCGGCAACTCCTACTTCAAAGACGATGTACGACGCTCCAAGGAACTCCAGGGCAAAGGCATTCACTATATCGACGTTGGGACGAGCGGCGGCGTGTGGGGACTGGAGCGCGGGTACTGCATGATGATTGGCGGCCCGAAAGAGGCGGTACAGAGGCTTGATCCAATTTTTAAGACGCTCGCTCCCGGCAAAGGCGATATCCCTCGCACCCCGGGACGAGAAAAACTTGAGGGAACGGCGGAAGACGGGTATATCCACTGCGGCCCTTCGGGCGCCGGGCATTTCGTGAAGATGGTGCACAACGGGATCGAATACGGCATCATGCAGGCGTACGCGGAAGGTTTCGACATCTTCAAGAATGCGACCAGTAAGGAGTTGCCCGAGCATCACCGCTTCGACCTGAACTTGCCGGATATCGCCGAAGTGTGGCGCCGCGGCAGCGTCGTCAGTTCCTGGTTGCTCGATCTAACTGCGATGGCCCTCACGGAGAATCCCTCATTGTCCGAGTACACGGGTTTTGTGCAGGATTCGGGCGAGGGGCGGTGGACGATTCAAGCGGCTGTCGAGGAAGCCGTACCCGTAGATGTTCTGAGCGCGGCCTTGTTCGTGCGTTTCCGGTCGCGCCAGCAGCACACGTTCGCCGAGAAGATGCTTTCGGCGATGCGGCAGAAGTTCGGGGGACACGTCGAGGCCGGGGAAGGATCCGCGGGTGCGGCCAAGAAGAGTGCGTAAGGGATAAACGTCACCGTTGGCTTATGCCTGTGTGGCCCCCTGACCATTCGGACCGCAGAGCACGCTGACGGTTCGCGAAGGGCACGAAGGAAAAAATAAGGATTACTCATGGCTCAATTAGCTGAAACACTCAAAGCAGCGCCGCCGCGTATTGGCAAGCAAGGTGACCCTTGCGTGATGGTGATCTTCGGCGCTGCGGGAGACTTGACTGGGAGGATGCTGGTTCCGGCTCTCTACAACCTGGCCCGAGCGAGTCTACTCTCACGCGAGTTTGCGGTTTTGGGTGTGGCGCGTGCGGCTTACAGCGACGAAGACTTTCGCAAGAGAGTTTACGAGGACATCAAGTCCTACTGCGGCGATTGTGTCGACAACGATCTTTGGGAGTGGTTCCAGCGGCGCTTTTACTATCTGCAGGGCAACTTCGACGACGAAAATCTTTACGCGCGATTGAAGGATGCCCTCACCAAACTGGACCAGGAGCACACGACTCACGGAAATTTCTTCTACTACATGGCGGTTGCGCCGAATTTCTTTGGCCCGATTGTGGAACAACTCGCGGCGCATGGCTTGATGGACCAGAGCAACAATCATTGGCGCCGCGTAGTAATTGAGAAGCCGTTCGGACACGATCTGGAGTCGGCGAAGACGCTGAACCAGCAATTGCTGAAAGTCGCGGACGAGAAGCAGATCTATCGCATCGACCATTACCTCGGCAAAGAAACCGTGCAGAACATCATGGCGTTTCGTTTTGCCAACGGAATCTTTGAGCCGGTGTGGAATCGACGTTATATCGACCACGTGCAGATTTCGGTGGCGGAAACGGTTGGCGTCGAGGGGCGAGGCAGCTACTTCGATCACGCTGGCACCCTGCGCGACATGGTTCCGAACCACATCATGCAACTCATCAGCCTGACGGCCATGGAACCGCCGATTTCCTTCGACGCCAACGCAGTGCGGGATGAGCAGGCCAAGATCCTGCACGCCATCCAGCCCATGAGTGATGAAGAAGTCCTGAGCCGCACCGTGCGCGGGCAATATGGGGAAGGTACTGAAGACGGAAAACGCGTTCCCGGATATCGCACCGAGGAAGGCGTTCCCGCCGATTCACGTACCGAAACTTTCGTAGCCATGAAACTCTCGATCGACAACTGGCGCTGGGCGGATGTTCCCTTCTATCTGCGTACCGGCAAGCGGATGCCGGTGCGTAATACGCATATCGTGATACAGTTTCGACGGGCACCATTTGTGCTCTTTCGCGACACGCCGGTCGACCACCTGATGCCGAATCAACTGGTTCTCCACATCCAACCGGAAGAAGGCATTTCATTGCAGTTCGCCGCCAAGGTTCCCGGCCCCGTCATGCGCCTGGGCACAGTGGACATGAACTTCGAGTATCAGGAATACTTTGGTAAGCAGCCCAGCACGGGCTACGAGCGGCTGCTGCACGATTGCATGATCGGCGATCAGACGCTGTTTCAACGAGCCGACATGGTAGAGGCGGGGTGGGCCGTGGTCAACCCTGTGCTCGATCTTTGGAATGCGCTGCCGCCGCGGAACTTCCCCAATTACGCATCCGGGACTTGGGGGCCAAAGGAAGCCGACGAACTTATGGAACGCGACGGCCGTCGCTGGAGGAACTTCGAAAAATGATTCTGGCCGGCGATATTGGTGGGACCAATGCCAGGCTGGCTTATTTCCAACCCCAGAATGGGCGATT
>Ga0335080_10001103_pt1 | contig 25909 bp, 29 predicted proteins | sample Lox_Sample_34_FD_206720 | JGI IMG/M metagenome (GOLD analysis project Ga0335080, IMG submission 206720) | Soil microbial communities from Loxahatchee National Wildlife Refuge, Florida, United States - Lox_Sample_3.4 | ecosystem: Environmental > Terrestrial > Soil > Wetlands | place: USA... | reverse complement strand
TACCTCTTCCACGTCTGCCTGGACGCGTTCTACACCTTCCTCGCCGATGATGGCTGGGCGATCGCCAGTCATATCGCGTTGTCGACGCTGATGGCGATGTTTCCGTTCCTGATCGTCCTGACCTCGCTGGCCGGTTTCCTGTTCGGCTCCAAGGAGCTCGCCGACCAGGCGGCAGGCCTGTTCCTGCAGACCTGGCCGCACCAGGTCGCCGACGCGCTGTCGGGGGAAATCCACGACGTGCTGACCACCACGCGCGGCGACATCCTCACCATCGGCGCGGTGCTTGCGGTGTACTTTGCCTCCAACGGCGTCGAGGCGCTGCGGGTCGCGCTCAACCGCGCCTATGCGGTGGTCGAACCGCGGCGCTGGTACTGGCTGCGGCTGGAATCGATAGGCTACACCCTGGTCGCGGCCTTCGCCTTGCTTGCGATGGCGTTCCTGATCGTGCTCGGCCCCCTGATCATCGAGGCGGTGCGGCGCCACCTGCCGCTGATGGTCGAATCCAACGAGCAGCTGCTCGCTCTCTCCCGCTACGGCATCACCATCACGGCGCTGATCGTGGCGCTGCTCATCCTACATGCCTGGCTGCCGGCGGGACGCCGCGGCTTCCTGCAGATCCTGCCGGGGATCGTCTTCACCATGGTGGCGTCGCTGATCTCGGGCATCGTGTTCGGGCAATATCTCGCGCGCTTCGCCAACAACTACGTCACGATGTATGCGGGGCTCGCCTCCGTCATCATCGCGCTGGTGTTCCTGTATTTCATTGCCGCGATCTTCGTCTTTGGCGGCGAGCTGAACGCGGCGATCATCAAGTCGCGCCTGCCGCACGGCGTGTCGCTTCAAGCAGCGCAGTCGCTAGAGCGCGCGGAGAGACGGGCTTGAGCAGGAACGCGTCGGCGCCGGCTGCGCGCGAGGCGGCCTCGTCCTCGCTGCGGCCGGAGACGCCGATGATCGCGATCTGCCCGAGCGGGGACTTGAGCGCGCGGATGCGCCGGATCGCCTCGATGCCATCGATGCCCGGCAACACCATGTCCATCAGCACCGCGTCAAAACTGCCTTGCGCGATGCGGTCGGTCGCGTCCTCGCCGCGGCCGACGAACTCCGCCTGATGGCCGAGCTCGCTCAGGATCGTGTTCAGCACCACGCGGCCGAACGGATTGTCCTCGACGCTGAGCACGCGCAGCGAACGCATTTGCGCGAGTGCATGGCTGTTTTGCGCGCTGCCGTGGGCCGGCTCCGCCGCCTCTGCACCGGAAAGCACCACCGTCAGCGTGAAGGTGGTGCCGCCGCCGCGCCGCGGTGCCACCGCGATATCGCCGCCCATCGAGCGGGCAAGCTGCTTGACGGAGGACAATCCTAGTCCCGCGCCGCCGAAGCGCGAGGCGATCGAGACATTGGCCTGCGAAAACGGACGGAACAGGCGCTTTGCTTCCTGCAGCGTCAGTCCAATGCCGCTGTCGGAAATCGCGAAGACGACACCGACCTTGCCCTTGCCGCTCGCCTTCCGCGCGGGAGTGGCCGCGAGCGCGACGACGCCGCTTTCGGTGAATTTCACGGCGTTGTCGATCAGGTTCTCGAGTGCCGCCCGCAGGCGGACCGGATCGCCGACGACGAGCGAAGGCAGCGCCTGCGATATCTCAATCTTCGATTGCAATCCCTTGGCCGCGGCGCGGCCGGCGAGCGCGTCGCCCATGCTGCGCGCCAGTGCCCGCAGATCGAACAAATCGTCGCGCAGCGCGACACCCGCGCTCTGATCTTTCGCGGCATCGACGAACAGGGTCGCGAGCGAGGCAAGATGTTCCGCGCCCGCCTTGATGGTATCGACCCAGCGCCGCTCGCGCTCGGGCAGGTCCGAGGTCGCAAGCAGATCGCTGATCGCAAGAATCCCGGTCAGCGGCGTCCGCACTTCATGGGCAAAAACCGCGAGCGCGGCCTCGACCACACTCGGGGAGCCAAGGGACCGGCGCGACTTGGCCGCGGCACGCTTTTTGGCCGACCGCCGCTTCGGCGTGCGTTTTGGGCGCGATAAACGCGATCTTGCCGCCATGATACTCCCGGCCCCCGAGCCTGTCGCAGAATGGCATGGCATGGCCAGCGGAGTCACGGATGCCTTTGGCCTTGCTCCCAGGGATTATTACGGAAGGCCAACCAAACGACGAATGTCGGCCGGTGCTGCACCCTGGGCCCGCAATTCGCGCAAGCCGGTCGAGCGGGACGACTTGGCGAGTTTTTGGCCTGACGCATCGCGAACCAGGCGATGGTGCCGATAGGCGGGCTCGGGCAGGCCGAGCAGTCGTTGCAGCAAGCGGTGCACCGAGGTCGCGTGGAACAAGTCTGAGCCGCGCACCACCTCGGTCACGCCCTGCAGGGCGTCGTCAACCACAACCGAAAGATGATAGCTGGTCGGAGTCTCCTTGCGCGCCAGTATGACGTCGCCCCAGGCTTCCGGCGCCGCGGCGACCTTCCCGCTCTCGCCATCGGGGCCTTCACCGCGCTCGGTCCAGTTCAACGCCCCCGCACGCGCAATTGCCTTGGCCATGTCGAGGCGCAGCGCGAAAGGAACGCCCGCTTCGATCAGCCGCGCGCGCTCACCTGCCGATAGCTGCTTTGCGTGACCGGGATAGAGCGGCGCGCCATCCGGATCGCGCGGCCAGGCGCCGGCCATCTCCCGTTCGGCCACGACCCTTGCGATTTCGGCGCGGCTCTCAAAGCTCGGATAAATCAGGCCTTCGGCCGACAGCTGTTCGATCTTGCTCCGATAGGCATCGAGATGTTCGGACTGCCGCCGCACGGGTTGCTCCCAGGCGATGCCGAGCCGGGCGAGGTCTTCGTAGATCGCTGCCTCATAGTCCGGCCGGCAGCGGGTCGGATCGATATCCTCGATGCGGAGCAGCAAGCGTCCCGCGCTCGCGCGTGCCAGGTCGAAGTTCAGGAGCGCCGAAAAAGCGTGGCCGAGATGCAGGAAGCCGTTCGGGCTCGGGGCAAATCGGAAAACGGGTGGCATTGACCGCAGACCTTGTCATTGCCGGGCTTGCCGTCTTCGCTGGGGCTACGCCGGCCTGATAAGGAGTGCCCGGCGAAGCCTTGGCGTAGCCGGGACCCGGCAATCCATCCTTCAAGAGTCTGTTACGATATGAGATGGGTGGGCGGGTCAAGCCCGCGCATGACGATCGAGCGAGTTAATGACCGTTCACCTCAACAGCCAGGACGACCTCGAACAGGCAATCCACGCGCTCGTCAAGCGCGACCCGCGACTGAAGCCTGTTTTCGAGGTCGCGGGCATGCCGAGCCTGCGGCGGCGCGAGCCGGGCTTTGTCGGGCTTGCCCATATCATCTGCGGCCAGCAGCTCTCGACCGCGAGTGCGGCGGCGATCTGGGGGCGGCTTTCCACCGCGTTCGTCCCGTTCGACCATCACGCCTGCCGCCGCGCCCGCGCCGACCGGCTCGGCCGGCTCGGGCTGTCGGCGGCCAAGATCAAGACGCTGAAGACGCTCGCCCGCGCGATCGCCGATGACCGCGTCAACCTCGACGTTCTCGCGGAAGAGGATGCGGATGCCGCGCACCACACGCTGACGGCGCTGCACGGCATCGGTCCGTGGACCGCCGATGTCTATCTGTTGTTTTGCCTCGGTCATGGCGACGCCTGGCCCGCCGGCGACCTCGCCGTGCAGGAAGCAATCAAAATCGGCCTCGGGCTCAAGGAACGCCCCAATCCCAAGCAGATGACCCCGATCGCGGAACCCTGGCGGCCGCTGCGCGGCGCCGCCGCACATCTGTGGTGGAGTTTTTATCGCGCCATCAAGAAGCGCGAAGGGGTCATCGGGAAATCCGATTAGTCACCAATCTTCAAGACTGCATCGGAAATCGGCCGCTTGCGCATCACCATCCGCCCCAGAGGCTGGCTCACTAAGCGGCGCAGCGGGCCCGACGCGGTCAGGCTGGTTTATCTCCATACCTTTAATGGACCTATTCCACCCGGTCAGGGGCACATGCTGTCGCCGTCTAGGCAAGGCGCTTTCTGCTCGCTCTCGATAGGTATAGCTTTGCGACCAGGGAGAGGCCGCGAAGACGGCCGGGAAAAGAGGGTCGCGCATGCTTGACAAAACCGAGGACGCCGCGGTTTTCGCCGAAACATGGCTCGCGCAATTCGAAAGCGCACTCACCGATGCGGACGCGCTCAAGAAGCTATTCCATCCAGACAGCTTTTGGCGCGACGTGCTGGCGCTGAGCTGGAGATTGCAGACGCTCAATGGCGCGAATGCGATCCTGAAAGAACTGCCTTCTCTCGCAACCCGCGCGGTGCCGAAGAATTTCCGGATCGATCCCGAGCGCGCAGCCCCGCGCCGCGTCACCCGCGCCGGCACCAATTGCATCGAGGCGATCTTCGGGTTCGAAACCTCGACCGGGCGCGGCCACGGCATCCTGCGACTGATCCCGGATCAGGCCGACGGAAATCGCCTGAAGGCCTGGACGCTGCTGACCGCGCTCGAAGAGCTGAAAGGCTTTGAGGAGAAGCTCGACCGCACGCGCCCGCGCGGGCAATCCTATTCGCGCGATTTCCGCGGGCCCAACTGGCTCGACCAGCGCAAGAAGTCCAATGCCTACGCCGATCGCGATCCGAGCGTGCTCGTGGTCGGCGGCGGACAAGCGGGGCTGTCGATCGCGGCGAGGCTCAAGCAACTCAACGTCGACACGCTGATCGTCGACCGCTGGCCGCGCATCGGCGACAACTGGCGCAAGCGCTACCACGCGCTGACCCTGCACAATCAGGTGCAGGTCAATCACCTGCCCTACTTGCCGTTCCCGCCGAACTGGCCGGTCTATATTCCCAAGGACAAGCTCGCCAACTGGTTCGAGTCTTACGTCGATGCGATGGAGCTGAACTATTGGACGGACACGGAGTTTGTCGGCGCCACCTATGACGAGACACAGGCGCGCTGGAATGCGGTGCTGGGCCGCGACGGCAGAACCCGCGACATGCATCCCCGTCACATCGTGATGGCAACCGGCGTCAGCGGCATTCCGAACATGCCGGACATTCCGACCCTGAATAATTTCACCGGCCAGATCGTGCATTCCAGCCGCTACGACGACGGCGAGAATTTTGACGGCAAGCGCGCGCTTGTGATCGGCACGGGCAACAGCGGCCACGATATCGCGCAGGATCTCTATTCCAGCGGCGCCGAGGTCACGCTGGTGCAACGCTCCTCGACGCTCGTCACCAATATCGAGCCCTCCGCGCAGCTGGCGTATTCGGCCTACAACGAAGGCTCGCTCGAGGATAACGATCTGATCGCGACCTCGATGCCGCTCGTGCTGGCGCGCCGCGGCCATCAGATGCTCACCGAGCAGTCCAAGCAGCTCGACAAGGAGCTGCTCGACGGATTGGAGCGGATCGGCTTCAAGCTCGATTTCGGCGACGACGGCACCGGCTGGCAGTTCAAATATCTCAGCCGCGGCGGCGGTTATTATTTCAACGTGGGTTGCTCCAACCTCGTGGCCGAAGGCGCAATCAAGCTTGCGCAGTTCGCCGATATCGATCGCTTTGTCGCCGACGGCGCGCGGCTGAAGAACGGCGATACGATCAAGGCCGACCTCATCGTGCTTGCGACCGGTTACAGACCCCAGGAAGAATTGGTGCGAAAGCTGTTTGGCGAGACGATTGCCGAGCGCGTCGGTCCGATCTGGGGCTTTGGCGCAGGGCAGGAGCTGCGCAACATGTACACGCGCACCGCCCAGCCGGGCCTTTATTTCATCGCCGGCAGCCTCGCGCAGTGCCGCATCAACTCGCAATATCTGGCGCTCCAGATCAAGGCGATCGAGGAAGGCTTGTTGCCTCGCGCCGTGCGGCCGGCAGAGGAGATGATCGCATGAATGTCGTCCACCAAACGCCTGTCGTCCTGGGCGCAGGCGAGCATCGCTACCGTGTGGCCGCAAACTGGGGCAAGCTGCCGCCGGGATGGAGTCTGACCGACGTCGCCTCCGTTGCGGTCGACAGCAAGGACCGCGTCTATGTCTTCAATCGCGGCGAACATCCGATGATCGTGTTCGACCGCGACGGCAACTTCCTGCGCAGCTTCGGCGAAGGCCTGTTCTCGCGCGCACACGGGCTCCACATCGACGCCGGCGACAATCTCTATTGCACCGACGACGGCGATCACACCGTGCGCAAATGCACGACCGACGGAAAGGTGTTGCTCACCATCGGCATTCCCAGGAAGCCGGCGCCTTTCATGAGCGGCGAGCCGTTTCACCGCTGCACCCACACCGCACTGTCGCCAAAGGGCGAGATCTACGTTTCCGACGGCTACGGCAACGCGCGCGTCCACAAATATACGCCCGACGGCAAACTGATAAAAAGCTGGGGCGAGCCGGGCAGCGATCCGGGCCAGTTCAACATCGTGCACAACATCGCAACCGATGCCGACGGCTTTGTCTATGTCGCCGACCGCGAAAACCATCGCGTCCAGGTGTTCGACGGCGACGGCAAATACGAGACGCAGTGGAACAACCTGCACCGGCCCTGTGCATTGTGTTGCTGCGGCGGAAAAAGCCCGAACTTCGTCATCGGCGAGCTCGGCCCCGGCATGCCGGTCAATCTCAAGGTGCCCAATCTCGGCCCGCGCCTGACCATTGTCGATGCCAAGGGCACTCGCATCGCGCGGCTCGGCGGCGAGAATGGTCCGGGCGTCGAGACCGGAAAATTCCTGGCGCCGCACGGGCTCGCGCTCGATTCGAAGGGCGACATCTATGTGGGCGAGGTCGGCGTCACCAACTGGAAGACCAGTTTTCCGGATATCGAGATGCCGGAGGCAGTCCGCACGAGCCGCTGCCTGACGAAGCTGGAGCGGATTCGCGCCTGAGAACGTCATTGCGAGCGAAGCGAAGCAATCCAGAGGTCGAACCATCGGCAGGTCTGGATTGCTTCGTCGCTTTGCTTCTTGCAATGACGGGCCGATGGTGCAGCATCACTCCGCCTTGATGTTCGCGGCCTTGATGATCGGCCACCAGCGCTCCGCTTCGGCCCTCTGATACGCACGCAATGCATCCGGCGATTGCTGATCGATCGGCGAAATCTGAATGCCGAGCTCGTCGAACCGCTGCCGCACCTGCGGATCGAACAACACCTGCGTCATCGTTGCGTTGAGCTTGGCGGTGATGTCCTTCGACGTGCCCTTTGGCACCCATAGCCCGTACCAGAGCGATGCGGTGAAGCCTGGCAGTCCCGCATCGTCCGCGGTCGGAATTTTGGGCGCGGACGACAGGTGCGACTTGCCTGTGATTGCAAACGGCTTGACGCTGCCGCTGCCAAGCAATGCCCTGAAATTCGACGCGGGTTCGATCATGAAGTCGATCTGCTCGGACAGGAGATCCTGCATCGCGGGTCCATTGCCGCGATAAGGCACGAACTGGAACGTCGTTCCAGTCAACTTCTGAAACGCGATGCCGGTGAGATGCCCGGTTGCGCCGACGCCGGCTATGCCGACCGACGCCTTGTCGGGGTTGGCCTTGAGCCAGGCGATCAGTCCCTTCAGATCATCGGCGGGAAGACTCTTCTTGCCCACGATCAGCAGCGGCTCGCTGCCGATCAGGATGATCGGCTCGAGATCCCCGAGGAGATCGAACGACAGGTTATAGAGGCCGCCGATCAGGACATGCGTGGTGGAGGTGCCGATCGAGAGCGTGTAGCCATCGGCGGGCGAGCGGACCGCGCGCGTCACGCCGATCGAGCCGGCGGCACCGCCGACATTCTCGATGATGAGGGGTTGCCCCAGAATTGCCCGCATTCGCTCGGCGAGGAACCGCGCCAGCGTGTCCGTCGCGCCGCCTGCGGGGAATGGAACGATCACGGTGATGGGACGAGTGGGATAGTCCTGGGCGCGCGCCGACCCATTCAAACCAAGACCGACACAGGCCGCAATCAGCACCCCGAACAAGGCTCGCATTGGACCGTCTCCCCACTGATTCGCACCCCTCAATACGGTCCGGACAGGCGCGCAGCGCGATCCGTGCTTGCGGGATAAGCTCTTCTAAGCTCTTCACAATCCCGTCACGCTGCATGTAGTATGTCAAGACACGCTGCTTCGCAGCCGATCTCTGGGGGTCAGGAGCGTTATTTGAACGCACATGTCTCGCAAGGCGGTTGGCCGGTCCTGGTGCTGAATGCGGATTTCCGGCCGCTGAGTTATTACCCGCTGTCGCTCTGGTCGTGGCAGGATGCGATCAAGGCGGTGTTTCTCGACCGCGTCAACATCGTCGAACATTATGACCGGGCGGTGCGCAGCCCCTCGTTCGAAATTCAGTTGCCGAGCGTGGTGTCGCTGAAGTCCTTCGTCAAGCCGACCACCCACCCGGCCTTCACAAGGTTCAACGTCTTCCTGCGCGATCGCTTCGTCTGCCAATATTGCTCGGCGAGCGACGACCTCACATTCGATCACATTGTCCCGCGCTCCAAGGGTGGGCAGACCACATGGGAAAACGTCGTCGCGGCCTGCTCGCCCTGCAATCTGAAGAAGGGCAATCTGACGCCGCAACAAGCCAAGATGTTCCCCAGGCAGGCGCCCTATGCGCCGACCGTGCACCAGCTGCACCGCAACGGCCGGCTGTTCCCTCCGAACTATCTGCACGACAGCTGGCTCGACTATCTCTATTGGGACACCGAGCTGGATCCGTAAGGTTTGGAGGACAGGTCCGGTGGAAGGCGAGCGTGAGCCGCTGAGCGATGCCGCCGCGCAGAGTTTCATGCCATGCCCGCTGTGGTTCGCGTTGCTGCCGTTCGGCCTGCCCGCGATCCACGCATCGCCTGCTCCTGCGCAACGCATCGAGCAGCGTTGGCTCATTGACGGCTGACCGTGCCAAGAGCCGCAAGGATCATCCTGATTGCCGGATTGCCTTCCCCCGCTTCCGCACCTGGCAGCCGTTCCTAAAATTCACCCCTAACGGGAGAGACTGAGGTTCTATGCAATCGAGACGACAATTCCTCACGACAGCGGCCGCAATGGCCGCCACGCCGTTTGTGCGCATCTCGCACACCCTTGCCGCGCAGCGCACCATCCTCAACGACGCGAGCCGGCTGAGCCCGACACCGGTCGCAAAGCATGTGTCGATCGTAAAGCCGCAAGCCTTCGATGACGTGATCGCGCGCATCCGTGCGGAGCTGAAGGAGGCGGCCGCGGAGAAGCGCCCCGTGGCGGCTTCGGTGGCGCGCCACTCGATGGGCGGACAGAGTCTGGCACGCGACGGCACCGCGATCTCGCTCGACGGCGGCCCGCTCGAGGTGGACACCGCCGCAAAGACCTACCGCACCTCCGCGGGCAACCGCTGGTGGGACGTCATCCGTATCCTCGATCCGCAAGGCTTTTCGCCGGCCGTGATGCAGTCGAACAGCGATTTCGGCGTCGGCTCCACCTTCTGCGTCAACGCCCACGGCTGGCCGGTGCCCCATGGCCCGTTTGGCTCGACGGTGAAGGCGATCCGCATGCTGCTCGCCGACGGCACCTTGATCCAGTGTTCGCGGACAGAGAACGCCGAATTGTTTTCGCTGGCGATGGGCGGCTACGGCCTGTTCGGGATCATCGTCGAACTGGACGTCGAGATGGTGCCGAACCTCCTGCTTGAGCCGAAATTCGAACGGATCGCGCCGGAGAAATTTGCGGAAGCCTTCGTGCGCACCATCGACACCGACAGCTCGGTCAAAATGGCGTATGGCCGGATGTCGGTGGCGCGAAAGAATTTCTTCGACGATTCGCTGCTGGTGACGTTCCACCCGACGAACGAGCAGGCCGCCGCAATGCCCGTAGCGACCGGATCGAGGAAATTGACGGGGCTTCAAAACGAAATCTACCGCGCGCAGACCGGCTGGGAGGTTGCAAAAGGCCTGCGCTGGTTCATGGAAACGCATATCGGGCCGGCAATCGGCGGCGGACGCTACACGCGCAACGCGCTGATGGCGGAGCCCGTCAGCAATCTCGCGCAAAAGGACATGCGCAGGACCGACATCCTGCACGAATATTTCGTTGCGCCCGAGCGCTTCGGCGAGTTCCTTGCTGCGTGCCGCGACATCATTCCGAAATCGCGCGCCGAGTTCCTGAACGTCACGCTGCGCTACGTCGCCGAGGACAAGACGCCGACACTGTCGATCGCGCCGGTGCGCCGCATTGCCGCCGTGATGTCGTTCTCGCAGGAAGTCACGCCGGAAGGCGAGATCGACATGATGCAGACCACGGAGGCGCTGATCGATCGCCTCACCGCAATCGGCGGCGCGTTCTATCTGCCCTACCGGCTGCATGCCCGCCGCGACCAGGTCGAAAAGGCATACCCCAAGGTCGCGTCCTTTGTCGCGGCAAAACGCCACTACGATCCGAACCTGTTGTTCCGCAACGCAATGTGGGACGCCTATTTCGCCTGAGGTTTTCAGATGGACCGCTACCGCACCGCCGCGCTTGTGCTCGCCGCAGGGCTGCTGTTCGCCGCCGCAACCGACTACATCCCGGCCTTCCTTGATTCAGAGGGCCGGGTGTTCGGTCTGTTCCACCTCGACATCTACAAGGACGCGCTTCATGTCGCCTCCGGGATCTGGGCGCTGGTTGCGGCAACCTCGCGCCGCGCCGCGATCTTCTTCCTGCGCGTGTTCGGCACGCTCTATTTCCTCGACGGCGTGATGGGCGTGTTCACAGGCTCCGGCTACCTCGATCTCTCCATCTTCATCGACGGCATCCGCAACGTGCCCGCCATGATCAAATTCCTCTCCAGCGTGCCGCATCTCGTCCTTGGCGCCATCGGCATTCTCGTCGGCTTCTCGCCATGGCGAAGCAGTCCCGTCGCCGCATGAGCCTTCTCCGCAAGACACTCTATACGGCCGGCGCACTGGCGATGGCCGCGGCAATCGGCATTGCCGCAACGATTGCGCGTGTGGAAAACCAATGTGTCGGCGACGGCCCACCGCAGATCGTCAAATCGGACTTTGGCATCGCCGACCAGGGATATGCACGGGCGCAGGGCGACAGCTTTCTTACTTTTCCGGAATGGTACATCGTCCACGCCTATACCGACCTCGCGGGCGTGACGGAAAAGACGTCCGAATCCGATTTCGACTATCTCGCGAGCATCGCCGGTTTCTGGACCAGCCTGTGCGGCGCGACAAGCCAGGCCTCACGCTCGGGGCCGGCCAGTGCCGACCAGAAGGCGACGAACTACATCATAGGCTTCAGCTTCACTGCCGAAATGGGCTTGATCGGCGCTTATGAGCGCACCATCGGTGCGCTCAGCGAATGGACGACCGGCGGAAAGAAGACGGCGGAAGATGCCTTCAACGCCGCGCTGTTGAAGGAGTATGCGGCTTTTCTCTACCAGACACCCTGGTATCAGTTTCCGTTCGGCGAGAAGCTCAAGACGTTCTGGCGCGAGACACCATTCGTCTCCTCGATCCGGTCGATCGAGCGGCGTGGATCGCTCAGTCTGCAATATGCCGGGAGATGGGCCTATGCCGCGCTGATGCGCTTCATCGCGGGCTACGATCCAGCCGACCTCACCATCCGCAGCGTGGTCGGCGGCATGCCGATACTCGACCTTCAGGCGATGCGCGGCGTCAAAGTGATCCGCGAGGTCGCCGACACAAGTGGCGGGCGCGGCATACTTGTCGAAACCGCGCGTTACGCGGAGTTCGACACCTTTGTCAGAGAGCTCGGCCAGCATCCAGGCGCATCACTGCTCGAAGTCGCCGGCAACCGCCGCATTCTCGTCACGATCGTGGCACCCGAAAGCGTCGATCCCAAGTTGGCGGCGGCCGACAGTGTGATTATATTCGCGTTGCCGATCCAGTCGTTGCCGGGCTCACGTCGCGTTGGCATCGACTTGCCGATCGGTGCGCTGGTGCAGAACGTTAAGAACCTCGAGGCGACCGGCTACAAGTTCGAGCATGCCTATGATTACTGACGCCAAAGCCCTCAAACGCAACGTCCCGATCGGGGGACTGCTGATGGTCGCCGCGATCTGGTTCGCGGGCATGTCGCTTGCCGCAACACTCGTGCGGCCGGACAGTGTCATAGGCTTTGGACCGCCGAAGAACCTGATCGCCGCCGTCGCAGCCTCCGACGGCTATCTGCTCGATGCCGGGAATTTCCATGTCGCGGTGAGAACGGGACCATCGACCGTGCGCAGCCTTTATGCCTCCGGCGCCTGGTTGGTCTGGCCGGTTCTCGGCAAGGGCTGCGGCAGCAAATCGGACGGCGCGAGCCTGCTTGCCCGTCGCCAGTAACGTTACGTCTCCGGCGCTGTTGGAAAGCAAGCGCCGCAGGAGGTTCTCCTATTGCTGGGAGTCGCCTTGCTCGGCAGCGAAAAGGTCGGCGAGCGATGGAATCTCTTCAACCCTTTGTCGGGTCGCCAGGCGGACCTGCGTGCCGGGCACGGAGTAGCGCTTGGTGAGGCCCGCAGTGTCTGCTAGCGCACGCAACCGGCGCGCGTCGTAACCCTCAGCGAAGAAAATCACCGTATCTGGAGCGGTCGTTGCCCCGCTCGACGCCGTTTCGTTGCCTTGCAGAAACGGCACCTCCCCTTCCGCAAACCCGTTTGGCGCCAGCGCAGCAATACTGTTGTCAACAAGCAACCGGCCAAGCACTGGTCGCGCCGCGCTGATTGCCGCCACGGCGCGATCGGTGGCAGCCTGTTGTGCGAGGGATGGCGGATCCCAGAATGCCTGAGGAAGGGGCAGTCGCCCCGGATCGTGTATCCCGATTCCGGGCAAGAAACTCAGCGCCAGCAACATGGCGAAACCGAAGATGACCGAAGCCGGGCCTGCATTCTCCGTCCGGTGCCGCCGTTGCATCGCGCCGAGGAGCGGCCAGGCGAGAGCGATGAGGAACGGAAACGCGTAGTAACTCACCAGAATGCCGGCGAGCGGACTCTTCGCCAACAGGTGCACCGCTGCCCACGGAATATTGGCGACAAACCCCAGCAGGACGCAGGGGTTTCGTGCTCGCAACGACCAGACGCCGGCACCGAGAGCGGGATACAGGATGTATGGACGGCTGACCAGGAAGAAGAGCGCGCGGTGTGCGATCAGCCCGGCACTCAAATGAGCGAGAGGTGGGTCACCGAGATATACCCGCACGAATGCCGACGTCCCCGGGAACAGGAGGCGTTGCGCGGCCATCGCAGCGATGGCGTAGAACAACGCTGCCAGCGCGAAGGTCAATCGCGTCCGCTGCTGCCGCAACGGTACGCCATAGGCAAGGTTCAGCATGACCAACAAACCGAGGATGGCCACATAGTGGAATCCGGCATCCTCGCGGGTCGCAAGACCCAGAACGAAAAAGGCGATGGCAAGGCGTGATGGGCGGGTGCTGGGTAGGCCTGAATCATTTCATCTTTTTTCATGCCGGTAACATGGATCACGGATGTCGGTACCGGTAGAGGCACTGAAACGCGGATATCAAAGGGCGCTCCCGGCAGTATTCGTGTCGCGGGCGAGAACGGGACTATCGACCATGCGCAGCCTTTGCGCGTCCGACGCATGGTCGGCCTGACCGGCTCTCGGCAAGACCTGCAACCGAAGCAGAAACGTCACTGTCGCTCGCGTTTTTTCGGCTTGAAGCTCGGCTTTCCCGTTTGGCTGTACGAGATGCGAGTCCACTGGTGCGCATCCGGCGAAAAATGCTAAACTCTCGCCTGGGCAAGCCGGTGGTTCGGCCGCGCCGATTGAACAGGAGAGCCCGATAATGGCCTCTTTGACGGAATGGAAAGTGCCCCCCGCGTTTCAGCCGCGCTCCGGCGACTACAGTTTCGATCTCGATCGCGTGCTTTCCTGCATCGTCGGCCTGCATTCCATCATTCCCAACGACGCGTTCACGGCGGAGACACTCGGTACCGAGCGTGCCGGCAACGGTGTCGTGATCGATGACGGCCTGGTGCTCACCATCGGTTATCTCATCACCGAGGCTGAAACGGTCTGGCTGCATCTGGGCGATGGACGCGTGATGGAAGGCCATGCGCTCGGTTTCGATGCCGTTTCCGGCTTCGGCCTGGTGCAGGCGCTCGGACGCATGAACATCGAGCCACTCCCGATCGGCTCGTCCTCTGCGACGCAGATCGGCGACCGCGTGGTTGTCGGCGGCGCCGGCGGACGCACGCGCTCGGTTGCAAGCCAGATTGCTGCCAAGCAGGAGTTTGCCGGCTATTGGGAATATCTGCTCGACGAAGCGATCTTCACCTTTCCAGCGCATCCGAACTGGGGCGGCACCGGATTGATCTCGGGTGGCGGAGAGTTGATCGGTATCGGTTCGCTGCAGCTCGAGCGGGAGCGCGGCGGCAGGGCCGAGCATGTCAACATGATCGTTCCGATCGATCTCTTGAAGCCGATCCTCGACGACTTGCGGAAGTACGGCAAGGTGAACCGGCCGGCGCGGCCGTGGCTCGGCATGTACTCGACCGAGATCGACAATCGCGTGGTGGTGATCGGGATTGCCGGCAACGGGCCCGCGGCACGCGCCGAATTGAAGGCGGGCGACGTCATCCTGGCGGTCAAGGGCGAGAAGGTCACGAGCCAAAGCGGATTTTATCGCAAGCTGTGGTCGCTCGGCGCCGCCGGCGTGGATGTGCCGTTGACCGTCCATCACGAGGGCGTCACCTTCGACGTGGTGCTGGCCTCGACCGACCGCGCCAAGCTCTTGAAGGGTCCGCGGCTGCACTAGCGCATGATCCGGAAAAGCATGCCCTCGGGGCACGACCCGATGGGTGTGCAGCGGTTTTCCGAAAAGACATGCGTAAACAATAAACTGTGGCGCATGCCAGATTGGCCGAGGACCGGGACGACGCGATGAGCGAGGCCGTGGTGGACGACATCGTGGCCCTGCTGCCGCCGCTGTTGCATTCGCTGGAAGCGCTCGCCTTTGTGGCGCGGCATCTCAACCCGCCCGATTTCGATCGCGTTATGCAGGCAGTCGGCGAACCGGAGCAGGCGTTGCAGGCGGCCCGAGCACGGCTCGACGACTGGCCGGGCAAATTTGCCGACATACGCCGCGCGCTCGATGCCGCAAGCGATGCGGCGCTACAGGCTTTCGCAGGCCTGCGCGCGGTTCAAAACGGCCAGGGTGATCTGGTCGCGGTGTTTCGCGCACTGCGTCACGCCCCGCGCGCCCAGGAGGCGCTCTATCCGCTCGCGGCAAAATTTCCGCCGGTCTCCGGCTTCTTTCTCGATCCACCCTTTCGCGAGGATGAGGACCTGTTGTCGCGCCTCGCCACCCCTGCGCGCGACGGCACCGGCGTCATGCACGACCATAACGAGCCCGGCAGCCGCGGCGGCTTTTCGCTCTACGTGCCGGAATACTACACGCCCGATCGCGCCTGGCCGCTGGTGATGGCCCTGCACGGCGGAAGCGGCAACGGACGCAATTTCCTGTGGAGCTGGCTGCGCGACGCGCGCAGCTTTGGCGCAATCCTCGTCGCTCCGACGGCGACCGGCAACACCTGGGCGCTAATGGGCCATGACAACGACACGCCGAACCTGATGCGCATCCTTGAGACGGTGCAAGGCCGCTGGAGCATCGATCGCAGCCGGCTGTTGCTCACCGGAATGAGCGACGGCGGCACGTTCTGCTATGTCAGCGGACTTGAAAGCGCCTCGCCCTTCACCCATCTCGCGCCGGTTGCCGCCACATTCCATCCGCTGATGGCGGAGATGGCCGATGCGGACCGATTGCGCGGCTTGCCGATCTTCCAGGTGCACGGACGGCTCGACTGGATGTTCCCGGTGCAGGTTGCGCGCCAGACGCACAGCCTGCTAGCAGCCGCCGGCGCCAATGTCACCTACCGCGAGATCGACGACCTCAGCCACACCTATCCGCGCGAGATCAACGCAGAGATGCTGCGATGGCTGAACGGCGGCACCGGGTAGCGGGAACCATTCCTTAGGGATGCGCGTTATATGCCGTCATCGGAGGTTTCGACATGCAGTCTTTGCTCGGGATGATATTGGGGGCGGTGCTTGTGATCGGCGGCGTCTATATCTACGATTCGATCCAGACATCGACGGTGGCCAATGGCGCGGAGGCGCAGAATTATCGGACCATCGTGAACTGGGATGTTGTCGCTGCCGACTGGCAGGCGTTGAAGACGCGTGCGCACGACGATTGGGTCAGGATCTCGTCCAAGTAGCGCGCTTATCATTGAAAACCGAGAAGCGCCTTCGTCACCGATGAAGGCGCTTTCCTTATGAGCTAGTTGCTCGCCTTCGCCTTGCGCGCATCCGCAATCACCTGCGCAAACTGATCCATGGTGAGGACACCCGGCACGCGGAATTTGCCGACAATGAAGGAGGGCGTTCCCCTGAAATTCAACCCTTCGGCTTGCGCATTGTTGCGCGCAAGCATGGCGTCGATCGCCTTTCCATTGACCTGGAGGTCGCGCTTGGCACGGTCGACATCGATGCCGGCCTCCTTCAGGAGCTCGTCGACGCGCGGCTCGGTCAACCGCGAGCTGACGCCAAACAGCGCGTCGTGGGCTTGCACATATTTGCCCTGGTATTTGCTCGCCAGCGCCATGCGCGCGGCGACGACCGAGACCGGCCCGAGGATCGGCCAATCCTTCAGCACGAGCCTGATTTTGCCGTCGTCCTGCACCACCTGACGCAGCTCGGGCTCGAGCTTGCGGCAGTAGGGGCAATTGTAGTCGAACCATTCGACGATCGCGATGTCGCCATCGGGATTACCGAGCACGGGATTGTCGGGGTCGCGCAGCACGGCAGATTCGCTTGGCTCGCGGGCTTGCGCCAAGGCCGCGCGCGGCATCGCGCCGAGCATCGCGGCGCCCGCGCCAATGAGCCCCAGCGCCTTTCGGCGGCTCGCCTTCTCGATCGATTTGCTCATTTTTTTCCGTTGCCCCATGCCATTCTGACCGGTTCTTGGTTCAGAGTGAGGATAAGCTGCGCGCCAACATATACAGCGCCACGACGATAATGACAGCGGCAAAGACGATGTTCAGCGCTCCGCGCCGTTCGGACAAGAAGCGCGCGGCGCGCGTGCCGGCCAATCCTCCGACGATGCCGCCCGCGATGAACAGGCCCGCCAGACCCCACGATACCAGGCCGGACCAGGCGTAGCTTGCCGCCGTGGTAAGGCCGAACACCGTGACCGCAACCAGAGACGACGAGACCGCGTTCATGATCGACATGCCCGTCGCCAGCATCAGCGCCGGCACGATCAGAAACCCGCCGCCGATCCCGAAGAAGCCGGATAGCGCGCCAGTCGCAAGGCCGAGGCCCGCGAGTGCCGGCAGGTTCGACAGGCTCACCTTGACGCCGGCAAGCCCCACTCGCGCCCGGGTCTTGAGCATGAGCATCGCGATAACCAGCATCACCAGCGCGAACAGCGCGAGCAGCTTTTGTCCGTCAAGCATCTTGCCGAGCAGCGAGCCGGCAAAGGCGCCGACGATCCCTGCCGCTGCAAACACCAGCGCGCAGGACCAGATCACCGTGCCGCCGCGCGCGTGGTTGAGGAGATTGAATGCGGCATTGGTCGCGACCGCGAAGGCGCTGGTCCCGATCGCGACGTGAGGTTCGGGTACGCCGACCACATAAACCATCAATGGCACCGCAAGGACCGATCCGCCGCCGCCGACCAGGCCCAGCGAAAATCCGACCAGCATTCCGGATGCCAGTCCCAAAACGCTTTGCGTTGCGGAGATCATCAAAATCGAGACTCGTGAGAACGACAGCACGCTATAGAAGAAATCTTCCTCAGCCGCCATGCCGGGAGGACAAGGCCGCACTGCAGCAGCACGACTTGGTCGACCTTCGCTAGCGCAACAGCAGCGTTGTGGCCAACGGCACAAAGATCGAGGTCACAAGCGCATTGAGGCTCATCGCGATGCCGGAAAATACTCCAGCCACCGCATCGACCTGAAAGGCGCGTGCGGTGCCGATGCCATGGGCGGCAAGCCCGGCCGCAAATCCTCGGGCACGAAAATCTGTAATGCCGGCGCGGTTCATCAGCGGCGTGACGATGATCGCGCCCATGATGCCGGTGAGAACCACCGAGACTGCAGTCAGCGAGGGGTCGGCACCGAGCGACTCCGCGATGCCCATGGCGACGCCGGCCGTGACGGATTTGGGCGCCAGCGACAGCACCACACCGCGCGGCAGGCCAGCCGCTTCGGACAGCGCCACGACCGAAACAATCGCCACAATCGACCCCACCGCCAGCGCTGCCAGCATCGGCAGGATTGCAGCCACCACCATCTTGCGGTTTTCATAGAGCGGCACGGCAAGAGCCACCGTCGCCGGCCCGAGCAGGAAATGCACGAACTGGGCGCCGGCAAAATAAGTCGAATAGGACGTGCCGGTCAGGACCAGAAAAACCCCGACGATCCAGATCGAATGCAGCACCGGATTGGCGAGCGGATGCCGGTGTGTGGCCAGCGACACCGTATCGGCGATCGCATAGACCACGAGCGTCACCGTGAGCCAGAGCAGCGGTGATTGCGAGAGGTAGACCCAGAGCGAGAATGGATTGTCGCTCATGGGCGCTCCCGCCCGCGCGTCATCAGCCGGCCCACGGCCAGGAAGGTCGCAACCGTCGCCAGCAGGGTCACCACCACAGAGACCGCGAGGATCACAATGATTGCAACGCCGTGCTGGGCGAGCAGATCGAGTTTTTGCACCACGCCGACGCCGGCCGGAATGAACAGCAGCGACAGGTTCGCAAGCATTCCACGGCTCACATGCTCGACCCCCTCGCCCTTAAGCGGTCCACGTGCAAGCAGGCTGAAGCGGTCGCGGGCAAACAGCAGCAACAACAGCACTACCAGGCCGATCACCGGCCCCGGCACCGGCAGATGCAGAGCGCGTGCAAAGACTTCGCCGATGAGCTGGCAGAACAGGATGAGACCGAGGCTTGCGATCATTTGCAGTGCGCTTGCGTGCAACAGCTTCATCAAGGATGGCTTGCGCGCGCTTGTCAATTGGCGCGGCGCCTATCGCTCGATCGATGGTCCGAATCAGGCGATCGCGGGCTCCGCCTCCGAAAGATGCTTTTGCGCCGCCTCGCGGATCGGATCGGCGAACGCCACCGACTTTCGCGCCCTTCGGTCCATATGCACGCCCGTGAGCTCGCAGGTTGCAGCGATCTCGCCGGTTTCGCCGTTGCGCATCTCGTGCACGAAGCGGATCGCCTTGTCGCGCACCTCGAGCAGAAAGCTCCTGATCTCGACAATATCGCCAGCCAGCAATTCCCGCTTGTAGCTGATGTTCTGCTGCACGGCGGCCATGCCGCGTCCGGACTCGCGCAGATAGCTTGGCGTTAGCCCGATCCGCGCGAAAAGATTCCAGGTCGCCTCGTCGAATTTGCCGACATACCACATGACGTTCATATGGCCGACGTGATCGCAGTGCCACGGATAGACCGTACCGCGATAAGTCGCCTCCGCCGCCATCTTTCCCTCCTGCCTCGACCTGATACGCTAGCGTATCAGGCTGCGGTCGGGTTAGCAATACGGCGCCGTATCAAGATTCGGTGAGGCGTGGAGAGATGACCGGCGGAAAAAAAGAGGAGACGTGGATCAAGGCCGGCTTTGCCGAGATCGCACGCTCGGGCGTCGAGGGGGTACGGGTCGAGGTGCTGGCGAAAAACCTCGGCGTCACCAAGGGCGGCTTCTACCGCCGCTTCAGGGACCGCGGCGCACTGCTCTCTGCCATGTTGGCCGACTGGAGCGCAGGCCGCATCGCCGCGATCGAGCAGCAGGCGAGCCTCGACGGCGAAACCGCCCGCGAACGGCTGAAGGCGCTGATCCGGCTCTATTCGGAGCGGACCAGCACCGAAGGCATGGCAATCGAGCTTGCGATCCGGCAGTGGGCCCGAACGGACGAGGCCGCGGCGGAGGCGGTCGCAAGTGTCGATGCGGCGCGGCTGAAAAACGTGGCAGGGCTCTATCGCGCGACGGGGCTTGCGGGCGACGACGCCGACGCCAAGGCCTTTCTGTTCTACTGCTTCATCTTCGGCCAGAGCCTGCTCTTCCTCGAGAGCGGCCAGCGCAGGCGCACGCAGCTTGTCGCGAGATCGGCCGAGACGCTGCTCGACGAAGCCTGACGGCCGGGCTGCCACTTCGCGCGGGCGCCCGGCCGCTTTCGATGCAACCGATCAGGCGGGTCCCTTCAGCCGCTTGTTGCATTCCGAGTAGTAGCCGCCGCCTTTCTCGATCCACTTCATGCCGCCATTGCCGTTGGTCGTCTTGTTGGCATTGTACTGATCGACGCAGGTGTGCATGCGGGCCTTGCCTGCGGTCTCCTTGGAATATTTCGGATCGACCGCGGTCGGGAAGATGGCGGGGCCCGAGGGAAGCGCCGGCGCTGCGGCGGGTGCGGCTTCCTTCTTTGCTTCCTTGGCAGGCGCGGGAGCCGCTGCTGTGGGCGCGGGGGCCGCAGGCGCTGCGGCAGGCGTCGCGTCGGCACCGCACTGCGCCTTGCGGAAGTCGTTCCACTTCTGGCCGCCCAGGGTGCCGGCGGCCTTGGCGGCCTGATATTTCGCGCTGCATTCTTGTGTGGTCAGCGCCTGTGCCGGTGCGATCGCTGCAAACGCAGCGAAACCCGACACCGCTACCGCGTACGATAGCTTTGCTGGAAAGGTCATCCTTGGTCTCTCCCTTGGGGAACAGCTAAACGGGGCCACATGTTAGCGTAATGGGCTCGCCGCGACAAAGCTGCGATCAACCCCAGCGCGAAAATATTAGTCACGAGACAAGCCGGCTCATTCATCCACGGTTCATCATGAGGGCGCGAGGTTCGACACCCTGCTCCAATGCCACGGGTGCTTCCATGATGACCATGTCCTTGCGCGCGGTTGCGGCGATTGTCGCTTTGCTCTTCCTCGCATGCTCGTCCTTTGCGCAAACCACGACTGCCCCCGCCACCTCGACGCCGGCCGCAACCACGCCGGCCAAGAAGGCCGAAAAGCCGCGCAGTCCCGAATCCATCGAGTGCTCCAAGCAGGCCGACGACAAGGGGTTGCACGGCAAGGAGCGCCACAAATTCCGCTCCCAGTGCATGAAGGACGCAAAGGCCAACACCGCGACGAAGTCGAAGTGAACTTACGACCCTCTCCCCCATGGTCCCCTTTGGAGAGGGTGACTTCTGCGCGCATTGCTGCATCGCATTCCAGGAATTGTGCCGTGCGGTCGGAACTGCCATAAGGCGGCGTGAAGCAAATCACCGCATCGTTGACGGCATTCGTCACAAACTCCCTGGGGCTTGCGCCTACCGGTCGTGCCAGGGCGCTGGCCGCGCTCGAGACGCTCGGGATCGGCACGGCCGGCGGCCTGCTCTTTCTCTGGGCCCAATTGCCAGGGGGGCTGATCACCGGCGCGATGGTGGCAACCGGGATTGCCGCGATCGCTGGACGTCCGCTGGCGGTGCCGCCGATCCTCACCCAGGCCGTGCTGGTCGTGCTGGGCGTTTCGATCGGCTCGGTGGTGTCGCGGCAACTGATCCGGCATGTCGGCGCCTATCCTCTGACCATCGGCCTGCTCGCGCTTGCGACCTTCTGCTCGACCTTCGCCTCGAGTCTCTATCTGCAACGCGTGCACGGCTGGGACCGCACCTCGGCGTTTCTTGCGGGCAGCCCCGGCGCGCTGTCGCAAATCACGATCCTCGCCGTCGAGCGCGGTGCGGATCTGCCGGCGATCGCCGTGGTGCAGACCATGCGCGTGATCATCCTGACCGCTGCGCTGCCGCTGCTGCTGGCGGCAACCGGCGTTGCGGCGGCCTCGACGCCCGGCATGACCCTTGCGCCGGCCTCGCCGCTGCAGCTTGCCATCCTCGTGCTCGCCTCGCTTGCGCTCGCCTTCATGCTGCGACTGATGAAATTTCCGGCAAGCTGGATGTTCGGTGCGATGATCGCCTCCGGCGTGCTGCATGGCGCTGGCCTCGTCGACGGCGGCGTGCCGCCCTGGGTGCGCAGCGTGGCGCTGGTCGGCATCGGGGCGCTGATCGGCAGCCGCTTTGCACGCATGAGGCCGCGCGTTCTGCTCGGCCATATCAATGCGGCGCTGGGTTCGTTTGCGGTGGCGATCGCGATCTCTGCCATCTTCGTCGCCATCATCGCGCTTGGCACGCAGGTGCGACTATCGGATACGGTGGTGGCCTTCGCGCCGGGTGCGATGGACGCCATGCTGGCGCTCGCACTGACCTTGCACATCGATCCTATCTTCGTCGGCGCGCATCATTTGTCGCGCTTCGTGTTCGTGACCATCGCAACTCCCGGCATCGTCCATCTGTTCGGACGCACGCAGGACGACGTGGACGACTGAAGATCATCGCCTGGCGGTACGCGCTATTCCCCGGGCCGCAATCGCGGCCATCAGCAGCGAGATCAGCGCGTTGTAGCCGGCCAGCGAAATGCCGAGGAAGCGCCACTGCACGACATCGCAGGGCACGACCTTGACCTTGTCGAGCTGGTCCAAAAGGCTGCCGCTGCCGAAATTGGGCAGCGACCCGGTGCAGCTGGTCGGCCCCTGCCAAAGGCCCCATTCGACGCCGGCGTGATAGGTGCCGAAGGCGGCATTGGCAAGCGCGATCAGCCAAAGCAGCGCAAGGCCGAGCAGCAGCACCGCGCGCGGACTGCCGCGGGAGGAGAAGATCGCAACCAGCGCCGCCAGCGGGATGATGGTGTAATAGGCGTAGCGCTGTTCGAGGCACATCGGACACGGCTGCAGGCCCACCACCAGCTGGAAGAACCAGGCGCCGGCGATCGTGGCTGCTGCCACCAAGAGGATCGCAAGCGCTGCAGTCAGCGCGGGGCTATAGTCGCCGCGCGCCCGCAGCGAGACTGCAGATGTTTCGAACGTCACATTCGCCTCCTTCCGCAAGGGGACGGCCGGTCCTAGCCTCGGCGGCTGCTTCTGTCGAGCGTCACGAAAATCACTTCCGCGCGGGTTGACCGTCTCGGATCGCCGGCTATAGTCCGCCCGCTTCGCCGCCCCGGGGCTTTTTCGGTCCTGGATCCAAGCGAATGCCCCTGTGGCGGAACTGGTAGACGCGCTCGACTCAAAATCGAGTTCCGCAAGGAGTGCTGGTTCGATTCCGGCCAGGGGCACCAACTAGGCTGTTCAAGCCAGTTCGAAAGCGTTCGCAACCGTCCGCGCAGTACTCGGAAACGCTTGAAAAATAGGCCATTCCGCGTACATCGGTGTTCGTCATCGTTTGTTCTCACCCGATCCCAGCCGGCCGATTTGTTGGTATTTTTGTTGGTATCGGGAGAACAAACGTTCACGGCGACTTTCGCTATTCCGACGAAGGGAATTGAGCAGATGGCCCGCAAGAACGATGGCGCGTGCGCCTACCCCAAGCAAATCAGGACCGATGTCGACTGCCGCGCCGCCCGCCCGAAATTCGACAAGGACGCGTGGAGCCCTGCCAAGATTTCCGACGTTACCGGCGGCGGTCTCTATCTCTTCGTCACGCCGGACGAGAGCAGGCCCGGCAACGCTGCCTCCAAACTCTGGCGGATGGGCTACCGCTTCCACGGCCGTCAGAAAACCTACTCCATAGGGCCTTACGGAAACGGCAAGGATGGCACGTTCTCGCTCGCCGACGCGCGGCGCGAGCGCGACAAGGCCAAAGACCTGCTCAAGGAAGGCAAAGACCCAAGCACCGAGAAGCAGCTTGACAAGCACAGGAAGGCGGCCGCCCGGCTTTTCGAACAATGGGCCGACGAGTGGCTCGCGAAGAAGAAAGTGGAGAAAGTCAAACGCGGCAGGATCGTCGCGGTGCGCGACCCCAAGACCATCGAGGTGCTTGAGCTGCGCGTCGGCTACGTCAAGGATCGCTTCGGCAAGCTATGCAGGCAGGACATCAGGCGTCCAGACGTGCTCGCTTTCATGCGTTCATACGAAGCCGAGGGAAAATTGGAAACGCGCGATCGTGTGCGCAGCATCGGTGAGCAGATCTGCGACTATGCGGATGTCGAAGGCGACGGCTACAATCCATTCCGCAACCTAAATGGGCAAATGATTGCCAACATTTCGACGCCGCGCCCCGGCGTCACGGAACCACGCGACGTGACGCGCGTCTTCACGCTCATCAACGCACCGTGGACGAGAGCGAGGTTTGGTGACGTTGTTGGCCTTGCCTTGCGCTTCGATGCGCTGACGATCCCACGCCCCGGCATGGTCAATGAAATGGAGTGGAGCGAGGTCGATTGGGATGCAGAACGCTGGACTATTCCAGCCACCAAAATGAAGACCGGTTGGGACCATGTCGTGCCTTTGTCACGGCAAGCACTTGCAATCTTGCGCAGCGTTCAGAAGCTGACCGGCCATCGCCGGTACGCATTTTGTTGCTCGAAGGATGCCCCGCTATCGAACAACACGCTCAACAAGCGCCTGCGGCTGCTTGGCATTGACACCAAGACTGATCATTGCGCCCACGGATTCCGGACTACCTTCTCAACCCTGTCTCACCACGAAGAGATCAAGGACGCCAAGGCGTGGGATGGCGATGTCGTCGAGCTGCAGCTCGCGCATCTCGATAATTCGACTGTTGAAGGGCTCTACAAGAAGCACGGACCGCTCGCGCTGATAGGTTCGCGCACGAAGCTGATGCAGCATTGGGCTGATCGGATCGACAGCTGGCTCGATCCCAAGAAGGTGATGCCAATCAAGCGCGGCACGCAGGCTTAGAATACGATCCGGCAGCAGTGAAACCTGCCGCTTCTTACTAGGTAACTTTTCAACCGTCAGTAACCCGGCTTAGCGCATGCCAAACCCCTTGCCGCACCAGAGTCGGACGGGTTAAGGCCGCGTAGCACCTCCTGGGCTTGGCCTTGAAGCGGCCGAGCTGATGTGGCCCTTGCGTGAGGGATTTTTACCAGCCGGCGGAGACAGCGCAGAATCTCCGGCGGAGATCCGCGTGGCTCCGGGGAAAGCCTAAAGCGCGGCCGTAGGACACGCCAAAGCTGCTATGCGTCCTCTTCCGACTGCCGCTGGTCGTAATCATGAGCATAGTGACCTGCCTTGATCTGCTTCTGTGCCCGCCTGAAGCACCATTGCGGCGGCGCGAGGCTACGGGCACGGGCCTTTTCGAGGCGGCTGATCAATGGATTGGTGATGGCCTCGAAGTCGGGATAGGGCTTCTGAGAATGAACCAACGCAGCTTGCCGGAAGCGATCCCTGATGTTGGTGAATTCGCCAGACATCGTCTCGTAGTCCTTGATGGCGTCGTCGAGACGAGAGCCGCGATAGGTCGGCGGTATCACCGTTGCCAGCAAGGTGAACACCGCGGCCCAGATCGACGATTGCTCAAGCACCTTCCAGGTCGCGAGCGCGCCAAACACCACCGGCGCCGTCAGGCAAAAGGTCCTTACCCACCGGAGACAGCGCAACCAGATGATGAAGCTGGTGGCCGTGTAGGCACAGTTCTCCTCCTGCCGGCGGCATTCATCAGTCAAGGCCTGGGTCGGGTCGGTCATGACACCAGCACCGGCGCGGCCGCGCCAAAGATTTTCTGCCACTCCTGGCCGGCAAGCGCCTCGTAGTTGTCACGCTCGTTGTTCGCGGCATTGACGGCGTTCCCGTAAGCGGTCTGGGCGCGGCTCAGCCAGGCGTCGCCGAGCGGTACCGCCTCGAAGGTGCCCGGCATGAACAGCGTGGTATTGGCCCGCCCGATGATGAAGCCGAGGAAATCCCGCACCATCCAATCGTAATAGAAGACATCCTTCGCGGTACTGCCAGCCCCGCAAAAACTCGACGGCCAGCCGCTCGATCTGGAACGACTTCAGCGGCACATTGCACTCCCGTTGCCACTGCTTCATCAGCCTTGCCAGCGGGAGCGCGTTGGCATTGCAGGTCAGGTTGGCGTTGCACAGGTCGTCGGCCTCGGCCTCTGCCGTCGAGGTCTTGTAATTGCCGCCGTCGTTGGTATCGCAGTAGA
>Ga0335080_10001102_pt1 | contig 25936 bp, 20 predicted proteins | sample Lox_Sample_34_FD_206720 | JGI IMG/M metagenome (GOLD analysis project Ga0335080, IMG submission 206720) | Soil microbial communities from Loxahatchee National Wildlife Refuge, Florida, United States - Lox_Sample_3.4 | ecosystem: Environmental > Terrestrial > Soil > Wetlands | place: USA... | reverse complement strand
AGAGGTGATCGACCGGATCGGCAATGCCGTGTACACGCCGGCGGCGATTCCCGCCAACACCTACCGCGGCCAGGCAAGCGAGGTGCCGGTCGCAGCCGTGCGCAACTACCTGGTGACGCGCGACGATCTCGACGGCGACGTCGTCTACGCGCTGACGAAGGCGCTGTGGAGCGGGGTCGATCGCCTCACCGCGGCGCACGCCGCCGCGAGGGCGCTCGATCGCCGCCATGCGCTCGACGGAATGCCGATTCCGCTGCACCCGGGAGCGGAGAAGTACTACCGTGAGATCCGGCTCCTTCCTTCGGGTAGCAAGCGCCACCGCCCGGTCAACCGCGCGCGCGGCTGACCCGCTTCTGCCCGATCCACTGCCAGGCGAGCACTGCCGCGATTCCGACCAGGCCGACCGCGTCGGCGGCAGGCGCGGGATAGATCAGCGCCAGGCCGGAAAGGATCATGATCCATTGCTCGAGGATCGACAGCCGCTTGACGAACCAGCGCTGGACGCCGCAGGCCAGCGCGGCGATGCCGAGGCAGGCGGTGAACGCGATCCACGCCACGCCGCCCCACGAGCCTTCGGGGGGAGCCTTGAGCAGCAGGCCGACGCCGGCAGGATCGAGCACGAACACGAACGGCACGACGAAGGCGGGCAGCGTGTATTTCCACGCCTGCATGGTCGTCTTGTACGGATCGCCTCCGGTGATCGCGGCCGCAGCGAAAGGCGACAGCGCGGTCGGCGGCGAGACCTCCGAGAGCACTGCGTAGTAGAAGATGAACATGTGCGCCGCGTAGTCTGGAACGCCGAGCTTGATCAGCGCCGGCGCGGCGATCACCGCGCAGATGATGTAGCTCGCGGTCACCGGCACGGCGAGCCCGACGATCCAGACGATGAGGGCTGTGTAGAGCGCGGTGAGCATCAGGCTGCCGCCGGCGTAGTCGATGACGATCGCGCTGAACTTGAGGCCGAGTCCGGTCTTGGCGACGACGCCGACGATGATGCCGGCCGCGGCGCAGGTCGCGGCCACGGTGAGCACCTGCAGCGAACCGTCCTTGAGCGCGACGATGAGCCGGCGCGGCGTCAGCGCGCATTCGCGGTCGAGGAAGCTCACGACGAAGGTCGCGACGGTCGCCCAGAACACGCTCGCGACCGGCGAGAAGCCCCAGACCAGGAAGGCGAGGATCGCGATGAGCGAGATGAAGTGGAACCAGTACCGGCGCGTGAGCTCCCACACCGATTGCAGCTTCTCCGCCGCGACCGCGGGCAGGCCGAACTTGCGCACGTCGAGCTCGACCATCACGAACAGCGACAGGTAATAGAGGATCGTGGGCACCGTCGCCATCAGGATCACGTCGAGGTAGCTGATCTTGAGGAACTCGGCGATCAGGAACGCCGCGGCGCCGAGCACCGGCGGGGAGATGATCGCGCCCAGGCCGCCGGCCGCGAGCAGGCCACCGGCGGCCTCCCTGCCGTAGCCCGAGCGCGCGAGCATCGGGTAAGCGACCGACCCGATGGTCACGGTCGTCGCGACGCCGGAGCCCGACGGACCGCCGAGCAGGAACGACGCGAGCACCACCGTGCGTCCCGCGCCCGCGTGCCTGCCGCCCATCGCGGCGAAGCTGAAATCGAGGAAGAACTTGCCCGCGCCCGAGTGCTGCAGGAAAGCTCCGTAGATCGTGAACAGGATGATCAGCGACGACGACACCTCGACGGTCGTGCCGAACACCCCCTCGAGCGTCTGGTACAGGAACCCGGACATGCCCGCCACGTCGTAGCCGCGGTGCGACCACTGTCCCGGCAGCCACGGCCCGACGAAGGCGTAGGCGAGGAACGCGACGATGACGCAGCCGATGACCCAGCCGGACGTCCTTCGGCAGGCCTCGAGCACCAGGAGCACGAAGGCGACGCCGAAGAAGACGTCGAGGTTGCTCGGCAGCACGTTGCGGTCCCAGATGTCGTCGCCGCCGGCGAGCAGGTAGACGATCGTCGCGACGCCGAGCGCGGCGCAGGCGACGTCCCACCACATCAGCCGGTTGCGAAAGCGCGGCGCGACCGGGAAGAGCAGGTACACGAGCAGGAGAACGAACCCGACGTGGACCGGCCGCAGCACCTGCGCCGGGACGATCTCCACCGCCGCGTACATGTGGAAGAGGCTCATGACGACCAGCAGGGCCGTCGTCGCGCGGCCGAGCCAGCCCTTGAACCGGCTGACCGCGCCCTCCTCCTCCTCGATGAATTCCGCGGCCTTCGCCAGCCGCTCGTCGGTGACGACCGCCTGTTCCGGCGGGCGCGCGGTGCCGTCGCCGCCGGTCACGTCATCCACCCGCTCGCGGGCGCCCCCTGCGGAGCGTTGCCATCGTGTGCCACGCTCGTCGTGCCGCGCGGCGGACTACTGGACCTTCACCCCGTGCTCCTCGAGATACTTTCTCGCCCCGGGATGAAACGGCACGGGCGAGCCGATCGCCTGGTTCTTGATATCGATGTTCTCGGCCTCCTTGTGGACCGCGACCAGCTCGGGCTTCTTCTCGAACAGCGTCTTCACGATCTCGTAGGCCATCGCGTCGCTCATCTTGTCGCTGGTGACCAGGATGTTCCAGATGTCGATGATCGACACCGGCTTGTCCTGGCCCGGATAACCGCCCGCGGCGATCGTCCCCTTGGCGTAGAGCGGCCCGTACTTTCTGTTCATCGCGTCGGCGTACTCGCCGCTGTCGAGGAGCTTCATCTTGACGCCCGGCGTCGCGGCCAGATCGGTGAGCGCCGCGGTCGGGACGCCGCCGACCCAGAAGAAGGCGTCGAGCTTGCGATCCTTGATCGCGTTGGCCGATTCGGAGGCTCCCAGCCGCTCCTGCTTGAGGTCCTTCTTCGGGTCGATCCCCATCGCCTCGAGCACGCGCAGCGCGACGACCTCCACGCCGCTGCCCGGGGAGCCGGTCGACACGCGCCGGCCACGGATGTCGGAGAGCTTGTTGATGCCCGTGCCGTCGACGGTCACGATCTGCAGCCGGTTGGGGTAGAGAACCATCAGCGTGCGGACGTTGACCTTTCCACCCTTGAACTTGTCCTCGCCGTTGGCCGCATCCCACGCCGCGTCGACCATCGAGAAGCCGACCTCGGACTTGCCCGCGCCGATCAGCTTGAGGTTGTCCACCGAGCCGCCGGTCACCTCGGCGGTCGCCTGTAGCCCCGGGACGTACTTCGACAGGATGTTGGCCATGCCGCCGCCCATCGGGTAGTACACCCCTCCGGTTCCGCCGGTGGTGATTGAGATGCGCGCGGTCTCGGCCGACGCGGGCAACACGCCGGCAAGCGCCAGCACGATCGCGGCAACGGCCGCGACGAAGCGGTGCAGTGAACGCATAGGATCCTCCTCCAATCGAATCGCCGCCCGTATTCTTGTTCTGACGCGCCGGGCGGCGAGCGCGTGAGAGTTTACCGGAAACGACCCCCGAGCGCGTACGCCTAGGCCGCGCCGGACAATTCGGGGCGCGGCGAGCGCCGCTCGAGCGCGCTGACGTGCACCGGGAAAGCGCCGACCTTCCGGTCGAGAAAGAAGTTGCGCAGCGTGCGGCCGATCGTGCGGAACGCGAGCTCGCCCCAGGGAATGTCCTCCTCGTCGAACAGGCGCACGTCGAGGCTCTCCGGGCCCGGCCCGAAATCCAGGTCGGTGAGCCGGGCGCGAAACATCATGTAGACCTGGTTGATGTGCGGCAGGCTGATGACCGTGTAGAGCTCGCCGACCTCGACCTGCGCGCGCGCTTCCTCGGCGGTCTCGCGCGCCGCGCCGGCGGCGAGCGTCTCGCCGTTCTCGAGAAATCCGGCCGGGAGCGTCCACAGCCCGTGCCGCGGGTCGATCGCCCGCCGGCACAGCAGCACGCGGCCTTCCCAGTCGGGCAGGCAGCCGACGACGATCTTCGGGTTCTGGTAGTGGATCGTGCCGCAGCTCGCGCACACCCAGCGCGGCAGCGTGTCGCCGTCGGGAATGCGCTGCTCGAGCGCGGCGGAGCCGCAGTGGCTGCAGAACTTCACGGAGTGGTGGGCGCGCGGATGAAGCGCTCGCGATAGAACCTGAGCTCGTCGATCGACTCGTAGATGTCGGCGAGCGCCTCGTGCCTGCCCTGCTTCACCCAGCCCTTCGCGACCTCCGGTTGCCAGCGCCTGCAGAGCTCCTTGAGCGTGGATACGTCGAGATTGCGGTAGTGAAAGTGGTCCTCGAGCGCCGGCATCCAGCGCGCCAGGAAGCGCCGATCCTGGCAGATCGAGCTGCCGCACATCGGCGAAGCCCGCGGCGGCACGTGCTCGCGCACGAAGGCGAGCATCCGCTGCTCGGCGGCGGCCTCGTCCAGCGTGGATGCCTTGACTTTGGCCGTGAGCCCGGTGCGCCCGTGCGTGGACTGGTTCCACGAATCCATCGCCGCCAGCGTGGCGTCGTCCTGGTGCACGACCAGCACCGGCGCCTCGGCGACCGTGGCGAGCGTCGGGTCGGTGACGACGAGCGCGATCTCGATGATGCGGTCGGTCTCCGGGTTGAGACCGGTCATCTCCATGTCGATCCAGATGAGGTGGCCGGGGTCCTGAGGCATGAGGGTGGCGTAGAATGAAGATCGTGATCGGGGTTCGTCATTTTCGCATACCGCTGCGCTTCGCCGCAGGTTCCGGCGACGCCGCCGCGGATGGCCGCGAGCGATGACGGGCGCGACCTTCACCGGGGTTTTCGTAGCCGCGCTCGCCTTTTCGCTCGGCATCCAGCTCTGGCTCGCGCGCCGCCAGATCCGTTACGTGCTCGCGCATCGCGGCGCCGTACCCCCGCATTTCGCCGACCGCCTGCCGCTGGCCGCGCACCAGAAAGCAGCCGACTACACGGCAGCCCGCACCCGCCTCTCGGCGATCGATCTCGTCGTCGACGCGGCGGTCCTGCTGGCGCTGACGCTCGGCGGCGGCCTCGCCCTCATCGCCGGGTGGATCGCGGCAAGCGGCTGGCCGCAGCTCGCCCGCGACCTCATGCTGATCGTCGCCGTGGCGCTCCTCGCCGCCCTCGCGTCACTGCCGCTCGCCTGGTACCGCACCTTCGTCATCGAGGAGCGGTTCGGCTTCAACCGCAGCACGTTCCGGCTCTGGATCGCCGATCTCGCCAAGGGCGCGCTGGTCGCCGCGGCGCTCGGCGTGCCGCTGGTCGCGCTCGTCCTGTGGCTGATGGCGCGCGCGGGCGCGCTGTGGTGGCTCTATGCGTGGCTCGCCTGGGTCGCCTTCCAGGTGCTGGTCCTCGCGCTCTATCCGACGGTGATCGCACCGCTGTACAACAAGTTCGCGCCGCTCGCCGACGGCGGCGTCAAGGAGCGCGTCGAGCGGCTGCTCGCCCGCTGCGGCTTCCGCGCCAAGGGCCTGTACGTGATGGACGGCTCCCGGCGCTCCGCCCACGGGAACGCCTACTTCACCGGCTTCGGGGCGGCGCGACGGATCGTGTTCTTCGATACGCTTCTCGCGCGGCTCTCGCCCGAGGAGATCGAAGCGGTGCTCGCGCACGAGCTGGGGCACTTCAAGCTGAAGCACGTCATCAAGCGCACCGCCTGGCTCGCCGCGGCGAGCCTCGCGCTGCTCGCACTGCTGGGCTGGCTCGCCGGCGAGCCGTGGTTCTACGCGGGCCTCGGCGTTCCAGGTCCCGCGCCGCGCTACGGCGTCGCCCTCGCGCTGTTCATGCTCGCCCTTCCCGCCTTCACCTTCATCGGCTCGCCGCTCGCCGCGATGTACTCGCGGCGCCACGAGTTCGAGGCCGACGAGTACGCGGCGAGGAACGCCTCGGCGCAGGCGCTGGTCGCCGCACTGGTCAAGCTCTACCAGGACAACGCGACGACGCTGACGCCCGACCCGTTGCACTCCGCGTTCTACGATTCGCATCCTCCGGCCTCGGCCCGCATCGCGCGTCTCGAGCCGGCGACCGCCTGAACCCATCGGAGGTCCGATGACGCCCGAGCTTGCCGCCCTCGCAACGCAGGACTGCCGCGCCGGAGCGCCGCGCCTCCCGCCCGGCGAGCTGGCGCAGCTCAAGCGCGCGCTCCCCGGCTGGGACGTCGCCGACGATCGCCTCACGAAGACGTTCCGCTTCGGCAACTACTACGAAACGATGGCGTTCGTGAACGCGATCGCCTACATCGCGCACCGGCAGGATCACCATCCCGATCTGTCGGTGCATTACAACCGCGTCGTCGTGGCCTATTCCACGCACGACGCCGGCGGCATCACGCGCAACGACTGCATTTGCGCCGCGAAGCTGGAGGCGCTCGCGGCTTAGCGCGCTACGGCGCCCAATACGCGAGGGTCAGCAGCAGCACCAGCGCGAGCCACACGAGCAGCGCCCGCCAGACGAGCCCCACCGCGCTCGGCATGAGCTCCGCGTCGGCGGCCTCGCCCAGGCCCAGCTCCGGCCGGAACTCGGGCTCGCCCGTCGGACCGGTCACGGGCCCGCCGAGCTGCGTGCCCAGCGCGCCGGCGCCGCTCGCGAGCAGGATGCCTTCGTGCCGCGAGCCCCAGGCGGAGGCCTGGGTGCGCCAGCAGTAGATCGCGTCCTCGAAATCGCCGACGACCGCGAACGTCACCGCGGTCGCTCGCACGGGAACCCAGTCGAGGGTGTACAGCAGGCGCCGCACCGGCCTGCCGAAGGCGTCCAGCGCGTGTCCCATGGGGGTCGCGGGGTTGCCGCGCCAGTGCTCGGCGAGGAGCGAGGTGAGCCGGTAGAGGAGCGCGCCTACGGGACCCGGCAGCACGAGGAACCAGAACAGCGTCCCGAAGACGTACCGATACGAATCACGGATGCCCTGCTCGATCGCGAGCTTGGGCAGTTCCGCGGCGTCCGCTCCGCTCGCCTCGCTGCCGCGCCACGCCGCCAAGTGCCGGCGCGCGGCCGCGGCATCGCCGGCCGCCAGCGCCTCCGAGATCGCGCTGAACGCATGGCTGAAATGGCGGAAGCCCAGGAGCAGGTACAGGATCGCGACGTCCCAGGCCATCCCGAGCAGCGGATGCACGCTCTCGAGCGCGAAGTACACGGCGCCGCCGATCGCCACCGGCGGCAGGAGCGCCAGCACGGCCGCGATCGCCCCCTGCTGCGCGGTGCCTGCGTTGAAGCGCCGCTCCAGCGCGTGCGCGTAGCGCACGAAGCCGCGCTGCAGCGCGCCCCGCCATTGGAAGGCCTGCCACTGTTCCAGCGCCAGCGCGGCGAAGATGGCGACGAAGTTCACGCGTTCCGCCCGGTCAACTCTCGAGCTCGGGGCGATGGCGGAATTCCTCGAGCGCCTCGGGATTGGCGAGCGCCTCGACGTTCTTCACCGGCCGGCCGTGGACGACGTTGCGCACGGCGAGCTCCACGATCTTCCCGCTCTTGGTGCGCGGAATGTCCATGACCTGCACGATCCTGGCCGGCACGTGGCGCGGCGTCGTGTTGGCCCGGATTCGCTGCTTGATGCGGTCGGCGAGCGCCGCGTCGAGGCTGAGGCCCTCGCGCAGGCGCACGAACAGCACCACGCGCACGTCCGAGAGCTCGCCCGGAGGCCAGTCCTGGCCGATGACGATGCTCTCGACCACTTCGTCGAGCTGCTCGACCTGGCGGTAGATCTCCGCGGTGCCGATGCGCACGCCTCCGGGATTGAGCGTGGCGTCGGAACGCCCGTAGATGATCATGCCGTCGTGCCCGGTGAGCTCGACCCAGTCGCCATGGCACCACACGCCCGGGAAGCGCTCGAAGTACGCCGCGCGGTATTTCGCGCCATCGGGATCGTTCCAGAAGCCCAGAGGCATCGACGGAAACGGCGCCGTGCAGACGAGCTCGCCTTTCACTCCGCGCACGCTTTTCCCGTCCTCGTCGAACACGTCCACGCGCATGCCCAGGGCGCGGCACTGCAGCTCGCCGCGCCAGACCGGCCGCGTGGGACAGCCCAGCGCGAAGCAGGCGATGATGTCGGTGCCGCCGGAGATCGACGACAGGCAGATATCGTCCTTCACGCATTCGTAGACGTAGTCGAAGCCTTCGGGCGCGAGCGGGCTGCCGGTGGAGAGGAGCGCCCGCAGCGCCGGAAGCCGGTAATCCTCGCGCGGAACGAGGCCGGTCTTCTTGAGCGCGTCGATGTACTTCGCCGAGGTTCCCAGGTGCGTCATCGCCTCCGCTTCGGCGAGCTCCCACAGGATCCTGCCTTCCCGGACGAAGGGCGAGCCGTCGTAGAGCAGCAGCGTCGCGCCCGACGCGAGGCCGCTCGCGAGCCAGTTCCACATCATCCAGCCGCAGGTCGTGAAATAGAAGAAGCGGTCGCGCGGCTTGACATCGCTGTGCAGGCGATGCTCCTTCAGGTGCTGCAGCAGCGTTCCGCCCGCGCCGTGCACGATGCACTTGGGCACCCCGGTCGTGCCCGACGAGTACAGGATGAACAGCGGCTGCTCGAACGGCAGGCGCTCGAAGCTCATGGGCGCGCCCGCGAAGGGCGCGGCGAAATCGTCCCAGGTAACGCCGCGCTCGGGCAAACCGCCCTGCGGATCGTTGAGGTAAGGCGCGACCACGACGCGTGCAAGCGTCGGAAGCTGCGCGGCGATCGCCGAGACACGTTCTAGGATCGGCTGCGGCTTGCCGTTGTACCAGTAGCCGTCGACGGTGAAGAGGACTTTGGGCTCGATCTGCCCGAACCGGTCGACCACGCCCTGCACGCCGAAGTCCGGCGAGGCCGACGACCAGATGGCGCCGAGGCTCGCCGTGGCGAGCATGGCGATGATGGTCTCCGGCATGTTCGGGAGGTAGCCTGCGACGCGATCGCCGCGCGCCACGCCGGCCGCGCGCAGCGCCTGCGATATGCGCGACACGGCGTCGAGCAGCTCGGCATTCGAGAGCCTGCGCTTGACCTTGTCCTCGCCCCAGAAGACGAGCGCATCCTCGCTCGTGCGCTCCGCGCGGCCCGCGAGCAGGTTCTCCGCATAGTTGAGCCGCGCATCGGGGAAGAAGTGAGCTCCCGGCATGCGGTCGGCGTCGACGAGGGTGCGCGGGCCCGCCTCGCCGAGCACACCGGCGTAGCTCCAGAGCTCGCGCCAGAACGCTTCCGGATGCTCGGCCGACCAGCGCTGGAGCGCGGAATAATCGGGAAGGCTCACGCCGTGCTTCGCCGCCACGCGGCCGGCGAAAGCGGTGAGGTTGGCGCGGGCGATCCGGTCCGCCGAGGGTGTCCACAGCGGCGTGCTCGTGCCCGCCGCCGGTGCGCTCCTGGCCATCAGGCGCTCGCCTTCCCGGCGAGCAGCTCGCGCAACGCGTGCGGCAGCGGCGCCGACCGGGCGCTCGCGAGGTCGATCCAGACCAGCTTCGCAGCCCCGTCGGCGTACTTGATGTTGGTCATCCAGATCTCGTAGTGGGTCTCGACGCTGCTCTTGCCCGGGACGCCGGCGAACATCCGGACCTCAGCCCCGCCGGGATAGGTGAGCGGTCGATGGAAGGTGCAGCTCGCATTGACGATGACCGGGCCTTCGCGGTCGTAGAGCGCGAAGCCCAGGCGTCGCGCGCACTCGTACAGCCACTCGATGCGCGTCTGCTCCATGTACCGGAAGTAGACGGTATTGTTGACATGGCCCATCGCATCCATGTCGCCCCAGCGGATCGGAACGCGCGTGGTATGGACCCGAGTGCGAGTGGTCGTCATGGCGCGTACCGGTGGCGAGACAATTATAATGGCTGCGCCGCCAGAACGCCGGGAGATCGCCTTGCCTCGCGAAGCGATGCAATACGACGTCGTGATCGTCGGCGGCGGGCCGTCCGGTCTCGCCGCAGCGATCCGCTTGAAGCAGCTCGCCGCCGCAGGCGGACGCGAGGTCGGCGTCTGCGTGCTCGAGAAGGGCTCGGAGATCGGAGCGCACATCCTGTCCGGCGCGGTCATCGATCCGCGCGGGCTCGCCGAGCTCTTCCCCGACTGGCAGGCGCGCGGCGCGCCGCTCGACACGCCGGTGACCGACGACCGCTTCCTGCTGCTGACGAGCGACCGCGCATACCGCATTCCGAGCTGGGCGCTGCCGCGGCTCATGAACAATCACGGCAACTATATCGCGAGCCTGGGCAATCTCTGCCGCTGGCTTGGCAAGGAAGCCGAGGCGCTGGGCGTCGAGATCTATCCGGGGTTCCCGGCCGCCGAGGTGCTCTACGACGAGCGCGGCGCGGTGCGCGGCGTGGCCACCGGTGACCAGGGCGTGGCGAAGGACGGCACGCACAAGCCCGAGTACCAGCCCGGGATGGAGCTTCACGCCAAGTACACGCTGTTCGCCGAGGGCTGCCGCGGATCGCTTTCGCAGGAACTGATGGCGCGCTTCAACCTGCGCGACGGCGTCGATCCGCAGAAGTACGGCATCGGCCTGAAGGAGCTCTGGCGGGTCGCGCCCGACCGGCATCGCCGCGGACTCGTGATCCACAGCCAGGGCTGGCCGCTCGATGCGCTCACGGGCGGCGGCTCGTTCGTCTACCACTTCGGCGAGAACCTGGTCTCGATCGGCTTCGTCGTGCACCTCGACTACGAGAACCCGCATCTGTCGCCGTACGACGAGTTCCAGCGCTTCAAGGCCCATCCCGCGATCCGCGGCACGCTCGAGGGCGGCAAGCGGGTGGGCTACGGGGCGCGGGCGATCAACGAAGGCGGCCTGCAGTCGATCCCGAAGCTCGTGTTCCCGGGCGGTGCGCTCGTCGGCTGTGCGGCCGGGTTCGTGAACCTCCCGCGCATCAAGGGCACGCACAACGCGATCAAGACGGGAATGCTCGCGGCCGAGGCGGCGTTCGCAGCGCTCGGCGAGAGCCGCAGCGGCGACGAGCTCGCCGCGTATCCGGCGGCGTTCCAGCGCTCCTGGGCCTACGAGGACCTGTACAAGGTGCGCAACGTCAAGCCGGGCCTGAAGTGGGGCCTCTGGCTCGGGACGCTGCACGCCGGCATCCACATGTGGCTCAACGATCTCGGTTTGAGCGCGCTGGTCCCCTGGACGCTGCGCCACAAGGGACCCGACTACGCCTCGCTCAGGCCGGCGAGCGAAGCGCCGCCGATCGCCTACCCGAAGTACGACGGCGTGCTCAGCTTCGACAGACTCTCGTCGGTGTTCCTGTCGAATACCAATCACGAGGAGAACCAGCCGGTGCATCTGCAGCTTCGCGACCCCGCGCTCGCCCTCAGCGTCAACCTCGCGCGCTACGACGGTCCCGAGCAGCGCTACTGCCCGGCGGGCGTGTACGAGTTCGTGGCCGACGCGACCTCGGGCGGCCAACGCCTGCAGATCAACGCCCAGAACTGCGTCCATTGCAAAACCTGCGACATCAAGGACCCGCGCCAGAACATTCACTGGGTGACACCCGAGGGCGGCGGCGGACCGAACTACACTGACATGTAGTCCTGCGGCCGCGGGCTCGATTCCTTGACCCTCCGAAGGCAACGGCGTAGCGTGCGCCTGTCCATTCGGGCGCTCGGCGGGAGGAAGATGTCAATAAAAGCTGCACTCGGGCCGCGCATTTTTCCTCGCGTCCGCGCGCTGTGCTCGTCGCGCCGCGCGAGCGGCCGGCGATGCCGTCCGTCTCCGCCGACGCGGCGCGCCGGGAGGAGCGTGGTCGTGGCGGCGCTGCTCGGTCTGGCGAGCGCGACCGCGTCGGCGCAGCAGGCCGCGGCCGGCGCGGCGCCGGCACCGAGTGCCCCGGGCGCCGCGCGGCCGATCTTCGATCGGGTGCAGGCCGAACTCGGCTACACCTACGACGACAACGTCACGCGAGGCCGCGGCGACGACGAAATCCTCTGGGACCAGCTGCTCGGCGTCCGGGTGAGCGCGAGCCGTGCCCTGCGCATCAACGACAACGCGCGCCTGGTCGTGACCGGCATGCTGAGCGGCGAGAAGTTCAGCCGCTACGACGGGCTGTCGAACCTGTCGGGCGGTCTCGACGCTGCGCTTCAGTACCGCCAGTCCGGCGCTTTCAACGCGATAACCTTCTCCGCCTTCGCGCGCGGCTGGCTCGACAACTACGCCTCGCACCTGCGCGACGGCAGCCATTTCTCCTTCGGGGTCGGCGCGCGCGGCGCCCTGACCGACCGGATCGCACTCTCCGGAGAGCTGGCGCGCAACGAGCGCCGCGCCCAGAGCGAAGTGTGGGACCTCGTCGACTATTCCGCGCGCGTGAATCTCGACTACTCGCTGGAGCGCAGCGGGACTCTTTATGTGAGCGGCGAGTACCGGCACGGCGACGTCGTGTCGGACGGCCACGCCACGCTGGTGAACGTGAGCCTCGCGCAGGTCTTCGTGCTCGACGACGCGTTCCCCGGCAAGGACCTCTTCGCCTACCGCTCCGAGGCTCGCACCTGGGTCAGCAACGTCGGATACAACCTGCCGCTGGGTCAGCGCTCGGCGCTCGATTTTTCGTGGCGCCGCGTACAGTCGACGCCGACCGCTCAGCTCGGCTTCGACTTCCAGGGCTCGCTGCGCTACGTCGTCAACCAGTACTCCGTCGTCTTGCTGACGCTCTTCTAGCGGATTCGAAATCATGGCCTTCACGCGCACCATCGGCTGGATCTGCGCCACCGCAGCGGCGCTGCTCCTTGCCGCGTGTGGCGGCGGCGGCAGCGCGGGCGACATTCACCCGGGAACCAACCCACCCATCGTGCCGGGCGAGCCGAACGCCTTCCTGCTGTTTCCCAACCCGCAGGTCGAACCGGACGGCTCGCTGCAGACCAACACGCCTGCCTACGCACAGGCCTACTATGCCGCGATCGATCCGAACAACACGAAGGACACGGTCTCGAAGTGGAGGGCCGCCAACGGCTTCGACAGCGGGACCGGCTCGCAGGTCACTGCCGTCTTCGGCGATTCCCGGGATCTGGGCTTCGGGCGGCGGATGACGGCGCGGCAGAATACCGACGGGACGCTCGCCTTCTACGTCGAGAACTACCTCATCAAGACGGGCGGAGCCTACGCCTTCTCCCCGGTCAACCTGGAGGCCGCGATCGTCCGCGACCCGAACGCGCTGGTGTACGTTGCCGGCGTCGAGTTCAGCCCGGGCCCCGCCGGCGGGGTCAGCTTCGCCAAATACTTCAGCTTCGACGTCGCGACCGGCGTGCGCGAGAACATGGTGGACATCGACGGCCGAGGCGACAAGGCGATGCCGGGACCGTGCATCACCTGTCACGGCGGCCGGGCCGACGCGCTGACGCCACCGGATGCCTCGGGCAATCCGCGCTTCAATCTGCTCCTGAACGCGGTCTCGGGCGCTCGTGGCGACGTCATGGGGCAGTTGCCGCCGTTCGAAGTGTCGACCTTCCAGTTCTCCACCGACCCCGGTTACACGCGCGCCGACCAGGAGCCGTTGCTCAAGACGATGAACAGGTGGGTCCTGTGCTCGTACCCTCTGCCCGCGCCGTCGGCGCTTCCCGAGGACGCCTGCCGGCGCACGGCGAGCGTGGGCGAATGGCAGGGCACCGCCGCGGCGCTCATCAAGGCGGCCTACGGCGGCGACGGCCTGCCTAATCCGGCTTACGCCGAACCCGCGGTACCCGATGCGTGGGCGACCGCTGGACAGACCTCGCTGTACCAGACGGTGCAGGCCCCCGCGTGTCGTGTCTGCCACGAGATGCGCGGAACGGGGAGGCAAGCGGACATCGATTTCACGACGTTCGCGGACTTTCAGTCGTACACGGCTCGAATCTTCGCGACCGTCGTCGATCGCGGCGACATGCCGCTGGCGAAGCTCGTTTACGATAGCTTCCACGCATCTTCCGGTGAGGCGGCGCTCGCGGATTTCCTCGTAGGCCAGGGCCAGCCGGCGCGCGACGCGAGCGGCGCCGTGCTGCGCCCCGGGCGTCCGATCGCCGATCCCGGGCCGGATCGCGTCGTCCGGCAGGGCGCCACGCAGCTCTCGGCCAGCAACAGCCTGTTTGCCGACACCTACGCCTGGTCGATCGTCTCGGGCCCGAACGGCGGCGCCACGCTGACCAATGCCGGCACGGCGCAGCCCACGTTCAATGCGACCATCGACGGGACGTACGTGGTCAGCCTCGTCGCGAACAACGCCTCGGCGAAGAGCGCGCCGAAACCAGTGTCGCTGGTGGTCCAGAACACGTTGACCCCGGCGCCGGGTGCCATCCGGTTCGCCGACATCAAGGCAGCGCTGCAGGACGGGACCGAATGCCAGGGCTGCCACAATCGATTCACTCCGCTGAAGGCGCCGATCGACTTCACCAATTACGACCGCGACGGCGACGGCGCCATCACGCCCACCGACGATGCCTGGTTCTACGCCGAGGTGCGGAGCCGCATCAATTTCCAGGAGATCGTCGCCAGCCCGCTGCTGCAGAAGCCCGCGGGCGAGCACCACTTCGGCGGCCTCGGTCCGGGCTTCGACACGAGCCTGGCCCCGGGGCAGCCCGGGCGCGCGAAATACGATCTGTTCCTCAACTGGGCGCTCAACGGCGCGCCGCAATAGCCCCCGGGCGGGCGCTCAGTACGTGCGCCGCGGGCGCTGGTAGTCGTCCCTCGGAAAGACGAAGGGCGGCGACCGGCCGACGAGCGCCTCGATCAACATCAGCTCCTGATCGGTATGGTTGATGAACGGCGCAAGCCGGATGTTCTGCCCCGCCTGCTCCCCGGTCAGAATGTAGAGCGGTCGATCGTGGTGGCGCGATTCCACCGTCTCGCGGCTCATCGGATCGGTCGCGGCGGCGATGTCGGCGGTTCCGTAGCAGGTGCAGAAATAGGTCTGCTCCGGGTCAGATTCCATATAGGTACCCGTTCCGCGAATGCCGATGGATGCGTTCTTCGTCGTCATGTGCACGGGCGTGCCACTCGGGAACACCGACAGGATCTTGCCGGTCAGCACCCGCAGCCCCGAGACGACCATCGAATCGGCTTCCTTCGTTTCCAGGGTCACCTGGCTCTCGCTGCGCTGCAGGTGGGCGGTCTGGCCGACGGCGTAGACGACTTCGCTGTTCTTGCCGGTCTGGACGGTCGAATTGGCAGCGATCTTCGTATCGAGCGTGGCCGGCTGACCGTCGACCAGCACCTGCCCCTCGATCCGGTAGATCGACTGTCCCTGCGGCAACGGTGCGGGCCTGCGGCCCAGCGGCTGCGCGGTCGCGACGCGGCCTCCGACCGCGGTCGAGAACAACCCGGCGGCGAGCGCCTTGATCAGAAGGCGGCGCCGCGGATCGTCGCTATTTCCATTCCAGTCCATTGGGCACTCTCGTGAGCTTAGGTCTCATTTTGGCCGGTTGGTGCCAAGCGGTCAAAGAACTGTGAATTTTCGCACTGCCGGGGCGGTGACCCATGAACCGCCGCGGGCTCTTCGCCGGCCCTCGTGGGCACGCTCCGACCACCTCCCCAAGCGCTGGAGCATCCCCTATGCTTCGGGCTCTGACGACATGGCGCCATGGTGGACATTGCCCGCTGGATCCCGAAGTTCTCGCTGAGCGCGCTCTTTCGCGTCGCGATCGGACTGGCGCTCGTGGCGTGCCTGCTGGTCGACGCCGCCGGCTGGATCGAGATCGGGGCGCTGACCCAGCTCGAACGCTGGGCCTACGACGCGAGAGTCCGCCTGTTCCTGCCCCGGAAGCCCGACCCGCGGATCGTGATCGTCGACATCGACGAGAAGAGCATCGGCGCGGAGGGCCGCTGGCCCTGGAGCCGCGACAAGCTGGCTCTGTTGCTGCACCAGCTTTTCGCGCGCTATCGGGTCCGCGTCGTCGGCTTCGACGTCGCCTTTCCCGAGACGGACCCGAACTCCAGCCTGCCGCTTCTCGAAGCCGCCGCCGGCGGCGAATTGCGCGACAACGCGCAGTTTCGCGCTTTTGTCGAGCGCGTGCGCCCGTCGCTCGACTACGACCGGCGCTTTGCGGAAGAGATCCAGAAGGGTCCCGTGGTCCTAGGATTCCTGGTGAGCGCGCAGGAAGAGCGATCGGGCGTCCTACCGCGACCGGCGTTCACGGCGAACGCTCTCGCCGGCGCCGAGTACCGCTATTTCAGCGCCACGGGCTACAGCGCCAACATCGCGCCGCTGCAGGCGGCCGCGACCGGCGCCGGGCACCTCTACGAGGCGCTCGACCCGGACGGCGTCACGCGCGCCGTGCCGATGTTCATGGAGGTCGGGGACGGCTTCTTCGAAGCACTCTCGCTCGCGATCCTTCGCGTCTACCTCGGCAACGCGCCGATCCGCCTCGAAAACACCGTCGTCGACTCGGGCGGACGCAAGCTCGGGTGGATGCGCTTCGTGAACGTCGGCAACCATGTTCGCATTCCGCTCGACGAGAGAATGGCGGCGCTGGTTCCGTACCGCAGCGAAGGCAGCTACCGCTACGTCTCGGCCGTCGACGTGATCCGGGGGACGCTCGGGCCCGACGAGCTCGCGGACCGGATCGTCATCGTCGGCACTTCGGCCCGGGGCCTCGTCGACATCCGTGCGACGCCGACGCGGGAGGATCTCCCCGGCGTGGAGATCCACGCGAACCTCATCTCCGGGGCGCTCGACAACGCCATGAAGTCCCGGCCGGCGGAGACCCTCGCCATCGCGGTGCTCACCATCCTGCTCGTCGGGATCCCGCTCGCGGTGCTCCTGCCGAGGCTCTCCGCCCTCGCGGCGACGCTCGCCGCGGCACTCGTGCTTGCACTCCTCCTCGGCGTGAATGCCTGGGCGTGGCAGGCGCGCAACCTGGTGCTGCCGCTCGCGGGGCCGCTGGTCATGCTGGCCGGCCTCTATTTTCTCGACGTCGTCTGGGGCTTCTTCGCCGAGACCCGTCAGCGCCAGCTGATGACGAACCTGTTCGGGACCTACGTCCCGAAGGAGATCGTCGCCGAGATGGCGGAGCATCCCGACGAGTACTCGATGCACGGCCAGAGCCTCGACATGACGGTGCTCTTCGCCGACATCCGCAACTTCACGTCGATCGCGGAGACGCGCACGCCCCAGGACCTGAAGGACCTGATCAACACCTACTTCACGCGGATGACGGTCTGCATCCAGGACAAGCGCGGGACCGTCGACAAGTTCATCGGCGACGCGATCATGGCCTTCTGGGGAGCGCCGGTGCGCGATGCCGATCACGCCCGGCGCGCGCTCGAATGCGGCCTCGCCATGCAGAAGGCCCTGCGGGAGCTCGATCCGCTCTTCGCGAAGAAGCGCTGGCCCGCGTTGCGCATCGGGGTCGGCGTCAACTGCGGCACGATGAACGTCGGCGACATGGGCTCGCATTTCCGCCGTTCCTACACGGTGATGGGCGACGCGGTGAACGTCGCCTCGCGCCTGGAGGATCTCACCAAGGAATACGGCGTGGAGGTGCTGGTCTCCGAGAACATCGTGCGGGCGGTGCAGGACTTCGTCTACCGGGAAGTCGACAAGGTCCGGGTGAAGGGCAAGCAGGAGGGGGTCGCGATCTTCGAGCCCATCGGCGCGCAGGGCGAGGTCGGCACCGACACGCTCGCGGAGATCTCCCGCTTCCACCTCGCCCTGGCGCACTTCCGCGCACAGCGCTGGAACGAGGCCGAGGCGCTGCTCCAGGCGCTCGCCGCCGCCGCGCCGGCGACGAAGCTCTACCGGCTCTACCGCGAGCGCATCGTCCACTTCCGGGCGAGCCCGCCGGGCGCCGACTGGGACGGCGTCTTCGGGTTCACCGCGCGGTGACGTCGCGGCCGAGGGCGCGAGCCTGCGCGCTCGCGTTTGGCGCGGCTGGAGAGACCCCGCCGACGATCGGACCCGCCTAAGCTACGCGGCTCGCCTCGGTCTCCGAGCCCGTCCTTCTGAAGCGGCGCTGCTGAACTGGCGCCGATACCAGCGCGAGAATCCGCTGGGCGCGGAGAATCCAAGCAGGGTCGCCACCTGAGTAAGGCTGCGTTCGTGACCGCGCATGTAGCGAATCGCGAGCTCGCGCCGGACCGAGTCGAGCAGCTCGGAATAGGTCGCGCCTTCGTCGGTAAGGCGCCGATGCTCCGAGCGCGAGCTGATCTTTACCGTCGCCGGAGTCACGGCTCTATCCACGGTGGCGATGATCCTCTATCCCGTCGTCGTGGGGCTCGCAGGTCTCGATCCGGGCCAGGCGGGGATCTTCCTGGGAGGCACCATTCACGACGTCGCCCAGGTCGTGGGCGCCGGCTACAGCATCTCGCCGGACGTGGGCGACTACGCCGTGCTCACCAAGATGCTGCGGGTGACGCTGCTGCTGCCTGCGGTCATGGCGATCTCCCTGGTCGCGAGGCGCCGCGGGCAGCACGCCGGCGGCCGCGGCAACGATCCGCTGATTCCCCCGTTCCTCATGGTGTTCGTCGCCCTCGTCGTCGCCGGCAGCCTCGGCTGGATTCCGAAATCGGCGGGCTCGGCGCTGAGCGAGGTCTCTCGCGCCTGCCTGGTCGTCGCTATCGCCGCCGTGGGTCTCAAGACGTCGCTCAGCGAGATGAAGAGGGTCGGCGCCCGCGCCATCGTGCTCCTCGGCCTCGAGGCCGCTTTCCTCGCGGCCATCGTCCTCGCCGCGCAGAAGATCCGCTGACCGCTTCGAGCGCGAAGCCGTCAGCGAGTTGCGCCGAGCCACGCCGCGCCGCGCACGCCGCTCGAGTCGCCGTGACGGTGGCGGACGAGCCGGGTGTCGACCCGATCCGAAAACACCCACGGCTGCCACAGCCGCGGCAGGTTGACATACAGCCGCTCGACGTTGGACATCCCGCCGCCGAGCACGATCACGTCGGGATCGAGCAGGTTGATCACGTGCGCGAGGGCGCGCGCAAGGCGTTCCTCGTAGACCGCGATCGTTGCGGCGCAGGCCGCATCGCCGATAGATGCGCGGGCCGCGATCTCGTGGGCCGTCAGCGGCTCGCTGCTTGCGCGCAGGTAGTCGCGCTCGAGGCCGGGACCCGACAGGAAGGTCTCGATGCAGCCGCTTCGCCCGCAGAAGCAGGGCGGCCCGGGACGCTCGTCGTCGCGCGGCCAGGGCAGCGGATTGTGTCCCCATTCGCCCGCGATGGCGTTGGGTCCCATGAGGACGAAGCCCCGCACCACGATCCCCGCGCCGACGCCCGTGCCCAGGATCACGCCGAAAACGACCTCGGCGCCCGCGCCCGACCCGTCGGTCGCCTCCGAGAGGGCGAAGCAGTTGGCGTCGTTGGTGATGCGAACCTCGCGACCGAGGCGGCGCGAGAGGTCGCTCGCGATCGGCTTGCCGTTGAGGCAGACCGAATTCGAACCGCGCAGCAGGCCGGTGGCGCGCGAGATCGATCCCGGCGTGCCGACGCCCACGGAGCCCGTCGCGCCGAGCTCGCGCTCGGTCTCGCGCACGAGCGCCGCCATGGTGCCGAGAATGGCGTGGTAGTCTTCCCTCGGGGTCGCGACCCGCCGGCGCAGCAGCTCGCGCCCGTCGTCGGCGAGCGCGATGATCTCGATCTTGGTCCCGCCGAGGTCGATCCCGATGCGCAGCATCGGTCGCAATGATACCGCGCGCGGCCAGGCGCTCCCGGCGCCGGGGAGCGAGGCTTCAGATCACACGCGAATAACGCGTCGCGACGCGCTCCTCGCGCAGGTACCGGTCGAACACCATCGCGATGTTGCGCATCACGAGCCGCCCTCGCGGCGTGACGACGATCGACGCGTCGCCGAGGACCACGAGACCATCGGCCGCGAGCGCCTCGAGCGCCTCCAGCTCGACAGCGAAGTAGTCTCGGAAGACGACGCCGTGTCTCGCGCCGACCGCGCGGAAGTCGACGGTCACACCGCACATGAGCGTGCCGATGACGTCGCGGCGCAGGCGGTCGTCGGCGTCGAGCCGCCAGCCGCGAAAGCACGGCAGCACACCGCGCTCGAGGCGCGCGTAGTATTCGTCGAGCGTGCGGACATTCTGGCTGTAGGTCGTTCCGACCCTGCCGATCGCGGAGATCCCGAACGAGAGCAGGTCGCAGTCGCCGTGCGTGGAATAGCCCTGGAAGTTTCGCTGCAGCGTCCCGTGCCGCTGCGCGAGCGCGAGCTCGTCGCCGGCCCTGGCGAAGTGGTCCATGCCGATGTAGAGGTAGCCCGCGCCGGTGAGCCGGGCGACCGCGTGCTCGAGGATGGCGAGCTTCGCCTCCGGATGCGGCAATCCGATCTCGGCGATCCGCCGCTGCGGCTTGAAAAGATGCGGCACGTGCGCGTAGCTGTAGAGGGCAATGCGCTCGGGCGCCATCGCGACGACCCTGTCGAGCGTCGCGCTGAAGCTCGCGACGCTCTGGTGCGGCAGGCCGTAGATCAGGTCGACGTTGATCGAGCGGAAGCCGTTCGCGCGCGCCGCGTCGAGGACCCGGCGCGTCTCGTCCTCGGTCTGGATGCGATTCACCGCCTGCTGGACGGCAGGGTCGAAGTCCTGCACGCCGAGGCTCATGCGGTTGAAGCCGAGCCCCGCGAGCAGCGCGACGGTGTCGGCGGTGACCTTGCGCGGATCGATCTCGATCGAGCACTCCGCGTCGGGCTCGATGCGGAAGCTTGCGCGCAGCAGTCGCACGAGCTCCGTCATCTCCTCCGCCGAGAGGAAGCTGGGCGTCCCGCCGCCCCAGTGCAGCTGCCTCACCGTGCCCGCGTGGTCGAGCAGGCCGGAGACGAGGGCGAGCTCGCGGCCGACATAGCGGATGTACTTCGCCGAGCGCCCATGGTCCTTCGTGATGACCTTGTTGCAGGCGCAGTAGTAGCAGATCGTGTTGCAGAACGGCAGGTGCACGTACAGGGAGAGCGGCGGCAGGGTCCCGGGCGCATCGCGCCACGACTCGAGCGCGCTCACCAGGTCGTCCGGAGCGAAGGCCTCGGTGAATCGATCGGCCGTCGGATACGAGGTATAGCGCGGACCGAAGCCGTCGTATCGGCGTACCAGCTCGGCGTCGAAGGCGGGCGCCGCGGCGGCGGCTGGCGCGGGCATCGGCATCATGGCGCCATGATGCCCGGCGAGGCATCCGGCAGCCTTGAGCAGGATCAAGCCGGCGCCCGGAGCTCCCCTTCTCCCGGCAGCGAAGCCGCGAAGGACGCCGAGAGCGTCCCGCCGACGCGCAGCGCCTGGTCGATGAACAGGTGCGGCAGGCCGAGCTCCGCCAGCCACGCCGGACCGCGTACTTCCATGAGCATCGCGATGGTGGTCGCGCTCCCCGCCACGACGCACTCGTCCGCGATCGCGGTCACCGACGCGAGCGCCGGGACCGGGACGCCGGTCCCCGGCGAGACGATGTGGCCGTAGCGCTCCCCGTCGATCTCGACGAAGCGCTCGTAGTCGCCGCTCGTCGCGATCGCGCCCCGGGCGAGATCGACGCTCCCGACGACCTCGTCCGGGCGGCGCGGATGCCGGATGCCCACGGTCCAGGGCGCGCCGCCGGGATGCGGGCCGACGATCCGGATGTCGCCGCCGAGATCGACGAGGCCGTGCTCGAAGCCCGCCTCCCCGCAGAGCACCGCGGCGCGGTCGACGGCGTATTCCTTGACGATGCCGCCGAAGTCGAGCGCCATGCCGGGCCTGCCGAAGGCGAGCATCGGCCGCCGCCAGAGGAGCCTCGCGAATCCCACGGGCGCGAGGAGCGCCTCCGGCGACGACAGCGCGCTGCACTCGAAGAGCCTCCCATGCGCTCCGCCAACACATCCGGCCGCGCGCCTATTCCGCCGTCCGCGCGCGCCGGCAGTGGTCGCTCAGCGGCGCAGAACGATCGCCGCGCCTCGGTCGATGCCGACGCCGACGGAGTCGCCGCGCGCAGGCCTGGCGCCCTCCCCGCTGTCGAACACGAGCAGATCGCCCCAGGCCGTCGCGACCACGTACTCGGTGCGGCTCCCGAGATACGCCGCGCGCTTGCAGACGCCTTCGAGCACGCCCTGCCCCGACGCGACGAGGCGAAGCCGGTGCGGCCGCACCGCCAGCGTCGCCGGGCCGGGAGGCACGCCGTCCGCGCGCACCGCAGCGCTCACCTCGCCGGCCGTGAAACGCAGCTCGCCCGCCGGCCCGGCGGCGAGCTCTCCGTCGACCAGGTTGGCGTCGCCGATGAAGTCGGCGAGGAACCGGCTCGCGGGCGCCTCGTACAGCGCCTGCGGCGCACCCTGCTGCGCGATGCGCCCGCTCTCCATCACGATGATGTGATCGGACACCGCGAGCGCCTCTTCCTGGTCGTGCGTGACGTAGATCACCGTCAGCGAGAGCGATTGCTGCAGGTCGCGGATCTCCTGTCGCACGCGGCGGCGCAGCTTGGCGTCGAGGTTGGACAGCGGCTCGTCGAAGAGCAGCACCGCCGGCTCGAGCACGAGCGAGCGGGCCACCGCCACGCGCTGCTGCTGTCCGCCGGAGAGCTCGGAGGGCAGGCGTTGCTCGAATCCGGCGAGGCCGAGCATCGCGAGCTTGGCGCGCGCGAGCTCGCGCGCCTTCGCCTTGTCGATGCGCGTCGACAGCGGCCCGTAGCAGACGTTCTCGAGCACGCTCATATGGGGAAACAGCGCGTAGGACTGGAACACCATGCTCACGTCGCGCTCGTTCGCGGCTCTGCGCGTCACGTCGCTGCCGCCTATCAGGATGCGGCCGCTTGTCACCGACTCGAGCCCGGCCACCATGCGCAGCGTCGTCGTCTTGCCGCAGCCGGACGGGCCGAGCAGCGTGCACAGCGTCCCGGGCTCGACGGTGAACGACACGGCGTCGACCGCGGTCACGTCGCCGTAGCGCTTGGAGACGCCCTCGAACGTCACGCCTTGCGAGGTCTTGGTCATCTGGGTCGTCGAGTGGCGCTAGAGTCCGGACGCCGCCGCCATCGCCGTGCGCCGGCCGAGGCGCGCCTCGCCGACGAACCGCCGCAGCGCGAGCAGCGCCAGGAGCATCAGCACGATCAGCACCGAAGAATACGCGATCGCGAGCGGATACTCGCCCGCCTCGACGCGGTTGATGATGTAGACGGTCGACAGGTTGTACTGCGCCGTGGCGAGAAAGATCACGGCGCTCACCGCCGTCATCGCGCGGGTGAAGCTGAAGACGAGCGTGGTCAGCACGGCGGAGCGCAGCAGTGGCGTCACCACCCTGGTGAGCGTGCGCCAGGTGGACGCTCGCAGCGTGGACGAAGCCTCGTCCAGGGTCTTGTCGATCTGCGCGAGCGCCGCGATGCCGGTCCTCACGCCCACCGGCATGTTGCGGAAGACGAAGCACAGGACGAGGATCGCGAGACCGCCGGTCAATTCGAGCGGCGGCACGTTGAACGCGACGATATAGGACACGCCGACGACCGTCCCCGGGATGGCGAAGCTCACCAGCGTCAGGAATTCGAAGCTGCCGCGGCCGGCGAACCGGTGGCGGGCGATCACGTAGGCGGAGAGCAGCCCGATGATGGCCGTCAGCGGCGCGGAGATGGCGGCCACCTCGATCGTGTTGAACAGGCTGTCCCAGGCCGAGCCGCTCCACACCACGCCGAACTTGCCCCAGTCGACGGCGAACGCGTCGGCGAAGTGGTGCACGGTGAGCGTCATGTCGCCGCGCCCGATGTCCCTGACGAAGCCGCCGGCGGCGATGATCGCGTAGCAGAACAGCGTGAACACGATCCAGGCCGCGGCGATCCAGGAGCAGGCGAGCCAGAGGCCCCGCGGGAGCGGCGCCGGCAATCCTCCGTCGCCTTTCCCGCTCACGGTGACGTAAGAGGAGCGGCCGAGCCAGCGCTGCTGCAGCCAGAACGCGAAGAGCGTCAGCGCGAGCAGCACGCAGGCGAGCACCGCCGCGCGCCCCGGGTCGAACTGGGCCCCGGCGATGGCGAAGAAGATCTTGATCGAGAGCACCTCGAAGTTGCCCGCCAGCACGATGGGATTGCCGAAGTCGGCGAGGCTCTCGACGAAGCCCAGCAGGAACGCCGCCGCCAGCGCGGGCCTCAAGAGCGGCCAGGTGATCGTGCGGAACACGCGCGCCCGAGAAGCCCTCAGCGTCTGCGCGGCTTCCTCGAGCGCCGGGCTGATCGCGCGCAGCGCGCCGTGCAGCACCATGAAGGCGATCGGCGCGAAGCTGAGAACCTGGGCGAGAGCGACTCCGGGCAGACCGTAGAGCCAGCGCGAGCGGCCGAAGCCGAACAGCGTGTCGAGCCAGCCGGTGACCAGCCCCGTGCGCCCGAACAGCACGACGAGCGCCAGCGCGAGCACGAACGGCGGCGTGATGACCGGGAGCGTCGACATCACCGCGAGCAGGCTCCCGTAGCGCCGGCCGCCGCGCTGCACGACCAGTGCGAAGACGAGGCCGAGGAGTGTCGCCAGCACGCCGACGATGGTCGCGAGGATCGCGGAATTGATGGCGACCCCGCAGCGGGTGCCGCCGCCGATGCAGCCCACACCCCAGATGTCCTCCGTGAACAGGCGACCGGCCGCGAGCCCGGGCGCGAAGTGGCCCGGGGTGTCCTGGACGGCGGCGATCAGCGCCTTGCCGACCGGGTAGAACACGAAGATCACGAGCAGGCCGACGCTGACGACGACGATCGTCGCGATCGTCGGATCGCTGCGAAAGGCGCCGGCGTGCGCCAGCGCGCGCGCGAAGCACACGCCGAGCAGCGACAGAGCGACCGCGGGCCCGATGCTCCAGGCCGGGCCGGAGGTCGCGGCCGCGAGCGCCGTGCCGAACGCCCACGCGAGCGCGAGCGCGCTCGCCGCAGCGGTGAGCCGATGCTGTCCTCTCCACGCGAACCAGGCCGCGGCGACGGCGGCAGCGAGCACCGGCGCGAGCGCGAGCTTCGCGTCGAAGGCGGCGAGCCGCCCCGGCCCCTGCTCGAACAGCCAGGCGAGCGCCGAGGGCGTGCCGCTGCCCCATGGCAGCGCCGCCAGCGCGGCAAGAGCGCCAACCGCGAGCCCCGGCGTGATCCAGTCGCGTACCGAGCGGGCTGGGGCGGCGGTCCTTAAGCCGGCCGACGAGGCGGAAGTGGCCACGAGCGTCGAGTCTGAGCCGCGGCGAGCCTGTCGCCGCGGCCCGGCTGAGGCCGCTACTTGGGCAACGCGGAGACTTCCTTGTCCCAGCGCGCGAGCAGGCGCGTGCGCTCCGCCGCCGAGCCGTACTTCGCGAAATCGTAGTCGATGAGCTTGATCTCCGAGAACTTCGGCGCGAGCGGCGATACCGGCGCGTTCTTGTTCGAGGGAAGCTGGTACGACACCTTGGCCTGGAGCCCGATCGCCTGCGCCTCCGGCGAGAGCGCCCAGTCGTACCACTTCTTGGCGTTGTCCATGTTCTTCGCGCCCTTGATGATGCTCATGCTGCCGATCTCGTAGCCCGTGCCCTCGCACGGCGACACGATCTTCATCGGCGCACCGAGGAGCGCCTGGTAGAGCGCGTCGTGCTGGAAGACGATACCCACCATCGTCTCGCCCGTGGCAACCGCGCGCGCGGGAGCGGCGCCCGACTTCGTGTACTGGTTGACGTTCTTGTGCAGCGCCTTGAGGTAGTCGAACGCCTTATCCTCGCCCATGATCTGCACCAGCGTGGCGAGCATGTTGTACGACGTGCCGGAGGAATTCGGGTTGGCGACCTGCACCTCGTCCTTGAACTGCGGCTTGACGAGGTCGGCCCAGCACTTGGGCTCGGGGATGTTCTTCTTTTTGAGCAGCTCCGTGTTGTAGGTATATCCGAGCGCCCCGGCGTACACGCCGACCGTGCGGCCCTTCGAGACGTTCCACACCTTGACCGCCCAGTCCTGGAGCTCGCCCATGCGCGGCGACTTGTAAGGTTCGGTCAACCCCTCTTCGGCGGCCTGCAGGTGCGGGTCGCCGGTGCCGCCCCACCAGATGTCGCCGCGGGGATTGGCGGCCTCCGCCTTGATCTGCGCGTAGAATTCGCCGGCGCTCTTGCGCGTCATCAGTACCTTGATGCCGGTCGCCTTCTCGAAGGCCGCAACCATCGGCCTGCACCACTCCTCCTGGACGGTACAGTAGACGACGAGTTCGCCTTGCGCGGCGGCGGAAAGCGGTGTCGCCAGCGCCGCTGCAGCGGCGAGCGCGGCGAGCCA
>Ga0335080_10001101_pt1 | contig 25946 bp, 24 predicted proteins | sample Lox_Sample_34_FD_206720 | JGI IMG/M metagenome (GOLD analysis project Ga0335080, IMG submission 206720) | Soil microbial communities from Loxahatchee National Wildlife Refuge, Florida, United States - Lox_Sample_3.4 | ecosystem: Environmental > Terrestrial > Soil > Wetlands | place: USA... | reverse complement strand
CCGCCCCGTCTCTCCCAAGCTCACCTTCAGGGAAGCGGTGGACTTGCTGAAGAAGGGCCAGGCGGAGATGGCCGACAACCGCCCGGTGGACCCGCAATAGCCTTCCCAGCCGCTGCGCCGCCGCCCACTACCCGCGGCCCAGGGTCTCCTTGCGCCTGGTCAGCTTCTCGATCAGATCTTCACGAACACTGTAACCAGAACCCGGCAGGTCGCGGATGGCAATCATCCCGTGCGGCGATACTTCGACCTCGGGCTCGATGATGTCTTCCTTCCAATAGCGCCGCGAAGCGGAAACGTCCCCGGGCAGGCTGAAGTTGGGCAGGGTCGATAGCGCGATGTTATGCGCCCGGCCGATGCCCGATTCGAGCATGCCTCCGCACCAGACCGGGATGCCGTGCGCGGCACAAACGTCATGCACCTTCTTTGCCTCCGAGAAGCCGCCTACGCGGCCCACCTTGATGTTGATGATCCGGCACGCACCGGTCTCGACCGCCTGCGCGGCATGGCGGGCATGGTGGATGGCTTCATCCAGGCAGATCGCGGTTCGCAGCTCTCTCTGCAATTGGGAGTGGTAATAGATGTCGTCATTCCACAACGGCTGCTCGATCATGAGCAGTCCGAACTCATCGAATTTGCGCAGATGCTCCAGGTCGTTCATGGTGTAGGCCGAGTTGGCGTCGCAGCTGACCACGATGTCCGGCCAGCGCCCGCGAATCCGCTCCAGCACCTTGAGGTCCCAGCCCGGCTTCACTTTGACCTTGATGCGGCGATATCCCGCACCCAGCTCGACTTGAATTTTCTCCAGCAGTTGATCGATGCTGTCCTGAATGCCGATCGAGACCCCGCAGGGGATTTCCCGCCGCGTGCCACCCAGCAGCTTCCACAACGGAACCTGCTTCTGGTTCGCCTCCGCCTCCCAGATCGCGTTCTCCAGAGCCGCCTTCGCCATGCGGTGGCCGCGAACCTTCCGCATCAGCGACGCGCTTTCGGCGGGCTCCTTCAGTTCCTGGCCGATGAGAGCGGGAGCCAGGAAACTCCGAATTGTCACCCACGCGGAGTCGAACCATTCCGAACTGTAGAAGGGGCCGGCGTCGGCCACGCATTCTCCCCACCCGTCAACGCCCTCGCAATGCAGCGTCACTAACAGGGCTAACCGTTCATCGACACGGCCGAAGCTGGTCTCGAAAAAATGGACCAGCGGAAGGTGGATTTCGCGCAGGGTGATGGCTTCAATTTTCATAGTCCATGTTTGCCGGCGATGGCTGCGCCGTTTTCAACCAACCGGATAAGACCACTTCTCGTCCCACTCTCCCAGCAGGAAATTTCCGTTTCCCTGTGGGTCGCGCTCGTAGCCCAGCACCGACAGGCCCACGGCAAATGCCTCGAGAAACTCTTTGCGATTTCGCTCCTGGATGATCTTGGCGCGCTCCCGGGTTTCCGGCGATGCCTTCCACTCGTAAATCTCGGCGGGAACGGCGATGGTCCGCGGCGCTCGCGAAGGCGGCCGGCTCCCGCCGTCCAGCACCGTTTTCACCCGCCGCGACTTCAGCCACCATTCGGCGACCAGGCGGTCGCTGGGGAGGCTCCCCTGCAACGGCGACGAGGTAATGCCGTATTGGTTCACGTTGTAGCGCCTGGCGATCGCTCCCAGCTTCTCGATGTTCAGATATGCGTTTTTGATCTCGAGCGGGTCGAAGGTCCATTCAATCAGCTCGAAGCCTCGAGCCAGCGCGTCTTCCCGCTGAAAGAGCTTCATCCGCCGGCCCCATCCGGCGTCGCGAAAAGCCTTCTTCACTGCCAGCATATGGGAATGCAGGTAAGCATGTCCGGCACGGAACCCGGGAATTGCCAGCGCGAAACCGATCAGTTCCGGGCCATCGAAAGCCCCGATGACCTGCCCCCCGACCTTGTCCGCCACCACAAATAAGCGCAGCGGCACCAGCTCCAGGTCGCTGAAATTCCATATTTCCTTTTGCAGCGCGACGCAGGCTTGCATCTCGTCGAGTGACTGCGAGCTGCACTTGCGTATGACGATCGACGCCGCCTTCACCGCCCGTCCCGTTCCTGTAGTTTCGATTGCTGCCACAATGCTTCCAGTTCCGCCAAGGTGGCTTGCTGCGGATCACGTCCCGAGGCGTGCAGTTGCTCCTCCATCCATTGGAAGCGTCCTCGGAACTTGCGATTGGTCTTCCTGAGCGCCGACTCCGAATCTACAGCCAGGTATCGGGCGATGTTCGCGGCGGTGAAGAACAGGTCTCCCACTTCTTCTTCGAGACGGGCCTGCAGTTCCTCATCCGCGGACGGGCGGCCTGAGCCGGCAGCGCCTCGCCCCTGCGGCTGCGGCCCGGGACAGGGAAAATCCCTGAGCTGCTCTCTTAGCTCGCCGATCTCTTCCTCCAGCTTTTCCAGAAGAGCTTCGATATTCGGCCAGTCGAAGCCGGCTCCTGCGGCGCGCACGCTGAGTTTGTGAGCCTCCAGCAGAGCCGGCATGCGCGAGGAGACGCCCGCCAGAACCGACCCCGCAGGCGCGTCCTGCTTGCCCGCTGCCTCCCCATGCCGCTTCTTCTTTTCTTCCGCCTTGAGAGCCTCCCAGTTCCGCACGACTTCCGAAGCAGTCTCCGCCTTGACCTCGCCAAATACATGCGGGTGACGATGGACGAGCTTGCCCGAGAGGCGATCGAGAACTTCATCGATGGAGAAGCTGCCCTGCTCCTGAGCCATCTGCGAATAGAAAAGCACCTGCAGCAGAAGGTCCCCGAGTTCTCCGGCAAGTTCCTGCCAGTCCCGATGGTCGATGGCTTCGAGCACCTCGTAGGTTTCTTCCAGGGTGTATGGCTTGATCGAGTCGAAGGTCTGCTCGCGGTCCCACGGGCACCCTCCGGGAGCGCGCAAACGGGCCATGATGGAGACCGCCTGTTCGAAGCGTTCGCCGGTCGTGGGCATGGGCCGCAAACAGAGTAAATGAGCTCCGCAGGCGGGGGCAACGAGCCGGGTAAACTAACGTCATCTTCCACCTGCCCCGCGGGTTGGAGAGACTGAAGATGTCCGTCCGATCCTCCGGCAGGATCCAGTTCGCGCCGACTTTCCGACTCCATGGCCGGAGCGGGCATCTAAGCCGCTCGATGAGTGTTTTGCAGCCAATCCGCCGGCCCCTGGAGGGCGAACACTTCCACATCATCGTGGTTGGTGGAGGTATCAATGGCGTCGCCATCGCCCGCGAGTGCGCCCTCGCCGGACGTCGTACCCTCCTGCTCGAACAGCGCGACTTCGGCGCCGGCACCACCAGCCGATCTACTCGCTTGATCCACGGAGGTCTCCGCTACCTCGAACACGGCGAGATCGGGCAGGTGCGCGAATCCCTGCGTGAGCGCCGCTGGCTTCTCCAGCACCATCCTCATCTGGTCAGTCCTCTCGAGTTCCTGCTGATCCTCGGGGAAGGCAGCCGCCGCAGCGCGCTCTCCGTGCGCGCAGGGTTGTGGCTTTACCGCCGCTTCGCCGGATCCTCGCTCCAGCCCGGCCGCAATGGCGCCGAACAGAAAAAGCTGGAACGGCTTCTCGATGCCGGAAAGCGCTTTTCACTCTTCAGCTTCGACGACGCACAATGCGAATTTCCCGAGCGCCTGGTCGCTGAGTGGTTGACCGAAGCCTGCGCAGGCGGCCTCGAGGCCCGTAACTACGCGCAGGTCCTGCAGGTGGAAGTTCGACACGGACGGGCCACCGGCGTCCTCGTACGCGACGCTCTGCTGCGCAAGGAAGAACGGATCGAGGGCACCTGGATCGTCAACGCCGCCGGCCCGTGGGTCGATCGCATCTGCGAGAATTCCAACTTCCGCCGCCGTCATCCCCTAGTGGGCGGTGTTCGCGGGTCTCATATCGTCCTGCCACGCTTCACCGGCGCTCCCGCTGCGGCCGTTTACACCGAAGCCGAAGACGGCCGGCCGTTCTTCGTCGTCCCCTGGAACGAGCAGGTTCTGGTCGGAACCACCGAAGTGCCGGACAACGAAGACCCCGGCCGTACCCAGCCTTCCGCGGATGAGGTGAGCTATCTGCTGCGCTCGTTAACCGCGCTGTTTCCCCGCGCGCGCCTGACCGGACACGAGATTCTTCGGACGTTTGCCGGCATCCGTCCGCTTCCCTTCTCGCCACAAAAAAATCCCTCTCAGATAACGCGCCGGCATTATATTCACGACCACACGAACGAAGGCGCCGCCCAATTGCTCTCGGTGATCGGGGGAAAGCTGACCACGGCCGGCAGCGTGGCACGGGAGTGCGCCAGGAAGGTGGGCGCAGCCCGCGGCATCGCTCCCACCACCGAGGTCCTGACCGGCGATGTTCAGGAAGCGTTCGACAACTGGGTGGATGACGTCGCTCAAGCGGGAGGCATCAACCTGGAGTCCGCCCGCGCGATTGTGGAATGGCACGGCGGAAACTCCATCGCGGTTTCCCGTCTTGCTGCCCGCAGCCCGCAATTACGGGCCAGGCTCTGTCCCCACACCACGCACATCGTCGCCGAGGCCGTGCATGCCTTCACCAGCGAGTGCGCGGTTACGCTCGCGGATGTTTTGCTGCGCCGCACTCCTGTGGCTCTGGGCCCGTGCTGGTCACCGGAGTGTACGCGCCAGGCCGCCTTTGCGATTGCCGCCGCCGAGGGATGGAGTGAGGATCGGGCCGTGCGCGAATCCCAAGCCTTCGAGGCGGAACGCGACGCTTTCTTGCGCCGGCCTGCCGCGCCGCCGGTCTAGCCTCGCGCGGCCCTGCCGGCATTCAACTCCGCCGTCTAAGGGTTTGCACCAGACGCTCTGTCTGGTCTGAGATGATCCCGTCTACCCCCCAGTCCGCCAGGCGCTGCATCGCCTTCCGGTCGTTGACCGTCCACACCAGCAGTTGGCGCCCCGACTCGTGCGTCTTCCGTATCACCTCTCCCTTGACCAGAGAGTGATGAGCGACAATGAACTCCACCGGCAGATCGAAGCAGGCGGGAAGGTCATTCCCGTGATCGCAGATGATCCCCAGCGGAACATTTGCGTTTCGCAATCTGAGCTCTTGAATCACCTCGGGCAGGAATGACGAAACCAGAAATCCCTTTTCCGGGGGATGTCGTTGGAGCGTGAGCAAAACCTCCGACTCCAGCCCGCGCACCTTGAGCTCGATGTCGAGAAAGGCGCGCTGTGCGTAACGTTGCACCACCTGGTCCAGGCGGGGTACGTCCGGCAGCTGCTCGCACGTCGCCTCCCCCACAGTGATGCCGCCGATTTGCGGATCGTGGCAAACCACTGTCCCTCCGCAGCCGGTCAGCCGGACGTCGAACTCAAAGCCGTCGCAACCGTGCTGCAGCGCGAGATCGAATGAGGCGAGTGTGTTTTCCGGTAGCGAAGTGAACGCCCGCGCCCCACGATGACCGAGCAGGAGTGGCACTGGGCGCTAATTCTACGCTCAAATCCTGTGCGCCCTGACGATGAAAATTCGGCGACGCTGCGGTCTACTATCGCTACCATAGTAATCGCCGTTAGTGGCGCCCCTGGCGCGTCAATCGAGATCGAAGTCCCGGATGGGCTTGCCCGTGTCGGGCGATTCTTTGGCCTTCTTGACCGCTTCCTGAAATTTTTTCTCCAGCAGATCGGACGCGTGCTTCTGCGCCTCCACCGACTGCCGGAAGATCGACTCGCGTCGGCTGTCCTGTTCCTTCATGGCGCGGGCCGCCGCTTCGATGTCGTTGAACATCTTGGGCTTGACTGCGGCCGTGTGGGCAATCACCGCCTGTGACTCCGGATCCACCTTCAGCACGGCGCTGCAGCAGGGACAAGTTACCTCGAATGCCGGCGTCTTATCCGCCATGCACCGAATCATACTCCAAACCGCCACTACCGGGGTTGCAGCTTGATCGGAAAGATGTGGAACAGATACAGCATCTCCCAGCTCAATAGGAAGATGGAGACGAAGACCACCGTGATGGCGAGAATCTCGCCGAAATTCAGATTGCTTCGCCGCGGTTCGAAGCGCCGCGCCACCAGTCCCAGAATGTTGACTGTGGCGAAGCCAAACACCAGCACCCAGAGCATGTTGTAGACATTGCTTCTCTTGTCTGAGTGCTCCTCGAAAAATTGCAAGACGAACACCGCCGCCGACTGCAGGTAAAACAGGCCATGGACTCTGGCGATTTTTGTAGTGCGCACGAGATTTGCCGTGAAGGATAGAGCCACGCGCTCATGCTTCCATTTCTGGGCCCTGACCAGGGCCGAACGCCAGGTTAAAATAGTACTCTTTTCTTCACTCTACAAGTCAGCCCGGTAGTACCACGCGAGGAACCTCCATCCCCGCGCGCTTCTTTTGCCCAACCCTCGTGGCCCGGGTTCCGGGTTCATTTCTGCTTTATAATAGAAAGATTCCCTGCGCTCCCGGAAGCCTCCAGAGCATTGGCAACAACGGAGATCTATCGCCGGGTGCGGTTGTGTTCGAACCGATGTCCACTGAATCCATTGTTGTTCGCGGTGCCCGGGTCCACAATCTCAAGAACATCGACTTTGAGATTCCCCACAACGCCTTGACCGTCGTCACCGGAGTGTCGGGCTCTGGCAAGTCTTCCCTCGCCTTTGACACCATCTATGCCGAAGGACAGCGCCGCTACGTTGAGTCGCTGTCGGCCTATGCCCGCCAGTTTCTCGAGCGCATCGAGAAGCCGGATGCCGATCTGATTGAGGGAATCGCCCCCGCCGTCGCCATCCGGCAGAAAAACACGGCTCGCAACCCACGTTCCACCGTCGGCACTGCCACCGAAATTTATGACTACCTCCGCCTGCTCTTTGCCCGTATCGGGCGCACCTATTGCTTGCAATGTGGCAACGAGGTCAGGAAGGATACGGTCGACGAAGTAGCCGCCAGCATGATGAGTTTGGCCGAAGGAACACGCTTCTCGGTGCTGTTCCCACTGCACCTGCCGCCGTCCCCGGTGCCGGCCAAAGAAAAGAAAAAGGCTCCCCCCAAGGTCCGGCGATCCAGGGAACCGGAATCCGAGGTCAAGCCAATCCCCGACCTGCTCAAGACCCGCCTGCTCGATCTGCGCACTCGAGGCTTCAACCGCCTCTACCAGAACCACCAGATCTTTGAATTCTCGACACCCGAGTCCTTGCTGGATATCAACTTTGCCGAACCAGTCTTTGTGCTCGTCGACCGGATCGCGTTCGCGCCCAATTGCCGTCCGCGAATCGTCGACGCCATCGAGATCAGCTATCGCGAAGCGGGCGAGGTTTTGTTCGAAATTGCCGGGAATGACGGCCGCCCCGCCGAGATTCTCCGCTACTCCAGGCGTTTTGAGTGCAAACAGTGCCAGATCCGCTACGAGGAGCCCGAGCCACGGCTGTTCTCATTCAACAACCCGTATGGCGCCTGTCCCCAATGCCAAGGATTCGGCAACACCATCGATTTCGATGTCAATCTCGTCATTCCCGACAAGACCAAAACCCTGAACGAGGGAGCGATTGAGCCCTGGACAAAACCCAAATATCGCTCCCTCTTCACTGAACTGAAACGGTTCGCCCGGCAATCGCAAATCCCTCTAGACGTCCCGTGGGCAGAGTTGGACGCCGAGCAGCGGCGCGCCATTATCGACGGCGGCAGCGGCTTCTTCGGGGTGCGCGGCTTCTTCCATCACCTCGAGCGCAAGAAATACAAGCTGCACGTGCGCGTCTTCCTGAGCCGCTATCGCGGCTATTCCGTGTGCTCCGTCTGCAATGGCGCGCGCCTCAGGCCTGAGACCCGGCAGGTGAAGATCAAGGGCAAAAACATCTGCGATGTCTGCGGCATGACCGTCGAGCAGGCGTCCTGCTTCTTCGAGCAGCTTCAGCTCACGGCCCAGGAGGAAGGCATTGCCGGCCGGGTGCTGCTGGAAGTTCGCGAGCGCCTGCGGTTCTTGAACGAAGTCGGGCTCGACTACCTGACCCTGGACCGGCTGTCCTCCACTCTCTCCGGTGGCGAGGCGCAACGGATTCAGCTCGCCACCTCCCTCGGCTCACGGTTAGTCGGAACGCTCTATGTGCTCGACGAACCATCCATCGGCCTGCATAGCCGCGACACCCACCGCCTGATCAAAATCTTGCACGACTTGCGCGACCTGGGAAACACCATCCTGGTGGTCGAGCACGATCCCGAAATCATGCGCGCCGCGGACAGAATTCTCGATCTCGGCCCGGGCGCAGGCGAAAACGGAGGCGCCGTGATTGCGGCCGGAACCTACGACCAGGTCCGCGCCATGCCATCCTCGCTTACCGGGCGCTATCTCGCCCGCCAGTTGCGAATCCAGGCGCCAAACCAGCGCCGCCAGCCCGGATCGCGGCAGATCCGGATTTACGGCGCCCGGGCTCACAACTTAAAAAACATCGATTTGTCCATTCCCCTGGGCATGCTGGTCGCCATCACCGGGGTATCCGGCTCCGGCAAGTCCACGTTGCTGCACGATGTGCTTTATCGCGCCCTGGTAGCAGCCAAGAAGCAGGGGAACGGCCTTCCGCCCGCTCCGTCCAACTGGGACCGGGTCGAGGGTACCGAGTTTCTCTCCGACGTCATCCTCGTCGATCAGTCGCCAATCGGGCGCACACCGCGCTCGAACCCGGTCACGTATCTCAAGGCCTTCGATGGCATTCGGGAACTGTTCGCCTCGTTGCCGGAAGCCAACAAACACGGTCTGACGGCCGGGCACTTCTCCTTCAACATTCCCGGTGGCCGCTGTGAAACCTGCCAGGGCGATGGCACCGTGACCGTCGAAATGCAATTCCTCGCGGACGTGGAACTGATCTGCGAAGAATGCAAGGGCACGCGCTACAAGCCCCAGGTACTGGCCATCCGGTATCGCGGAAAGAATATCCATGAGGTCTTGAACCTGACCGTCAAGGAAGGCCTGCAGTTCTTCGCGGCCGCCCCCAAGGTTGTCGAAAAGCTGCGCGTGCTTGAGGAGGTAGGTCTCGGATATCTGCGCCTGGGTCAATCCGCCACCACCCTTTCCGGCGGCGAAGCCCAGCGGCTGAAACTGGCAGCTCACCTGCAACCCGCGCAGCGCGAGATGGGGCGCCGTGCCCTGCCCGTGGAGGCGAACCGGCGGCCCCGCATCTTGTACATCTTCGATGAGCCCACCACCGGCCTTCATTTCGACGACATCAGTAAGCTGCTTTCCGCCTTTCGGCGTCTAATTGAAGCAGGAGGCTCGATTCTGGTCATCGAGCACAACCTGGAAGTCATCCGGACTGCCGACTGGGTGATTGATCTTGGCCCCGAAGGCGGCGAGCGCGGCGGCTACCTCCTCGGCGCCGGGCCGCCCGAGGCCATTGCCGGCCTGCCGAAGTCATATACCGGACAATTCCTTTCCCAGGTGCTCCACGGAAACAGATCGTCGGGGTCGAATGGGAACCGCTAGCCGAGCTTGCTTTTATTGCCTGCTGACCGTCCTGAGCCTTGGCGGCGCCGCCTGCGCCCAAAACACCTCCCAGACCATTCGCCATCACAAGGTCGAGGTGCCAGGGCCATTTCCCCCGGAACTCACTGCCGCCGAAAATGCCATCCAGAAAAACGACTACGCAACCGCCGAACCGCTGCTGAACCAGGTTGTCACTGCGGATCCCGCCAACTTCCAGGCGTGGTTTGATCTGGGATTCGTCGAAAACAAATTGAACAAGCCGCAGGAGTCGATCGCGGCCTACCGCAAATCGGTGGCGGCCAAGCCCGACGTCTTCGAATCCAACCTCAATCTGGGAGTCATGCTGGCCCGCACCGGCCAGCCCGACGCCGAACAGTTCCTGCGCGCCGCAACCGTACTCAAGCCCGCCGCCAATGTCGAGGAGGGCCAGGCACGGGCATGGACTGCCCTGGCGGATTTGGTAGCCAAAGACCACCCCGAGCAGGCAATCGATGCCTATCGGCGCGCGGCCTCGCTCCAGCCGAAGGACGCGTCGCTCCACTCCGCGCAGGGGTTCCTGCTCGAAAAGGAGAATCGCTTTGCCGACGCTGAAGAGCAGTACCGGCAGGCGCTCGCCATCGACCCCGCCTCCAGTGAGGCCCTGACCGGTCTGGCGAACATATACACGCGGGGCCAGCGCTTTGCCGATGCCGCCGGCGTCTTGCGCAAGCTCGCCGCTGCCCATCCTGCCGAAGCAGGTCCTCACCTCCAGCTCGGACGCGTCCTCGCGGCGATGCAGCAGACCCAGGAGGCGGCCTCCGAATTTGAGGCGGCGTTGAAGCTGGCCCCAGACAATACGGCCGCCCAGCGCGAACTGGCGGAGCTGCACATAGCTGGCGGAGAATTTGCCCAGGCCGAGCAGCAGTACCGCGCCCTGCTCGCCGCCAGTCCCAACGATGCGGAATTGCACCATGGCCTGGGAGTGACTCTTCTGAAGCAGCGCAAATTCGCCGACGCCCAGCAGGAATTCCTCGCCGCGGTCAAACTCAAGCCTGACTTCGGCGCGGCTTATGGCGATCTGGCGGTCGCCGCCGTCGAGAACAAGAATTATGCCCTGGCCATCAAGGCCGCCGACGCCCGCGCCCGGTTCCTGCCCGAAATCCCCGTAAGCTACTTTCTTCGGGCCACCGCCTATGATCACTTGCGCGATTACAAGCAGGCATCGCAGAATTATCACAAGTTCTTGGACGTGGCGAACGGTCAGTATCCGGATCAGGAATGGCAGGCCCGGCACCGCCTCATCGCCATCGAGCCAAAGAAATAGACTATGAACGTTCGGGGCGCGTGGGGCGCGATTCTATTGGCGGGCGCACTGCTGGCGTTTGCCTCCAAGGCGGAGAGTGTTTCGGAGCTGATTGCTCGGGCGGAGGCCGCCCGTCCCGAAGATCGCGCCGTTCTCTACATCGAGATTGCCGAATTGCAGCTCAAGGCGGCCGACGAGTTGTATACGGCCGGGAAGGTCCAGGAAGCGCAGGCCGCGATCGGCGACGTGGCCGCCTACTCCGAGAAGGCTCATGACGCCTCCCTCAAGTCCGGCAAGCGGCTGAAAAACACCGAGATCGCCGTGCGCAAGATGGCCGACAAGCTGCGGGATATCAAACGCACATTGAATTTCGACGACCAGGCCCCCGTCCAGGAGGTGGTGGACCGCCTGGAGCAGTTGCGCACCGACCTGCTCGCCCACATGTTCGGGAAAGGCAAGTGAGGCCCGCTCGCAAACTCGCTCTTTGCCTGTTGGCTCTTGGGTTCATCTACTCTGCGTGGGCGCAGGCCCGGCGCAACGATCCCCTCACCCCGGCGGAAGTCGATGAACTTCGTGACGCGGCGCAGGAGCCCGCCGCGCGACTGAAGCTCTTCGTCAAGTTCGCGCGCGCCCGCGTGGATCTGATTCAGCAGAAACGCGGCGATCCCAAGACCACCGATCGCGCCCAGCAGACACACGATCTGTTACAGGACTTTCTCGATGTCTACAACGAACTCAGCGACAACCTTGATACCTTCGTGCAGCGTCGCGCCGACCTCCGCAAACCCCTGAAGGACGTCATAGAGGCCGACATCGAGTTCCAATCGAAGCTCCAGGCTTTGCAGTCGTCGGCCGAAGCCGCCAAGACCGAGCTCGCCCAATATCAGTTCGTTCTCAACAGCGCCATGGATGCCGTCAACAACGGCGCCCAGGACCACCGCCAGCTTTTAGCCGAACAGGAAGCAGACGCCCGGCGCAAGAAAAAGTAACTCCCTCCCGGCTCATTGCAGGCTGAGGTTCCTGCCAGCTTGCGGGTGGGATTGGCAGATTTGCCCGTGCTAATCTGGCCGGGTGAGGGACCGGCTTTCCCACATTTTTCAGCAGGCCTATCGCCAGCTTCGGCCGCGCGCGCCAATGCCCGAGCTGCAGGTTGAATTCTTCGCCTTTGCCAACATCAACAACACTATTCGCTTGCGCCAGGGAAAGCTCTTCGTCCGCCTCTCGGATTTACTTCAGGGAGCACCCGAGCCCGTGCTGGATGCCATCGCCCACATGCTCCTCAGCAAGATGTACCGCAAGCCCATCGAACCCGGCCAGGCCCTGCGCTACCGCCGCTACACCTCCAGCCATTCCATCACCGCCCAGGCCCATCTGCTTCGCCAGACCAGAGGCCGGAAGCGCATTGCCACCGCCCAGGGCGCCACCTACGATCTCGAGGCCATCTTCGAGGACTTGAACGCTCGCTTCTTCCATGGCCTGCTCGGCCGCCCGCAGATGACCTGGAGCCGCGAGCGCGCCCGCAACCGTCTCGGCCACTATGACCCGGCTCACAACGCCATCGTCATCAGTCGCGTCTTTGACCATCCCCGTGTCCCCCGGCATGCCGTGGAGTACATCGTCTTCCACGAGATGCTCCATCTGAAACATCCCGTAAAGCTGCGCGGCAGCCGCCGGTGTGTGCATTCCACCGAGTTTCAGGAAGATGAGAAACGCTTTCCCCTTCTTCACGAAGCCAGGACATTCCTGCGGCAGTTATGAAACGAATTCCCGTCGTGATCCCGGTCACACCCTTTCGTGCCTGACTGCGTTGACGCTGCCTCTCGCGGAAGACTATTCTATGAACTTGAAATTGAAACTCATTTGCAAGAGCATAACTGACTGAAAGGAGGCGGTTTTTCGATGTTGCAAGCCCTGATCGTGACCTTGCGCGAAGGCGTCGAAGCCGCCCTCATCGTGGCCATTACCCTCGCCTATCTGACGAAGATCGGCCGCCCCGAACTGCGCAAATCCGTCTATGCCGCTCTGGCGGCGGCCGTGCTGGCCAGCATCGGAGTCGCGGTTTTCCTCTCCCGGGCGCACTTCAATCAGGACGTCTTTGAAGGCTGGGTAATGCTGGTAGCCGCCTTCTTCGTGATCACCATGATCGTTTTCATGATGAAGACCGGGCGCAGGATGAAGACCGACATCGAGGGCAAAGTCGGCATTCTGGCGGGAAGCAACGCTCGCCTCGGGCTCTTCGCCTTCGTGTTTCTCATGGTCCTGCGCGAGGGCGCGGAAACCGTTCTCATTCTCTCCGCCGTGTCGCTGAATTCTACGCAACTGTTGAGCTTCATGGGGACGGTACTGGGAATCGGCGCGGCCGCCCTGTTTGGCGTCATGTTTGTGAAAGGCAGCGTCCGCGTGAATCTTCAGAAGTTCTTTCGCGTGACTACGGTCATACTATTTTTCGTCGCGGCGCAGTTGGTCGTTGCCGGCTTGCATGAATTGTCGGAGAATGGCGTCCTACCCTCTTCCCGGCGGGAGATGGCGCTGGTCGGCCCGATCGTACGCAACGACATATTCTTCTTCATCACCATCGTCGCCCTGGCCGCGCTGATGATCCTCTTCGAAGCCCGGCGCCGTCAGCCCGCGGTCGAGGTTGCCGCTTCGTCCGCCCAGCGGCGCAAAGCCGCCTGGAGTGCCCGCCGTGAGCGCCTCTGGATGGCCTCGGTCTACGCCAGTTCCTTCGTCTTTATCGTCCTCGTCACTGCCGAATTCATCTACGCCAAGAGCGTCAGCGCTCTGTCTCCTGCGGCCTCGGTAATATTCGTCAACGGACAGGTGGTCATTCCCGTCAAAGATGTCTACGACGGCGACCTTCACCGCTACGTCGCCCGGGAAAACGGTGCGGAGGTGCGCTTCTGGCTCTACCAGAAGCCTGACGGCAAGATCGCGACCGTCCTCGACGCCTGTGAAATCTGCGGTGCGGTCGGCTTCTACAAGCGGCAAAACGGCGTAATTTGCAAGAACTGCGCCGCTCCCATCAATCCTCAGTCCGTGGGCATGCCGGGCGGCTGCAATCCCATTCCGCTGCGCGCCGAGGTGACCGCCGACTCCGTCATCATCAGGGAGGCGGACGTCGCGGCCCACAGCCGCGTCTTCCAGCAATAGTATGTTTGCGCGGCTCGTCTACGAGTCCTTTCGCAGGCAAAAGCGGCGCAAACTCCTGGCCGGTGTCGCCATCACCCTCGGGGTCGCCGTGGCCACGGCCATGATCGCGGTCGCTACTGGTATCGGCGACAAGATCAGCCGCGAGCTCCGCGCCTATGGCGCCAATCTCCTGGTCACGCCCCAGGAAGACACACTTGACCTCCAGATCGGCGGCGTCAACCTCAAGCCGCCGAGCGACGGCGCATACCTCAACGAGGCCGACCTGCCCCGCATTCGCGGTACCTTCTGGCATCACAACATTGTCGGCTTCTCGCCCATGTTGCCCGTCGACGCCAATCTGGACGCAGCCGGCCCCGTTACTCTGCTCGGAACCTATTTCTCGAAGCCCCTCACCTTCGGTAAAGAAACCTTCGTAACCGGCGTACGCATCACTCACCCCTGGTGGAAGGTGCAGGGCTCCTGGCCCGCCGACAATTCCCAGGATGTGCTGCTCGGCGAACGTCTGGCGGCAAAGTTAGGACGGCGCGCGGGCGACCAGGTTCAGGTAAATGGCCGGAATCATACCGTCAGCGGCGTGCTTTCCACCGGCGGCGCGGAAGACGACCAGGTTGTCGCCCCGCTCGCTCTGGCGCAACAGATCGTCGCCCGCCCCGGCGCAGTGCGTCGCCTTTACGTAAGCGCCATGACCAAGCCGGAAGATGAGCTGGCCAGGCGCGATCCCAAAACCATGAATCCGGAGCTCTTCGACCGCTGGTACTGCTCCCCCTACGTGCAGTCGATCGCCTACCAGTTGCAGGAGGCCATCCCTCACTCGCACGCCGAACAGATTCGCCAGGTCGCGCAGAACGAAGGAACCGTGCTCGCGCGTATCCAGGGACTGATGCTCCTCATCACCATTGCCGCTCTGTTGTCGTCTGCCCTGGCCGTTTCCGCCGCCATGGCCACCGCCATCTTCGAGCGCCGCAGCGAAGTTGGTCTGATGAAGGCCCTGGGCGCGGGAAACTCGGCGGTCGCCGCCGTATTTCTCGCCGAAGCTGCTTTGCTCGCTCTCCTGGGCGGAGGGCTCGGCTTTGCCGCGGGCGCCGCGCTCGCCGGTGCCATTGGCCGCTCCATTTTCGACTCGAACATCACCATTGAACCCGTTCTCCTTCCCCTGATTCTCGCGCTGGGCGTTTTAGTGACCTTCGCAGGCAGCGCGTTGGCCATTCGTCGTGCCGTGAAACTCGATCCGGTCCACGCTTTGCGAGGTGAGGCTTGAATTCTCCCGGCCAATCCGTCGTCAGCCGGCGGCGAAAGTCAGCGGTTCACACCTCCATGCTTCTGCGCATGCTGTGGCGCGCCGCGGTGCTTCGTCGCGGCCGGGCGGTTCCCGCTCTGCTGGCTATGATCGTCGCCGCCGCCGTGACCACGGCCATGCTCAATCTGTTCGTCGATGTCCAGGCTAAGCTTCGCAACGAATTCCGCAGCTACGGCGCCAACCTCGTCGCCATCGCGCGGGACGGCGGCTCTCTCTCCCGGCAAGCCTTGCAGGCCATCGATTCCATCCTCGCCGGCCACGCCCTCGCGGTCCCCTTCGCCTACGTCGTGGCTCGGACCGCCGATGGCCAATCGGTCGTCGTAGCCGGAACCGATTTTGACTCGGTCCGCCGCCTCGATCGCTGGTGGGCCGTCACCGCCTGGCCCCGGTCCGCCCACGATGCTCTTCTCGGCGCGCGCGCTGCCGCACTAGTGAGCCCGCAGGGAAATTTTTTCGACCTCAGCTTCCAGGGGCGCACCATTCGCTTGAATCCCGCGGGTCTGCTGCGAACCGGCGCCGCGGAAGACAGCCGCATCTATCTCTCGCGCGAAGACTTCGAGAGCTGGACCGGCGTCCAGCCCTCGACCGTCGAGATTGCCGCCTCAGGATCGGCGGAGGAAGTCGATTCTCTGTTGGCAAGACTTGCCCAGGCGCTCCCGGCAGCCGAAGTACACCCCATCCGCCAGATCATGGAAGGCGAAGCCCGGGTCTTGGGAAAGACCAGGTCCACCCTACTCGCAGCCGCCGTTCTCATTATCCTGACCGCAGCCCTTTGCGTGCTCGCCACCTTGATCGGCTGGGTCTTCGATCGCCGTGGCGACTTCGCTATCATGCGAGCCTTGGGCGCCTCGGAGAGCCTGATCAGCGGCTTCTTTGCCGCCGAAGCCGCCGTGCTCGGCGCTGTCGGGGCCATACTCGGATTCGCCCTGGGAATCGGCGTCGCCATGTGGATTGGCCGCGCTAATTTTCATGCACCGGTCGAACCCCGCATCGCTGTCCTGCCCGTGGTGCTTGCGGCCAGCGTGGCCTTAGCCCTGATCTCCGCCATTCTGCCGATTTTCTTGCTGCGCCGCCTGCAGCCCGCTGCTATCTTGAGAGGGGAATAAGATGATCGAGCTCCGACATGTCAGCCGCGAGTATTCCGCTAAGGCCGAAGGCGGCGGCGTGATCCGTGCCCTCGACGACTTCTCTCTCAAGGTCGAGCCGGGCGAGTGGATTGCCATCATGGGCCCTTCCGGGTCGGGCAAGTCCACGTTGGTGAACTTGATCGGTTGCCTCGACCGCCCCAGCTCGGGCGACATCTGGCTTGACGGCGAAAACGTCGCCGGCGTCTCCCCGGCTGAACTCAATCGCGTGCGCGCCGAAAAAATCGGCTTCGTCTTCCAGCAGTTTCATCTGATCCCCTACCTCACCGCTCTGGAGAATGTCATGCTGGCCCAGTATTTTCACAGCATGACCGATAAAGCCGAGGCACTCGAGGCCTTGCAAAGAATCGGGTTGAAAGATCGCGCAGGCCATATCCCTTCGCAGCTTTCCGGAGGCGAGCAGCAACGGGTCTGCATTGCCCGCGCCCTGATCAACGATCCCCGCATCGTGCTCGCTGATGAGCCCACCGGAAACCTCGACGCGGTCAACGAAGAGATCGTTCTGCGCCTTCTGCGGGAACTCCACCAGCAGGGACGCACGATTGTCATGGTCACGCATGACCCCGTCGTCGCCCGCCTGGCCGACCGCCGCATCGAACTGCACCATGGCAGGATCGCCGCCCAGGAAGTCTTCGCCATGGCCGATGAAGAGCAGTTCGATGAGGTGCTCGAAGAACTTTGGGTGCTCGCCGAGCACGGAGAGATTGCCGAAATCGGCCGCATGGAAGTCCACGGAGCGTTGCCTGTCAGTATCGCCGTCGAAAAGATGGTGGAGCTCGATCTGCTCACCACCAGCCCCCATCCACCCCAGGCCCACGATCACAAGCCCTTCGTGAACCCCTGCCACGACGCTTTGAAGCCCGATGGCGTCTCTACCGGCGATGGCAGCCTGGTGGTCGAGCTCACCGTCCGGGGCCGCCAGCGCGCCGCTGACATCATTCGCCGCCATCGCCTGGCCGAGCGCTTATTCACCGACAGCTTGGCTCTCGATAGCGAAACCGAGATCGAGCAGCAGGCGTGCAAGTTCGAGCACATCCTTTCGCCCGAAGCGACCGAGAAGATTTGCAAATTTCTGGGGCACCCCCGCACTTGCCCCCACGGGGCGCTCATCCCGCCGGGCCCGTGCTGCGGCCGAATTCAGGGCGCTGAAGCCGCCGTCGTCTCTGCCTTCAAGACCACATAGCACACGCCTCTCATTCACAAACCACCGTCGTTCTCTTACCCTCGTGCGGAACTGGGAACCAGCCGTTTAGAAGCCGGCGGCGAGCAACACCGAAGCCCCGTCCTTCGATATGATGGTATGAACTGATTTCCATGCCTTCGCGCCGAACCTGCATCGGGGTTTTTGACTCGGGTTTTGGGGGCCTGACCGTCCTTCGGGCATTGCTGAAACTCATCCCCAACGCCGACTACATCTATTTCGGCGACACCGCTCGCCTGCCCTACGGTTCAAAGTCGGCCGATACCGTCGCCAAATATGCGGTTGGCGCAACCCGGTATCTGGAACACCATGGCGCGAACCTGCTGGTCATCGCCTGTAATACCGCCACCGCCCTGGCCCTGGACAAGATCACCCAGGCGGCCAGCGTCCCCGTGGTGGGTGTGGTTGAACCGGGCGCGGAGCGCGCCGCCTCCACCACGGCTAACCGAAAGGTTGTGGTGATCGGCACCGAGGCCACTGTCAGCAGCCATGCTTATCTGAAAGCCTTGCACACCCGCCAGGTCGAAGCCCACGAGAAGGCCTGCCCGTTGCTCGTGCCCCTGGTCGAAGAAGGCTGGATTTCTCACCCTGTGACCGAACAGGTCGCCCGCATCTACCTCAAAGAAGCCTTTGCCGATGGCTTTGAATCCGCCGATGTCCTGCTGCTCGGCTGCACTCACTACCCCCTGCTCAAGCCTCTCCTGCATCGCGTGGCCCCGCCTAAAGTGGAGATCGTCGATTCCGCCGACTCCACGGCCGACGCCGTCGGCCACCTGCTGAAGCGCTGTCCCCTGCCTGATCCGGCCGAGGTCGAACGCCGCAAGCTGCCGCGGGTAAGATTTTTCGCCACCGATTCAGTGGAGAAATTCCGTCGCCTGGGCGCCCAATTCCTCGGGCACTCTACCGACGATGTTCAGCACGTCGACCTCAGAGAATAAGATCTACTCCGTGTCCTGCAGATCGACTTCGCCCGTGAACACGTGCGCGTGTAAGCGATATTTGCCGGGCCCCAGTTGGCTAAACGAACGAAACAGCCCACCCTTCGAGACTTCGAAGGCAGGAGCCTCCACGCTTCCCATCATCACCGAGGCATCGCGATGGCCGTACATCTCGGGATGAGGAATCTCGATCTCAATTTCCCCGGCGAGAGCTTCGACGTTCTTGTCGCCCTCCACATCCTCGATCTTCAACTCTCCCGCGCTGAGACGTGCCCATAAGTTGCAACGGCGAGGTACATCGATCGTCGCCTCGAAATTGTCGTGAGGAGTGTGCGAGACGTAAACGTCGGCGCGTGCATCTGCCACCTTGATCTCCACCTTCACATCCCGCAGTAGATCGGGCGATTTGGCGCGGTACGTGACCACGACGTCCTCCCCGTCCGACGGCCTGACCGTGTAGCCGCCCGCCTCCAGGTGCATACGCACCGTGCCGCCAGAGACGAATTTCTGCTGCACTTCCGCTTCGGGCCGCTGCGTGCCCGCATAGCTCGCCATCGGAGACAACAAAACTATCAGCGCCGCCAGCCAGTGTTTCATGCGCACTTCTCCCTGATTCCAGATACGAGCGCTGACGGCGGAAAGTTCCCCTTTCTGCTAGGGCGTCCCCCGCAGTGTGACGACCTCCGCCATGGCCAGAACCAGCCCATACGTGGCAAAGAGAAAAGCCCCGTATTTCCCTCCGGTGGCGGCCTGCAGTCGCGGCAGGAAGGTCGGCAGGTTCGAGAGCACAACCACTTCCCCCGCCATGCCGGGAAGAGCCAGCAGAAGCATCGCCGTCGTCCAGTCGCTGGCCGCAATCTGCCGCCAGCGCAGAATTCCCAGGCACAAAAGCGCTGAAACGATTGGAGACAGCGCGAATGCGCTCCAGTAGCGCGCTCGTGAAGTCTCCAGTATCGTCGCCCCCTGAAAGGCATAGTAGATCGTCCCCGCCAGCCAAAACACAAAGCCGAGCGCAAGCAAGAGCGCGATGTCCACTCTTTTCATCTTTCACCTCTTCCGCTACCATGTACCACCTGGTACACTTGGACAGATGTACCACCTGGTACATGAAAATGCAACGGAAAAAAGCGCGCTCTCCCGCCGACCTTCTGCAACGCTGTCTGAGTGGATTCATCAGGGCTGGAACCATCGACCTCAGCCTCGACGCCCTGGCCAGGAGCGTCGGCATCAGCAAGCGTATGCTGCTCCACTATTTCCGCAGCCGCGAAGATATCGAGGAAAAGGCCATGACCCTCCTCGAAGAACGACTTCGGGCGCAGTTCGCTCCCCAGGCCTTTCCCGCCAGGGTATCGCCCGAGCGGGTCGTCGCAGCGCTTTGGGAGCGCAGTACCGCCCCCGAATCCAGGGGCGTCCTCCTGCTTGTGATGGATTTGTCGCGGCGAGCCTGGAATGGCTCACCCAGGTCAAAAGCTTTTTACGCGGAGCAACAGCGATTATGGGTCCAGTTGCTCACGAAGTTTCTGCCCGATCGGCCAGTTGTGGAAGAGGTGCTCCAACTCTTCCAGGGAGCGCTGTTGGCCTTTCTCATCACCGGCGACCCTGGTCCCGGCAGGCGGTCGCTGATGCGGCTCATATCGAAAGAGCGCACTTCTCGAAATCGAAGTGTCCCGCGATCAACTCGCGCCAAGACTTGACCGCCAGAAAAAGAGTGCAAAACAAAAGCGGCCGCTCCGCGCGGCCGCATCCCAAGGAAACAGAATCGATTAGTACAACCGGAAACTCACCTCTACGTTGATCTGGACGGCAACTGGCTTGCCGTCTTTCATGGCCGGTTCAAATTTCCAGGTTTTCACGGCCTCAATAGCCTTCTCGTCCAGGCCCAGGCCCAGAGTGCGCGAAACCTTGATATCCCTCGGACGTCCGTCTGGCCCCACCACCAGCCATAGCACGCAGGTACCCGAGTATTTCGCCTTGCGGGCTTCTTCCGAATATTCCGGGTCTGGCGAATAAATCGCCCGCGGAGCCGAAACGCCGCCGCCCACGCGGAACACGCCCCCGCCGATACCTCCTCCGCGCCCCGGGCCCACGCCCGGTCCCTCGCCAGTGCCGACGCCGCCACCTTCTCCCGAACCGATCCCTCCACCCGAACCGGTTCCGTTCGACGGCGGGCCGGAAGGCAGGTGCGACATGGGATCGCCCAGGGTGGGCATGTTGTTCATCGCCAGGTGAATCTGCGGAGGCACCACCACCGTGGGCTCTACCGCCAGCTTGGGATGTTCATTGCGTACCACCATCGCCGGCGGGGTGATCTGCTCCATCGCCAGCTTCGGCAGTTTGCCCTTGGGCGCTTGAAACTTGTCGCGGTCGCCGCCGCCGCCGCCGCCGCCGGCAATCGTCTTCGATGGTGGAAGGGGCGGTGTCTCGTCCGGCGCAATCAGCGTGACCGTCTCTTGCGGCTTGGTGATCTCGTGCACTACCCGTTGTCCGAGAATCGTGCCCGCAATGATCGCGCCCAGGGCCAGAACGTGCACCACCGTCGAGCCCAGCGCTCCGTTTTTCTTGTAATCGTAAAAGCCCCAGATATCCCGCACCGGTATGGGCTTTGAAGTCAGAACCAGGGGTGGCTGCTTCTTGGGAAAAAAGAAGTCATCGAGGTTCTGGAACAGGGACTTCCATAGCGGCTGTTCCAAGCTGGACTTGGTCAGCAGCAGATTTAGTTCGGGTTCCCTTTCGGCGCGGGGGGCGATTTCCAATGTCGACATATTCTTACCCGAGTCTGTCCGTTCGCCAGGTCAGTTGCGACTTTGACCTTCGTCTAAGGTGATGAGCAGATACCGTGCCAAGTTGCTTTGCCCGAAGGTACTTGCTCACCGCTTCCAACACCGGCCGTCTCATCCGGCCGGCGGCGTGTCTCTCAAACCCTCAATTAGATGCGAAGACTCGGGAAACGTAACTTGTAGAAAATTGTACACTGAATTCCTCCTTTTTCTACATCCTGTTTGCCCGCCTCCGTTACCGTTGAGGGTCAATGGACGTTCGTTTCGGCCCTCCCCTATAATGAAAAAAATCAATCATTTGGGAGAAACATCGAGTGCCGTTGGAGCTCAAATCCACCATCAACCTGCCCCGCACAGATTTTCCTATGAAGGCAAATCTGCCCCAAAATGAGCCCAAAATCCTGGAACGGTGGAACCAATTCGGTATCTATGAGCACATCCGCCAGGCTCGCCTGGGAGCGCCCACTTACATCCTGCACGATGGCCCTCCCTATACCAGCGGCCCCATTCACCTCGGCACTTCCTTGAATAAGACCTTGAAGGATTTCGTCGTCAAGTCGAAAACCATGGCCGGTTTTGACTCGCCTTACATCCCCGGGTTCGATTGTCACGGTTTGCCCATCGAAATCAAAGTCGATCAGATGCTGGGCGGCAAAAAACTGCAGATGAAGGCGACCGACGTTCGCCTCGAATGCCGCAAGTACGCCCAGAAATTTCTCGACCTCCAGACCGAACAGTTCAAGCGAATCGGTATCCTGGGGCGCTGGAACCGGCCTTACGCCACCATGGATCCCTCCTACGAGTCGGCCATCGTGGAAACCCTCTTCACATTCCTCGAACGGGACTTCGTCTACAAAGGACTCCGCTCGGTCTATTGGTGCATTCACGATCACACGGCCCTGGCCGAAGCTGAAATCGAATACGAAAACCGCACCAGTCCGGCAATCTGGGTGAAGTATCGCCTCAAAGACGATCCCGCTAAGCTCGATTCCCGGCTCGCCGGCAAACACGTCTCCACCGTGATCTGGACCACCACGCCCTGGACGCTGCCCGCCTCCATGGCAGTCGCCTTCCATCCCCACGAGGAGTATGTTGCCCTCGAATCGAAGGGTGAAGTCTACATCGTGGCCGCCAAGCTGGCCGAAGACTTCATCGCCAAAGCAGGACTGGGCGAAACCCAGGAACTGGCCCGCACGCCCGGTCAAAAGCTGGAGTACGCAAACTTCGCCCATCCGTTTCTCGAACGGAATATTCTCGGCGTGCTCGGCGATTACGTCACCATGGATGCCGGCACCGGCGTGGTGCACACCGCGCCGTCCCATGGCGCCGATGACTTCGCCACCGGCACGAAATACAAACTCGATCTCACCACCAACGTCGACGCCGCCGGAGTCATCCGCAACGGGCTGCCCGAATACGACGGCCTGCAGGTTTTCAAGGCCAACGCGCCCATCATCGAACTCCTGAAGAAGCGCCACGCGCTCATGCACGAGGAGAAGCTCGAGCACTCCTATCCTCATTGCTGGCGTTGCCACCATCCGATCATCTTCCGGGCCACCGAGCAGTGGTTTATCTCCATGGAGACGCCCATGCCGGGTGGCGGCACGCTGCGCAGCCGCACCTTGGAAGAGATCAAGAAAGTGAAGTGGGATCCGGCATGGGGCGACGAGCGGATGACCAACATGATCGTCGACCGTCCCGACTGGTGCATCTCGCGCCAGCGCGTCTGGGGTGTGCCCATCGCCGTCTTCCTCTGCGAAGGCTGCGGAAAGCCGCTCAATGATGACGCCATCAACCGCAAGGTCGTCGCGCTGTTCGCCAGGTCCGGCGCCGATGCCTGGTATACCCCCGAAGCCGACGCCCTCGTCGCCGGGCTCACCTGCCGGGCATGCGGTCAGGGAAAGTTACGCAAAGAGACCGATATTCTCGATGTCTGGTTCGAATCCGGATCGAGCCACGCCGCAGTCCTCGGCCGCGAGCTCGGCCTGCCCTGGCCCGCCGACCTCTATCTGGAGGGCAGCGACCAGTTTCGGGGATGGTTCCAGTCTTCCCTGCTCTGCGCCATGGGAACACGCGGAAAGCCCCCCTATCGCGGCGTCGTCACCCCGGGCTGGACCCTCGACGAGCACGGCCAGGCCATGTCGAAATCGCGCGGCAATGACGTCGATCCCGTCGACATCGCCAATCGCCTGGGCGCTGAAATCGTGCGCCTGTGGGTCGCCTCCGTCGACTTCCGGGAAGATGTCGTCGGCTCCGAAGCGCTCATGCAGCGCATCGCCGAAAACTACCGCAAAATCCGCAATACCTTCCGCTATATTCTCGGCAACCTGCACGCCTTCGAGCCCCAGCGCGACGCCGTCCCCTTCGCGCAGATGGAGCCTCTCGACCAGTACATGCTTCGTCAGACCGCCGCATTCTCCGCCGACCTCACCCGCTGGTATGACGAATTCGCCTTCCACAAGATCTACCAGCGCGTCATCAATTTTTGCGTGGTCGATCTCAGCGCCTTCTATTTCGATGTGCTCAAGGACCGCCTGTACACTTACGCTCCTCGTTCCCCCGGACGCCGTGCCGCGCAAACCGCCATCTGGCGCATCGGCGAAGCCCTGGTTCGCCTGCTTGCACCCATCACCAGCTTTACCAGCGACGAGGTTTGGCAGTATTTGCCCCAGGAGACCGCCCAGCCTCGCTCGTTGACCGTGCATGTCGCGAAATTCCCCGCTGCGGCCGATCTTCTGGGCGCGGAAACGCCCGCCGAGGATTCCAGGCAGAGCTCGGATTGGGTCACACTCCGTGCCATTCGCGACGAAGTTCTGAAGGCTCTCGAAGAGGCTCGCACCAGCAAACAGATCGGCGGCAGCCTGGAAGCCCAGGTCTCCATCGCCGCCCCCGAGCCCGTCTATTCCCTGCTCGCGCAAAACCAGGTCCAGCTCCGCTATCTCTTTATCGTTTCTGCCGTCACACTGGAAAAAGCGGCGGGGAACGGATCCGCTGGCCTCACCGTTCGGGTCGGCAAAGCCTCCGGTCAGAAGTGCGAACGTTGTTGGAACTATTCGCTGCGCGTGGGAGAGGATTCGAACTACCCCACCGTCTGCGAACGCTGCAGCCCGGTTCTCAAAGAGATCGAAGCCGCGGCCCAGACGCGGGAGTCTAAATGAATAGGGATTTTCCTCGGTTTCATGAGTAGCCTTCACCTAATGCGCCGCTTCCACTTCCTCATTGCCCTGCTCGTCGTGTTGCTGGATCGCGTCACCAAATGGGCGGTCGCCCGTCAGATTCCCCTGCACGACGGCATTCAGGTCATCCCTGGCTTCTTCCGCCTCGCCCATGTGGAGAACCGGGGCGCGGCCTTTGGACTCTTCGCCGACTCCCCGGCCCAATGGAAGATTGCCATGCTGGTGATGTTCTCGATCGTGGCCCTGGTGGTCGTCTCCGCCCTGCTGTGGCGGAACAGCCACGCTATGACCAGCACCGGCGTCGGCCTCGCGCTGATCCTTGGCGGCGCGGTCGGCAATCTGTGGGATCGCCTGCTCAACGGCAAAGTCGTCGACTTCTTGCTCTTCTATCTCGGCCAGTACCAGTGGCCCGCCTTCAACGTGGCCGATAGCGCGATTGTGGTCGGCGCCGCCCTGCTGGTGGTCGAAATCCTTTTCGCCAAAGCCCCCGCCCGCGCCTGACAACTCCGCAGGCGGCTTTTTGGAACTGAAGTTACACCGGGCCTGCCCCGAGGTGCGGCCGGCCCGGTCCCTTTTTGATCCCCCCGCCCAGGTCCGCTCCCGGCAACCTCCGCCGGTCATCCCCACGCGGCTCCGGGCCGGCTTACGCCGCCGGTTTTTTCTGCGCCGCCATCTGAGCGTAGAACTGCTTGGCGTTCTCTTCAATTTCCTTCTCGCTCAGATCCTGAACATGGGTGCTCAGGCCCCACGAGTGGCCGTAGGGATCCACGAACGCCCCAAACCGGTCGCCCCAGAACATGTCCGCAACCGGCATCGTGATCTTGCCGCCCGCATCCACCGCCCGCTGGAAAGCCGTGTCCACATCCTCCACGTAAAGATAGAGGCTGCCGGCCGTGCCGCCCAGGGTGGTCGGCGACTTCGACCCCATCGCCGGATTTTCGTCGGTCAGGAAAATAATAGAATCGCCGATCTTCAACTCCGCATGTCCGATCTTGCCGTCGGGCGTGGCCATTCTCATCAGCTCTTCTGCCCCCAGCGCCTTCTTGTAATAATCGATGGCCTCGGCGGCATTGTTGACGATGAGCGATGGCGTCACCGTGTGAAATCCCTTAGGAATGGGTTGACTGGATTTCATGACATTCTCCTTTTTTGTGTGTGATGGCTGACCAGAGACGTAAAAGCCTGCATCATTCTACGTGCTGCTTTGGCGGGCAATGATGAAAAGTTGTAAAAAGCTGTGAAGGCGCCGTTGCGGCTTGGGAAGGCGGTCGCTGCCCCCGGGAGGTTGGAAGATTTATACGCCTGCGGCTTTGCGCAGCAGTCGAACTGCCCCGGCCCTTGGAGTGGACATTATGGGACGGCTGGCCCCACGTCCCGTCCAGGCTCCGCTTGGGCGGGGATGTCACGGACACGAACCGTAGGAAATATTCCCATCTTCTCCCGCCGGCGCGATGTCCATTGCGACTCGACCGGGTGGCCCACACAACGCGCTTTTCGTTGTGTGGGGATTTGAACGTTATCCTGTTGGTCCCCTTACATCGACGCAATTCATTCTCAACTGCCCCACTCAAGCCAAA
>Ga0335080_10001100_pt1 | contig 25952 bp, 31 predicted proteins | sample Lox_Sample_34_FD_206720 | JGI IMG/M metagenome (GOLD analysis project Ga0335080, IMG submission 206720) | Soil microbial communities from Loxahatchee National Wildlife Refuge, Florida, United States - Lox_Sample_3.4 | ecosystem: Environmental > Terrestrial > Soil > Wetlands | place: USA... | reverse complement strand
GGTGAGATGCGGGGATCCTCTAATGTCGGTGTGATGTGGGGATCCTCTAATGTCGGTGTGATGTGGGAGTCCTCCAATGTCGGTGCGATGCGGGAGTCCTCCAATGTCGGTGAGATGTGGGAGTTCTCTAATGTCGGTGAGATGTGGGGATCCTCTAATGTCGGTGAGATGCGGGAGTCCTCCAATGTCGGTGAGGATAAACGCGTCAAGAAATGAACCGCTCCTACTCAGCATGGCTCGCCAAGCTCGAAGCGGAAGCAGAGCGCCGTCGCAAGGTACTCGCTCCTACGCTCAACCAGCAGCCGCTTGAGCGGCCTGCCGGGCCAGTGCTCGACGCACAGGGCGTGCCGATAAAGAACGAAGAACTGCGCTTAACCTCAATTGTAAAACCAAAACCTCTATGAAAAACGAAACGTTGCTTAAGAAAATCTGGGCATGTACTGACTCTGTTGAGTGGGTAAAGGCTGGCAAATACGCTACAAAACAAGCCGCATGGGACGCCGCCTACGCCGCCGCCGCCGCCGCCCGAATCAAAGCACGAAAAGTATGTGCTGACATTGTTCGCAAATACATCCCGGAGGTCCCATGAAAGCCATCTCCGCCAATACCATACTCGCGTGTATCTGCGAATACGTGCCAGAGCAGATATACACCTACGGGCCGATTGTAGCCCTACAACACGCGTTTTGGTGCAACTATGCCGGGTACCTATGGGGCAACAAGAAATCTGCCGTCAGCATGGCCGTAGCGGCCTCCATGGAGCGTGCGCAGGGTCGGGGTAAGGGCTCGCGCTTCCGGCGCAGGCTGTCCGCACTCCGCGCCGCCCGTCATGGCGTACCGCTGGAGGACTGGCTAGCCTTGGAGCGTGACATGCGCCTGGAGATGGACCGCGAGGAAGCGCAGCAGGCAACGCTTGCGTGGTTCGAAGCGATGGAATGTGAGCAGGTACAGGAGGCGCCGCTGTGACAACTATCGTTCAAGTCTCGGAGGCATATCTGCTCTCCATCGTCGCACTCGCCGCCATCATCGGCTTTTGCATCGGCCTGATCATTATGTGGAGGAATAAACTTTAACATGAATAAAAAACTTAAAACTAGAGCAGATGGTACACCATATGAATCCGTCGAGCGGTCTTACAATGGCTCGCGGGGCATTATGTTCTCATGCCGAGCGAAGACTATCCAACAAATCGAGGAATGGATCGCCTCCGCTGATCTCGTGATGTACGGCGCTAAAGCGAACCGAAGCGACGTCCTGGCTATCATGGTTGGTGCGCTCGTAGCAGCAGGATGGCGGCCCGGTCTCACCGTGCAAGTTTCAACCCTCATGCCAGAGTAACCTTTAACCATTAAATAAAACTAACCATGTCATCAGAATTCGTACTCAGTCTCGCCGAAGTTTGCGAGATGACCTCGGGCGAGTGGATCAACGATCCCTTCACCGCCGTCGTCTCCAAGATCACCCCACGGATCGGAAAGCCGCCCAAGTCCCAGAAATTCTGGGTCTGTACACTCTCCGACACCACCGGCTCTGCTAGCGTCGAAATGGCGGTATTCACCGCACCCAAGTTCAAAGAGGGGGATCAAATCGAAGTGGGTGGTCAGGGTAATAAATTCGAGGACGATCCGCAGTGGGGGAAGAAGATAAAGACCGGCATGAAGACAGAAATTCACGTACTAGGCCATTCTGCCCATCACGAGGAGCAGCAGGAGCGCAAGGCTACCTCTCAGCCTTCTGTGTCTGGCGAGGCATTCAGCGTCGCTGGCGTCACTGTCGGGATGTCGATTAATAACGCGCTCACGCTCCTTACGTCAAAGATCACCCACGACGAAATGATTAGCCGTGTGATTACGCCGTCCTTCTGGGCGAGCGTGCACGAAGTAGCATCGGACATCATTCGACTTTCTCGCCTGCTCGAAGCTGGCAAGCTATCCGAGCCAATCCGCGTTCGTACCGGTGAGACTGCACAAAACAAACCCGTTCCGCCACCTGCGCGAAATGTCGCACCAGCTAATCGTCAGCCGTCGAAGCCAACGGATGAGCAGTTGGCTAACCAAGACCCACATGCAGCAGAGGAAGATGTTCCGTTTTAACCAATATCTACAACTAATATATGAAAACAGATTCCTCCCACTGGTACGACTCGCAGTGCAACCCGTGCCACACCATCGTTGGCAAGAACGGAAAGCCGCGCAAGACCACGATCCGCGACGCTCGCGAAAATCGCTGGTTCCCCAGCGTCACCACGGTTCAGAATATCCTGGCCAAGCCGCAACTCGAAGACTGGAAGTTCCGCCAGATTACGAAGGCTTGCTTCGATAATCCCTCGCTAAGCGGGAACTACGCCTACGATGCCTACCATGAGGAAATCATGTCACAGGCATTCCAGCAGGTAACGGACGCTGCCGATCTAGGCACTGCCATTCACAAGGCGCTCGAAGACTATTTTCAGGGCCGCGAGTATGACCCCTCACTCGATGTCTACGTGAAGGCGGTCGATGCTTGGTGCGAGACGAATCAGGTGACGTTCAAGGGACATGAGTTACGGCTTGTCAACAAAAGCATGGGCTACGCAGGAACGACGGATGCCCACATTGTCTGCCCGCTTGGTGAGGGTATCCTCGACTTCAAGACGCGCAAGACAAAGCCTGGCGAAAAGTGCGAGCCCTACGACGGGCAGGCGATGCAGATTGCTGCTTACTACGTTGCGATGAACCCACACCCAGATGAGGAGTATTACTTCTTCAATCCTGGTGCCGTGGGCGTGAATGTCTTTATCTCCACGACTGAACCAGGAAGGATCGAAGCATCATGGTATGATTATATGCGCCTAAGCCAGGAATGGCGGGCGTTTGAAGCATGTCTGATGATCTGGAAACACTTCAACAAGTACGACCCATGCGAATAACCCTAAACCAATACGAAGCACCCCGCGACGTGCACCCTCGCCACGGAAATACCGTCTACGAGAAGCAGGGCGAGCAGCTGGCCTACGACCAGCTCCAGCAGGCGTACGAGGCCAAGCGCCGCGTGCAGGAACTCTACCGCAACCGCGACAGCGTATTTGTCGCAGAGGAAATCTAACCTATGAATACCAACAAAAAAACAAAGCAGGTGAAGAAATGCCGAGTGCTGGTTGGTGGAACCCTTGGGTATGTCTCAAGGGATTTTCACGAGCTTGGCGTGATTGTGAAAACGCCCACGAACGAACCAGCCGAAGCGCTCACGGAGGTTATGTGCAATAACCTCATCCAGCGGACGCATGAAGCACGAAACCTCGTCGCTAATTCGCTTATACCTAACTTTAAAGTGTTCGCTCCACTATTCTATAACGACGGCCTGGAAGCTCAGCCATACACGATAGAAGTCGAGGCCTAATACCATGCCTGACATCGACAAATATCCAATAGGCACCTTCCTGCGGCTTACCATTGCCGAGTACAAGAAGAGCCTGGGCAATGTCGAACTCTCCGCCGCCATGGTAGACGAGCAGCTCGACCGCGCCGCACACGCCTGGTTCGAGGCACGCAAGCCCAAGTGTAAGCGCAAGCCTGCCATCGTTGATGAGGGCGAATGGATAGCCTCGATCAAGGCTGACCCCGCCATGGCTGGCGTAGAAGTAGACAAGGAAATTGCCAAGTGCAAGTTCTGGTGCCGCAATCAGACGCCCCCCATCGTGCCATCCCGCAAGCGAATCACAAACTGGCTCAACCGTGCAGACCGCGTAATAGGCAAGGAAGTGACACATGCGCCGCTGCCTTATCCGGGGCCGGTAGGCTGGCTGGATTGGGCTCGTGTCAACCTGCCTGACTGGGTGCGCTTCCGTGAGGAAGAAGAGGGCGTTGCGGTGCCGCCGTGGCATCTACTCAAGCCCGAAGAGCGGCAGGCTATTTCCACGCAAATGAAACGGAGCAACGGAGAGCAAGGAGCTGCAGAAATATGAAAACTGTAAAGATTATCGCAATATTGCTTATCGTCATCGTTGGCCTTCCAGTATTGCTATGGTTCGACTTCTATGTGTGGAGACTGAAACATCCTCAAGCTCCTACCTGGACATTTTTCATTAAAGAATGAACGACGATTCCCAGTCTGCCTCCGTCCGCTCCATCCCAGGAGAGCCGCTACGCTTCCAAGTGCGTAGCAAGTCAAAGCCCAGCGAGACGCATATGGTCGATCTGGGTGAGTTCAACGGGCAAGGCCGGTGCGATTGCATCCGCTGGGAAACGACGTGCTGGCCCTGCATACGGGATACTGGCGCGATCCCGCCAGCCAGGCGATGTAGGCACATCAAGGCGGCACGCGAGCTTGCCATGAACCTTACTATTGCTCAGTATCTATCAACTCGAAAGGAACAACCATGAACAAATCGTCGTATATCGAATCGCTCGCGAGCGCCGCTGAGATAGTGGCAAAGATACGCACTATAGACGCGCCGTCGCTATCATATATCAGTAATTATTGTTGCCTATCAGATATCGAAGCCACCCAGCTCCTCGAATCCTGGCTTGCCGCGAAGATGGCGGGACTGCTCATCATTATTGGAACACACATCGGCATCAATGAAGAGGATTGCACGCTTGAAGCGATAAAGTCGGAGATAAACAACTGCCGTGCCCTCCGCACGATCTGCGCGAGGCAGAAAGAGGTGCTAGAAATGTTTCGCGACTCCAAGGCCGGTGACGATCCGGAGCCTATAATCAAGCTTTGCGAAGAAGCCCTAACCCTCACGCCCGCCATCGTCGCTGATGCGATTGAATTTCACTCTCGCGAGGCCGAGAAATACAAGAAAATCGCAGATGAAAACGTCAAGATAAACGCCACCTTCGCTGACGAACTGGCTGCGCAACAATCCGAAATAGCCTGCCTAGAAACACAGATTAAGAACTTGAGCATGGGTACTGCGGCATATCAGGCAGAACTGGCCGCCAAGGACAAGCGGATTGCCGTCGTCGAGAAGCAGGCTTGCGATGCGCTGGACAGGGCCAAAGCAGCCGAGGCCAAGGGGGCAGACTTGGAAGAGTGCCACGAAGTCGAGCTTACCAACACATCCGCGAAAACCGAATCAAAACAACCTCTGCAATGTCAGAACGGAGGATATGTTAAACCGCTAACTCGCGATGAGTATTTTAAACTATATGTCAAAGCGTTGAAACGCGCTGAGACCGCCGAAGACAATTATAAGGTCGCTGTTGAAAGAGTAGCAGCCGTTGAGGGTTTGGTGGCAGCCAAAGAAAATAGCTTGATGTTGCTCCGCCAAAAAATAGCGGACTGCGTAAGCGCCCTGAATAAGACCGAGTCTAAAATAGCCGAGCAGTCCGAGGAGCTGGCGAAGCTGCACGGAGCGATTGAAGAAATAAAAATAAGCGCGGACTCACATTGGGAATATAACCCGATAGATAAGAAATCACGCCAGCCGAAGGGATATACCTGCATAATCGGACTATGCCAGCAAGCCCTCGCGCAACCGACCGCGCAGAAAGGACCACAGGTATGAAACCAGACAATATAGCAACTGATTCTGCTCCTTTGACTGTTATTGAGCAAAATTTCATCGACGCGTGGCGTTCCTACCTACTCGCAGCAGATCGAGTGCCGCGAGCGCTCAGTATAATGGCGATATGGGATGAACAGGCGAAGCGAACTGAACTAGCCATAGCTACTAATCTGTTGGCAATGGATCTAATCAAGCGCGTCGAGACCGCGCAGAAAGGGGAGGCGGTATGATCGCAGCAACAGCAGTGGGTGATAACCAGGTATCCTACGACGAATTTCGTCCCTGGAGAAAAACACGTCTGTTCCCTGATAACGTTACATTCATCGAGCTAACTGCATGGGCAAAGCTGATGATGCACAAAGACGCAGATTGGGAGGACCTTTTGCTTTCAAAAGTAGACGAACCAACCACTGAGCAGCAGAAAGGCCAGCCGTGAGCGCGCCAACCAAAGAGCAAGAGGACGCAGCGATTATACGTCTTCAAGGAGACCTAGACCGCTCGCCTAATGATCCAGTCCAGATGCCGTGTTTCTGGGCCGATATACGCATAGTCCTCGACGCGCTCGCCGACGCTCGCAGGCGGCTGGAGGAAATGCAGGCGGATAAAGAGCGGTTGGATTGTTCACAACGATACGTGCACTATCAAAAAATAAGCGGCCATAAATCAAAATCTACAGCATTTAGCGAGGCATATAACGCATTTATCTCTAAGAATGCGGGATGTTCAACTGATACGGAAGACTTAGCATTTTCCGATGGGTTCTCTGCGGGTGTGAAGTGGTTGGAGGATCTAAATAAAGAACTCAGAAAGTATCGCGAAAGGATGGAATGGCTACATGATTGCTCAACTGGCTGTAAGGACTTGGACGGCTTCGAGTGGGGCATTTATAGAGTAAAATGGAATGAGCATGGGCAAGCCGAACAAGTCTGGCAGACTAATTCCGATTTCAGCGATCTTGATGCAGAGATGGCCCGCGAGGAAGACCCGTGTGAGGGTTGCGGAAAACTCGCAACCACGAGCGATAGCGACGGCATAAGATTGTGTGAGGACTGCGCCCGGGCGTGCGATGAAGATGATGACACAGCGCGCAAGGGGGCGGGCGAATGAATAACCGCTTGTAACATGCCGCTGCCATCCAAAGTATCCGACGATTTCAAACGTCGCAATCCTCAAATCTATGACCCTCCGCCTAAGAGTCCTCTACCGCACGCCCAGCCTCAACGTGACCAAGCGCCAGCACTGGGCTCAGCAGTACCAGGAAAAGCAGAAAGCGTTCAGAGCACTACAGTGTGCTTTACGGGATACCGCGTCAGACCACTCGATCCGGATAATTTTGCCGGAAGCGTCAAGGATTTGCTTGATGGCCTCCGACACGCTGGCCTTATACCAGGCGACGAGTGGTGGAGGATCACGCTCGAAACGAAGCAAGTCAAAGTCACACACTACGAAGAGGAATTCACATTAATTGAAATAACAATAATATGACTCAAAATGATCTTAAAAAAGTTCTTAAATACGATCCCGAAACCGGTGTTTTTACATGGAAGATTAGAAAGGCCAACAGAATAAAAATTGGAGACCATGCAGGACGCCTCACTCAATGCGGATACGAATCTATCCGTATAGATGGTCGTGATTACCTTTCCCACAAACTAGCATGGCTATACGTTTATGGAGAATGGCCAACACTCGAAATAGACCACCGCGACGGATTGAAATCCAATAACAGAATCACTAATCTACGCGAAGCTACACGTATTCAGAATTCAAGAAATTCAAAAACTTCATCTAGTAACACAAGCGGATTTAAAGGCGTTCACTGGAAAAGTAAAATCAAGAAATGGGCTGCAACCATAACGTTCAATCGTAAAAAACAACACTTAGGTTATTTTACAAGCCCCCAATCGGCCAGTGAAACCTATGAAGCTCGTGCGACTGAGTTATTTAGAGAATTTAAAAGAGAAATAATCGCCCGTTGATGCGTTCTTCGCCTAGAACTCGACCAGATATAAGTTATAAATTCTCTAATCGAAAAGCGGGCTGCCAACAGCGGGCGATTTCATTATGAAATATACGCCAAAATTATTATTTGTCCATCTTTTACCACCATGAAGAAACTCACTCGCCAGGACCGCCAGGAAATCCTCTATCTGGCCGGCTGCGCACTGCAAGGGCTGCTCGCCGATCACCAGCAGCACCAACGCTTCTACCGAATGGGCTGCGCTAAATCATCCTGCCGCTGGGCTGTGAGCTACGCCGTGGAGACACACAAGCAGCTCAAGAAGGAATTCCGCAAGACCGCCAAGTTCACGTTCCCGCCTCTCTCGACCAACTACCGCTCGCTGGCCATCTTCCCCGGACGGCGGTAGCTAGTTGCCCTTCTTCTGGGCGTCGTGGTTCTTGTCGATAGCGTCTTTGATGTCGTGGACGTACGCCTTGATCTCGCGCAGGTCGCCGTACATGTTGATCTGCGCATCCTCAAGCTTTTTAGACCGCTCCTTGAGTGCTAGAACATCCTGCGTGTTGGCAGCCGTAGCGGCCTCCGTCTTGCTGCCCTGCTCCTTAAGCTTGTCGATGTCGGTTCCATGAGCAGCCGAAGCGGTCTTCACGTCGGACCATGCAACGGCACCAGTGACGAAAATTCCGGTGATTAAAGCGTAAAATCCCAGCGACATCACCAGTGGCGTCTTCTTGCTAACTTTGATGGGGGGATTAGAATCGGGAGTAGGGTGGTGGGTCATAGTCTGAGTTTTGAGGTGATTTTGTTGAACTGGGTTTTCCCCGATGAGTTGCCCCACCAGTCAGAAATCTTTTGCTCTAGCGCCACGGCATCATGGCCGGCCTTCACGGCCTCGCCCTTGACCCAATGCACGAGCGCCACAGCATCGGAGGCCGTCTCCTGCACGCCAAAGAGCTTGATCGAGATGGCGACGATGACGAGCAGTAGAATAACGCCGAGCGCGCCGCCGGCCTTTACTCGGCCCCACCAGGTCTGTTCACGGTCGGCCCATGATTTGTTTTTGGCAGTGAGATCGGCGGTCTTGCTGGAAAGCTCCGTAGCCTTGGCAGTCGTGGCGACAAGCTCTGTGGTTTGGCTAGCGAGTTGGCCAGTAAGCAACACGACGTGCTGATCGGCTGCTTCGGCCCGTGCCTTCACTTCGCCAAGCTGCGCACGTGCCTCGGCTGCCTCCTTGGTCAACTGTGCTACCTTGGCCTCAGTCTCGGCATTGTGCGCGAGGAGGCCAGCTACGGTCTTTATCCAGACTTGGCGCTGCTCTTCGGTGAGGGGTTGGCCAAGGGCCGTGCTGGCGCTATCAAGCAGACCGGTAGCAACAAGCTCCGGCTGCGTCGGATTCGGGTCCGCCGAAAGAGCAATCTTCGCTCCTTCAACAAAGCCAGATGCGTTCTTTGCGGTTTGCTCATACAACCCCCTTTCCTTTTGATTTAAGGCCAGGGCATCGGCTGCCGCTGTCTTGGCCTGTTGGGCGTCTTTCGCGGCCTGCTGCGCCTGCTGCTCGGCTGCCTGCACCTGCTTGGCGGCTTGATCGGCTACCAGCGCGGCCTGGTCGGCGGTCTTTTTGTTCCGTCCTGGTTCAACCAGCTTCGTGTAGGCATACCCGCCCGCCATGCCGAGGCCGGCGAGTACGTAGATCAAAACAGGGATGACGAAACCGGATCGCATATCAAGCGTTCGTGAGGACATGAACGACTGGGATTATCTCAGGCGGTGCCGTCACGGTCCTGGCTACCAAGTCAGCCGACGCGCGCTCGGCCTCAATCTGGATCGCTGACTTGGCCAACGGAGCAGGTACATTCGACTGGAAGACGCGCCATTGTGGGGCAGAGCAGCCAGACAGCGACAGGAAAAGCCCCAGAATAACAACTAATCTGCACGCACCTGAACTAAGGAAGTTAAAGAGAGGGGACATATTACACCTCATACCATTTAGTCCCGTCACGACAAACGAACGTGATCACCTTGTCACCGGTGAGGGCGACGTTTGCCGCGGTTTTTGTGATGATAAAGGAGGCGTTATGTACGATTGTCGTATTACCCCCATCGCCGTTTAGAAGCGTAAGTTCCTGACCGATGTAGCCATTTAAGAACTTCGTGAGGCTTGTCGCTCCACCATTTGCTGTTTGGGTTATCTTAAGCCCAGTAACACTAGGCGTTGTACCCGTAGGCAGGTTGATTAGAGTTGTAGCATCGTTGATCTTGTAGATTTGGGTTTGATACCAGCCATCCGACGCTGTCTTTTGGAAAATTCTGCCGTTCTCCCATCGCTGCTCACCAGCCAAGCCGCCGGCCCCATTACCCCAAGGCGAGCTTGGTGCAACGGCAAAGCGCGGCATTAGGTAGTGAGGTCCAATCTCAGTATTCGAGAGCGGGGCGGAGGGCATTGACACAGTGCCACTTTGCGTGAAATTAAGTCCAACCCTGAATGTCGTGATGTTCGTGCCCTGAACCGTGATGTTGCTTGCTGGAATGTAGTTGAGATCCGCCTTGCCCTGAATTTCGGCTGTTCCGGCGGCATTAGACCCAATGATGATATCGCCCGCATTGGATGCCACAGCGTTTCGGGTGATATTTATGCCGCGCTTGTAGGCATCCCCTGATTCGTTCGTGATAATTATCGAGTAAGAGGCGATGGTCTCGAACCAGTTGTCATCAATGTTAACGTTTTCTATAACTCCAGAAGTTGACGCCGTAACCTTGATCCCGTTCGACCAGCCTTCAAAATCGTTGTTATAAGCAATAATACCGCTATTTTCTAACCCGCCAGCAGCTTCGATTTGCAGGCCGATTCCTACCGTTCCTGTTCCAAGAATTTGATTCGATGATATGTCAGAAATGTTATTCTGAGTCAGGAGCCGCACGCCATAGTTAAGACCTCCCTGAATACGGCTCTTCCGGATGGAGAATCCGGCAAACGAGCCCGCGCTCTGAATCGTAGTTGCACCACCGGAAATATATGATCTGAAAAAGCGTACCGTTTTAACGCCGATATTATCTACCGTGACTCCGGTTGTATTGGTCTTGCGAATTACGCAGTCGTTAAAATTTACCTGATAATATCCAGTCGCAGGATCTGAAATATAGCTGGCTTGCCCGACCGTTATGAATGTACCCACAACATTTGAAACTAGCTCGCCACCGTTAACGCATTTAATCGTGATGCTTTTATTGGTGATAGTCAGACCTGATGCACAGAAGCATCTACCACTTACGGTTAAAACACCGGGGCTGGCTGGATATGCCATAACGGTAAGGGCATTGATAGCCGCCTGAACGCGAGACGTATTATCCGTTCCCGTTGATCCGTTGAAATCACATTTAGCACCGGCCTGACGTATATCAATAGAAGTAGTATGAACAGCCTTTATGCGCGTACCGTCAGAGGCAACAAACACAAAAATGCCATCTTCTGCCGTAGTCGTGTCGGTCTTGTCTACGTAGAATAGCCCGCCGCCACCGTCGCCTGCGGCATAGTAGCCAAGAAGTTCAAACAGCGCACCACTGCCAGCAGATGCGAAGGAAGTGCCTCGCATCGCGCTAACGCTTGAGGCCTGGGCAAAGAATGAGCCAAATACCGAGTTTACTGGAACCGAGGCAATCGGAAGCCCATTGGCGTCAAACGTGAGCGCATTTCCGGATCTCGCTGATTTCGACGGCAATGTCCCATCAAGCGTCTCATCCTTCTGAAAGCGCAGAGACCGCGTGCGATCAAGGTCAAGCTGCTGGGCAATCTCGGTCAGTTTATCGAGCGAAGCTCCGACCATGGATGGAGTGTAGCTTCCAGTGTTGGTGTATCCAGTCGGCTGCGTGATTGGCACTGCTCGGCTGATGGTTATCACATCGCCCACTAGCACCCCGTTCGCGCCACCTGCAATCGTAGTGACTGTTCCTATCGAGCCCGATCCTCCTGAAACAGAATAGTCGGAGTTCAGCGTAAGCACCGTTGGCGGGCTAGTCTTACTATCAACCACGAGAAGATCAGAGGCGTTGGTAAACACGAAGGGAACGGAAAGCGCCTGTGGATTCGTGCTCAGGGTGTATTGAACAAAGTTAGTTGTCGAAGGGACGCTCATGGCGGGGATTGTTTAAGGTTGATTTTACGATTTGTCGAATGTAAAGGGCGATAGGTTCAACTTCTCCAGGTTTTCGACTTCTTTGCGGGCAAGGTCAATGGGGCCGATGTTGAACTTGATGCCATAGCCAGAAAGCGAATCCCCGGCTTCCTGCGCCATGTCGATGGCGTCTTGCAGCGTGTCTCCCCAGCCGACAACAGCGCCAATCTCGTTCATCTCTTCGTTTTGAGGCACAACATAGCGCTTACCGTCCACGATGGCCACATTGAAAAGCTTGATGTTGCGCTCGAACTTGGGATCACAGTAGACCGGTTGCCAATGCGTTTCCGCCCACTCCGACTTGAGCACGACCTGCACCCCAAATTTCCCGTTGGGCTCTGGGTCTATCAGATTGCCGTCCGCGCCCTCCCAGATGATTTCGTGGAAGTTCTTATAGAATTCCTGGTAAAGCTCGCTGGGCGGCGAGCCGGCGCGACAGCAAGCGTCAATCATGTAGGGCTCGTGATCCTTGCCAATGCGGACTTCCGTCGATAGGAAACCGCGGTATCCGTATTGCCGAAGGAATGGCGCCATCTTCTCATTCCAGCGACGCACGGGCTCAGGTATCTCATCCCAGCCGAAGAACTGAGAGATGTAGCCGAGGTTCTTTACCTCAATTCCGCAAAGGGTCTTGTTTGGGAATTCTCCGTCGATGCAATAGCAGTCCAAGCCGATTTCAACGCGGTCAGGCAAATCATCCTCCACGATGAAATCAATCATCTCTTGAAAGCCACCCATCGTATTGGCGATGTCGTCTAATCGAGGCTGCACGAGGTTGTAGTTCTCGGCGAAGAAGGTTTCAAAGTTACCCCGCCAACGGTCAATCTTAACGTGCTGCATTTCGTTAGATTGGAGGTGGGCGCGTAGCGCTTTCATACCCCGAACAACCTTCCACGGCTGCACAGGTAGCCCTACCTGCTGCATGAGTTGCTTGCAGGTTTCGCGGTAAAGCTCCAGTTCTTCGCCGTTGCGCGAGCCCCATACTCGCTTACCTAACTCTTCCAGGTAAATTTGAAGTTCAGGGAAGCCTACGTCGGGGAAAATGAAGACATCACACTTGTCGAAGTGACGTCCGAACACGCTGTCCACGCGCTCTGCATTTATCCCATGTCCAACTAGCCCAAGGTTAGTCGTAGGGAAAGTGGTTTCCCGGCCTGGCAACCAGAAGTAGACCTTGCCGAAGTCGCGGGTAATGCGCTCGACTATCGGCAGGAATAGACCGTGCGCTACGACCATGGCTGTTTTGTTGGGATACTTCATTCGTCGCCTTCCTCGTTAGATTCTTCGTCCGATTCGTCAACGTCGATGTCTGGCAATAGGCAGCCGTGACGGCCAGTCTCGGCAAAGTCTTCAAGTTGATCTTCTGTTGGGCGATTGCTCATTGCTGCGGTTCTCTGAATGAGGTTTGAATGTTGCGGCCTGATTTCTGTTGCTGCTCGAATTGCTGGTAAACTTTCTTGGCCTCCTCCGGCTTGCCGCCGAGTAGGGCAAGGAATTCCTGGTACATCGTTTGCTTCATGGCCTCGGCAGTGTCAACCGTCAGCCGATCCTTGTTCGAGAGTGAAGCCTTGAATGCGAGGTCACGCGCCTTGCTGCCTGTCCAGCTATGAATCAGGCTGCTCTTTACCTCGTGCACAAACTTCGTGTTCGATGTATCGCCCTTGAGCTTTTTGATCTCTTCGAGTGCCTTGTCAAAATCCCGGTCTTCGAGAGCATAGCGAAGCTGCTGGAAGCGGGATACCGGCTGTACGCCGCCTACGCGCTCGTTCGGGTCAGGGTTCTTATCCTTCCAAGAATCGACGATTTTGTAGGCGTTGGAGATCGTGGAATGCCGTTGAATTTGAACACCCATCGACGAGGAAATAAATTCCTCGAAGGGGGAAACGTTGCGAGCGCGTTCCGTCGGGGAAAGCTTCTCTGACACCCATTGCGCACCGGGCGCCCAACGCAGCGAGAGCGGAATGACTTTAGTGAGAAAATCGCCGACTACTGCCGGCGTGCTCATCTTTTCGCCACGCCAGTTGGTGCCGCTAAAGTAATCGACCATACTGCCCGCGACCGGGGAGAGACGCCCGGCGATGTAGGTGTTGCGTCCGCCTTGCTTGAAGCTGTTGGCAAAACCGCGTCCCATATTCCAAAGGTCACCCACCTCGTTGCGCATCGTGTAAATGCGTCCATTGTGAACGACCGCGAAAGGCTCCTCGTAGTGGGCATCGCCATCATCATTGACGGCTTTATTGAGAACACGAGCCACCATCCAAATGCCGCCCGCAGTCACTAAGAACGCGGAGAGGGCAGCCCGGCCTTGCTTGGCGCCGGCAAGACCTTGTAAAACTTGACCGTAGTTGCGGATGTTCGATTCCCAGAAGTCCGGCGCGAGCGCTACCATTTGCGCAATGTGCTGCATCGTGGGGTTGCGCCCTAGATCGACAAGGTTGAGATGGCCGAAGCGAGCGTTGACGACGTGCGAGACAGCGTAAGCCACATCGCTCTTGGTCATCTCGCCGGATGCTAGCTCGGATTTGAAAGTGTCGAGAGCACGGGCGTATAGAAGTTTCTGTGTGGCGAATTTGTATCTTGGGATAAGTTCGTGAAAGGTAAACTCAGTGATGGCCTTCGAGGCTTGGCCGATAGCAGGAACTTTGTAGATCAGAGCCTTGTGGCCAAAGCCCTCTTGTACCTGTGCGATGGCATCGGTATCACCGAAGATTTGCAGCCCATGTCGGACGTGAAACTGTAACTCGGGGTCGGAGGGGTTAGGAGATTTGAGTGAGAACTCGTCGAGGTGACCACCAGGAAGAGCGCTCGTGGTGAAGCGCTTTGTTTCATGTACTCCGTGGAAAAGGGAGATACCCGAAAGCATGTTGTTCGCGAAACCACGGTTAAGTTTATCGACCGCTTTGGCCGTGCCCTTGCCGAGTAGCCCCACGGCGGAGCCGGGCTGGTCGTACCATTCTCGAATCGCGGACTTGCCGAGGATGTTGCGCATGTGTGAGGCAATGTCGGTCCTAAGTGCTACGCCACGCAGCGCCGGATGATCGACGCTCTCGTAATCCATTTCCAGGCCTTCGGGCAATTTGCCTTTGATGAAGCGCACCGCTAGCGGACCATTGGCGTCTTGCTCATTAAGCAACCGGCCAACCATGCGCCGTGTCAGCACTGCCTTGTTAAGCGCGGTGTCGTAGATGGCCACGATCTCCGCAATATCCTTGGTTTTCGCGGAGAAGCCTGCCTGCTCCAATTCCATGAAGTTCGGGAAGGTTCGCTCCTGGCTAAACTTGAAGGATTGCCCGAGCTTGTTGGAAAACTCAGATTTGAGCCCACCGCCAACAAAAGGGTGTTCGACGATCTGCGTCACGTAGTTCTGGCGAAAATCTTCATCACTCATCAAGCCTGCCTGCTGAGCCTTAGCGAAAGACTTATCAAAGTATGTGCGGATCACATCGGCGAGCTGCTTCTGTTCCGGCGTAAGTTTCAGCGCAGCCTCATAGCCCTTCTTGAGTTCGAGTTTGGTTGTGTTCTGCGCGGCGTAGCGCAGGGCATCTTCGTTGCCGCCAGCATCGAGGTAGTTGGCGATGGCAGCGCGTGTCTCGCGCTTCGGAGCCACCTTCATGATTTGTTTCACGAACTTCGCGGCCTCGCCTGCGGCGATTTGGCGCAGCCCGCCCCAATCGTTGATGATGTTTTTGAAAACAGTAAGCTTGGGCAGACCACGAAATTCAGCGGCGATTTCCTTGGCTGACTGGCGGACGCCCTCAATGCGGTCCCGGATTGCCTCCATTGCTTTGGTCATGCCCTTTGGTGCTACACCCATAGCCCCGGCTTCCTGCATCATCGACTCCATGGCACCAGCCTGCTTCTCCGTTGGCTCCATGCCTGAGAGTTGTTCCGCTGCTTCTTCGGCAGGGCTGCGGTTCTGATGATCCTCGATCAGCTTCGCCGCCATCTCCGGCGTGTTGGTCTGTCCGATAATTTCCCCCGTGTCGGGCTTCTGCACGGTGAACGTGCCGTCCTCGTGCATGGTGGCCCTGGCAGCAGGTTGGCCGGGCGGCATTCCGCCGTTCCGGTTCTTGATCTCTTCGCGCTCTTTGGCGAGCGCCTGATATTCCGGGGAATCCTCAAACATTTTGCCTGCAGAACGCGCCTCTTCGATCAATCGCATTTGCTCACGGCCAACTTCATGGTAGCGCTCAAGATCAGATTTTTCTTGAGCAATATTCTTTCGCCACTCTTCCAACATTGCCGTTTCTGCCGGTGTCTCAATGCCAGTGCCGGTCGAAATATGCTCGCTGCGCGGGCCGATGTCTACCGCCTCGATTGCCGCCTGGTTGGCGGGACCGAACTCGCGCTTCGGCATTCCGTCCTGTAGCGCCTGCTCCTTAGCCTCCACGGTTGAGGCGTCCTGCACCTTGGCAATCGTTTCGTCGGTGAAGCCGGCCGCCTTGAGATGAAGCGGCTTGTTCAGCATTTCACGGGCGTAGCCCTCATCTCGGAAGTGCGCCAAGCCCGAACCCATCAGCCAATACGGCACCATCTGTAAAAGAGTCTCAGGAGCAGCCTTGGCGTAATCCTCGCCGATCTTTTTCCAGCCGATGCCCGGAACCGCCTTGGTTCCGTAGGAGGCGAGCTGTTGGAGAATGTCCGGCGTGACTTGCTGCGCCGTGGTGGAGGCGGCGAGTCCCAAGGCTTCCGTGCTGGCAGTGGCAGCAAGCCGCGCAGAAGTCGATTTTAGGCCCGCCATCATCGCATTGAAGCCCGGCACCCTACCGGCAATCATCTTGCCGTTAAACCACATCAGCGCCGTCTCTGGGATGGCTGTGAGTGTGCCTAAGCGCTCAGCAGTTTCGTCCGACATACCGCGGCTTTTGAAGAGATCAACCTGCTGTTGCTGGATCGACGCAGCGAGGATTGGAATACCAGCACTGGTCATGGATGCCAGGATGGTCGGAACGCCACGCGCTGCGCTTATTGCCATATGCCCAACCCAGTTGCTCGACTTGAGCGGATCGACCTTGCCGGCAATCATGTCTGTGACCATGCGTTCGACTTGGTAGCGCTCACGATCCTGCTTGTATCCCGGTTCGTTCCGTTGGTCAGAAATCGGCCCGAAGTAAGAGCCTGGTGTTTCTTCGCGGACGGGCGTCGTCAATTTGGCCAGTTGCTTCGATCCAAACTCACGGACCTGCTCGGCCATCGTATCGGCGGCTTGGCCGATGGCGTGAGTTACTTTCTCGGGTCCACTCAATTCCTTCTTCTTGGGAAGCTCGCGAGAGGCCAGCCAAAGGATTTTCTCCCGGTCATCCGGCGCGGTCTCCATGAGCGCCTGTAGTCCTTTGTTCCATGCCTCGCTGTGGATGTTCTGCCCGCCGAAAATGCCTGGGTACATGCCCGAAGTGAGCATGTTCTTAACGGCGTCAATCGTAACGCGGTGAGCATCGCCCTCCTTGGTGATTTCATCTTGAATCTGGGAGGCGTATTGCGTGTAGAGGTCGAGGTGATCTTGGCGGAAGCCTGGCTTATCTTTGAGCGCGGCGATTTGCACGCCTACGGCGGTCTTGGCATCCGGCGTTTCGCTCGCGCTACGGCCCAACATCTCGCCATACATTTCGCCCAGCATCGTCTTTTCGTCGTGTTCGCCATTGAGCACGCGGCCAGCTTCCGCATAAAGCCCGTTCTCGTCTAAAATCCGTGGGTCGCCGGTCTGCTTCGCGTACTGTTCGCGGTAGAAATCCTTGTTGTCGGCAATCTCGTCAAAGCCCTTGTGAAAACGGTCCTGCAGGAAGAGTGTGTTAAGGTAGGCTTTCTTGTCATTCTCCGGTTCCGGCGAGTCTGCAAACTGCTCGTCCAAGTGATCGGCAAGAGGCTTCGGCAGCTTATCCAACCCGCCAAACATCCCCCGTAGCCGGTCCTGATTGAATGGCTTGAATTGATCGGCGGGCGGCTGCGCCTCAGTGGCCGGCGGAACTGTAGTCTGTGGCGTTGGCATTGGGTTCGGTCAGATAGTTCTGCACGGAGAATGACGAATGTGCCGCTTTCAGGCGAGCGCCAACTGTCCACTTGGCCAACAATGCCCGCTCTTCCTCGAAGGTGATCTTGGGATTTTTCTTCCGCTCCGCGTCGAGCTTTTCGAGCGTGCTGTAATACGCCGCGTAAGCTTCCTCAGTTGGCTGTTTGGTGAGTTCGCCAGCGTCGTTCTTTTTCATCGGGCCGAACTTCCCATTCTTGAGCATCTGGCTAGCGAACTCCGCACCGTAGTCTTTTGATTCGCCCTTGGCGTTGTGGTTTAGCCTATTGAGCAGCGTGTTGCGCTTCGAATCCATGAAATCGGGCAACGCCTGAATACGCGTTCTTAAATCATGGTAGAGTTTGCCGTCTTTGTCATCGCCCGGACTGTACGTATTGATGTCGTCACCCAGTTCACCCGCCACTGCTCGCGCATTGTCGTAGTTGGTCTTGTCGCGCTGGACCTTGATTTGTTTCACTCCACGCTCATTGAGTTCGCCGCTCTTCAATTTAGCGTCCAATGTTTTATCGCTGGGATTCGTGCCCATAACCTCAAGCGCATTATCGGCTTGGTATTGGTACATGCGAGTACGGACCTGCACGGTCATCTGCTCACGAGTCTTTGGGTCGAGTGAAGTCCAGTTGGAGAATTTGTCGCCCTGCTTTTGCGTGAGTAGTTTGTAGGTACCATACGGGTTGCTCTCCGCTCCGGTTTCGATCTGAGAAACCGCCACCCGCTTCGGGAACTCTGCTTCCATGTGGGCCGCGATCACCGGGTCTACCAGCTTGGCCTGCTTGGCCATATTCAGCACGTTCCTAGCTTGGTCGAGATGCCCGTTGCTGATGGCGTCATTGATTGCCGTCTGGCTCGTCCCCCACGCAAGATTAACGCGCTGCACATTCGCTGCGGTCTTCGCCGTAATTTGGAGGTTATTAGCCCAGCCATTGAGCGAAATATCCAGTTGCCGGCGGAGCGCAGGGCTTACCTTGTTGTTCGAGTAAACGTCCGCCTTGACCTGCTGGGAAACTTCCCGTGCACGCTTCTCCCAGGTATCATGCTCGGGGTCGTTCTTGAATGATTCGATCAGCGTCTCGTGCGCTTTGCTCATCCGCAAGGAGGCGTCTGCAACAGTCTTGGCGTTCCGTGCCCGCTGCATGTCCTGCCCGATATTCATCGCTACATCGCCGACATTCTCAAGGGCGCCGGCCATGGCCTGAGCGCCGCGATATTGCCCCATCAGCCGATTAGCGTCCAACTGCACGTTCGCAGCGGGCGTGCTAGCCTGAATCTCGGACCCTGGAATAATAATATTGGCCATTGGATTTATCCGATGTAGTTTTGGTAAGCTTGATAACCCATGCCGGCGATGCGGGCCGCGCCAGTCAGCGTAGCGGCTTGAGATTGCTCGCTAATCTGGTCCTGCTCGGAGCGTCCGTAGTACAAGCCCGCCGCGCCTTCGCTATAGAGCTGTCCCTGCTTGGCCGACGACTCCATGAAGGCATGTTGCGCCCGTAGCTCCAACTTCCCTGCCGTTTCAGCCTGTATAGCCAGTGGGGAGCCGGTGTCGGCAACGATGCCAGCGGCGGCGTATTGGCCACGCTGCTTGCTCACATAGGCCTCTGCGTCCTCACGCATTCCCTGAACGGCCACACTCGAATCCTGATCGACCTGCTGGGCCTGCATCTGGTCGAGCTTGTTGTTATAGATCGAAGTAATCGCAGCGGTGTTCGATGCCTTGCGTGCGGCGGATTGCTGCTCTGCTATTGCGGCTACAGTGAGACCGATACCTACGACGGCTAGGACGGGCATAACTCCTCCTTATGTATAACTTTTGCGTAGAGTAAATGAGGAGCATTAGCGTCGGTCTGATAGCCACGCCGGGTGAATTCATGTTCCTCGAAAGAGCCAGGCTTGACCAACGTGAAACAGGCGCGACATCCAGAGTCCGTTGCGATCTGCTCTAAGTGGCTCCAGAGCCCTTTGACGGCATTGAGTGACTGACGCGAGCCCGAAAACTCGGGGTTGGTGGTGGTGTACTCGATTAGCCCCACGGGTGACTGAGCGCCTTGGCAGATGTAAAGAAAACTCGCCGCAATCGGCACGCCAGCCTCTAGCGCGACCCAGCCGGCAGGAAGTAACTCGGGCATGAGAATCACAGCGCCATGCTTCTCCCACCAGCTCGCCACCATCATAAAATCATTGTCGAAATTAAAGGGTCTTATATTCATGGCTCAGGGGGTGCCAGTGATGTCATACGAAACAGAAATACCTAGTACGGTCAACGGCAATGGATCGGAGGTTTGAATGATGATCGGGTTATCAAGCGCGGTGTCACCGGGAAAGTCTTTAATCTTTTTCTTACCCGTGAAAAGTGCAGGCTCGCCAAAGCCTTTTCTAAACGAAATTGACTTATTATTCACCCCATCTCCATAGGTGCAGGCCAACGTATTGTAGAGCATGAGCGTAATGCCGGTGATCTTCTTCTCTAGCCCCTGCGTCGGCCCAGCTCGACCGTCAACGTCGAGGTTCATAGGCTGAAGGATACTGGTGTATGGCAAGCCGATGTGGACGATTTCAGTTTCAGTAGGCGTGAAATTAGGAATCGTCACACTACCGCCGCTGACCACCATCGAAGGATCAGAAAATATCTGACCATTCACTGAGGCTACGACCGGCATTGTTTCGAGCTGAGAAAGGCCAGTGAAGACGTTCGAGCTTGGGAAGGTGAACGTGGTGCCGCAATCTACGTAGAAGGCCTGGTTTTTCTGAGGGGAACCATTCACGTTTTGCCAATTGATCGGGTTGATGCGTTCTATGTAGATAACACTTGATTCGGCAATCGTGCGCCGTACGGCTACCCAGACCTCGTCATCACTGTTCCCGGAACCGGGGACGACCGCCACCGATTCGAAACGATCAGAGCCTTGAATACCTGTGGTATGTCGATGCCAGCCATAGACGCCTACACCCATTTCGTAGGTCATGCCAACAAGTTCGCCATTCAATGTAGTTGCCCAGAGAATACCGTTTCTCTGAAACTGCTTTTGGTAGGCAAGCTGGACAACACCCGTGTTCATGATGCTGTCGCTAAACTGGGTGAGGTCCTCCGACATGTACTTATTGGTCTGGAAGGTAAATACCATCTGCCGAAGTGTGAGCCCTTGCGCCTGGGGATAGACAAGGGCATCACCTACCACCAAACCACGGACATAAGCATTGCTGCCATAGCCCGACTGACGGCGGGCTTTGATATTCGTAGCGGAGAAGGCAAGCGTCGTATCCTCTGGGCCAATAACGAACTCCGCCCGTTCCATACCGCAGTAAAGATCGGTCTGAGCAGCCAACCAGCAAATACGCCCCTCTCCTACGGCATCTATATCAACAGCCATGCCATCTGTCGAACTAGAGCCCAAGCCCCAATTCTCCAAATCGTCAATGACCGTGCCCCAAATTCGTTGCGGCTGGAATTCAGTTCCACCGCAAAACACCCGCTGCTGGAAAGTTGTAATAGAACCGGGAAAACCCCGTGCGTAGCTCCATGCTCCTTCGCTCCAAATCGGCGTTGGGTTGGTGTCGTAGAACGGCTTGATAACCGTGGCGGTTGCCTGATAGTCGCTAATCCTTGCCGAGATTTGGGCTAAACCATAGACTACGTTATCAAGGCACTCGAAAATAACGCGTGGTGGTATAGTACCAGGGACGGTTGGGGAGGCGTTATTGGAAATAACGAGCCGGAAAATCTGGTCCACTATTGCTGTCCCTGAAAAGGGAGTGAGATCGAAGTTAGCATCACCACGGCTAGTAAGCACGCGAATTGTTTCCCATTCCGCTCCGTTGTTATACGACGTTTGGACAGCAATGTCATTACTCCACACGCCGTACGTTCTCACCTCCCATTTACCAAGGCAGCGAATCGTAGATGATGTGCCATTAGGTATTCCGGTAGCGGTAGCTCCGATGACTTCTACATAGGTTGTCCCACGGCGGGTGCCTAGTTGATAATAAGAGTTATAAGCTGTTGCCGTTTGGAAGACAACCTGCACCGCCCAAAGCCCATTTGCTAGATCGGTTGCGAATGAAACGGACGCAACATGAGAAACCTGACATTGATAAATAACACTACTCACCTCTACCGACCTTCCTTCGTCGTAGAAAGTTCCGCTAACCCAGGCCGGCGCGGTTGCAGTCAGTGTGATAGTGCCTGTCGTACCCGATGGAGCGATCATCGTGTCAGTGGCGTTCTGGTCGAGTAGCGGCGGCGCGCTATCCTGGACAATCCCCATGGTCCAATTCGTATCGGTAATCCGGATAAGTTTGTAACGTGGATGGTTCCGATGGGCAATGTAGACCACGTCATTAATCTGGCAGCATTGCATCTGGAAAACTTCGGAATCGCGAATTGTTTGCCCGGCTGATGGCTTGTAGCTAGCGGAGTAGGGTGTAGGGACTTCGTAGATAGATTGCTGAACCCAGTTCGTACTATCACTGTGTGGTTGGGTGGTGCTGGTAGCACCACCCGCCGAATAATAGATCAGGGAATTGGTTGGGTCAGTAACAAACGCACCTGGAAAATATATTTCCCCCGATACCCAAGTCGGTGCTGTCGTCAAAGAAACTTGTGCGCCATTCGAATAGAACCGCGCATACATGTTCCCAAATTCTATAACAAAGGAGGTTGTCTGGGAAAAAATGAACGATTCAAGCCTAACCGATGGTGCTTTAGATGGATCAATGTAAGGATTTTTGAACGTGGCTTCGTACTGGGTTCCGGGACGGCGGGTGGCTGGCCCCATCTTGAGCGCCACCATGTTTCTAAGCTGGAGGCACGATGATTGATATTTGGGCGAGGCGATCTGCGCCGACATCAACTGGCTGACCTCACCGCCAGCAAAAGACGTGAGACTTTGCGTAGATTTAGGCATGGTCAGGAGATCGGGCCACCATAACGAGCACGGAGGAACTTCGATTCCTTGGTAGGATCGTAGCGACGCTCTTTCTGCTCGCCACCATCTTGGACGCGGGCAATGGGCAGCGTAACCGTGCGGAACTTCTGGAGAAGCGCGGCCTCAGTAGCGCCGCCGTCCCCGCGAATCTGTGTCGCAATCTTGGATGCCAGGAGTGTGCCAATGCAGGCCGAAAAGAGCGGGTCCCAGATCGACGGGTCCTGGATGAGTGCAATGTACTTGATGACCGCCGTGGCGGCATTACAGTAAAGTGACTGAATGCTACTGATCGTCTCATCTGTGTTCGTCACCTGTGTAATATAGAGTTCGTAGAGGTCTCCAACGCCGCGATGATTGGCGCAGCTATTGCCGTTGAGCTCGAGCAGCAAGAGGAAATCACTCGGCAGTCCGTAAGCGTAGTTCCACTCGTAATTCGTGCCTGCATTGCCTGGCGTGTTCGACCAGTTGCTAAACGCCATCGTGAAGGTGTTGGGCATGAAATTCTGCGCCCAGAGCCCGGCGGTGAGATCGTTGATGAAGTTGCTGGAGCTGGTAGCCGTCACCATGCACAGGTATGTAGCGGTTCCGTAGGTGACATACGTACCCGCCGCCGTGGCCGTATAAAGCGTATTCGGCTGCCAATAGGGCGGAGCAGTAGGAGTGGTCACGCCGGTCACTGTAGAGCCAAGCAGAGCCAGCGGCACACGCTTCGTGAGGCAGTTCCAATCGTGCATCCGGGCCACCTCGCGGAAGGCCTGCCAGAACGCCTGCCGGCAATATCCGGCATTCGTGCTCGTTGTGTCGTCCATGTCGGAGATCGGCTGACTGCCAATTTCCAAGAGGGCGATGTTGCAAACGTCGGTTAAACTTTGCGGGCTGTACTGCATGATGGTAAGATTTTAAAAGTAAAAAGGCCTGAGACGTATCGCCCCAGGCCTCCCTGATTAACCCCAAGAACCACGAGGGAGAAGCCCGTGGCAGTTAGTTAGACGTTGCTGAGTGTCTCGATTTCCCAACGGATGACACGGGCGGCGGTCGCAGTACCGGTGAGGGTTGCCACCGTTGCTGTGATCCATGTATTATCGTCCACAATCTCAGCCGGCGCATTGGTGGCCGTGCCGTTGACGAGGAACGTGGGAGTCGTCACCGCAGCATTGTAGTTCGCTGCGGCACCATAGCGAGCGGCGTCCGCCGAAACGGTACCACCCACCGTGTCAGTGTCACCAACACTAATCGTGCAGGTCGTAGCGCCTACACCCGTCGTGGTGTACGTGCTATTGAGACCTACGAGGGTGCCAGAGGCAACGCGAACAAGATAGAACACGTCATTCGCAGCCAGAGCCGCCGCTTGCGCGGTGGTCAGCGTAACGATAGCCGTGCTCTTAAAGGTGCGAGCCTCTTGGCGCTGTGCGCTGTTGAGAGCCCCACCGTTGTTGACGCCGCCCGCTTGGGCAACGCCGATGTCAGAATAAATTGTCTGAGCCATTTGTGTTTGTCCTATTTATTAAATTTTCCAGATTTTGTTTTTTCTTATACGAAAGATCAAAGCCCTATCGACCCCGAACATTGGTGCAATAACTGAATCGCTTTTACCTTCTGCTGCGAGCCGTCGAATTTCAGCAACCTTTTCAACATTAAGTTTATTGTTGGAACGATTGCGGTTGTTTTCTTGGCTTGTAGTGAAGTGGCAGTTTTCAGGACTATACGGCCCGTCATTTTCCTTTCGGTCAATTTGGAGCTTTCGGTCGAATCCATTTGATTTAGCCCACTCAACGAATGTGTCAGGATTTTCGAGCCATCCTTGATGGACTTTAATCCCTCTGCCTCCGTAAGTGTGATATTCTTTATCATTTGGATTATAGCAGCGGGATCGCATTTTAGACAACTTATTGATAAGAAAATACCTATCATTGGTTGCTATGTAATTCCGCATGTATTCGTTTCGATTTTGTTTATTTTCCATCCCCTAGTTACATGGAATTTGTGACTTAGATCAAGTATAAAGTTTCTTCATCACACCGTTTCGTCGCACAGCGTGGTCACAACACCCGTATCTTCGAAGCGTGTCGCGTCGATGAGCATGGTGGTACGAACCTGGAGCGCGTGAGACTGCTGGGGCAGGATGTCCATGTGGGTCCGGGTATCCTGGCCGATGCCCATCCAAACCAGCTTTTTGTGCCAAGCAATGTTGGTGCGAACACCAGCGGCGGTGACCGGCAGAAGCTGGGTCATCTTGAAGGTGAATCCGGCGAAGGCTTTCAGATTCGCGTCGCGCAGCGCTTGCACGTCGTTGTAGAGGTGGTTGGCCACCTGGTCGACGTTCTTCAAGAGATTGAAGAGCTGGCGAGCGGAATAGCCCCAGTAGCGGTCGGAGCCCTGCGGCACCATATTGGAATCGAAGTTGTACGCAGCGCCGAGAAGTTTGGCGAGCGTGAGCCCCGAATTTACGCCACCGTTGAAGGCTGTGACGGCTTGCTGTTGGGCAGCCGGCAAAGCGTTGGCCGTGGTGCCAAGGGCGCCGATGTAGTTAGTGCCAATCATGCCGTTGATGAGCGCGAGGTCTTTGTTGCGCTTGGCAACCGTGACGTGCGTCAGCATACAGGCAGAATCGGGTTTGCCGAGATCACCGAGGAATACCTCGTCGAATTCGTCGTAGATCGTGGTCTTGCCGTACGGACGCGGCTTTAGCCATGCGAAGTACGAAGGAATGTCGGTCGGGTTGGTCGGTCCAGCACGCTGAGTGATTTCTTCCATCACTTCGGATTGCGCACCAAACCGGTCGAAGCGCTTGTCGCGTGCTTCAATCGGGCGGACCTCGTAGCAGCCAGCAAAGACCTCATCGGTCTGCTGCGACATCGTTTGACGAAACTGGTCGTCGAACTTTGTCTGGAAATGCGGTTGTAGACTAAAAATCTGTCCCATAAAAAAGAGAGTTAAGAATTGAGAGCGCGGGTAACGCCGTGCGCGTAGTCTTAAGTGCCGAGTGTCCTTGCGGGTCTTTACTTGGACTATTGCCTCAGAATCGTCTGGGCGAGGTATCCTCGGTATCCTCTTTTCAGGGGCTAACACCGAGATCGTTAAAATTCACATTACAGTCAAGCAGAAAGATAAATTTCTGCTTGTTATCTAAACGCAAAAATACGATATGAATTTAATGGACCAGAATGAGATAAAAACAATTTTGGATTATAAATCAGATACCGGTGTTTTTACATGGAAGAAACGGTTATCAAGATCAATACATGTTGGTGATGTTGCGGGGAGCGTAAGTAGGGATGGATATATGAAGATAAGAATTTCAAGGAGAAACTATAGAGCCCATAAAATCGCGTGGCTATACGTTTATGGAGAGATGCCCCCTAAGGAAATCGACCATATAAAT
>Ga0335080_10001098_pt1 | contig 25956 bp, 27 predicted proteins | sample Lox_Sample_34_FD_206720 | JGI IMG/M metagenome (GOLD analysis project Ga0335080, IMG submission 206720) | Soil microbial communities from Loxahatchee National Wildlife Refuge, Florida, United States - Lox_Sample_3.4 | ecosystem: Environmental > Terrestrial > Soil > Wetlands | place: USA... | reverse complement strand
CGCCGGCGGCATGAGCCGCACTCTTTCTCATCTCGCCGAACTGCAACCTGATTTGTTCGCCGAGGTGTCGCCCGAACTGGCGGCGGAAGCCGGACTGGAGCACGGAAGCTGGGCCACCATCCGCACTCCAAGAGCTGCGGTCGAAGCCCGCGTCCTCGTTACTCGCCGCCTGCGGCCGCTGTGGGTGGACGGGCGGCGCTTGCACCAGGTAGGGCTTCCCTATCACTGGGGTCACAAAGGGCAGGTCACGGGCGATGTGGTGAATGATCTCCTGGTGATCAGCGAGGAGCCCAACGTACGGATTATGGAGACCAAAGCCCTCGTATGTGGAATCGAACCAGGACGCAGGCCACGAGCCCCCCAAGAGTCCCGGAGGCCGGAGCAGAAGTTGATTTGATCGGTTGCAGTGAATTGCATCTGAAAATTGCCATGCCCACAACCGCGTTTCTTACCGACTCGACGCTGTGCATCGGCTGCAAGGCCTGCGAGGTCGCTTGCAAGGAGTGGAATGCCGTCGAAGAAGATGGCTTTAATTGGAGCGGTTTCTCCTACGACAACACCGGCGCCGTCGGCCATTCGACCTGGCGACATGTGAAGTTTGTGGAGAATGCGCCGGAGCCGGGCTTCGGGGGAAACGCGCCCGAACTGAATACCTGGTCATTCTCCTCCGACGTCTGCAAGCACTGCGAAAATGCGGGATGCCTCGAGGCCTGTCCCACCGGCTCCATCGTGCGTACTGAGTTCGGCGGTGTCTACGTGCAGCCGGACGTCTGCAACGGCTGCGGCTACTGCGTCGTCGCCTGTCCGTTCGGGGTGGTCGAACGCAATCCGGCCGATGGCCGGGCCTTCAAGTGCACATTCTGCTATGACCGCCAGAAAGCCGGCCTGATTCCGGCCTGCGCCAAGGCCTGCCCGACCGAGTCCATCAAGTTCGGCGAAATGGAAACCCTCAAGGCCAACGCCGCGGAGCGCGTCCGGGAACTGCACAGCCGCGGCATGAAAGACGCAACTCTTTACGACGCTGCCGGTGGCAGCGTGGGGGGAACGCACGCCCTGTTCATTGTCCGCGGGGACCCACGCTCCTACAATCTGCCGCCCCGGCCCGAGGTTCCGACCGTTTACCTGAAGAAGGCCTGGCGGTCGTCGGCACTGGGAGCGGTATTGCTTCTTGGCGGAACCCTGTTGGCATTCCTCTCCGAGCGCAACCACGGACCGAGAAAGTTTCCACGAGCGTCGCATGGCGCATGACATCGTATTTCCCGAGGATTTTGGCGCTCGCGAGCGGAAGCTGCTCGAGATCCGCCGCCAGGCCGAAAAACAAGGCGAACTGAAGACTCGCGGCATCCGCCCGCCGGGCGCCCCGTTTCCCATGGCTTCGCCCGACACCGGCTACTACGGCATCCCCCTGTTGAAGGAGCCGGCCTGGACGTGGGAAATCCCTCTCTATTTCTTCGTCGGCGGGGCGGCCGGCGCCGCTGCCGTAGTTGGCGCCATTGCCGATTACACTGGTGGGGACCGCAAACTGGTCCGCGACGCCCGCTGGATTGCGGCCGCTGGCTCGGTCATCTCCCCGGCGCTTCTGATCGCCGACCTCGGGCGTCCAGAACGCTTCCTCGCGATGCTGCGCGTGTTCAAGCCGCGCAGTCCCATGTCGGTCGGTGTCTGGACTCTTCTCGGATTCTCCGGCGGAGCCGCCGCGGCCGCATTCGCCGGCTTCCTTCGCGAGCGTTACGGGCCGTCTCTTCCCCTCCGGGTTCTGGAGAATGCCGGTCAAGCCGCCTCCTTGGCCTTCGGCCTTCCCTTCTCCAACTACACGGGCGTGCTGCTCGGGGCGACGGCGATTCCCGCGTGGAACGAGAACGCCAGCGAATTGCCAATCCATTTCGGCGCTTCCGGGCTGGCGGCCGCGGTGGGGCTGCTTGAATTGCTGGGACATCGCAAGAGCCGGGCTTTGCAGATGCTCGGACTCGGAGCCTCAATTTTCGAATGCTGGGAAGGAGCGCGCCTGGAGTCGCGGCAATTGCCCGGCCTCGATCCCCTTAAACACGGCCCCAGCGGCGTCATTACCCGGACCGGCGGGGCGCTCTCCGGACCTGTGCCTGCTGTGCTTCGCACTCTCAGCCTGTTCAGCCGGCCAGATCGCGCCCGTAGGCTGCGGCGCTGGGCCTCGATCTTCGCGATTGCCGGCTCTCTTATCACCCGCTATGCCTGGGTTTATGCCGGTCACGCTTCCGCGCGCGACTGGCGTCAGCCCCTCGGGATTAATCCCGTGGACCGCTGAGATACGGCCATTTGTGGCCGTTTTGCCGGCGAAATCTTGTGTTATAGTTTGGCCTGTCGGCGCGGATTTATGCCGCAAGGGTCAAGGGTTCCGTATGCGCAAAGCTGTCCGAATCTGCGTGGCAATCGTGGCCTTGTGTGTGCTGGCAGAACTGGCCTCAGCCGGTAAGAAGGCCCCGCCCGCCCCGACCGAGGAAACGCTGCTGGGACCGATCAGTTGCACCATCACCGCCAAGCCCGTGCCCAAGGCGGCTCCGGCCCCGCAGGCTCCGGGAGCTCCGCCGGCGGCCGGGCCCAACGGAGCGCCGCAGACGCCGGGCACGAATGCTCCGCCGCCGGCCGTTCCTCAGCCCATCACCAATGTGAAAGACTGCCTTTCCAGCGGAGGAAAAGTCGTGATCTTGCCCGATGGCTTCACCGCGACGGTGGAGATCGAAAATCCCACCGCCATGATCGGGCATGAATGGAACCGCGTTTCCGTGAGCGGCTATCGCGTAGGCGAGACGTTCCGCGTCGTCAGTGTGCGCATCATCTGACGACAGAATGTTTTAGGAGCACGTCACTGCGGGCTGTGATGGACGTGACTGACTCCGCTCGATGCTAACTGCATCATAAAGCTGTCGCGTGGCGCAGCTTACCCCGCTGCAGCCTGCTGCGAGGATGATCTTATGACGACTCTTGCCCCTATGCAAAAAGCGAATCAGTACGAACTGCGGTTGACGGAGCGCACCTCGCGCCTCGGCACCGAAACCGCCTTCGAAGTGCTGAACAAGGCCCGGGCTCTGGAACGTCAGGGAAAGGATATCGTCCACCTCGAGATTGGCGAACCGGATTTCGACACTCCCAAGAACGTGGTCGAGGCCGGCGTCGATGCCTTGCGCAAAGGTTGGACTCACTACGGACCCTCCGCCGGCCTGCCCGAACTGCGCCAGGCGATCGCCGATGAGATCAGCCGCACCCGTGGTGTCCCGGTCACGAGCGACGAGGTCGTCGTTGTGCCCGGCGGCAAGCCCATCATTTTCTTTTCGCTGCTCGCGCTTGCCGAGGCCGGCGATGAGGTCATTTACCCCAATCCCGGCTTCCCTATCTATGAGTCCATGATTCACTACGTCGGGGCCACCCCAGTTCCCGTCCGCCTTCACGAGGAAAAGGATTTCGGCCTCGACGTCGACGAACTGGCATCTCTGATTACCGACCGCACCCGCCTCATCATTTTGAATTCGCCGCAGAACCCGACCGGGGGCGTTCTCAGCAGGCAGGACGTGAATGCCATCGCTGAAGCGATCGGGGATCGCAACATCATGATTCTCTCCGACGAAATCTACAGCCGCCTGATTTTCGAAGGCGAGCACTACTCCATCATCTCGATTCCCGGTTTCAAGGAGCGGACCATCCTGCTCGATGGCTTCTCCAAGACCTACGCTATGACCGGATGGCGCATGGGCTACGGCGTCATGCGCGCGGACCTTGCCACTCACATGACCCGCCTGATGACCAACTCGAATTCCTGCACCGCCAGCTTCACCCAGATCGCCGGCATCGAGGCGGTGCGCGGAGATCAGTCCTCCGTTGACCATATGCGGGCCGAATTTCAGCGCCGCCGCGATGTCTTTGTCGCCGGACTGAACCGCATCAAAGGATTCTCCTGCCGGCTTCCCAAAGGCGCTTTCTATGTCTTCCCTAATATCAACCGGACCGGCTGGAAGTCGAAGAAGCTGGCCGATGCCCTGCTCGACCAGGCGGGCGTCGCCGCTCTATCGGGAACCGCATTCGGAGATTTCGGCGAAGGCTATCTGCGATTCAGCGTGGCCAATTCCCTCGAGAACCTGGACAAGGCCCTCGATCGGATTGACACTTGGGCCAGGAAGAATCTGTAGGCCTGGGCCGCGCCCGCCCAATCTCTCCAACACCGATGCTTCAAGGCCGTCTCATTTATCATGAGTCCCGTGGGCACCCGTCTGCCTAAACCTCGCGCCACTCGACCCCATATGCCCGGCTACGGCCTGCCCAGAGGCACCAGGGGACTGTTGCCGTGGAAGTGGGCTGAGGACCGGCTGAAGAAGAGCCACATCTACTGGATTGCCACGACGCGCCCCGATGGCCGGCCTCATCTGATGGTCGTCTGGGGCTTCTGGAAGGATGGTCGATTCCTGTTCAGCACCGGCAGCCAATCGCGCAAGGCAAAGAATCTGGCCAGCAACCGCCGTTGCATCATCGCCACCGAGCAGGCGAATCAGGCGGTTATCGTCGAGGGCGTCGCCGAAATCCTGGCCGATGTCGAAGTGCGCCGATGGTTCCTCGCCCAGACCGAAAAAAAGTACAAGTTTGACATGTCGGCATTTGCCGAGGACATCCTCAACCTGACGGAACCGGTCTACACGGTGCACCCCGACATCGTCTTCGGGCTGGACGAGAAGAAATCCCTGAAGTCCGCCACGCGCTGGCATTTCCGGCAATGAAGGCTAGCAAGCGGGGCGCGCAACTCAGGCGCAGGCCCTCAATCTCGCGACAACTCCGCCTCTTCCTGGCCGGCCATGGTAACGAAGCGAATCGTGCCTTCGCTATCTTCAAAAACCAGTCCCGTCTTGCCCCCGTTCACGACCGCCGACACCAGATGCCCATAGGCCTTGGGGACCCCGCCGTGCGTGGCGGTTTGCGCATAAACGACACCCGCTTGACGGTTTCCCGTGAAGTATCCGGCCGCAAATATCAGCGCTCCGGCCAGTATCATCAAAACTTGATTTCGCATCTCTCAGCCTCCGGCTTTCTCTTCAATCTGTATCTCTTCTGGGCCACCCTGCTTCTTTAGTAGCGCGCCAGTTCTCCTTCTTTCATTCCCGTGACGCTGACAAAGCGGATGACGCCGTCTTTGTCTTCGAAAACCAGACCGGTTCCGATCGAGTCTGGGATCGCCGTCACCAGCCGGCCATACGACTTGGGGATGCTGCCATGCCGCATGGACATGGACGAACCGGATCCCGCATAGGCCACCGTGGTATTCCGGTTTCCCAGGAGAAATCCCCCCGCAAACAGCAGAACCACCAATAAACCCGGCAACAACCTGTTTCGCATAGATAACCTCGCAGAAAGCATAGTGAACCGCACACACGGGCTCCAGAAGCATTCTCTCAGAGACATTGCGCAGCGGGCAAAACTTAGGGGAGCGGTAATCTTAACGCTCCCCCAACAAAGAACTCAATTGTCTACGATCGACTAGTTTGGCTTGACCAGAATCTTGTGCATCATGCCCAGGTCCTCGTGCAGCAGGATGTGGCAGTGGAACACGAACGTCCCGGCAATCGTGGGATCGCGAAAGTCCATGCGCAGTTTTACGCTGTGGTATGGGTGCCCCGGTCCTTCCCAGTACGGGACCTCGATCGTGTCGCGAAGGTCCTTATCTTTCACTGGCTGGCCATCCACCTCCAGAACCGCGAAGTGAATCTGGTGTATGTGGAAGGCGTGGGTCTCCAGGGCATGGTTCTCGATCGTCCAGTCTTCCACCGCGCCCACGTGAGTTGTGATCGCAGGCTTCTCGTTGGGATCGAAAACCTTCTGCTTTTGCCCATCCACCGTAATGTAGAACTGGATAGGACCGTTCGAGCCGCCGAACTCTTCGGAGAAATAAAGCTTGCGCTGCTTGGTCGGCTTCTGCGAGACCAACCCCGCGAACTTCAGCTTGTCCATGGAGAGGGAGACCGGCGAGGTTTTTGGCGCCTGTTGCCCTTTGGGATTATCGGTGAGCGTGATCTGGCCGAGGACTTCCTGAAGATCCGGGTTCCCCGTCGGACCGGTGTCGTACTCACCGGTCATGAATTGCGCGTTCACGCTGTTGTCGGTCGGGGCTTGCACGATAAATTCGGCTCGGCCCGCCGGCGGCAGCAGGATGGTCTTCTGACTTCTGAGTTTGGGCAGCGGATATCCGTCCAGCGCGACCACCTGCAACTTTTGCGGCTTGCCGTCGAACTGCACCTGCAGCGGCATGAAGTCCTGATTGGTTGCGTTGGCCACCCGCCAGAATTGTTTCTCGCCCGGCTTCATTTCGATCTTGGGGGCGGGGAACGTCGGAAACTGCGCGACCTGGTAGTTGATGGTTAATTGATAGGGTCCGGGAATCCAGGGAACCAGAAACTGCTGCCGCAAAGTGAAAATCCGCTCGGTGAGCCCAGCCACTTCGGGATGGATCTTGTCCATGCCTTCCACGATGAGCGCGCCCGCTGCGCCTCCGTTCACTTGAAATTCAGTGAACCCATGGATGTGGGGATGGTACCAGTAGAGCCCGGGTGGCTCGTTGGTCGGAATCTGGATCTTGTAGTGGAAGGGAGACGTTCCCGGCTGGATCAAAGTCCTGATGATCTCATCGCCGTGGCATTTGGGAGGAACGTTCAGCCCATGGTAGTGAACATTGGTGGAAGCCACGGTAATGCTACCCGTATCTCCGCAGGGCTTCTGCCCATCCGGCATCTCCATCTTCATCAGTGCATCATCGACTTGGATACGGTTCTTGACATCGAGGTCGAGCGTGTCGCCGGGATTCAGCCGAAGAGTCGGCGATTCCACATCGCCATTGTCGGTCTTGTAGTTGTAGCAATAGTGCTCGTAACCCGCCTCGTCGACGGAGTGCTTCATCGTCAGGTCGGCAGGCAGGGAACCATTTGCGCTATTGAGATTCAGTGCGTCCTGGACCACCGTGCCCGGCGCCGGCCGCTCGGGGCACTGACCCATCGCCCCCGCCACCCCCAATCCACCGAACAATAATGTCGCGAACAAACCATGAATCGAGAATCGCATATCCCACTCCTTAGGGCTTCTCCAGGGCCGGCTTGCGCCGGCCTCGAAGTCTGTAACTCTTGATCGTTGTCATTAGATCGTTGTCATTAGAACTTGCGTGGTGGAAACGCCGCGATCGACAGCAAACCTGGGCTGTTAGGATCGAAAGCCGGCGAGTGCGCCATTTCCTTCATCGTACATTGCCCGTCCGACGAATTCACCTTGATCGTGGCCACGGCGGACGAGGAGCCGAATTCCGCCACATATAATACTCCGCCGGTCCCGCTCGCTTTCTGCAGTGCCAGCGCTCCCAGATAGGAAAAATTATCGACATACCCTCGGAGCCGGTTCGACGAACATCCTTTCGTGAGTACGCCGCTGGCCGCATCGAAGAAGGCGGCGCTGACCCGGTCTCCTTGCGTGTTGCTGATGTAGAGAAGCGACTCGTCCGGGCTGAGCATGACATTGCTCGAACTGATGCCCCGGCCCAGCCGGTATACCACCGTGGGCGCCAGTTTTCCCGAGGAGATATCCGAGACCTCCAGCACCGTCGACGTGGCGGTATCGCCGAAGATGGCAAAGCGCCCGTCGCTGGTGATGTCCACTCCGTTGGGATAGGTCGCGCCGTCATAGCCGGTCGAGTTCTGCAAGTCACCGTCCGACACTGGGACGCCGCCGGCGATGTTGAACGACTCAATCGAACCGTCGCCGTAGGTTGTCACCATCATGTCGTCGTGCACCGCCATGCCGTTGATGATTCCGCCGTTCAAGCCGCCTACCGTCACGTCGCCAATGAATTTGAGCGTGCAACCGGATTTGATCTTGAACGTACCGATCGTATCGGAGTCGCTGAAGCTGGCGTACAGGTAGTGATGGTTCGAGGCTAAACCAATCCCGTTGGAGGTTCCCTGATCGCCGGGCGAACCGGTAAACGCATTCGAGAGCGTCTGTGTCGCCAGCACGATTCCCGCGATCGAGCCGCTGGCCGCATTCGAGATGAAAGCGCAATCCTGGCTGCCAGTGTGCACCACCGTCACTCGCGATGCCCCAAAATAGCCGCCGCCGATGCCGGTTCCATTCGTACTTACTGAGTTCGTAAGATTCAGGCCGCCATTGGCGCTTACCGAATAAAAGCTGGTGGAGTTGATCAGCAGCTGGCCGCTGACATCGTCGTTGGTAATGATGTAATGGGTAGCGGCGGATGCGGAGCGTGCGAACGCTGTGACTGCGAAGGAGATAATCAGCAAATAGAGAAACTTACGGTGTCCTGGGATCATATATTGTCCTGACTACACACTTGTGCTCGGCGACATTATCACGGTGGTATTGGGGATTCAACAAGATTGCTGCCTCCGGTCGAGAGCCAAGCAAGTATGAAAGCAATTGCAGAATTGTTGAAAAAACCCGGCCTGCTCCCCCAACGGTCGCGACGGCGGGTCCCGAGCTCCCGCCCTAGTGGAGCGCAGTCTAACCCGCTCCCAACGCTACTACAAGAGTTCGGGATGACATGAGATTCGGGCCGACAAGAAGCAATCTGCTGCGGCGTATCTCCAATCTGCCATCACGTTGGTTCCTCTCCGCGAAGCCATCCCTGCTGCGTGATAATGCACTTGGCCGGCCATTCGCAGAAGCTATTCCGCATGGATTGCCACCTTGAAGTGTCGAGCAAAGAACACTCCCGAACTCCACCCTCCGCTCGCGGATTTATGTCTGCCTCTCGGCCAACAAAAATCCCCACCCGGACTTGTTCGGGTGGGGATTGCTTTTGGCTAAATGACGACTGTCCTCACTTGTACGAAGCGGTGTAGCCGTGATAGTTGCCGTCGGACCCCACATAGCCTCCGGCGATCTTTTTCTTGTCGTTGGCTCCGCCCGCATACGTGAGCGAGGAGCCCGGGTAATCGAACGTGTAATACGTTCCGCCGTCCAGCAGTGCGCCGTGCGCTGCGCCGCCGGAATCGATCCACTCAAAGGTCACGCTGTCTTTGTTGTTCAGGTCGAGAGCGTAGGAATCCAGGGCTCCGGTAACGTTGAGGGCCGTGTATTTCTTCTTCCCGTTATAGAGCGACGACTCCACGTTTCCGGCTGAGTCCAGCCAGTACAGTACAATGTGCTCCTTGTTATTAATGCCTGTTGCCACACTCGCGGATGCCCCAGGCACGTCTAGAGTCTTGTACTTCCCTGCTTTCAACCAGAATCCATGCTCGTTCCCCGCGGAGTCGAAGTAGTTGCCTACTACTTCATCCATGTCGTTCACCGCGTTCGCCGAGGAACCGGTGGACCCCTTCGGTCCAGGAATATTGGTGAACTTCGTCCCGTTGTACAGGAATCCCACCGAAACCCCGTTGGTGTTTGTATATACGCCGACAACGTCTGTGCCGTTGTATTGGATATTGCTCACGCTGCTGCCGGATCCCTTCGGATGGTCAACCTTGGTTACGGTCTTTCCGTTGAGCATATAACCATGGAGATTGCCCTTCTTATCCTGGTATTGGCCCACCGTGATACCCGCGTTGCTGATACCACCAGGAAAGGTCTGCACCGATCCCGGAACGTCGGCCTTCTTGAATTTGAAGGTGAGCGGTGGATCATCGGCCGCCACAGCGGCGATTGCAATTACCAGCGCAAACCCGAGGACACAAAGCATTTTCCAGTTTTTCATTTGGTTTCCTCCTCACTCGATCGCGAAGTGCACAAGTCGGAATAGCTGGTGGATAGAGGCGACAAGTGTACACCGGTTGTGGCAGTGCGCAACACTGTGAAATTGTTTGCACTTTACTTGCTCTTGGAGTGCGCTCCCGGAAAGCGGCGCCCATAAGTTTGGCACCGAGCGATGGGCCTTTCCAGCTTCTCTGCCGATCTACCGGCGCACGATTGGGGCCCCCTCGTAACCTTCATCAGCAACCGTCCGCTCGATGGCCGCGCGCAGCGTCGGCTCATCCACATTCCGCGCCAGGGCGCAGTGACGGCGAATCACCTCTTCGCCGGCTTCGATTCTTACCAGCCACTGTGACTTTGCCTCGTCCCAGGAAACTTCGACCTGATCAGCGTGCATGGCTTCCTCCATTCCCCTTCCGACGCCTTAGATTGTAGATCAACGATCCGGATTTCGCGGAGGCTCGCGCCTCCATCGCAAATCAGAATCCCACTGGCCGCAACCCTTCCACCACGCGCCATCGCGGCCCAGACTTCTGGAGTAAGATGATGCTCGATGGAATGCTACGCCCGGATGATGATGACGAAGGATCCAAAATAACCGATGACCACCAAATTCCGCGTCTTTGCCACCTGCGATATTGGCGAGTCTATTGACCTGTTGCGCAAGCGGGGATACGAAGTGGAGGTTTATCCCCGGCCCGAAGCGCCCCCAAAGCAGTTGATCGTGGACAAAGTGAAGTCCGGCATCGACGGCCTGATCACCACCCTGCGCGATGCCATCGATGCCGAGGTCTTCGAAGCGGGAAAAGGACGGCTCAAGGTCGTAGCCCAGATCGCCGTCGGCTTCGACAACATCAATCGCGCCGACGCCAACCGCTACAAGATTCCATTTACCCACACCGCCGACGTGCTCACCGAGGCCACCGCGGAATTTGCCTTCTTCGCTCTTGGGGCGCTCGCGCGAAAGCTATGGACCGCGGAGCATCTCGCCCGCGATGACAAATGGGTATACTGGCACCCTTACCTGCCTTTTCTGGGCGACGAAGTCACCAACAAGACCATCGCCGTCATTGGCACAGGACGCATCGGGCTGGCCATGATCAAGAAGTGCACCGGGTTCGACATGAACATCCTGTGCTACGACCCGGTTTACCAGAATCACGAGTACGTGAAGGCTATCCAGGAAGAGAAGGAGTTGCGCCAGTCGCATGGCATCTCGAAGGAAAAAACCTGGATCAGGTACACCACCATCGATCAGGCTTTGGCCGCAGCCGATTTCGTCAGCGTCCACGTGCCCCTGTTGCGCGAAGGCGAGAGTCCGACCCCCACCTACCACCTCTTCAACGAGCACACACTGCGGACCATGAAGCCGACCGCGTTCCTGGTGAATACTTCAAGGGGGCCGGTGGTGGATGAAGCTGCGTTGGCCAGGGCGCTGCGCGAGAACTGGATCGCCGGCGCTGCTCTCGACGTTTACGAGCGGGAGCCACTGCCGCCCGATTCACCTCTGCGTGATCCCGCGATCGAGGATCGCTGCCGCCTCTACCCGCATTTCGCCAGCGCGGCCCGAATCACCCGTTTGTCAACTGATCCCAACAAGGGGATGGCGGGACGGTGTGCCCAGGGGCTCATCGATGTGTTGGAAGCCAACTACGGCGGCGATGTCACGAAGATGCCCTACGTGGTGAATAAAGAGGCGTTCGCGAAGTAAGCGCTGCCACTTCCGTGGCTCTCGCGGGAATCACTCCGAGACGCTGCGTTCTTCGCTGCTTTGTGCCCGCAGTACCCGGTCCACCGAGTAGGGGGCGCGCTGCCCGGGTTCGTGGTAGTGCCGTACCTGCATCTCCCCAAGCAGGCCGATGGCCAGCATATTCAATCCCGCCAGCAGGAGCACCGCGGCAAAGATCATCAGCGGACCATGGTTGGTCATGACCGCATGGTGGTTGAGAAATTTTTCCGCCAGCAGCCAGCCCGAGACCCCGGTTCCGGCAAGAATGCTCAACATTCCGACGGTCCCGAAAAAATGCAGCGGGCGCGACAGATACCGCAGCAGGAAGCGAATCGTAATCAGATCGAAAAATACCCGGAAGGTGCGTGAAATCCCATAGTGCGAAGTTCCCCGCTCCCGGTTCACGTTGCGAATCGGCACTTCGCAGATCGACGCCCCGTGCCAGGAGGCGAGCGCGGGAATGAAACGATGCAGCTCGCCGTACAGCGGGACCTGCTCCAGAATGTCGCGGCGGTACGCTTTGAAGGTCGTTCCGAAGTCGTGGATGTCAACGCCGCTCAGCCTGGCCATCAGCCAATTCGCGCAACGCGAAGGGATGCGGCGCAGCCACAGATTGTCGATCCGCTGCTTGCGCCATCCGCTGACAATATCGTAGCCTTCGCCAATCTTCTCCAGGAAGACGGGAATGTCGGCAGGATCGTGCTGCAGATCGCCGTCCATGGCGATGATGTATTCGCCCCGCGCATGATCGAAGCCGGCCGCCAGCGCAGAGGTTTGTCCGAAGTTGCGGCGCAGCCGGACGACGGTGACCCGGCTGTCAACCGCCGCGATCTCCCGCAGGAGATGGAATGTGCGATCCCGGGAGCCATCGTCCACAAAGATGAGTTCGAAGCTCTCCCCGCTCACCTCCATCACGTGCTTCAGCCGGTCATAGAGATCGGTGACGTTCTCCTGCTCATTGTGCAGCGGCACCACGATGGAGTATTTGGGCATGAGCCTTTCCTATTATACGGGCCTTACCCCGCTTTTGCTCGGCTTCCTCCTCCAAAACTAATTGCTAACAAGTGCATGCACCTTCTGATATATTCTCTGCCGAACCGGAGAACCCCTGGCCAGGCTCCCCGGGAAATTGCACGTGCAAGCGGGAGGGGAGCCCGTCATTATGGACACTATCGTGATTGTCATGTTCGGCTGCGTTCTGTGTGCCATGACTGCGCTGAATTTTGTCGAGCTGCGACGCATTCGCAAGAAACTGGATCGTTCTCAATCCATTTCGCCCCCGCTCGCTGGACGAAGCCACACAGCCGCCTGATCCAAACTCCCGCAGACGCCGAGAACTCGCAGCGGACGATCCCTGGGCGTCGCAGCGACGCAACCGCCGCTTCCGCGCCGGCTGGCGAGCCTTGAACCCTCGCCTGCTTGCGCTTTACCTCCAGGAGAATCTGAATTTGAGCGCCAAGCATAATCTGTCCGCCCGCGCAACCCCCACTCGCCGCCGTTTCTTGCAGGCTGGCCTTTTCGGCGGAATCGGCATCCCCACCCTCCCCGCTCTGGCAGCAGCCCGCGAGCTAACGTCCCCATCCGTCGCGGCCACGCCGCCGGCCTTTGAACTGGACGAAGTGGCCATTTCCGATCTGCAGGCTGGGATGGCCTCAGGAAAGTACAGCGCCCGCTCTGTCGCCGAGAAATATCTGGCGCGGATCGAAGAAGTCGATGCGCGCGGCCCGGCCCTGCGCAGCGTCATCGAAGTCAATCCCGATGCCTTGGCCATGGCCGACTCCGCCGACGCGGAACGGACCCAGAAGCGGCTTCGCGGGCCGATGCATGGCATTCCGGTGCTGCTGAAAGACAATCTCGACACCGCCGACCGCATGCAGACCACCGCGGGTTCGCTGGCCTTGCTGGGATCGACGCCCGTCAAGGACTCCTTTGTCGCCCAGCGGCTGCGCGAGGCCGGAGCCGTAATTCTCGGTAAGACCAATCTCAGCGAATGGGCCAACATTCGCTCCAGCTACTCCAGCAGCGGCTGGAGTGCCCGCGGCGGCCAGACCCGAAACCCCTATGCTCTCGACCGCAATCCATGCGGGTCCAGCTCCGGTTCCGGAGCCGCGGTCGCCGCCAATTTGTGTGCCGCGGCGGTCGGAACGGAAACCGATGGATCCGTGATCTGCCCCTCTTCGACCAATGGCATCGTCGGCATCAAGCCCACGCTCGGCCTGATCAGCCGCGCGGGCGTCATTCCTATCGCCCACAGCCAGGACACGCCGGGGCCGATGGCCAGAACCGTTCGCGACGCCGCCATTCTGCTCAGCGCCATGACCGGCGTCGATCCACGCGACCGCGCCACCGCCGCCAGCCAGGGCAAGGCCGCTCCCGACTACACCCGCTTTCTTGATGCCAACGGTCTTCGCGGGGCCCGCCTCGGCATTGCCCGCAAGTATTTCGCTTTCAGCGATCAGATCGACGCCTTGATCAACCGCTGTATCGCCGAGATGAAGAGTCAGGGCGCCGAGGTCGTCGATCCCGCCGACCTGCCGACTCACGGCCAGTTCGGCAAGACCGAGTTCACCGTCCTCTTATATGAATTGAAAGCCGATCTCAACGCCTACCTCGCGGGCCGCCCCGGCGCCCCGCAGTCCTTGCAGGCAATCATCGACTTCAACGAACGCAATCGCGACAGGGAAATGCCCTTCTTCGGCCAGGATATTTTCATCACTGCGCAGGGCAAAGGTCCTCTCACTACCCCCGAATATGTCGACGCCCTCAACGCTAACCTGCGCCTCACCCGCAAAGAGGGGATCGACGCCATCATGGATCGGTACCATCTCGACGCCATCGTCGCCCCCAGCGGCAGCCTCGCCTGGTTGACCGACCACGTCGTGGGCGATCGCGACGTGCACGAGAGTTCCAATGCGGCGGCAGTGTCCGGTTACCCGAACATCACCGTTCCCGCAGGCTTCATCTCCGGCTTGCCCACCGGAATTTCATTCTTCGGACGGGCATGGAGTGAACCCACACTGCTGAAGATCGCCTACGCCTTCGAACAAATGACAAACGCGAGAAAGCCTCCGCAGTTCCTGCCCACTGTGACCGTCTAGACGTCGGCTCCGTGCCCAGGCGCACGGCCGGATGGGCTGAAATCGGGCCATGGTCGCGGGTTGCACTTTAACAGCAAAACTTTGCATCGTTCCCAAGCCAGTCAAATTTCCCTATAATCTCTCCGCGTCGCGAAACCTTCCAGCCGCGCGCGAGGGGCGGGTCATGCATTGGGTGAAGTTGGTGGTGGAGGTTTGGTTTTCCTTCGGCTTGATAACAATCCTCAGTTTATTCCTGATATGCAGAAGAGCGGCTCGCCTCATCACCAGCTCTGTATCGGACTTTCCCCCTGACTCGCGGACGGGCTATACCGTCAAAGCTCCTGTTCAGGCTCTGCAGGTTCCATTGGCCTGCGAGATGTCCGGGTTCGCCGAGAGTGAGTCGCAGGCTTACGTTCCCAATTCCGCCGGCGTGTAGTGACCACCGTAACGTTCGGGCCATAAAGCTTGGCCCTAGAATCACAGCGTGGACGTGTTGTCGCTCACGCGCGGGGCATGCTGGCGGCTGACGTGTGCCCTGGTCTGCGTCTCCATTGCGCTCTCCTTGACTCTAAACCACGGATACTTTCTCACCGCCTTCGGTGATATCAGCCAGTGCGCGGCTCTGTTTCTGTTGTTGTTATGTCTGCTTGCCAACGTCAGGACCACTGCTCGCCGCATCCGTTTGTTCTGGAGCCTTCTGGCTTGTGGTGGCGCGGTATGGCTGGCCGCCCAGCTGCTCTGGACCTGGTTCGAAGTAGTTCTCCGCCAGGACGTCCCCAATCCTTTCATTGGAGACGTGGTTCTGTTTCTCCACCTGGTTCCGATGATGGGCGCCATGGCGGTGCGCCCGCACGTCGAAGAGGACGAGCAGATCACCCGCCTGGGAGGCGTCGACTTCGCGCTGTTGATGGTCTGGTGGCTTTATCTGTTCCTGTTTGTCGTCATCCCCTGGCAGTACGTTTCGCCCGACTCCGATCTCTACGGCAGCAGCTTCGATCGCGTCTACTTTCTCGAACATTTTGTTTTCCTCGTCAGTGTGGGGTCGGTCTGGGCGCGAACTCGCGGCCCGTGGAAGGCGATCTACGGGCAGCTGTTCGGCGCGAGCCTGGTCTATGCTTCTGGCTCCGTGGCCGCCAGCATCGCCATCGACTTCGGGCGCTACTACACCGGAAGCTTGTACGACATTCCCCTGCTCGTCTCCATGGCCTGGTTTGTGCGCTGCGCGCTGGTCGGGCGCACTCTCCCCCATGCCGAAATTCGGCATGAGCGATCCGCCGTTCGGCGAGCCTGGCTCTCAGGCTTGGCCATGGCGACCATCTTCACCATGCCGGTCCTGGCCGGCTGGTCGGTCTACGTGAGTAACGCGCCTTCGCCGGTACGAAGTTTTCGCCTGCAGCTTACGCTCGGATGCCTGATGTTGACCGGCGCCCTCACCTGGATCAAGCAGCATCGCCTCCACAAAGAGCTCGCCCGCGCCAATCGCGAGTTGCGCGAAGACTCGCTTACCGACCTGCTCACCGGCATCAGGAACCGGCGGTTCTTCACCAGCACCGTGCAGGCAGACGTGCAGCAGGCATTGCGTTCCTACTCGCCGCGGTCTGGCGCGGCCAACCAACGCAATCGCGACCTCGCCTTCTACCTGATCGATTCCGATTCCTTTAAAGAAGTGAACGACCGTTACGGCCACGATGTCGGCGACCGCTTGCTGGTGGAGACCGCCCGGCGCATCAGCTCTGCCATCCGCCACTCGGATGTCCTCATTCGCTGGGGCGGAGACGAATTCATGGTCGTCTCCCGCTATACCGACCGCGACGAAGCCTCCACGCTTGCCGCCCGCGTTCTCCACGCTGTCGGAGGCGAAACCTTCCGGCTCGAAAATGGAACTGCCCTGGTCTGCACCTGCTCCATTGGCTGGGCCGTCTTTCCTTGGTTCGTGCACGCGCCTGAAGCTGTCGGCTACGAGGATGTGCTCCGGCTGGCGGACTCGGCTCTTTACGACGTCAAGAAAGCCGGAAAGAACCAGGCCATCGGCATGCTGCCTACGCGTCTCGAACCGTGCGCTCCGCACTCCAGCGACCTGGCCGGCAAAGATTACCGTCTGGCGGAAAAGCTGGCCGCGCGGACGGTCGCAGTCCTCGGGCCACAGGCTCTCCCCTTCACTGCTCAGGCGCCCTTGTCAACTGAAGCCGCCGCGCCCTCTATTTGAGGCCTTGCCGCCGCACGCCGCCGGAAAAACCCGGTTACCGGAGTAACCCCTGCCCAGCGTGCTTTCTGTAGGCGGCATCATCCAACTCTGTTAGACCTGATCTTGTGAAGCGGCAGATGATGTTCTACGCGTTCCAGGCGATGGCCTTGGTGTGGGCGATCGCCGTGGTCCTGCGCACCGTGGACATGGGCTGGGATCCCTTCGCCGGGCTCGGCCTGGGCATGTTCGGAGCCCTGCCGATTTCCTTCCTCGGCATCCGTATTCACTCTCGCTGGGGCAAAAAGCGCACACCTCAGCCGCCCGCTACCCACCTCGAAATCCGCCGCCAGAACCACCTGAAATTCTAGGAGAAGTCACACAACTGGGATTGAAGAAGCGTATTCCTGGAGGGACCGGGCGGAATTGAACCGCCAACCTAGAGTTTAGGAAACTCTCGCTCTATCCAATTGAGCTACGGCCCCCGGCTGAGCATAGGTTAGCACGCCTGCGATGCCGGGGTTAACGCTGTCCACTGGCCCGAAACAGTTTGCCCCGCTGCCCTCGCTACTTCTCGCCGTTGTGACTGGGAAGCTGGTTGATCAGCAGCCAATAGAAGCCCGCGTTCTTCACCGTGCTGCGGAACTGGTCGAAGTCCACCGGCTTCTGGATATAGCTGTTCGCGCCCAGGTTGTAGCCGCTGACCAGGTCGCGCTCCTCGCGGGACGACGTTAGAATCACCACCGGAATCGTCCGGGTCTGGGCATCTGACTTGATGCGCCGCAGCACCTCCATGCCGTCGATTTTCGGCAGCTTCAGATCCAGCAGAATCAGCTTGGGATGCGGCCCTGCCGGGCGCCGTGCGTGGGCTCCGTTGCGGAATATGTAGTCCAGCGCCTCTTCGCCGTCGCGGGCGATATGAATATGATTGGCGAGATTTTCCCGGCGCAGCGCGTGCAGAGTCAGTTCCAGGTCCTCGCTGTTATCTTCCACCAGCAGAATCTCGATCGGTTGTTCGCTCATCATGGCTCTCCCGCCGCACCCGCATTGACATTAACCGCCGGCTCCGCTTCTCCCAGCGTGAAGAAGAAAGTCGCGCCCTTGTCCGGTTCGGCCTCCGCCCACACCCGCCCGCCATGCTTCTGGATGATGCGCTGCACTGTGGCCAGGCCGATGCCGGTGCCTTCGAAGTCCTCCGCCCGGTGCAGGCGTTGGAAGACCCCGAACAGTTTATCCACGTATTTCATGTTGAACCCCACTCCGTTGTCGCGGACGTAGACCGTGGCATCGCCATTCTCCTGCCGGTGGCCGATCTCGATGACCGCCTGCGGCCGCGGGCGCGTGAACTTGAGCGCGTTCGCCAGCAGATTCTGGAACACCTGTCGCATCAGCACGGCATCGCACTCGACGTAGGGCAGCTTGCCGATCTGCCACTCCACCCGTCGCTCGGCAAACTCCGGCTTCAGGAGGGTCACGACCTCTTCGACCAGCGCACTCAATTCGGTGCCCTGCCGGGCCACGCTGTGGCGCCCCACGCGGGCCAGATTCAGTAACTCGTCCACCAGCTGCCCCATGCGCCGCGTGCCGTCCTGAATCCGCTCGAGATGACGTTGCGCCTCGCGCGGCAGCCTGGGCCCGAATTCCTCCGTCAGGATTTTCGAGAAACCGCTGATGTGTCGTAAAGGCGCGCGCAGGTCGTGCGAAACCGAATAAGTGAAGGCTTCCAGTTCCTTGTTGGCGGCTTCCAGTTGTGCGGTGCGCTGTTGCACGCGCTGCTCCAGTTCGTCGTTGAGCTTGCGGATTTCGCGCTTGTCGGCGAGCAGCGCCTCGGCCTGGGCCGCCAGCCGCTCTTCTGCTCGCTTGCGCTCGGTGATGTCGCTGCTCGCCACCAGGATGCGCGCCGGCTTTCCCTGGGCGTCGTGATCGAGCACCCACACGCTCGCTACCGTGATGGTGCTGCCGTCGGCTTTGCGGTGCAGCAATTCTCCGCTCCACCGGCCCGTTTCCATCAGTTCTTTTTCGATCTCCCCCAGAGGCCGGGGAAAACGGGTCGCAAACAACTCGTGAGAAATTTTTCCCATGGCCTGGCTGGCAGGAATCCCGTAAAGTTCCTCCGCTCCCCGAGTCCAGAGCACTATCCGGTTCTCCAGGTCCCGCACCAGGACCGGGGCCAGGTCCAGAAGTTGCGCTTGCTCGCGCAAGGACCGTTCGGCCTGCAGACGGTCGGTGACATTCCGCAGAATCACGGTGAAGAGTTTCTTACCCGCGGCCGTGGTCTGCGAAATCGACGCCTCGATCTGGAACTCTCTGCCATCGCTCCGCAAAGCCCAAAGGGAGCCCAGAGCGCCCATGCTGCGCTTGGTGGCGCCGGTCTGGCCAAACTGCTGGACGTGGGCGGCGTGGTTCTCGCGAAAGCGCGGGGGAATGAAGTGTTCCAGTGGCTGGCCCAGCGCGTGTGCCGCGTCGCAGCCAAACATCTCCTCGGCGGAGGCGTTGAACAGCACGATGCGCTGCTCTTCGTCCACCGTAATGATGCCGTCCATGGCCGATCCGATGATGTTCTCCAGTTGCTGCTGGCTTTGCTGCAGCCTGAAGGTATCCTCCTCGACCCGGTGCTTCAGACCTGCGAAGCGCGCCTGGACCAGGCGGTCGACTCTGAAGTTGCGAATGAACTGCCGATGAGTAAGGAGTCCGGCAATCATCACCAGCGCGAGTCCGGCAAGAGTCCCGCTCCGTGTGAGACTCTTGGTCCATCTTCGCGCCGCATCCCTCTGCGCGTCGTGCGCGTCGATCAGTTTCTGCTCCGCTGCCTCAATGTCCCGCAACGTCGCTTGCATCGCATCCACGCGCCGGCCGGCCTCCTTGAAGAGCGCTGCTCGGGGAACGCGCCGTGTCCGCTGCCGCTCCGCCACCAGTCGGTCGAAGGGCTCAAGACTGGCATCGACTTGCTCGCCCAGCGGCTGCTGCCTCTGAAGCCGCTGCGCGTCCTCCCCCGCCAGGGAGCGCAATCGGTTCAGGTCGACTCCAACCGCCAGCCGCAGCCGGGAAAAGGTCTGCAGAAAGCCTGCGTCGCCAGTGGCGGCGAAGCTGTTGGCTGCGGCCTCCATGTCGAGGAAATGTGTCTCCACAGTCTCCGCCGCCGCGCTCATGGCCTGAGCGCGCGCTACGAAGTGGGCGTCCGCATCGGCCTGGTTCACCAGTTTCCGGATCAGCAGACCGCCCGAGCCGATCACTAGCAGACCCCAGGCGATGCCTGCCAGCGACCCCAACTTGGCCAGCCGTACCCACGCCTTGGAAACGCCGGAATCCGCCTGATATGCCATGAAATGTTTTGCTGCGGCAAAGCCCCATGCCGCGGTCCGCGCTTCCCGGCTGCCACCTCCAGCTAGCTGCTGGCGGCGCTCGCGATTTGCAACCGTTCTTCTCCGGTCAGCCCCAGAAATTCAAAACCGCAGCAAACGCTCGAAGCGTGGCGCACGATGGCCACCGCGCTCAGCTTTCCCCCCGGCAAGGGCAGCTCCACCTCGACGGTCTCCCCTACCTGGAGCGCGCTCTGCACGATCGCGCCCAGTCCGCCTTCGCTGATATCGAGGCTGACACCGGGCGTCGCGCGCACTCCGCCCGCCATCAGATGCCGGAGCGTAATCGGCACCGTAAACATGGCGCGTGAATATCGCCTCGGCGCGCGACCCATGCGGGATGGTGCGGGCCCGGAACGAATTTCAAGTCCCATCACTCCCTTCCTTTCGCTGACCCGATGCCGCACCGCCGGCATCCCTCACGAGGGCATGGCCGGCGGCGGCGAAGTGCGCGGCAAAGCCGCCCGAATCATATCCAACAGCTCTCCGTTGTCCGCCGGCTTCTGAAAGAAAGCGGTGGCTCCGGCGGCAAAGGCACGCTCCTCGCTGGACTGCGGGTCACGCGCGGTCAGCACCACCACGGGAATATCTGAGAGCTTGTCGTCGCGCTGCAGGCGGTCGAGCACCACAAATCCGTCCCCGGCGGGCAAACCAAGGTCGAGAATAATCAGGTCGGGCCGCTCCTTGTAGGCCTGGGCGATGGCCGAGTAGCCATCGACCGCGTGCACCGTGTCGTAGTGGTTGGCGCGCAGGCGCAACCTCAATGCCTGCCGCAGGTTCGCATCGTCGTCCACGATCAGTATCTTTTGCGTGCTCATGGTCATTGCTCCTTCATGCCGGCGCGTGCCCGGCATTCTCCATTGATTTACCTGCCGAATCTGAAACTCTTCGCGGCCGGGTCGCGATGCGCGCCATCTCGGTGACGCAATCGGCCACGCCTTGCACTTGTTCCTCCAGGGAACGGCCACCCTGGCTGTCGGGCAGTGGCACGGCTGTGGCCGAAACCATACAATCGCCGTTGCCTTTCAACTCCGTCAGCTGGCTCATCTGTTCGCGGATGCGAGTCATCATGATTTCCGCGCCCCGCATGTCAGTCGAGGCCACGGTAAAGAACGTCTGTTCCGGCCCGGAGCTGGTCATCGGAGGCAGCACCAGGTCTTTGTCCAAATAGACGCAGCGCTGCAACAGCTCCAGGGCCCGGCTGCATATATCCTTCCAGTTCCCGCGAGGTGGCCGGGTGCGCGGTAGCAGGTCGACCCGCACCAGCACCAGGCTTTCGCGCAGCCGTTGCTCGTGGACAATGACCGGAGTGAGCAGTTTGGCCAGCGAATACAAAGGCAGCGTGAACGAGAAGGTGCTGCCTTGTCCTGGTTCGCTCGCCACCCAGATTCTGCCGCCCTGCAGCTCCACCAGCTCTTTGGTGATGAACAGCCCCAACCCCAGGCCTTTACGGTTGTCGTCGATCGCATTCGGGTCCTGGTAGAGACGCTCAAAAATCAGGGCCCGTGCCTCCGGCGGAATGCCACAGCCGGTGTCGACCACCGAGATGCAGGCGAAATCGGGGTCCATCAGGGCGCGGCTGGCCTGCACCGTGACGGCTCCTTCGGGTGGAGTGAACTTGATTCCGTTGTCAATCAGGTTGATGAGAACTTCGAGAATGCGATCCGGGTCTCCATGCACAAAGGGGAGCGCCGCGTCCACACCCAGCTCCAGCCCTACGCGCTTTTCCCGGGCCGCGGCCTGCAGCATGGTCACGGCCAGACGGGCGAGGTCGGGAATCGAGACGCAGCGGCGTTCGATGCGTATCTTCCCTGACTCCGCCCGCGTAGCCTCGAGCAAATCGCGAACCATGGCTCCTAGCTGATTTGCGCTCTTCAGAACCGTGGTCAGGTGCTCGCGCTGCTCGGGCGTGAGCTCCCCGGCCAACCCATCGAGCAGGATGGTTACGAACTGATGTATGCAGGTGAGCGGCGTGCGCAGTTCATGCGAGACGTGCGACAGGAATTTGTTCTTGAACTCCAGTTGCTGCTTGCGGCTCATCTCCAGCGAGCGCAGTAGCGCCTGGCGTTCGACGGCGTAGCGCATCGCCCGGTCGAGGCCTCCGCTCGTGATCGCATCCTTCACCAGGTAGTCCTGCGCCCCCTGGTGCAAGGCATTGATGGCCAGCTCTTCGTCGTCCTGCCCCGACAGAATCACCACCGGCACGTTGGGGGCTTTCTCCAGCACCCGGCGATAAGTGTCCGCGCCCTGGCTGTCAGGAAGATTCAGGTCCAGCAGCAGAACCGAAGGCGGCTTCTGCGCCAGCGAGGCGAGCCCGTCGGCCAGACGGTGGGCGCAGCTCACATCCACCGGCGATTTGCCCTCAACCAGCCGCAGGCGAATCAGGTCCGCATCGCCCGGGTTGTCTTCGATCAGAAGGACGTGAGTGGTTGGCTCGCTCATGATCTCTCCTTGTCCGGCAGCGTGGCGCAACCCAGCCAGAAATCCGCCATCGATTGCACCTGGGCCATGAACTCGGGAAGGTTCCCCGGCTTGCGCAGGTAGCAGTTGGCTCCCAGCTCGTAGCTGCGGTTGATGTCGGAGCTGGCCTGGGAAGTGGTAAACACCACCACCGGAATTCGCGCCAGCCCGGGATCGGACTTGACCTCCAGCAGCACCTCCCGCCCGTCTTTGCGCGGCAGGTTCAGGTCGAGCACGATCAGGTCGGGGCTGGGTACTTCCGCATACTCACCCTGGCGGCGCAGAAATGAAATCGCTCTCACCCCATCGCTGACGGCGTTCAGGCGGACTGCCTGCTTGCTCCGGCCGAGCGCTTCACTGGTCAAGTCCACGTCCGCCGGATTGTCATCCACCAGCAAGACTTGAGCGTCAGTTGTCATCTCTCGGATCGGGCTTTCCGCGCTCGCGCGCCGGCAGGGTAAATTTAAAGGTCGTGCCCCGGCCGGGCTCCGACTCCATCCAGATTCGGCCTCCGTGCTGCTCCACGATTCGCTTGCAGATCGAAAGCCCGATCCCGCTGCCGGGATACTCCGCCCGCGTATGCAGACGCTTGAAAATTACGAAAATCACCTCGGCATATTCCGGCGCGATGCCAATCCCGTTGTCCGCTACCGAAAATATCCATTCCCGCTTCTGGCGCTCCACGCCAATGGTGATCACTGGGGGCTGCGCCCCGCGAAACTTGATGGCATTCGCGATCAGGTTCTGGAATAGCTGCGCCAGTTGCCCTTCGTCGGCCATAACCGTGGGTAGCGGGTCCCACTTGACCTGCGCGCCGCTCTCCTGCACCGCCGCCTGCAGGTTCTGCAGCACAGTCGCCAGCACCCGGTTGCCGTCGGTGCTCACCAGCTTGATTCCCTGGCTGCCCACCCGGGAAAAGGCCAGCAGATCTTTCACCAGCGTCTGCATGCGCAGGGCGCCGTCGACCGCATAGTGAATGTATTTGTCGGCCTCCGCGTCGAGTTTGCCCTGATACCGTTCGGCTAACAGTTGCGTGTACGTCGCGACCATGCGCAGCGGTTCCTGCAGGTCATGCGAGGCCACGTAGGCGAACTGCTCCAGGTCGCGGTTCGAGCGCGCCAACTTTTCCCGCGATTGACGGTACTCCTCGCGCAACTTGCGCTCGGCCAGTGCTCGTCGCACCGATTCCGGCAGATGCGGCAGGTGATCCTTCAGCACGTAGTCGGAGGCGCCCTGCTTGATGCACTCCACCGCCTTGAGTTCGCCAAGCGATCCCGATACCAGCACCACGGGAATATCCAACCCCTCGCGGCGCAGAATTTCGACCGCCTCCATGCCATTCCACGACGGCAGGTTATAGTCCGCCAGGATGACGTCATAGCTGCTCTTCCGCACCCGCGCGGTGAAGTCTTCCGCCGTCTGCGCAATGTCCACGCCTGGGTCGAAGCCGCCGTTGCGCAGCGCCCGCAGGTTCAGTTCAACGTCGGCAGGATCGTCCTCCACCATGAGAACCCGCAGTTTGCCGACCTCCGCCGCCGGCTCCGAACTCGGGGCCTTCCGATCACTCTCGGCGGATGAGTCCCCCGGATAGGTCGCGTCGAGGGCCCGCAAGGGCATGAGCGAAGCATTCGCCTGAATGAGGAGCCGTCGCGGATCGCACTCGCTGGTTGCCATAGAGACGGAAGTGGCGTTTGTTCGCCACTTTCCCTGCCATCGGCGCTTCGGGGTAAAGCTTGAGGTGGAAAAAGCGCCCCGCACTCCGAAAGACCCTCGGCCGCATCCGACCCCTGGCCATCCTGGTGCGGCAGCCTGGACATGTACCGAAGGAGCTTCCTTATTCTTCCTGCGCTCGGCTTCCCTGCGTAAGCAACCACAGCCTGCGCCCGGCTCGGCCACGCCGGTATGCTATGTTTTAGGATTCTGCATTCTCAGACGAGGCGCCATGCCACGATACGAATACCGCGTGCTCAACCCGACGCCGGCCGCCGAAAAGGCCTTTCTGGAGTGGATCGAGCGGCTCGACCAGGAGTTTATGAACCGCGATCCCAATCATCGCAGCCTGGTGGTCCGCGACGCCCTGCACGAACTCTATCTGGGCCGCGCCTATGCCGCCCCCAACCCCGCCGCTTCCCTGAGCCAGCAGGCTCTGGTTCACTCCTTCGACCCCCGTAACGCCACCCTCGAACCGGAGTCCTACGGTGACGTCGACGTGACCAAGTACAACGAACGCAAGCCGCTCATCTGGTTCTGGATGATGTATGACCGCTCACCGGCCGGCTTGAACCACTGGCTGGGCCACCGGATGCGCGCCATGCTCGCCCGGCACGTCTTCAAATATTGCGGCAAAAACGTGAAGATCTTCCACGGCGTCGAAGTGTCCTACGGGTATAACCTAACGGTGGAAGACAACTGCACCATCCACAAATATGTCCTGCTCGATGATCGCGGCGAGATCATCATTCACGAAGGCTCTTCCATCTCCGATTACGCCAACGTTTACTCGCACGCCCACGATCTCAACGACGGCATGATCGTCACCAACCAGAAGACCGAAATCGGGCCGCGGGCCCGCGTCACCTATCATGCCACCGTGTTGAGCGGTGTCGCCGTCGGCGAGCATGGAATGGTGGGGTCGATGGGCGTGGCCTCGAAGAACGTTGAACCCTTCCATATTGTCGGAGGCATCCCCGCCAAGCCGATCAAAGTGAAGTCCATTGCTCCCGAGGAACTGCAGCGAGCTACCGAGAAGAGATAAGACACGCAGAATTGACACAGCTTGGGTGCGCAGCTATAGTCGCGCCGGCGATCTCGGGGCCGCGCGTCACTGTCGTGCCGTAGAGATTTCCCGCCGAGTCGCGCCGCAGCCCCCGTTGCAATTGCCTGTGCCGCCGCCGGCGGTTGCGCCGTAGATGTTACCCTTTACGTCGAAGACTAGCTGCCCGTAAATTCCCGCCCCGTCCGGCGCCCCTTGAAAGCTATAAATGACTTTGAACCGGGCGGCGGCAAAGCCGTTTGCCGTGAGCCCGACCCCCAGGGCGGTGGCCGCTAGCCCGCGCCCAAGCCTAGAAATCCAGTTCATAAGCGACCCCCGTCAAAAAACCGACATACCGGTTCGTCCCACCGACTTCAGCGGCATCCGCCAACTGCTTCGCCTCCTTCACGGCGTAATCTCGAAGACCACGCCGTAACCGCCCGGTCCGCCTTCTACGGTCGTCCCGTACAAATGCTTGTAGTTCTTGTCGAAGACCACGTTGGCCTGCGGGCTCCAGCCGTCCGACCGGCCATGGAAGCGATGCAGCACCGTGTACTTCCACTTGCCATTGGCCTGGGGCGAGAGCCTGAACACCACCCCGCAGCGGCAGTCCGGGTCGCCGCCTCCCGAAGTCGTGCCGTACAAGTTCCGCGCGTTATCGAACGCCATGCCTCCGGCCGGCCCCGCTCCGT
>Ga0335080_10001097_pt1 | contig 25965 bp, 18 predicted proteins | sample Lox_Sample_34_FD_206720 | JGI IMG/M metagenome (GOLD analysis project Ga0335080, IMG submission 206720) | Soil microbial communities from Loxahatchee National Wildlife Refuge, Florida, United States - Lox_Sample_3.4 | ecosystem: Environmental > Terrestrial > Soil > Wetlands | place: USA... | reverse complement strand
AGAACCAGCGCGACGAGAGAGAAGGTTACTGCGTCGGTGGTACTGACTCCAAACAGCAGGGCGGCCATGACGCGCGTCAGCGCCAGCGCACCGGCAAGGCCGGCGGCGATTCCGAACGCCACGAGTTCGACGCCTTGACGGACCACCATCCCGATGATGTTGCCGCGCTGCGCGCCGAGCGCGACCCGCACCCCGATATCGTGGGTGCTCTGGGACACCAGGTAGGACATGACGCCATAGACTCCGATCGCCGAGAGGACCAGCGCGAAAAGAGCGAAGGCTCCCAACATGACGGTGGAGAACCGGCGCCGCGCCAGCGAATCGTACAGTCGGTCGGCCATGGTGCGGACCTGATAGACAGCGACGTTGGTATCGACGGCGTGGACCTGGTTGACGATCGCCCCGGCGAGCAGCACCGGATCGGACGATGTGCGTACGGCAAGGAACATCATGTTTCCCGGGTTCTGCTGTTGGGGGAAGTAAACCACGATCTTGCCTTCGTCGTCGAGGCCATATTGTTTGACGGTGCCAACCACGCCGGCGATGGTCATAGGTTTCTTGGGATCGAACCAGACATGTTTGCCGATGGGGTTTTCGCGCGGCCAGAAACGCCTCGCGAAACGGTCGTCCACGATCGCCACCTGTTGGCTCTCGGCGGTGTCGTGATCGGAGAAGAACCGGCCGTTGCGCAGCGGGATTTCGAGGGTGCGGAAGTAGTCCGTGGAAGCGATGCGGATATCCACCTGGAGTTCCTGGCCGGGCGCCGGAGTGAAGCCCTCGACGTTGATTCTTCCCCAGCCCACGGAACCGGTGAGAGGCAATGTGGAAACCACGCCTTGCGCGGTGACGCCGGGCAGGTGCGCGATGCGGTCGCCGATTTCCCGATAGAACTGGACCACGGCTTTATCCTCCCGATACCTGGTTCCGGTAGCCGCAACCTGCATGGCGAGCACGCGGTCGGTGGTGAATCCGGGCGGGACGCTCTGGAGCCGCACGAAACTGCGAATCAGGAGCCCCGCGCCGATGAGCAGCATGAGAGACAGCGCAAGTTCGGAGATGACCAGCAAGCCGCGCAGGCGATGGCGCGTGACGCGGAGTCCGCCGCTTGCGTGCCCGCTTCGGCCGCCGGCTTTGAGCGACGTGTTGAGATCGACCTTCACGGCGCGCCAGGCGGGGGCCAGGCCGAAAAGAATGCCCGTCACAAGCGAGATGGCAAACGTGAATGCGAGCACCCCGGTGTTGATATGGATATCTTCGAGGCGGGGTACGTTGCCCGGATTGATGGCGCGCATCGCCTGAAGACTCCACCAGGCGAGGAACAGGCCGGCGGCGCCGCCCATCACGGCAAGCAGGACGCTCTCGGTCAACAACTGGCGGACTAACCGCTGCCAGCCGGCGCCCATCGCTGTGCGGATGGCAACCTCCTTTTCCCGGCCCGCCGCACGGGTGAGCAGAATATTGGCGACATTGGCGCAGGCGGAGAGCAGGACGAGGGTCACCGAGCCGAGCAGGACGAGGAGGGCGCGGCGTACGTCGCCGACAACCTGGTCCAGCAGGCCGACTACGCTCATGCCGAAAGTGCGGTCGCGCTTATCCTTCTCGCGGATACGGGCGGCAATGCCATCGACGTCGGCCTGGGCCTGCTGCAGCGAAACGCCCGGTTTGAGCCGGGCCATCAGGTTGTAGTTTTCGTCGCCGCGGCGCTGCGCGGCATCGGCGCCAAGCGGGAGCGGCAAAAAGATGTCCGCCTTGTCCATGGGACCTTCGGAGGGCATTACTTCGGAGTTCAGGCGAAAGTCGGGGCGGAGGACGCCGGCCACCAGGAATTGGTTGCCGTTGAGCGTGATGCTTCTGCCGACGACGTTCGGATCGGAGTTAAACAGCCGGCGCCAGACTGCGTGGCTGAGGATCGCGACGGGCGGCTTACCGGGCTTGTCTTCCTCGGGGAGCAGCAGGCGTCCGTAGAGCGGCCGCGCGCCGAGGAGGCGGAACAGGTGCGAAGAGGTACGCATGCCATCGACGCGATAAGGTTGGTCGAGACCGTTGAGAGTCCAGCTTGTGAGGCGCGAAATGGAGATTTCCTCGAAGGAGTGGTTCTCGTTGACCAGGTCGACGTACTGGCCGGGAGACGGCCAGTCGCGAAAGATGCCGATACCGGGAGAGTGGATCCAGATGGCGGCGAGGCGCTCGGGTTGCGGGTACGGGAGGGGACGAAGAAGCAAGGCGTCGACCACCGAGAATATCGCGGAATTGGCTCCGATCCCGATGGCGAGAGAGAGCACGATGACCACGGCGAGGCCGGGTGTCTTCCACAGCATCCGCGCGGCGTAACGCATATCCTGCATCCAGGAGTGCATGGGGTACCTCTTGAGATACGGTACACCCGAGTACGAGCCCCCGTCAGCCGGCCTCTAACTCAGGGAGGCGTCCAAAAGGTATAATTGAGATTCGCTCCTAACCTGTGCCCCTTCTCCATTCGTTGTACCTAGTCACAATCCTGACGCCGGCCGCTATGAGTGCTGCCGTAATTCCCGCCGGAACGGCGCTATCCGTACGGCAGCAGGTGACCGTCGGGACGAGGTTTTCTAAAGCCGGCGACACGGTCAGCGCCGTGCTCCTCTCTCCCGTGCTGGTGGAAGATCGCACCGTTCTGCCCGCCGGAAGTGGACTGCAGGGGCGAGTGACCATGGTGCAGAAGACGGGCCTGGGATTCAAGCACCAGACCGCGTCTTTGGCTCTCGATTTTCAGACGATTTGTCTTCCGGACGGAAAGCAACTTCCCCTACATGCGCAGATGAAGCGCGTGGAAACCGCGAAGGAATGGGTGGACTCCGGCGGTCAGATTCATGGTATCGGTCCAGTGACCAATGTGTCCTCGAGCCTGGCAGTGGCCGCCTGGCGCCTGCTCGTGGTGGCGCCTGGCGTCGGCGCGTCCGTTTGGGCGACCAAGTTGATATTCGCCCCCGCCCCGGACACGGAGATTACGTTCGCTCGAGGGACCGAGTACCGCTTGGAACTGTCCCGGCCGCTGAACGTCGAAGAGGCGGACTTGTCTCTTTCCGGCCTTCCCACGCATCTGCTCGGCAGTGAGATCAGGACCGACACACGAGCGGTCATAGACGCGCTTCCGTCGCAACGGGCGGAGAAGGTCTCCGGCGGGTCGGCCGATCTCGTCAACCTGGTCCTTGTGGGTTCGGCTGCCGGCGTGACACGCGCTTTCCGGGCGGCGGGATGGTCGACGTCCGATCCTAAGGCGGCGGGCTCCGTCCTCCGGACCTACTTCTCGATCATGTTGCGCAGGGGGTATACAAACGCTCCGATGGCGACGATGGTTCTGGATGGGAACCGGTCGGATATCGAACTCGAGAAAAGTCTGAACACCTTCTCCAGGCGCCATCATTTGCGGATGTGGCAAAGGCCTCAGCAGATGCTGGACCAGAGCGTCTGGGTAGCGGCTGCCACCGAAGATACCGGGATCCGGTTCTCGACGCAGGCACGGAACTTCACGCATGCCATCGACGGCAATGTGGATGCAGAGCGCACCAAAGTGGTGGACGACTTGCTATACACCGGCTGCGTGTCCGAGGCCGGTCTCCTCGAACGGGATAGCCTGCCCGCACATCTGCGGAACGGAACCGGAAGCAGGATTACTACGGACGGACGCGTCGCCGTGCTCCGAATCAGCGAATGCATCGAACCCAGGGTCATGCCCGGCGTAGGGCCAACCGGACGGACCAGCATCCTCCGGGTTCTCGGCGCCTCAATGCGGACAGAGCTGATCCGGTCGAATTTCATCTCTCTTGCCTACAACGGAGTACGCCTGACCTCGGCTACCCGGAGGCTTCTTTTCGGTAAGCCCGCGCACGATGCTTCGGGAGCGGCTCTGACGCACCAACAGGTTACCTGGCTCGGTGAGGAAGGGTCGGCGACACGAAAGCTTGCGTCTCCGGATGGGCTCGTTCCCTGACTCCTGTTTTCGAAAAGAAACTACATCGGTAGGTCCGTGAGACTCATCCTAGGGCAGCAAAGGGTGTGATTCCGGCTTTGACACTGACTATTCGACTACCGGACGGGTCGTTGGAAGCGGCTCGCGTGCATTGGCAGTTCAGACTGGACGCCGCACGGGCTGCTTACGAACAGGCCGCGGCCGAAACAGAGGTGGTTCTGAAGCAGGGCGGCCCGGCCGTGCGCACGCCCGATGCCGCTTTGGCGCGGAAGTTGGCTCTGTCCCGCGAAACCGCTGCTACGGACCGTTACGTTCAGCGATTGAAGGCCTATGCGGATCTCGTGATGCTTGGAGTCCTGCCCGAGGAAGAGGACTAACTCATCTCGCGGCGCCGCAAAGGCGGGCGGATGAGTGAGGGCGTCACGGGGCTTCGGCATGGGCCACAATATGGGAATGCCGTTGGCGCAAGTCCGCCGCAGAAGTGTAGTCCTTGCCCTGTTCGTCTCCTGCACTCTCGTTTCGGCGCAATCCGTCACTTTCGATTTGCCGACCGATCAGAACAGCCCCATCGCCCTCCTAAACTCCAGCTCGAACATCTTCCGCGCCGGGGGCTTGCGCCGGCAGTTTGTCACTGTGAAGAATGTGTCGGACAAAGGCATGGCCGCCTTGATTCTTCAGCAGACCATTTCAGACGGTTCCCGCGATGAGATCGTAGCGCTGGAGCGGATCTCGATTGTTTTCGCACCGCACGAAACCAAACGGCTGTCGGTGAGTGTCGAGGATGTGTGGACCCGCATCCGGGCTGCCGGCAAATCGAGCGGGACGGCCGCCAGGCCCGTGCTGAGGGTCGTGGCAGTGGAGTTCATGGATGGCACCACGTGGAGCGCCCCGGTGATTCGAGCGAACCGCGAGACCAGGTGAGCCGTCAGCGTTTTTTCTTCGTGGCTTTGCGGGCCCGCGGGGCGGCTGGCGAAGGCGCCGCGGCAAACTCGACGGTCGTGCGGAGACATAGCAAGACCACGAGGACCAGCAGCGGCCACAATTGGAGAAGGATGCGATTCAACGATGTCTGAAGCTGCCAGGCGAGGTCGTTGCTGGTGACGAGATAGACCCCGAAGTCACCGAGCAGCAGGCCAAGAAAAACCGCGGCGCAGAGGAAGATCTCGCGGCGATGCTTGTTCCAGTCGGGGCCGAGCGCCACCGCCAGAACGATCAGCGGAAGAATCGGGTGGTACCAGCCGATGGACATATGGACGAACTCGCGTCCGAAAGCCGACAACACGGTGGCAAAGCGGCTGGGATCGAAGATGCGGTGCACGGCTCCCGGCAAACTCGCCGAGAGGAGGGATGAGTTGCCCCGTGCCAGAAAGAGCTTGAACCCTGCGTTCAGCAGCAATACGGGAAGGGCGCCGGCGACGGCCGTGCGGAGGGCATTGCGGCGGACAATCGCGATGGCGGCAAGAAAGACGACCAGGAAAAGGACGCCTTCGTCTTTGGTCCACGCGGCGAAAGCGGCGAAGATGCCCGCGAGCAGAGGGCGGTCAATGAGAACCAGGATTAGGGCGGCCGCCATGTAGCAGGCGAGCGGGACGTCCGCGTATTGCGCGGGCACTTCGCGCAACAGGGACGGTGTGGCGGCCAGCGCCAGGCCGGCCAGAAGACCCAGAGCCGGGCCGCGGAGCACCGTGACGCCGCCGGTGACAACCGCGATCAGGGAGAGAAAGAAGACGAACGCAGTCGCCGCGGGGACAGCGCTGGAGGACGATTGGCTCAAGTACCAGCAACGCGCGACGAACGAAGAGAGCAGCAGCGGATACTCGGCGTGGGTGCTCGCGCCGAGGGCGGGCGACCAGGCGCGAGCGGCAAGGTCGCTGCCTGAAACCAGAAAGCGGGCGCGCAGATTCCAGATGGCCCACGCGTCCCAGTTGCCTTGCGGATTCAAGTCCCAGGCGGTGGAGAAGGCTGCGATGCCAACTCCCACGATCACGACGAGTCCGGCGATGAGCAGGAGGGAAAGATGCGAACGAGCCTGGGGCGAGGGCTCCGGCGGCTGTGACCGTAGGCGAAAACTCCGGTATCCGGCCGAGGCGAGGATGGCAAGTTCCAGAACCGGGGCAGCGGCCGGAATCTTCAGCAGGGGTCCGGTGAGGAAAAATATGCAGGAAGTCAAGCCGATTCCCGCGGCTGCCCCTGCGCCGGCAATCAACAGCAGGCGCGCCCATTTCGGATTTACCGCTCGCAGGTCCGTCCAGCAATAGATCGAGAGGCAGCCGGTCAGGACGGCGGTGATGATCCAGATCAATCCACCCATTTCATTTCTCGCGCCGGAAAAGGACCACGCCGGCGCCGAAATCGCGCTCGAGGCGGAGGGACTTGCTCTTCCCGAGAGCCGCGAAATCCGCGGGACGGGTGAAGTTGCCGAGGACCCATGCGTGCTCCAGGTTCCTCTCCAGCAGGCGCGGCGCAAGAACGTACTGCGCCGTCAGGAACATGGCGGTTTCCATGCCGCTGCCGGGTTCGAGATCGGTCAGGTAGCCCATGACCGCGCGATCGGGCACCGCTCCACGCACCGGGTCGAGCCGCCGAAATGCGGCGGAAATCTGAAAGGGGTCCGGATTCTGACGCTGGTATTCCGATTCGAAGGCGTAGGACTGGAAGGCTCCCCAGAGACAGAGCAGGGCCGCGATGAGCAGGCCGGCTGTGACGCGCAACGGGTATCGCACTGAAGGGCGATTATACCAGCGGACAGGCCGGCGACTGTCTTACAACGCGAAGCGCCACCACATGCTGCCGAGCCCCAGCCAGATCGCGGCTTGCACCAGCGAGATCAGGAAGCCGATGCGCCACCATTCGCCCTGGCGGACATATCCCGCGCCGAAGAAGACCGGCGCCGATCCGGTGCCGTAGTGGGTCATGGCGGCGTTGAGATTGGAGAAATAGGCGAGGGCGAGCGCAGCCATGAGGGGTGGCACCCCGCCGGCCAGCGCCGCGCCGAAGAACGCCGGGTAGAGCGCCGTGACCTGTGCGGTCATGCTGGCGAAGCCGTAATGCACGTAGCAGTACGAAAGAACGATGGCGACGAACACTGCCGGCCAGGCCCATCCGCTCATCAGGTGGAAAAGATGTCCGCTGAGGACACGGATGGAGCCGTTCTCCGACATGACGTCGGACATCATGATAATCGGCGCAAACCAGATGAGGGTGTCCCAGGCCCGCCGCTCGTCGAGCAGGTCGTCCCACGAGATGACGCGCGCGAGCAACAGGGCACAGAGACCGGTGAGCGCGACGAAAGTGTTGGGGACTCCGTGCAGCGGGCTCGTGACCCAACCGGCCATCACGCCGGACATGATCGCGACCAGCCACTTCTCTTCGCGGCGGAGCGGACCCATGTGGGCGAGCTCGCGGCGCGCGAGTTCGCGGGCCGGGCCGGTGTCGCGAATCTCAGGCGTTGCCAGGCGCAGGAGCAGCCACGGGATGATAACCAGCGCCAGGAAGCCCGGGACGGAGGAGCCGGTGAACCAGCGGATCCAGGTCAGCTCGACGTGCCCGATGTTGCGGGCGAAATCGGCGATCAGTGGGTTGGACGCCATCCCGGTGAGGAACATCGCGGAGGCCGTGTACGTGGTGTGAAAGGACACCAGCATGAGGAACGACCCCATGAGGTGCGCGGTAGGGCCGGGCTCGGAGCCGAAGGCCTTCGCAACGCTGCGCGTGACGGGGAAAACTACGCCGCCGCCCCGCGCGGTATCGGAGGGAATGAAGGGCGCGAGCACGAGATCGGCGGCGGCCATCGAATAACCGAGCCGCAGGGGCGTGCGCGCGAAGCGTTCGATGAAGAGATAGCCCACTCGCATTCCGAAGCCCGTCTGGGTCACGGCGCGCGAGAAAAGAAAAGCCGTGAAAATGAGCCAGACGGTGACGTTGGAAAAACCGCTGAGCACGCGCGCGGCAGACAGCGTGCCGGTGAGCGCCAGGAGGGTCATGGCAAGCAGGACGCTGACGCCCATACGCACGGGCTGCGCCACGAGCGCGATCACCGTTGCTACAAAGACACCGAAGACGCGCGCCTGCTGTGGGTTCAGGCCCGGTAGCGGGAAGAAGTAGAGAAGCGCGCCGGGGATAAGAACGGCGGCCCATCGCCACCCGGAGCCGTTCGCGGCTGCAGTTGTGCTCGGAGCCTGGGAGATGGCTGCCATGAAAGGACCATTGTCCATGATCCCGGCCCGGCGACGCTATGATATTCTCGGCCCTGTGACGGGAACGCCGCCCCAGGACACGAAGACATTCTTCGTTCACCGCCTGCTTTACGCCCGGGACTTCCAGCCCCGGCGGGAGTACGAGCAGGTAATCGGGTGGTGGAAGGAACGGCGGTCGGGCGTGTGCAGCCTTGTAGGGATTGGCGGCGCCGGCAAGACGGCGATCTGCGACCGGTTTCTGCGCGTCTTGCCGGGCGGCCTGGATCCCGATCCGGCAGTTCCCAAGGATTCCACCCTCCCGCCTCCGGGAGCGGTGATGGTGTTTGCGTTCGATGAAGGGCGCCATCCCGAGAATTTCTTCGCCCATCTCCATGCCGCCATCCAGGGCATCGCTTACGACGAATCCGCGCCGCGGCCTTCCTACTATCAGACCCGCGCGGCCCTCAGCGGATTCCGCCCGCCCGGCGCGGGTTTTCTGTTGTGCCTGGATGGAATCGAGAAGGTGCAGGACGACGGCCTGCGCGGCGGCGTGTTCGGAGCCATCAAGGATCCGTCGTTCAAGGATTTCATCGAACGCCTGGCGGACGGCTATTTCCCCGGCACGAGCGCGCTGATCACCACACGCTACCCGATCGCCAGTCTCGAGGAGGAACAACCCCCCAACTATGTGATGCTGCCGGTGGATGATCTCTCCGAAAACGCGTCGATCGCGCTGCTTTCGCGGCGAGGCGTGAACGGCGACCGGGAAGCGTTGCGCCGTCTGGCCGCACGATGCGGAAATCACGCGCTCACGCTGGAGCTCGTGGGCAGCTATCTCTCCGAGTTTCGCGGCGGCGATCCGGGCGGCGAAGTCAATCTGCCCTCCGCGGCGGAGATCGAAAGGCTGGCGCTGGACGAACCAAACCCGCGCCGCCGGCGGGTTCTCAATCAGACCGTGCGGCTATCACAGCTCGTATCCAGCTACCGCGAGTCCATGATCCAAAGCGATCCGGCGGCGATCGCGCTTCTGGAGCGCATCTGTCTGTTTCGCCTGCCGGTTCAGGCCGGGTTTCTCGCCGCGATCTTCCTGGGCGCGGGCAAGGAACCGGTTTCCGGGACCGCGCTGGCGTCTCTCTCCGAAAGGGAGATGCGAAGCAAGCTGGCGTTGCTGTCGGAAATGCGCCTGATCGAGGCTTCGCGGGATGCGTACTCGGTTCATCCGGCGGTGCGCGATGGGTTCCGGAGTACGTTCGACCCCGCCGGCGTTTTGCGTGCCCATGACGCGATCCGAAACTACTACCAGTCCCGCTTTTCTGCCCTGGACAGCGAACGCTCCGATCCGCAGAGGCTCGACCTGGTCGAGGAACTCGTCTACCATACGGTCGCTTCGGGACGAATCAACGATGCGTACTCTCTCGTTGGTGACGAATTCAACGCGGTCACGTTGACCTTTCTTGGAGAGGGGCAGCGCGTACAGCGCGTGTACAGCATGATTACATCTTCCGAAGGCCCGGCGCTGGCGCGTCTTCCAACTGACATCCGGCAGGAAACGTCGTTCGACATCCTGGTGGGCTGGTCCATGGCGCTGGCAGGTCTCGGACGCCTGAGCGCGTCGATCCTGGGGCTGGAGCGCGCCGCGAAGGTGACCAAGTCGGACCAGATACCCCTGCCGGTCTTCCAGTGTGAGAACTCGGTCGCTCAGGGGTGCCTGATCAAGGCGCGTGAATTCGCGCAATCGGCGATCGCGGAGGGAACCGACGATCCGACCGACCAAATGGTGCTCCCGTTCTGGCGCGGCTACGTCAGTTTTCTGACAGGACAGACCGCCAGTGCGCAGCAGGATATCGACGCGTTGCTGAACAGCGACTTGATGAAAGAGGAAACTGCCTACATTTCCTGGCTTCTGATTCGCGCCGATTGGACCATCCGCGTACTCATCGCCGCCGGCCAGACGGATCGGGCGGCTCAATGCCTGGAAAGGGCACTGTCAGACGCCAACAAGCCAGGATTCGCGAAGATACCGGTCGACCGCAAGCTCAATATCGCCCAGGTGGAACTGGCTCTCCATCTGGGAGATCTGAACTCGGCGCGCGACTCCCTGCAACAGGCCTTTGAATGGGCGCTGGCCCGCGACCTCCGCGAGACGCTCTGCGCGTGTTCCCTGGCCTGCGCGAGAGTCGCGCTGGCGGGAGCGAAGGCGAATCCGGCACGCGCGGCACAGTTCGCGCAGGAAGCCATCGATCAAACTAACGAGGGACTGCGGATTGCCCGCGACTGCGGCTACAGCCTGTATCACATCGACCTGCTCAATGTGCGCGCGGCGGCGCTCCTGCTCCAGGGGAGACCCGCGGAGGCGGAGAGTGAAGCGCGCCTGGCGCTCTCCGGTGGCCTGCCGGCAAAGCCCCAGTCGGGTGCGCCTGAATTGCTGGCCGCCACCGCGCCGGAATGCGGTTACGCGCTGGGAGAGATCGAGAGCCGCCTGCGGATCGCCGAGGCGCTGCTGCTGCGCGCCCGGCAATCGGGCCAACGCGAGCCTTGGGTGGCGCAGGCATGCGAGCAGTTGGAGTTGCGCCGATCGCGGCAGCAGAGCGCAGGGGGGTCGGCCGAAACCGACGCGCTCCTGGATAGGATTGCGGGCGGGTGGCTCACCGATTATCCGGCTCCCGCGCAAGCACCGTCCAGTGAGCCCGCCATCAGGATCGAAAACATGCAGGCACCAGTCGATTTCGTGATCATGACTCCCCTCGAAGAGGAGACAGCCGCTGTGTTGCGGAAGTTGCCGCAGGCGCGCAAGCTGCCGCCCTCGCGCGATGACGCGCGAGTGTACTTTGCGGCCGAACTGCCGGCCGTGTTTTCCGACGGCACGCAGACCACATACAAGATCGTTGTGGTGCCGCTCGCCGATATGGGCGAACAGGACGCCGCCAACGCCACCACCGACGCGATTCGACGCTGGAAACCCGAGTTCGTGCTGCTGGTGGGAATTGCCGGCGGACTGGCTGAAGCGGGAGTTGCTCTGGGCGATGTTCTGATTGCCAACCAGGTGGCGGACTACGAGCTCCAGGGGCTCTATGCCACCGGTCCGCAGGTGCGGTGGCGTGTCCATCCGGTCAATCGCCAACTGTATCTGGCCAGCACCTACTCCGGAGCCGACTGGTTGAACCGCATCGAGAAGGCGCGGCCGGAGCCTGGGCAGCCGGTAAGGCGAAACGGAGTGATTTGCACGGGAAATAAGGTGATTGCCAACGGCCTGGCCGGGCAATATCGCGAGGTTTGGAGCCAACTGATCGGCGTGGAGATGGAAGCCGGCGGCGTGGCCAGTGCGGTCTTCTCGAGGGTCGATCCGCCGGGCTTTTTCATGGTGCGGGGAGTTTCCGATCTCGCGGACAAAGATAAGGACGCGGCGCAGACGAAATCGTGGCGAACGTATGCGTGCGATGTCGCGGCATCTTACGCGGTCGCGCTGTTGGCAGGTGGCCCCGTGGTGTCTCGCGCCGGCCGGTCCTAGTTCTTGAAAATGCTCTTCGGGATCATGGCGTGGACGCCCTTGGTGCCGTCCACAGCCTGGGTCACGTTGAAATCGGCGCCCACGCTGCACAGCATATAAGCGTCTTCGCGCGAGAGGTGCTTCTCGGTGACCAGGAAATCGATGGCGTCGCGGACCGCCTTCTTGATGGCTTCATCGAGGCTGGGGTCCAGGCCCATGGCGATGTAGTGTGTCGGAGTCTCGCCGCGAGGACCTTTCAGGTGCAGGTCTTTGCGCACGATGAACTGGAAGGTGCCGGCCAGCGAGGTTTCGAGCGCGGTGATATCGACTTCGCCGTTGCCCTGGCCGGCGTGGCCATCGCCAACCTCGAACAATGCGCCCGGAACGTAGACCGGGATGAAGAGCTTCGTTCCCGCGACCAGTTCCTTGTTATCCAGGTTGCCGGCGAAGATTCCGGGCGGTCCGCTGGAGACGCGGCCCATGGATTCGGGCGGCGCGACACCCATGCTGCCGAAGAACGGACGCAGGGGAATTTCGATGTTGTCGGAGAATTTGGCCACGCCGCGTTTGGTGTCGAGCGGGATGATTTTCGTGGAGCCCTTCGTGAAATCGTCCGGCGTAAGCACACCCCGCTGCGGGCTGAAGCTGTTGTACGCGTACGGGATGGAGTAGTCGATTCTTTGAATGCGGATTTCGAGCGTGTCGCCCGGTTCGGCGCCTTCGATGAAAATGGGGCCGGTGAGAATGTGGCCGCCAGGACCCTTGGCGTCACCCGTGACCTGGTCGGTGATGGCTTTGAGTTCGGGCTCGATGTCCTGGTCCTTCACTCCCGCGGCGGCCAGCCGCTGCGGGCTGCTGGTCAGCATCGTCTGAATCTCGACGGTGTCGCCGGACTTGATCCTGAGGACCGGCTTGGCCTGCGACCAGTAATAACCCCAGGCAATAGTGGAAGGTGACGCCTTCAGTTTGTAGTCGGCGCCGTGCACTGGCGTCAGCGCGAGCGCGAGGAGTGCGAACCGGACGAATCGCATCCCGAAATTTTACCGCAGGGCCTGAGCTACCGCTTTTTGAGCGATAGGCATGATCAGCTCGTAACCGGCATCATTGGGGTGGAGGCCGTCGTACGTGAGCTCTTTCTTGAGCGCGCCCTGGTCATCGAGCATGTCGGTGAAGTAGTCGAGGTAGACGGCGCTGTGCCGGTCGGCATAGTCCTTGATCCACTTGTTGAGTTCGATGATTTTGGAGTTCGGGCGGCGGTCGCTCTGGTTCTGGATGTAGTCGCACGTGGGCATGACGCTGGCGAGCACAACCTTGATGCCGTGGAGCTGGGCGAGCTCGGTCATGGAGGCGAGATTGTCTTCGATCATCTCGAGCGTCGACGGGCCGGTGTTGCCGGCGATGTCGTTGGTGCCGGCGAGGATGACCACCGCTCTGGGCTTGAGGGCGATCACATCCGGGCGGAAGCGGATAAGCATCTGCGGTGTGGTCTGTCCGCTGATGCCGCGGTTGATGTAAGGCTTTCCGGGGAAGAATTTGCCGTAGCGGCGCCCCCAGCCGTCGGTGATCGAATCGCCCATGAAGACGACGCGCTCCTCGCCGGCAGCGGGTGGCGCAACTTTTTCGTTGTCGGCTCGATAGCGGTTGAGGTTGGGCCAGTCCTGCAGCGTGCGGTTGGCGCGGTCGAGCGCGGTCTTGAGCTTGCCGGCGTCGAGGGCGTCGGGCGCGGGTGAGGTCTGTGCGAAGAGGGCGGCGGAAAGGAGGAACGGGGCGATCCAGAGTTTCATGACGACATTATATTCGGGTACAGGCGTCAGCCCGGTCATCTCACAACAAGGTGCTGACTACTGGGTGACGGTCAGAGTGACCGGCGCGCTCGCAACGCCGCCGACCGTGACCACTACCGGCTGCGGACCAAGCGGCGCATTCGCCGGCACCGTGAAATTGATCTGCGTCGCACCCACCAGTCCTCCGGGGATGCCCACGAAATTGATCGTTGCCGGCACACCTCCCACGCTCAGTGTCAGCGGCAACGCGGGCGAGGGCAGCTTGGAGACGTCGGTTGTCGTCGGCGTCTTGCCCGTGATCAAAAGAGGATTCACATCGCCTTCGCCGGTGATAAACGCCAGCAGAATCTGGCCTCGCTGACCGGTCGAGTACGGGACCAGTTTGGTTGCACCGTCGAGCGTCATGAAGATTCCAGGGGCGGCAGCTTGCACCTGGAATGGAAATGAAGCCACCTGGCCGTTGTTGTTTACTCCCAGAAAAGCGGTGCCCGCACCTACCTCATATGGAATTTGGATATTTAGCTGCCCGGTGCTCACATCGAGCAGAGGCGCCGCATAACCATTAACCGTCGCCGTGACGCCCTGCATTGTGAACGGCAGCGGTACCGAGCCGGCGTGTTCCGCCGCCGGAGCCAGGTTGGTTCCGAAAACGCTCATCAGCATGCCCGGAGCGAACACCGTCTTGTAGGATGCGCCGTTCGTGACCCCGCCGATGCTGATTGCCGGGGCGCCACCTACCACCAGAGCGATCGGGACCGTGAGAAGCTGCGGCGCGGCAGTCGCGGATTGAATCAGCACCGCCGCTTTGTAAACGCCCTTCGAGAGCCCCGCGGCGGAGGCACTGAGCTTCAACTGGGCGGCCCCGGTGCCGGAGAGTGACGCGAGGGTGAGCCAATTCGTCGTGTAATTCGCCGGCGACACGGAGGCGGTCCAGGCGGGAGATCCGCCTGTAAAACTGAGGGCGACGGTCGCAGAAGCCGCCTGCGACGAACCGGCAGAGAGCGTGACAGAAGCTGGAGACACGGCGGCCGTCGCTCCGGCAGCGGAGGTGGCCAGCGTCGTGGAAGCGGACGCACTCACTGTATCCGTAGGGAACTCCGCCAGAGTGCCGGAGACGCCGACAGTTTTCGATCCTGTGGCCGTGTCGCTGCTCCAGCACAGCGCTCCCTCGAGCCTGCCGAAGGGTGCCAGGGTCGTCGTACCGAAGATCTGCTGCAACTGGCTGCTGATGTCGGCGCCACCCGCCGCGAGCGTGGAGAGAATCGTCTCGTACCCGCCCTGCTCCTCGAGTACGAGCGGCTGGCGCCAGCGGCAGGAGGCATCGTTGGCTGAATTCTGCAGAACGGATGGGGCTGTCGTGAGCAGGATCGCGGGCCCCACGAACAGGCGCGTGACGAACGGCACTGATAACTGGACCGACCAGGTAGCTCCGTTGGCATCCGCGCCCGAGAAGACGAATGGCATGTTCATGGGAGCATTGACATTCTTCCAGTCTATGGTGGCCGAGATCGACTGGTTGCCTCCGATGGCTGACGTGCCGAACCAGCTCTTGATGCTGGAGCTGTAATCGGTGTTGTCGATGGTGAGCTTGGTGAGAGTCGTGGCGACGGCAGATTCGTTGGTGAGATGCATGGTGCAAGACCAGCGATGGCCGGACGAATCGGGAACACGCTGGTAGACGGGATTCGGCGTGATCGAGGCCACGACAGCCGAGGCTGCCGCGGGAGCGTTCACCGTGATGGTAGTGGTCCCGGCGGAGGCGTTCAGCGGTCCGGAGCCGCCGAACAGCGCGGTGATGGTGCCGGTCCCCACAGGAAGAATGGTGCCGCTGATGGCCAGGGTGGCGGTGCCGGAAGAGCCGGAACCGGAGATCTTCGCCGTGCCGAGCAGCGTTTCGTTAAGCAGGAAAACCACATCGCCGGAGGGCGATCCGCCGGAGGCTGACACGGAGGCGGTCAGAGTCACAGTGCCGTTGAAGCTCACGGCCGCCGGCGCTGCGGTGACCGTGGTGGTGGTCGGCGTCCCGCTGGTCCAGTTGGATGCGAGCTGGTAGCCGTCGATCGAGCCCAGGCCGGTCACGCGATCGTATCCGGGGCCGGTGGTATACCCGAGCGAGCCGTTGATGCAATCGGGCGTGCCAAGCATGCAGGGCACGAGGTTGTCGCCATTCACGATGTCATGGAATGCCGAGGGTGCGGACTGGGCCAGGCGGTATAGCGTGGGATTGATATTTCCCAGGCCCGGCTTGGAGAGGCCTCCTTTCGACATCAGGTACTGATTCAGAAGCGCGACGTAACCGGCGAACGCCGGCGCGGCAGCCGAGGTGCCGCCCTGCCCGTAAGAACTGCCGTTCGCGTAGACGATGTAAGAGTCATGGCTCCAGGATGCGCTCAGTGCAACGTCGGGCACGTCGCGTGCGCCGTCTGCGGGAACGCCAGGGCCGCCCTGCCACCACGGCTTCGGGTAGAAGATGCTGGCGCCGCCGCTCGAGGCCGCCAGTTCGTCATTCGTCCAGGAATCGTTCCACGCCTTCTCGGGGATGTACGATTTCGCCGAAGCGCTATTGCTGTTGCTGGAGTTCCAATATGATCCGCCGCTGTCGTCGAACTCCGTGCCGCCAACCGCGGTGACCTCGGGAATACTCGCCGGGCTGAGCACTGCCAGCCCTTTGGACGCCGAGGGCAATTTGCCCTGGTGCTCGCAACCGGCGCCGCCGGTATCGCCGGAGCTTGCCATCCAGGTGATGCCTTCGGCGCTGGCTTGCTGTGCGATCGGGCGCGACAGCGAACTCGTGTCCGGCTCACACGTGCCGAAGCTCTGGCTGAGCACGGGCGCCAGTCGCTGGTCCACGGCGTACTGGACGGCGGTGGTTGTTGACTTGGCATAGACGAAGATCAGGCTGGCGTTGCGCGCCACCGCCCCCGCCCATTCCAGGTCGAGATAGGCCTCGTCTTCCGCTACCACACCCGGATCCGGGCCCACCAGGACCAGCTTGGGATCGCTCGGCGGGAGATTGAAGCGGGCGCGGAAGTTGCGGACATCGGTAAGGTCGATTTGCGTGTTGCCGACGATCGCAATGCTGATGCCGGTGCCATCGATGCCCGATGCATAGAACGGCTTCAGGTCATAAATCGTGGCGAGGTCGTCCGGCGCAAGGTAGTGGGTCCCGGAGCTGTTGGTGTACTCCGCCGCGCGTTTTGGAGGGTGCCTGCCGCCGGCCGGGACCGGGTAGTAATCATCCATGCCCTCCACACCCGCCACGACATCGGCCAAGGCCTCCGGAATCGACGGTGCCGTTGCATTGGCAAAGTGCGGAACACCGTCCGTGAGGTAGTGACGGAACTCGGTGCGGAACGCACGGGCGACGTTTGCCGCCGTGCCGGAGAAGGTAATCCAGCGGCGGCCGCGCGCTGCGTCATTGACCTTCAGCCCCTCGGATTCCAGCCATACCGTGATCCGGGCGATATCCGCGCGGCTGAGACCGAACCGGTCGGCGTACTCTTCCGGCGTAAGCCAACAGTGGTAGTCCGGCGATGCAGGGTCCTGCTGGTCGGCGAGGAGTTTTTCGAGCGCTGCCTGCTGGGTGGGCGTGGGCCGGAGGTGCAAAGTCGCATAATCGATCGGGAACGAGGGATCCACGGGTCCCCGCTCATCGTGCCCGCGCAAATTGGAATTGACGGCCGTCCGCAGGGCAATCCGGCGGGAGGAGTCGATTGCGCCGGATATGCGGTCCGGCTGTGCGTTTCCCACTGCGGACGCAACGCAAAGCAGCGCGACGCCCAACCTGATGGTCATGATTCACCTCTTCGCACCCCCGGAGCGGCGTCCTGGGATTTCAGATAATTATGTATGAAATGGGCCGGCTAGTCCAGGACGAAGTTCGCGGCGTTGCCGGCAGCGTGTCGGGTGGTAGACTCAATAGCCATCATGAGGATATTGGGGCTTGCGATGTTGCTGGCAGTTTCGGTGTGGGGCGCGGACGAACTCACCGTCTACGACCTGCTCGTACCCGCTACCCACTCTTTCGACATCATCTACGACGTGACGGCCACGCGTGAAGGGGCAGCGTACTTCTTCAATCCGATTCGCCAGGGGTCGGTGGCCACGAAAGAGCGCGTCGTCGATCGCGCCACCGGGAAGCCGCTGGAGTGCAGCACCGTCGACGGAAAGACGGCGAAGGCCAGCGGGCTGGTCGGGGCGAGGACCGCGGACGAGGCACAGTTCCTGCGCGTGAAGTTGGCCAGTCCGGTCCCGAAGGGCGCCGAAACGCGCATCCGCATCTACAAGACCTACACCGATCCGCCCTCCTACTATGAAACGCCTGGCGGATTTGTGTTTGACCGGCCGCTGGGGATTAAGAGGAACGTGGTGGTCCTGCCGAAGGGGTATGAGTTGGTCGGGTCGGCGTCGCCGGCCATGGTTTCGCAGGATGCGGACGGGCGGATCCGTGTGAGCTTCCTCAACGACCGCGACGATCAGCTTCCGGTGAAAATCACAGGGAGGAAACTGCCATGAAGCGCCTGCTGTGGATGGCTCTCGCGGTCGCGCCCCTGCTTGGGCAGTTTCATCGCGCGGAGCAGGATCGCGAAATCCGCTATTGGCTGCTGGACCCGGAGACGCACCAGTTCAAGATCTCGCACGATTTCACCATTACGCGCGTAGGGCAGAAATCGGCGCACAGCTTCGTGCGCAAGGGCAGCGTCGTGAATGCGGACGCGCAGATGTTCAACCTCGACACCGGCGAGACGCTGCCCACGAAGAACGTCAGCGGCAAAGCGGTGAACGCGTTGGGATACTACCCGACGCCGACTGAGGACGATTCTGTCGTAGTGCAGGGCGATCTGCCGAAACCCGTGGGGGAAGGGGAGAGCGTGCGCATCCGGTGCGTGGAGAGCTACACGGATGCCGCGGGGTACTTCGTCCGCAACGGGGAACTGCTGTGGTCACGCACGCTCGGACGGCCGCTGAACTACGTGACGCTGCCGGCGGGCTGGATGCTCACGAGCGTAAACACCCCGGCGGTGGTGACGCTGGATTCCGAAGGGCGCGTGACCCTGCGGTTCACCAACATCCGCAACGACAATCTCTCGGTGACCATCCACGCCGGAAAGCGCTGACAGGACCTCGTGGGCGGACCGCTGAAATCCTATCTGCTGGCAGGTGTGTGCGCGACGTCGGCCATGGCTCAAGGCATGAGCCACATGCGCATGAACCGGGCGGAGATGTACCTGATGAACATGTCGTCCGGCACAAGCATGAACCCCTACTCGTGGCAGATGCCGATGAAAATGACCGAGGCCGGCAACTGGGCGCTGATGTTCATGGGGCAGGCGTTTGTGGTGGACACGCAGGAGAGCAGGCCGGGCGGAGACAAGTTTTACTCGACGAACTGGTTCATGGCTTCGGCGGAGCATGCGGTCGGGACAGGGGCAATCCTGTTCACGGCGATGCTCAGCCTGGAGCCCGCGACCGTCACGAATCGCAGCTATCCGCTACTGTTTCAAACCGGCGAGACGGCTTACGGGAAGCCGCTGGTGGACGCCCAGCATCCGCATGATTTCGTGATGGGGCTGAGCGCACAGTACGCCCATCGCTGGGGACGCGACACCATGATTCAGCTCTACTATGCGCCGGTGGGCGATCCGGCGCTGGGACCAGTAGCGTATCCGCATCGCGCGTCCGCCATGGAGCTGCCGCAGGCCCCCATCGGGCACCATTGGCAGGATTCGACGCATATCGCCGATGATGTGGCCACGGTCGCGGTGCGGCATAAGTGGCTCCGTGTCGAGGCGAGCGGATTCTATGGAACCGAGCCGGACGAGAACCGGTGGAACTTCGACTGGGGTCCGATGAACTCGTACTCGGGGCGCATCTCCGTGGCGCCGACGCAGAACTGGATGGCCCAGGTGTCGGCCGGACACCTGACCCGGCCCGAGCGTCAGGAACCGGGCGACGTCGTGCGCATGACGGCGTCGGTCCACTACACACGCGGAGGATGGTCGAGCAGCTTCATCTGGGGCCGGAATCGCGAGGAGCTGAAACGGCACGATCTGGATTCGTTTCTGGGTGAGACCGTTATGCCGGTGCGGCGCAGGAATTTCCTTACGGGGCGGGTCGAGGTGGTCGATAAGGACGAGCTGGCCGTAGAGGGGGTGTACCGCGTCCAAGCCTACACCGCGGGATACACGCGCGACGTGGGGAGTCTCAAGGACGTGCGGATCGGCGTCGGGGCGAACGCGACGGGATATCGGATTCCAGCCGGGCTCGAGGGCGTCTATGGAGATCGGCCTTGGGGAGTGAATGTGTACTTGAGGCTTCGACTCCAGTGACCGGGGGCCTGCACGCCGGGGTTACTGGGGTTGCGGGCGAGCCAGACCGTTCACGATGAGGCGGGCCAGGTCGGCGATGAGGAGCAGGCCGGGGTTGTCCGGCGTCCAGTCGGGCTTGGGCATGCCGTCCACCGTGATGGCCATGGCAATCCGGCCGCCGGGAGATTCCACCAGCGCGACCTCGGAGCGAAGCGCATCGAGCGCGCCGGTCTTGTTCGCAATGGTCATGCCCGCAAGGTGTCGCCGGACGCCGGTTCCATCCTGGCAGCGCCTCAGGATCGCCAGGATCTCCTTTGATGCTTCGGGGCTGACGATCTCGCCGCGGTTCAGTTTCTCCAGGATGGCGACCATGTCGCGGGGAGTGGAGACCCCGATACCGTACTTCTGGTTCTCGGGCAGCTTGCCGGCGGCGCTCCATCCTTCAGGGGCCTTGAGCTGCACGCCGTCGCCGCGAACCTTGCGCAGCGAGCGCGTGGCGGCGATGCCGATGCGATCCAGATACTGGTTCACGCCGTCGGCGGTGAAGCGATCCAGGATCATGTTGGTGGCGGTGTTGTCGCTGAGCACGATCATGAGGTGCGCGACGTCGCTAAGCGGTAACTGGACGCCGTCGGAGAATTCGGTGCCGAGGACGCCGGAGCCGGAGACCTTGGCGGAGGCGGTGACGGTGAGCTTTTCGTCCCAGCGAGCCTGGCCGCGTGCGACCTGGTCGAAGACGGCGCAGAGAATCGGGAGCTTGATGGTGCTGGCGGTGCGGACGGGGTCTGCTTCGCGGATGCCGGCGGCGGTGCCGGTATCGAGGTTCTTGGCGTAGAGCGTCACGGTGCCCTGGAAGTCGCCGATGCGCGCGCGCAGCGAGTCTTGCAGCGGCTGGGCGGACAGAGCGGCCGGGATGATCACAGCCAGGAGGGCGGACACACGCATGCAGTGATGATAACGTGAACCGGAATGCGCCGGCCCGATCAGCCCACGACCTCCAGGAAGGCTCTCGCCGCGTGGCTGAGTGCGCGGCGCGTGGGATAGACCAGGCGGATCTGGCGCTCGACGTGGATCTGTTTGATGCGGACCTCGCACAGGGTGCCCTGCTCGATCTCCTGCTCCACGCACATCCGGGGTACGAAGGCGACACCCACGTTGTTCTGTACCAGCTTGCGGATGGTCTCGATGGTGGGCATCTCGACCTCCATGCGCAGGGGCACCTTGTGGGTCTGGAATTCGCGCAGCACCACTTCGCGGTAAGGCGAAATCACGTTGTGCGCGATGAAGACCTCCGAGCCCAGCTCCGTCAGCGATACGGTCTTGCGGTGCGCCAGCCGGTGCTTTGGCGATACGACGAAGGCCAGGGCGTCGCTATAGATCACTTTCGAGCGAAGGCGCTCGTCCGCGGGGTCGTAGCTGATCACGCCGAGCTCGAGATTGCCGTCCAGAAGCTCGTTGGGGATTTTGCTGGACAGGCTGCGGCGCACCTGCACCTTCACCTTGGGATACATCTCCCGGTATCGCTCGATGTGGCGGAGCAGGTAGAGAGTGGTGGATTCGTTGGCGCCGATGGTGAGGCGTCCTGCGGAATTGTCCCGAAGCTCCGCGATGGAGTTGTCCAGCTCCTGCTGGAGGCTTTGGAACCGGCGCGCATAGTCGAGGACGGTGCGGCCGGCGTCGGTCAGGATCAGCTCCTTGCCGGAGCGGTCGATCAGTTTTTCGCGCAGCTCGATTTCGAGGCGCTGAAGAGCGAGGGAGATTGCGGGCTGGGTGCGGAGCAGCTTTTCGGCGGCGCGGGAGAAGGACTTTTCGGTGGCGACGGTAAGGAAGACTTGGAGGGCATAGAGTTCCATGGAATGCATCCGAAGTATAACAGATGTTTATGTGAGGTGCGAAAATTATAAATTTGCCAAATCAACCCGGCATCCGGATAATAGGCTCTGTGAACGATCGCGTATATATTTTCGACACGACTTTGCGTGACGGCGAGCAGTCTCCCGGTTGCAGCATGACCGTTCCGGAAAAGCTGACCATGGCGAAGAAGCTCGTCGAACTCGGTGTAGACATCCTGGAAGCGGGCTTCCCCATCGCCAGCGAAGGCGATTTCGAGGCGGTGGATGCCGTAAGCCGCGAGTTCCCGTGGGCGCAGGTGGCAGGGCTTGCGCGTTGCTGCACTCTGGATGTCGAGCGGGCTGCCAAGGCGCTGAAGCACGCCCGGCGACCGCGTATTCACACGTTTATCGCGACCAGCGATATTCACCTCAAGTATAAGCTGAAGAAAAACCAGCAACAGGTTCTTGACGAAGCAGTTGCCGCTGTCGAGCTGGCCCGCCGTTACGTCGATGACGTGGAGTTTTCGGCCGAAGACGGGGCGCGCACGGAGCCGGGCTACCTCGAGAAAGTTTCCAAAGCCGTTGTCGCCGCCGGGGCACGAACCGTGAACATTCCCGACACCGTCGGCTACTCGACTCCCAAGGAGTACGGGGCGTTGATCGGGCAGGTCGCTCGAGCCCTCGGCGATTGCGCCATTGTCAGCGTGCATTGCCACGACGATCTGGGACTGGCGGTTGCCAATTCGCTCGCGGCGATCGAGGCCGGTGCGCGGCAGGTGGAGTGCACCATCAACGGAATCGGCGAGCGCGCGGGGAACTGCTCTCTGGAAGAGATCGTGATGATCCTCAAGATGCGTGCGGATACATACCCCTACCACACGGGGATTCACACGGAGCATCTGTATTCCGCGAGCGAGACGCTGAGCTCGATCATCACCTTCGGGCCGCAGCCGAATAAGGCGATCGTGGGCCGGAACGCGTTCGCGCACGAGGCGGGAATTCATCAGGACGGGTACCTGAAAGAAAAGACTACCTACGAGATTATCGACCCGCGCACCGTCGGCATTCCCGAAGGCCGGCTGGTGCTGGGTAAGCATAGCGGTCGCCATGCGCTTCATCAGCGCGCGAAAGACTTGGGATTCGATTTGAGCAAGCCCGAGCTGGACGACCTGTATCACCGCTTCTGCGCGGTGGCCGACCATCGCAAGAAGGGCCTGATGGACGAGGAAATCGTCACCCTGATTCACGAAGGCCAGCGAGTCATGAAGGTGGCGGCGGACTAGCCGATGGACCTGAACGTTCTGGTTCTGCCCGGGGACGGCATCGGTACCGAGGTGACGAAGGAGGCCGTGCGCGTGCTGCGGCACGTGGCGGCGCGCTGGAATCACAAGGTGAACGTCACCGAGGGGTTGCTGGGTGGGATCGCGATTCACAAGACCGGCACGCCGTTTCCGGAAGAGACGGCGCGGCTGGCGGAGCACGCCGATGCGACCCTGATGGGCGCTGTCGGCCTGCCGGAGTTCGACAACGCGCCGCCCGAAAAGCGGCCCGAAAAGGGATTACTCGGCATTCGCAAGGCTCTGGGCGTCTATGCCAATCTGCGCCCGGTTCGCGCGTATGCGTCGCTACTGGATTCTTCGCCCCTGAAGAACCAACTGGTGGAAGGCACCGACATGATCATCGTCCGCGAACTGACGGGCGGGATCTACTACGGCACTCCGCGCGGCATCACGGAAAACGGCGCGGAAACGCGGGCGGTCAATACCATGACCTACACGCGCGCGGAAATCGAGCGCGTTTCCCGCATGGCCTTCCACCTGGCGCGCGCGCGGCGTAAGAAAGTCACGTCCGTGGACAAAAGCAACGTGCTGGAGAATTCGCAGCTTTGGCGCAGGGTGGTGACCGAGGTCGCCAAAGACTTTCCCGATATCGAGCTGGATCACCTCCTGGTGGACAACTGTGCCATGCAGTTGATCCTCAACCCGAAGCGGTTCGACGTGGTGCTCACCGAGAACATGTTCGGCGACATCCTGAGCGATGAGGGAGCCGTGCTGGCGGGGTCTATCGGCATGCTGCCTTCGGCTTCTATTGGAGACCGGCGGCCGAGCGGCGCCTGGGTCGGGCTGTATGAGCCGGTCCACGGGTCGGCGCCGGATATTGCCGGGCAGAACAAAGCCAATCCGCTGGGCGCGATCGGGTCGGTCGCGGCCATGCTGGCGTACAGTTTCAGTTTGAAGGAAGAAGCCGCCGCGGTGGAGCAGGCCATCGAAGCCGTGCTCGCGAGCGGCAGAGTGACCGCGGATCTGCGGCCTTCCGGCGCGCCCGCCACGACCGAACAGGTCGGGCAAGCGGTTTGCGCCGCGATCGGGTAGCGCGGGGACTTACCGGTCCCCGCGCGCCCAAACCAAGCCACCAGCCGTCAGCCATCAGCCAACCGCCGCACCGGCGTATGCTGAGAGTTGATGGCGGATTGCTGAAAGCTGTTCTTATGACCATCATCGAAAAACTCTGGAATTCGCACGTAGTGCACGAGCGCCCGGGTGCACCGACGCTGCTATTCATCGACTTGCACCTTGTCCACGAGGTGACGTCTCCGCAGGCGTTTCAGGGACTGCGCTACCGTGGGCTCGAGGTGCGGCGGCCGGATCTTACCATCGCGACGGCCGACCACAGCATTCCGACCACCGACCGGTCGCTGCCCATCGTGGATGAGGTTGCCGCCAAACAACTGGCGCAGCTCGAGACTAACTGCAAAGACTTCGGGATTCGCTGCCTCGGCGTGCACAGCGACCGGCAGGGCATCGTGCACGTGATCGGTCCCGAGCTCGGCCTCACGCAGCCAGGCATGACCGTCGTCTGCGGCGACAGCCACACCGCGACCCACGGGGCCTTCGGCGCGCTCGCGTTCGGCATCGGCACCAGCGAGGTCGAGCACGTGCTGGCCACGCAGTGCCTGCTGCAGCGGAAGTCGAAGACGTTTCAGGTGCGCGTGGATGGGCGGCTGAAGGCCGGCGTCACGGCCAAAGACATCATTTTGGCCCTGATCGCCCAAATCGGCGTCGGCGGCGGCACCGGCAGCGTATTCGAGTACACCGGCAGCGCCATCCGGGCTCTTTCGATGGAAGAGCGCATGACCGTGTGCAACATGTCGATCGAAGGCGGAGCGCGGGCAGGCCTGGTCGCGCCGGACGACACCACGTTCCAGTATCTGGCGGGACGTCCGCACGCGCCCAAGGGCGCGGCGTGGGATGCGGCGGTCGCACGCTGGAAGAAGCTTCCAACCGACGATGGCGCGGCGTACGACCGCTCGGTTAGCATCGACGCCGACGCGCTGGAGCCCATGATCACCTACGGCACCAATCCCGGGATGGGCGTGGCCATCACGCAGCCGCTCCCCGATCCGGCGGCGGTGGCCGATCCCATGGCGCGGGATTCCATTACCAAGGCACTGGCGTACATGGGCCTGGAAGGCGGCAAGCCGCTGGCAGGGCATCCGATCGACGTCGTGTTCATCGGTAGCTGCACCAACTCGCGAATCAGCGATCTGCGCTCGGCGGCCGCGGTATTGAAAGGACGCAAGGTCAGCCCGAAGGTTCGGGTGCTGGTCGTGCCCGGAAGCCAGGAGGTCAAGCGCCAGGCGATCGCCGAAGGGCTTCCGGAGATCTTCCAGGCGGCCGGCTGCGAATGGCGCGAGCCCGGGTGCTCCATGTGCATCGCCATGAATGGCGATCAGCTTTCGCCCGGCCAGTACAGCGTTTCCACCAGCAACCGGAATTTCGAAGGACGGCAGGGGAAAGGCGGCCGGACATTCCTGGCAAGCCCCCTCACCGCCGCCGCCAGTGCCATCGCAGGTTCGGTCGCCGATCCGAGGAGCCTCGCATGAAGCCGTTCACCAATTTCGAAAGCCGGATGGTGGTGCTGCCCATCAATAATGTGGACACCGACCAGATTATCCCGGCACGCTTTTTGAAGACCACGTCGAAGCAGGGCCTGGACCAGCAGCTCTTCTACGACTGGCGGCAGGACCCGGATTTCGTCCTGAACCGGCCGGAGTCGAAGGGCCGTCAGGTGCTGCTCGCAGGCGACAATTTCGGCTGCGGCAGCTCGCGCGAGCACGCTCCGTGGGCGCTCACCCAGTGGGGCTTCCGTGCGGTGATCAGCACCAGTTTTGCGGACATCTTCAAACAGAACTCGCTGAAGAATTCACTGCTGCCGATCGTGGTGCCGCCGGACGTGCACGCCGAGCTTTTCGCGGCTGCGCCCGATGCGGTAGTGAAGATCGATCTGCCCAACCAGGCGCTGACCACGCCTTCCGGCCGCTCGGTGCAATTCCCGGTGGACGCGTTTTCGAAGCACTGCCTGGTCAATGGGGTGGACGAACTGGGATACATCCTGCAACAGGCGGCCGATATCGGGGCTTACGAAGCGTCGCA
>Ga0335080_10001096_pt1 | contig 25966 bp, 19 predicted proteins | sample Lox_Sample_34_FD_206720 | JGI IMG/M metagenome (GOLD analysis project Ga0335080, IMG submission 206720) | Soil microbial communities from Loxahatchee National Wildlife Refuge, Florida, United States - Lox_Sample_3.4 | ecosystem: Environmental > Terrestrial > Soil > Wetlands | place: USA... | reverse complement strand
GAAGGTACATGGGACGACCAGCGCGAAGCGTTCGGCAACAATGTGATTGATACGATTTCCGAGCATGCGCCGAATATCAAAGACATCATCATCGGCAAACAGGTTCTGACGCCGCTGGATTTGCAGCGGGAATTCGGGTTGACACAAGGCAATATCTTCCAGGGTGAGCTTTCCTTGGAGCAGTTGTTCTTCCTGCGGCCGGTGCCGGGCTGGGCGTACTATCGGACGCCAATCGAAAATCTGTACATGTGCGGGTCGGCAACGCACCCGGGCGGCGGAATCATGGGTGCGAACGGGCGGATTGCCAGCCAAGTGATCCTGAAAGAATGGAAGAAGGCGGCGAACTGACCATGCCACTCGGACAAAAGGTAGTGCTCATTGGCGGCGGTCACAACGCGCTGATCACCGCATTTTATCTGGCAAAAGGGGGATTCAAGCCCGTAGTGCTGGAACGGCGCGAGTCGACGGGGGGCGGGGCGGCGACGCAAGAATTTCATCCTGGTTTCCGGGTTTCGGCGCTGGCGCACACGCTGGGGCCATTGCGCGCGGATGTTGCGCGAGACATGCGGCTGGAGAAGTACAACCTGCAGATTTTTCGGCCGGACCCGCGTGTGTTTGCGCCCACGCTGGACGGGCGAGGGTTGCTCTTTTACGGCGATGCGGGAAAAACCGCGGGCGCGATTTCGCATTTGTCTGCGAAAGATGGCGCGAAGTACACGGAATTTGCTGAGGAACTGGAGAAGGTTGCCGGGATATTTGCGACGATCGCTTCCATCACGCCGCCGGGGATTGATAATCCGTCGCCGGAGGATTTCTGGAACCTGCTGAAGACGGGCCATGGGGTTCGAAAGCTTGGAAAGAACGGAATTTTCGACCTGCTGCGCTGGGGGCCGATGGCGGCGGCGGATTTCGTGTCCGAGTTCTTCGAGACGGAACTGGTGCGGGCGGTGATTGCGGCAAGGGGAATTTTCGGGGCAAATCTGGGGCCTTGGTCAGCAGGATCGGCGGCGGTGTTGTTGCTGCGGGCCGCCGCGGACCCACATCCCACGGGAACTGCGGCATTTCCGAGGGGCGGGATGGGAGAGTTCGCTCGAGCGTTGACAGAATCGGCGCAAGCGGCTGGCGCGGAGATCCGGACCAACGCAGAAGTGGCCGAAATTCGGACGAAAGCAGGAGCAGTGACAGGGGTGGTGCTCGCGAATGGCGAGGAGATCGCGTGCGAGGCGGTGGTATCGGGAGTGGACCCGAAGCGTACATTCTTCCAATTACTCGATCCAACGAGCTTTGACCCAGTGTTCGCAATGCGGATGAAAAATTTCCGTTCACGGGGAAACGTGGCAAAGGTGCATTTGGCGTTGGGCGATTTGCCGCACTTTCCTGCGCTAGCCAGTGCCGTGGCACCGGATGGTTTTGGAGCGGCGCTCGGCGGACGAATCCACATCGGATACGAAATCGACTATCTGGAAAAGGCGTTCGACGCATCGAAGTACGGCGAAATTTCGACAGAGCCATATCTCGATGTAACGATCCCATCGGTTCTGGATTCTTCATTGGCGCCAACCGGGAAGCATGTCCTATCTGCCTATTTTCAGTTCGCGCCGTATACATTGAAGGAAGGGAACTGGACGTCACGGCGGGGTGAATTGGCGAACATTGTGATCAAGACGTTGTCGGCGTATTCACCGAATCTGGGGGACCTGGTGGAAGCGGCGCACGTGATCACGCCGGAGGATCTGGAGAAGGATTACGGATTCACCGGCGGTCATATTTTCCACGGCGAGATTGCGCTGGATCAGATCTTTACGATGCGCCCGGTACTGGATTGGGCGCGGTATCAGACGCCGGTACGTGGCCTGTTCCTCTGCAGCAACGGAACGCATCCTGGGAATGGGTTGACCGGGGCGAGCGGGGCGAACGCCGTGAAAGAAATAATTCACGAATTGCGGTAAGAACGAATTAAACGCAAGGCGTCGTCAGCTCATTTTGCGCCAATGCTGAAGTTGAGATTCTTCGTCGCGAACTGCGCTCCTCAGGATGACAACAGTTTTAGGATGTTTCAAAAGGATTGGGCAGTGGTATGCCACCAAGAGTGATGATGACGATCGATCGGAAGAAGCTGAAGACTCTGCAGGAACGAGAAGAGAAGCGGTTTGTGGCGGAGCATCCGCGGTCGGCGGAATTGTTTGCGAGAGCTAAGGAATCGCTGCTGGGCGGCGTGCCGATGAACTGGATGACGAAATGGGCTGGGGCATTTCCGGTTTTCGTGAAACACGCGAAAGGGGCACATTTTACGGATGTGGATGGGCGCGATTATGTCGACTTGTGCCTGGGAGATACAGGGGCGATGACCGGACACTCGCCGGATGTGGTGGTACACGCTGTGGCGAAGCGAGCAGCGGAAGGAATTACGCTGATGCTGCCGACGGAAGACGCGCTGTTCGTGGGCGAGGATTTGAAGAGGCGGTTCGGGTTGCCGTACTGGCAGTTTACTCTGACGGCGACGGACGCGAACCGGTTTTCGATTCGCATTGCACGAGAGATCACGCAGCGCAGCAAAGTCCTGGTGTTTCATTACTGCTATCACGGCACGGTCGACGAGACCTTCGCCACGGTGAATGCTGATGGCATTGTTGGACCGCGGCGCGGAAATATCGGGCCGCCGGTGAATCCTGCGGAAACGACGCGCGTGGTGGAATTCAACGATTTGAACGCACTGGAAGACGCGCTTAAACATCACGACGTGGCGTGCGTTTTAGCGGAGCCGGCAATGACAAACGTGGGAATCCTTCTGCCGGAGGAAGGCTACTGGAAGGCGGCACGAGAACTGGCGAGACAGTATGGCGCGCTGCTGATTGCGGATGAGACGCACACCATTTGCGCAGGCCCCGGAGGATGCACGAAGGAATGGAAGCTGGATCCGGATTTCGTGGTATTCGGAAAGGCGATTGGTAGCGGAATTCCCGGAGCTGCTTACGGTTGCACCGAAGAAGTGGCGCAGCGAATTTCGGCGCGGATTCATCTGGAAGACTGCGACGTGGGCGGAATTGGCGGTACGCTGGCCGGAAATGCGTTGTCGCTGGCAGCCATGCGCGCGACATTGGAGCACATCCTGACTGCCAGGAATTTCGAAAAGATGGTGGCGCTGGCGAAACGGTTCAATGACGGCGTGGCGGGCGAGATCAAAAAGCACGGATTGCCGTGGAATGTACAGCGATTGGGCTGCCGAGCCGAATACACGTTTCGTGAAAAGCCGCCGCGAAATGGCGGAGAGTCTGCAGCTGCGGCGGATTTCGAACTGGAGCGTTTTCTGCATTTGTATGCGCTGAATCGGGGCGTGCTGCTCACTCCGTTTCACAATATGGCGCTGATGTGTCCTGACACCACCGAGAGTGACATCGATCAACACACGAAAATCTTCGCGGAAGCGGCTGGCGAGGTAAGCCACCTGTAGTCAATCGAGGGCAGAGGGGCAGAACTGAGGCGGATAGGGGCGGCGGAATTTTACTTGCAACTTACTTGCAAATGAAATGGGACTGGGCTAGTCTCATATCATATCGGACTACAACAGTCCGGTATTCAGTCCTCACAAGATCCGAGTGTTTAGGGGGAAGGGGAGCAATGGGTGGAAATGCACGCGGTCTCTTTATGCAAATGATTTGCAAGAGGCCATGGTTTTTGCCGGTCTTGGGACTACTGTTTGTGACCGGGTTGCGCGCCCAGGAGCCGCCCTATTTCGTGACGTACTCGGATGTGATGGAAGAGCCGGGCAATTTGGAGATCTCTTACAAAGGGATCAACTCGTCGCCCAAGCACGCAAACACGTTCAACAGTGCAACGCTGGAATTGGAATACGGGCTGAAGGCGTATTGGACGACAGAGGTTTATCTATCCGGGCAGACGACGCGCAACGATTCCACGGTGTTCACGGGGTTTCGTTGGGAGAATCGCTTCCGGCCGTTGATGAGGACGCACTTCATTAACCCGGTGCTGTATGTGGAGTACGAGAACATCAACGCAGCGGACCGGAGTTTCCTGGAAGTGATGGATCACGACTCGATAAACGACATATATGTGCCGAACGCGACGGCTCGCGCGATCAAGGAGAAATCGATTGAACTGAAACTGATTTTATCGAGCAACATACACGGCTGGAATATTTCGGAAAACTTCATCACGGAAAAGGCGCTGAACGAAAGCGAGCCGTGGGAATTCGGGTATGCGCTGGCGATCAGCCGGCCACTGGCGCTGGAAGCAGGGAAGAAGAGCTGCGTGTTTTGCCGTGAGAATTTCAACGCCGGGGTGGAGATGTACGGCGGACTTGGAACGACAGAGGGGTTCGGCTGGCGGGAAACATCGCAGTACGTCGCGCCGATCCTGCAGTTCAACATTCCGAAAGGGCCGTCGATCGGCTTCGAGCCGGCTTTTGGACTGAATGCGAACGGCATTGGGGTGTTGTGGCGATTTAAGGTGTCGTATGAGGTCGAGCAGTTTCTGAACATCTTTAGAGGGAAGTAGGCACTGACCATGCGAGTGCAAGGGAAGCGGGTATTGGTCTTCGGGGCGACGCTACTAGCGACGGCAGCGTGCTTTGCGGCGGATGGAAGCTGGTTGAAGCACGTACCGGAGGCGGAGCGCGGCCGCGCCAATCCCTTCGCGGGACAAGCGGATAAAGCGGCAGCGGGGCAGCGGCTGTTCGAGGATCATTGCGCGAAGTGCCACGGCCCCGACGCATTGGGCAGGGGGAAACGTCCCAGCCTGCGGAGTGAGCGCGTGCAACATGCGACGGACGGTGAAATTTTCTGGCTTTTGAAGAACGGCAACTTGCCTAAAGGCATGCCGACGTGGGCAGCGCTGCCAGAGCCGATGCGCTGGCAGATTATTACTTTCATCAAGAGCTTGGGGCCGAGTGTTGGCGGAAATGATGGGAATCCGCCGGCAAAGTCGAGCCAATAAGCAAAGTAAGAGGAGAAACGCGGTGAAATTCGCGAAGGCGGTGGTGTGTCTGGTGGCGGGAACAGCGATGAGTTTGGCCGGTTGCGGGTCGGGAACCGCGCCAGATCCCAAACCAGAAGTGGAGGGCGCGCCCTCGGATCAAAACGTCGGAGAGCGTATTTTTATTGATACGCGGTTCGCGGAATATTTTGCGGAGAACATAACGGGGACGAACGATCCGCTGGCGGCCGGCGACCCCGTGGTGGCGCAGGTGAGCACTCCGGCGGGAGTGTTGCCGGGGCCATTTGCGGGCGAGTCGATCAACTGCCGCTCGTGCCACTTTGTGACCGAGTTCACAGGTGTGACCGGAGCGAGGAACCGGACGTACGCGGATTTCATAGAGCACAGCCCGATGCCACGGATGATCAATGGAATTCAGTCCACGCCGCGAAACGCAATGCAGATGGTGGGCTCGATGCAGCCGCACGCGGGGCCGCAGTTCTTACACTTTGACGGAGAATTCAACTCGGCCGAGGATCTGGTCAAGGCGACGATTACCGGGCGGAATTTCGGTTGGGAACCCGGCCAGTACGCACAAGCGGTGGCGCACATCGCGAGAATCATTCGGGAAGACGATGGCAACAATGTTCCTTCGAACACATATACGCACGGACTTTCGTACGGAAAGATTTTCCTGAGCGCCGATCCGTCGATTCCGTCGGACTCCCGATTGCCGGGGCAGTACCGAATGGATGTGACTACCGCTTCGGATGAAGCGATCGTGGATAATGTGGCGAAGTTGGTGGGGGCGTATGCGGCGGGCTTGCTGTTCAAGCAGGACGGTCTGGGGCGATACTACGCTTCGCCGTTCGATGCGTTTCTGAGGCTGAATCATCTGCCGCAACAGCCGCAAGGCGGCGAGAGGCCGCAGCAGTATGCGCAGAGATTGCTGACGCTGGTCGAGAACCTTTCTTCGCCAACGTTTGTCGACGCGAAGAACGGGAGTTTTCAGTACCACGATCAAGCGTTTCTGTTTGGTCCGCAGGAACTGGAGGGGCTGAAGATTTTCCTGCGGGGGGCGCCGAACGCGAAGTATGGATCGCAGCACGCAGGGAACTGCGCAGCGTGCCACGTGCCTCCGAACTTCACGGATTTTGTGTTCCACAATACCGGGGCGTCGCAGGAAGAGTACGACGCGGCAAATGGGGCGGGGACGTTTTTGCAACTGGAAATTCCGGGACTAGCGGAGCGAACGACGAATCCGGACGCGTACTTGCCGGCGTCGGCGAATCATCCTAACGCGACGGAACGATTCCGGCACCCGGCGGTGGCGGGCCAGCCGCAGTATGCGGACCTGGGGCTTTGGAACGTTTATCTGAACGGGGATATGCCGAATCCGCAGGCAGACCTGAAGCAGGTGGTTTGCGCGAATTCGCAAAACTGCGCGGCGGATCAGGGATTAGCGACCGCGATCGCACGATTCAAGACGCCGACGTTGCGGGACCTGGAAGATTCAGCGCCGTATTTTCATAACGGATCGAAAGGGAAATTCGATGACGTCGTGAATTTCTATATCAACGTGTCGCAATTGATGCGGCAGGGAAAGCTGAGGAACGGAGACGTGGAGCTGGGAGCGATGTCGCTGAGCGCGGATGATCTGGATGCGCTGGTGGCGTTTCTGAAGTCGTTGACCGAGGATTACGACGATGCGTGAGGCGGCAGTGACGGCCGGTATGAGGAAGGGCGGTCCGCCTCACAAGGCGGACCCTACAAAAGCAAGACACCGGCGAGAGGTGCTAGACTGTTCGGCGCCGCCTGGGCTGCGGCGTGGAGAGAATTATGGCGAGCGACTATTTGCTGAAGACCGAGCCGACGGAGTATTCGTTTGCGGACCTGCAGAAGGATGTGGAGACGGTTTGGGACGGGGTATCGAACCCCGTCGCGCTGAAGAACATGGGGCAGATGGAGACAGGCGCGCGATTAATAATCTATGAGACCGGAGACGTGAAGAGCGCGGTTGGTACTGCGAAAGTCGTGAGCGTGGATACGAAGAATCCAAAGAGTCCGGTGTTGACGCTAAAGGCGGGGAGGGCCATCGCGAAGCCGGTGTCGCTGGCGGAAATTAAGGCGAATAAGGCATTTAAGGACTCGCCGCTAGTGCGGATTGGGAGATTGTCGGTGGTGCCGTTGACGAAGGAGCAGTACAAGATTTTGACGGGGGAGTGAAGGCTGCTTCAGAAGACAATCCTCGCAGAACGGACCGGTTGAGATCCTTCGTCGCACAAAACGCTCCTCAGGATGACACGATTGTTTTGTTTCGGATCAAGCACATCGGTATTTCTCACAACGGCTATGCCGATCGGGAGGTCCTTCCCAGGAGAGGCGCGGGTCTGAAGATCCGCCGCTCCGATGACGTGCGGAGCGCGAGAGGAAGCGGGAGCAAAGCTCCCGCACTCCAAAGTGGCCTGCTTGTCGGGTCTGGAGCAGGGGACCTATAATTGAAGTTCGGAATTTTGAGGAGGAAGTGAGCCATGGCGACAGCGGATGCGAAGGTGCATGTGGCGGAGTTTACAAACGAGCCATTTATCGATTTTTCGAACCCTGACAACCGAAAAAAGATGGAAGAGGCGCTGAAGAAGGTACATGCGGAGTTTGGGCAGGAGTACCCGATGTGGATCGCGGGGAAAAAGCTGACGACGACGGGAAAGAGAAAGTCTACCAACCCGTCCAAACCGTCGGAAGTGATTGGGGTGTTCCAGGATGCGTCGAAGGAACAGGCGGTTGAGGCGATCGAGGCGGCGCACAAGTATTTTGATGTATGGAAAAAGGTGCCTGCGCAGGAGCGAGTGAAGTGCCTGTTCAAGGCGGCGCAGATCGTGCGCGAACGGAAGTTCGAACTGGAAGCCCTGGTCTGCTATGAAGTGGGAAAGACGTGGGTGGAAGCGGACGCGGATATCGCGGAGACGGTCGACTTTTGCGAGTTTTACGCGCGGGAAATGCTTCGGCTATCGGAACACCAGAAGCTGACGCCGATGCGAGGCGAGAAGAATTACCTGGTATATATCCCGCTGGGAGTCGGCGCAATTATTCCGCCGTGGAATTTCCCGTGCGCGATCATGGCGGGGCTGGTGGTGGCGTCGCTGGTGACCGGGAATACCGTGGTGCTGAAGCCGGCGTCGGATTCGCCGACGATTGCGGCGAAGTTCGTGGAGATTTTGTTCGAGGCCGGCGTGCCGAAGGAAGCGTTGCAATTTGTGACCGGGTCGGGCGGCGCGGTGGGCGATACGATCGTGCAGCATCCGAAGACCCGATATGTCGGGTTCACGGGTTCGAAGGAAGTGGGCTTGCGGATTTGCGAGCTGGCCGCGAAGCCGTCGCCGGGGCAGATCTGGATCAAGCGAACCGTGTTGGAGATGGGCGGCAAGGACGGGATCATTGTGGATGAAGAGGCCGACATCGACGCGGCGGTAGAAGGCACCGCGCAGGCGGCGTTTGGATATCAAGGACAAAAATGCTCGGCTTGCTCGCGTGTGATTGTCAGCGAGAAGGTGTACGACACGTTCGTGAACAAGCTGGTGGAGCGGACGAAGAAGATCAAGGTGGGCCCAAGCGATGATCCATCGAATTACATGGGCCCGGTGATCAATGAGTCGGCGATGAAGACGATCCTGGACTACATTGAGATCGGCAAGAAAGAAGGACGGCTGGTGGCGGGCGGATCGCGCGCAGCGGGTGACGGCTACTTCGTAGAGCCGACGATCATCGCGGACGTTCCGGCGAAGGCGCGGCTGGCGCAGGAGGAAGTGTTTGGTCCAGTGCTGGCGGTGATCAAGGCGAAGAATTTTGACGAAGCGATGGAGATCGCGAACAACACGGAGTTCGGGTTGACGGGCGCGGTGTATTCGAAGAATCCGAAGAAGATCCAGCGAGCGGAGGAAGAGTTCCACGTCGGTAATTTGTATTTGAACCGGAAATGCACCGGAGCGATGGTGGGAGCGCATCCGTTTGGCGGATTCAATATGAGCGGGACGGATTCGAAGACCGGCGGGAAGGATTATTTGTTGCTGTTCCTGCAGGCGAAGGCCGTGGCGGAGAAAGTGATTTAGAAAACAGAAATTGGAAAATAGAAAATGGAAAATAGAAAATGGAAAGGGGCGGATTCCGGTCCGCCCTTTTTTTTGCAGCGCAAAGGAAAAGAATTTACACAGAGGACGCGGAGGAACCCCAGAGAGCACGGAGATAGCGCCTCGCCGAGGGTCTGGCTAGACGGCCTCTTGCGGGTTGCGACCGGAGACTAACTTCAGGACGCGGTAGACGGGATAGCTGCAGGCCAGAGCGATTAGGGTGAGGTAGCTGTTGGTGGTGTCTTCGCGAATGGCTTCGACGAGAAAGCCGATGGAGCCGAGAAGAGCGATCGCGGTGGTCCAGGGATAGCCGAAGGCGCGATAGGGGCGGAGGAGATGGGGTTCGCGGGAGCGGAGGACGAACATGGAGATGAAGGAAAGCAGGTAGTTGGTGACGAAGAAGAAGGCGAGCATGGCGATGACGCGTTCGAAACTGAAGATGGCGAAAGCGACTCCGACGAGCGCGCTGAGAAGGAGTGCAACCGTAGGTGTGCCGCCCGGATTGATGCGGGTGACGGTTTGGAAGAAAAGGCCATCGCGGCTCATGGCGTAGATGACTCGAGCGCCCATGAGGTGGAGGGCATTGATGGAGCTGAGCAGGGCGAGAATCATGATGGAGCGGAAGATAAAGTCGCCATGCTGGCCGAAAACGCGCTGAGCGGCGAGGCCGAGGGAGAAATTGTTGCCGGCGATTTCGTGCATAGGAAGGACATAGAGGACCGCGGCGTTCACCAGCAGGTAGATAAGAACGATGGAGAAGAGGCTGGCGAAGATGGCGCGGGGAACCAGGTGGCCGGGGTTCTTGATTTCGTCGCCGAAGTAGATGACGCCGTCCCAGCCGTCGTAGGTGTAGATGGTGGCCTGCATGCCGAGGAGAAGCGCAGTGATGAGGGCGGCGCCGGTGGGGATAAGGACAGCGGCCGTGGGTTGAGCTGTGGAGGTGAGATCTACGCTCGCATGCAGGTGCCGGCCAACCGTGAAACAGGCAACGACAATGGCGAAAAAGGCGAGCCCTTTCAACACTGTAGTGAAATTCTGAACCTTGCTGCCCATGCTGACGCTTTTCCACTGAAGCAGGGCGAATAGAACGATGACTGAGACGGCGGTGATCTTAAGCCTGGGAATTTCAGCGAAGGCAAATTGGTGAGCGCGGAGGAAATCACCGAGCGCGCCCGGGATTTGGTATGCGCCGTCAAACGAGCGAAACATATGCGCCATGTATTCGCCGATGACGATGCCAACGGCTCCGGTGGTGCCGCAGGTGGAGAGCCAATCCGACCAACCGACGATGAATCCGGCGTAATCGCCTATGGCGCGGCGAGAAAAATTGTATTGGCCGCCACTCTTCGGAATTGCCGAGCCTAATTCCGCAAGTTGGAAGGCGCTCATGAGCGCATAAAAGGCGCCGCCGAACCAGACCGCGAAGAAGAGCCAGTGGTTAGGCAGGCGAGCGGCTATGTCGCCTGGGGTCCGGACGATGCCTGCCGAAATGGTATTGCCTACGGCGACGGCAATGCCGAATCCGACGCCGAGAATCTGGAGGAGCGTGCCGCGGGATTTGCGAGGATGGGTCGTGTGCGCAGGATGGTCGGAGGAAAGCGAATCGGTTTGCGTCGACAAGTGCAGTCCAATGGACGGGATTGGGTATGGGCCATCATACATGAATGCGGAAAATAGAAAATGGAAAACAGACAGTAGAAAGGAGGCGTCTTCAGGCAGCCGGATTTTCTATTGTATTCCGCAGGCGCTATGCGGACAGCCAGGAATGGCTGTGCCACGAAGAGCTGACGGGAAGAACCAAATTTTGTAGACGAGTTTAGATCGTGCGGACATGGGGTCCAGCAATGCCGGACCCCTACAAAGGCGGAACCTCTAGAGGGTGGAGGCCACTACTGGGTGAGTTCGAGTTCGGGATCTTGGGCTGAGGCAGAGACCTGCGCTGACAGGGGTTTTCCCTTCTCGGCCTCCTCGATGTAGTCAGCCATTTCCAGACGCAGGTTGCCGGGATTGGTAGCGTAGGTCATACCGGTTTCGAAGTCGATGACGCCGGTGCGGATGAGCTTTTCGATTTCGCCGTCGAAGTGCTGCATGCCGTCGTGAGAACCGTCGCGCATGGCGTCGAGAAGAGTCTTGCCTTCGCCTTCGCCCTTTTCGATGTATTCGCGGGTCCGAAGAGTGGAGCGCAGAATTTCGAGGACGGCGACGCGGCCTTTGCCGTCGAGGCGAGGAAGGAGGCGTTGCGAAAGGATGAATCGGAAAGCCTTGGAGAGGCGGTTGCGGACGCCCTGCTGATCTTCCATAGGGAAGGCGCCGATGATGCGCTCGACCGTCTTGGCGGCGTCGATGGTGTGGAGAGTGGAAAGGACGAGGTGGCCGGTTTCGGCGGCTTCGAGGCCGATTTCAATGGTCTCGCGATCGCGCATTTCACCAACCAGGATGACCTTGGGAGCCTGGCGGAGGGCGGCACGGAGCGCGAGAGCAAAAGTGGGAGTGTCGCTGTGAAGTTCGCGCTGGTGAATGGTGGCGCGTTTGTGTCGATGGAGAAATTCAATGGGGTCTTCAATGGTGAGGATGTGAATGGCTTTTTCTTCGTTCATCATGTCGATGATGGCGGCAAGGGTAGAGGACTTGCCGGAACCGGTAGGACCGGTGACGAGGACGATGCCGTTGCGCAGGTTGCAGATTTCCCCGAGTTGCGGGGGCAGCCTGAGATCGTTGAAGCTTGGAATGCGGTCTGGAATGACACGCATGACGATGGCGCAACTGCCGCGCTGGCGAAAAACGTTTACGCGGAAGCGGGCCATCTGATCGAGTCCGTAGGAAAGGTCGGCGGAACCTTCGGATTCGAGTTTCCTTGCGGCGTGCTCGTTGGCGCCGAGAAGGACTTTGGCGATGTGCTCGGTGTCATGCGGCACGAGACACTCGAGGCCCTTGAACTTTAATTCAACGAGCTGGCCACCGACCTCGACCTGAGGGGCGCGGCCCGGAGAGAAAATCAGATCGCTGACGTGTTCGCGCGATTTCAGCATCGCGGCGATGAGCTGAGGCACCGCGAAGGTGCGCTGGACAGGCGGCAAAGACGGCGTGGTAGACATGCGTTCCCCGGAGTAAAAGAGTTCGCCCGAAGGCAATTGATGGGCCGGCAGTGAATGGCCCGCCAGAACGAGTGTAGGGGCGGGCGGGGGACTGGGGATGAACACGCGAGGGGACACGCGCTTTCTGGTTACGTAACGCTTTGCTTACAGCGAAGGTCCGAGGTCTATTGCGTCTTTTAAGCACAAAGACTAACGCGGAGACGCAGAGAGCACAGAGAAACGTGGAGCGGTTCTTGGATACGGGCAACCGGCGGGGAGTAAGGATGCTGCGGACATGGGGTCCAGCGATGCCGGACCCCTACAAGGCGATGATTATTGGGATTTGGAGGAGGAGTCGATAAAGGCAGCGACGTTAGCCTTGAGTTTGGTCAAGTCTTCGTCGCGAAGGTACATCATGTGGCCGGCCTCGTAATATTTGTGGTGAATGTTTTTCTGGAGATTTTCGGGCAGGCCGAGATGTTCAGTGGAGTATTCGGCTTCGAAAAAGGGCGTGGCCAGGTCGTAGAGGCCGTCCTCCATTTCGACCTGCAGTTTGGGATTCGTGATGAGGGCGCTGGCGAGGTCGAGTGTGACATTGGGTGACCCTGGGAAGAAGGCGAAGTCGCCGGCCTGGTGTTTCCAGTCCCAATGAGCATCGCCGAAGTCGGCATAGACGTGGTAATCGCGATCCTGGCCGAATTTGAGTTCCTCGCGGACATACATATTGAACGCGGCAACAAATGCACCGGTGATGGCGGTGGACTGCGGATCATACTCAGCGGCTTCGCTGATCAAACTATAGGCGGGGCCCGAGAAACGAGCGTCGAGCCGGCCAGTGGTGAGGCCGCGGCTGCGCTGCAGTTCCTGCATGAATTGAGGAAGCTTGACGCGAATATTGGACTTCAAAATGTAGTCCTCGCTAAGTCCGGTGAAGCGTTCCAATTTTTTGGCGACGGCGGCCTTGTCTGAGGAACTGAGCGTATCGCCCTTCATCAGAGCGTCAGCATATTCACCTTTCGCAAAGGTGCGAGCCTCTGAGAGAAAGGATTCCAGACTATCGGGACGATCCGTGAGGACTTTGTGGTACCAGGCCGTGGCAGCGTAGCTCGGAAGATAGAGGACGTAGGAGAGATCGACGCCGGGGTAGAAGGAAATGGTGCCGAGATCGAAGACGGAAGAGACCATGACGATGCCGTTGAGATAAAGGCCGTGGCGATCCTGGAGGGTATTGGCGAGGACGGCGTTGCGGAAAGTGCCGTAGCTTTCGCCGATCAGGAACTTGGGGGAGTTCCAGCGATTGTTGCGACTAACGTAAGTTTGCACGAATTGCGCAAGGGATTTGGCATCCTGGTCGACGCCCCAGAAGTCTTTATTCTGGGCTTTGCCGACAGCTTTGCTGAAACCGGTGCCGACAGGATCGATGAAAACAAGATCGGCCTTGTCGAGCAGACAATTGGGATTGTCTGGAAGTTGGTAAGGAGCGGGCGGGGTGACGCCGGCGTTGACGGTTACGACGCGCTTGGGACCGAATGAGCCCATGTGCAGCCAAATGGAAGCGGAACCGGGGCCGCCGTTGTAGAGGAAAGCGAGCGGGCGCTGCGCCGTGTCTTTTGTATCGCTGCGGGTGTAAGCAGTGTAGTAGACGAGCGCCTCCGGTTCGTCCTTGTCGTTCTTGAGCAGAATTGTTCCGGCCGTGGCTTTGTACGGGACGGTCTGGCCGTTGAGCTTAATGGAGTGATCGGTAACGGAGGATTCTTCCTTGGGGACAGCGGCTTCGGCGGGTTTTTCGGCCGATTTATCGGCAGGCTTAGCGTCTTTTTCTTGTGCGAGAGAAGCAGTGGCGAAGGCGGCCGGCAACAAGGCGGCCACAAACAGAGTGCGGGCCCACAGTTTGAGGGACATGCGCAATTTTCTCCTTGGAGTCAGGAACGAACCTTTAGAAAGTTCGACGCATTCTAGCGCATTTTGGGTAGTCGCGGAATTTCGCTGTCGGGAAGGGCAAGGGCGAGGTAGCCGGGTCGGGGATCCGGGGCCAAGCGGAGGGAAGAGCAGTCATTGACGATCCAATCCGCGCCTGCGGCGAGGAGTTCGGAATCCGGGGTGGTGGTGCGCACAGCGAGGACGCGGGCTCCAGCAGCCTTGCCGGAGTGAGTACCGGAAGGCGCATCTTCGATAACGACGCAAAGATGCGCGGCCAAATGCAGAGCGGCGGCGCCTTTGAGGTACGGCTCCGGGTCAGGTTTACCACAGCTGATGTCGCTCGCGGTGACGATGTGCTGAATGAATGGCCAGAGCCCGGCGGCACGCAGGCGGACTTCGGCCAGCGCGCGAGTCGCGGAGGTGACGACCGCGAATTGCGAGGGAGGAATCGTCGAGAGCAAGGTTTGCGTGCCGGGCAGGGCAACTACGTCTTTGATATCTTCAATCTCGGCGCGCTCCATCCAGTCGTTTTCCGCAAGATGGATGGCGGGAGCCGCATGGGGGAGCAATTCCTGGATGGAGGTGAGGCTGGTGCGGCCATGGGCAGCGACTACGGCGTAATCGGGGTCTATGTTGTGCTTGCGGGCCCAGCGGGCCCAGACGCGGGCAACAGCGGGAGTGGAGTCGACAAGGACGCCATCCATGTCGAATAGAACGCCCCTACAGGAGATCTGAGTCATCTATCGATTTTAGCGCTTAAGTTCCCGGGTTTTGCGCAGGAAGGAACAATTCTCAATCCATTTACGCTGCTCGAGAGTGTCGGGAACGGCGCAGCCTCGGGAAACCTGAATGGTGCGAAAGGCGGCGTCGGCCGAGTACCCCTGCTTCATCAATAATGCGGCTGAAATCATCGATGAGCGTCCAATCCCCGTACGGCAGTGGATAGCGACGGCTTTGCCTGAAGCGAGAAGATCCGTCAGACGCTGGATCAAGACTGCAAAATTTTTCTGAGAGAAAGGGACCGAGCGATCTTCGATCGGAAAGGAGACGAAGTCTATGCCAGTCGCACGGCAGGCGTTCGCTTCGTTCTCTAAACCCAACTCAACTTGCTCGTCGACGGTCAGCGCCGAGACAAGGATAGCGACTCCTTCCTTGTGGAGAAGCCCAATCTCCTGGTCTAACCAATCGTTTCCGCGAGGACGCGGCGCAATGCCGAGGCGGAACTTATCTTCGTTGATCCAATACACAAGCGTCATCACTGGAGTCGCCTTTAGCGGGGAAAATGGATTCCCGCCTAGGCCCTAAAAAGAAGACTGTGAGATTGGGGTGGGAGAAGGGATTTGAACCCTCGACATTCGGAGCCACAGTCCGACGCTCTACCAGCTGAGCTACTCCCACCGGAGAAGTCCAGTTTAGCACGGGGCACGAACTGCCGGAAACGGGGAGTGTCAAGACCCCGGAGGTTGAGATTCTCTAGGGATCCTCTTCCGATCGCCTCAGAGGGACGGCTCCGAGGTGGGCAATATGCCCGATTAGGACATAGCAAGGAGGAAACTCGAGTATGGGGAACGGGCGGGGCGCGGGAAAGGAGTTGTTAGACTGAAAGGGACGCTGGGCTAAAGCCCAGCGCTACACGCAGTTCAGCAAGAGGGGTGTGTGTCCCCGCACATGAACCCGCAAGCGACGGATAGACTCCATTTTGAGGTGCAAATCGCATACGCGCGGCCGGTGGTCGCGGTGCTGGCGATCGCGTGTTTATTGGAACTGCGGGTAGCGCGTGAAGAAACTCGGGCGTTGTATTTGCTTATTGCCTATCTGGCCGTAGCGGTGGTGATGCCGATTGTCGAGCGAGCATTGCGGAAGTACAACTGGCACTGGCCGTTGGGCTGCGACATTGTGGTGGTTGGGCTATTCCTCTATTTCTCACCAGAAAAATTGCCGGCATGGTTTTTGATGTTTTTCGTGGCGTTTGCGGCGGGATATCGCTGGAATCTAACGCTGGCAGTCTCGCTGTCGTTTGGGCTGCTGCTGCTGGCGGTGGCGCTGCAGGCGAACCGGATGTCGCAGACGGGTACGACACTCTCGCTGTACTACCTGCTGCCCTATTTCGCAGCGACCCTGCTCGGCGCCGGGGCGATGGCATTTTTGGGGAACCGCAACCGCGTTTTCACGGAGCAACAGGAATTCCTGAACCGGCTAAGCGCGACGATGCACGTAGAGATCGGCCTCGCAGAGTCTTTGCGGCAGTTGCTGGAGGATCTGTGCGTCGAGTTCACGACGGAAGGTGCGCTGCTGGCGTACCGCGATGCGGACCTGGAAAGAATCTTCCTTTGGCAACTGAAGGCGGGGGAAAGCGAGCGGCTCACGCCGGAAAACCTGCCGGTCACGCGTGCGGATGGGTTCTTGTTGGATGATCTGGAAGCATCGCTCTGCTGGAATTCGATCGACGGGAGGGGATCGGGTTTTGGCTGGGATCGGCGGAACGCGCAAAACTTGAAAATCCTGCCGAGAATACCGGGGCCGACGTTGAATGAGTTCCGCATCCGAAATTTTATTTCGGTGGCGTTCGATCAGGAAGACCGCCCGGTAGGGCGGTTGTTTCTGACCAATCGAAGACCGGGCGCGGGGCCGTTTCTACCTGACGATCTGGTGTGGTTTGAAAAGGTGGCGCGCAACGTGAGCCCTTCGCTCGAGAATATCTTTTTGTTGCGCCATCTACGGGCACGAGCAATCGAAGCGGAGCGGTCGCGCATATCGCGCGATTTACATGATGGGATCCTGCAGACGCTGCTCAGCATTGAAATTCAACTGGATGTGTTGCGGCGCAAGATAACAACGCATCCGGACCAAGTCGAAGCCGGGCTGACTTCGTTGCAGCAAACGGTAAAGAACGAGGGCGGGGAACTGCGTCATCTGGTGACGGATTTACGGCCGCTACGCGTGCAGTCAGCGGATCTAGTGGATCTGATGCGCGGATTCGGGGAACGCTTCCGAAACGAGGCGGGACTAGCGCTGGATTTGCTTGTAGATTCAGTGGATTTGCATGCTCCCGACCGCGTTTGCCGCGAGATTTTCCAGATATATAGAGAAGCACTCAACAATATAAAAAAACATGCTAAGGCTTCCCATGTCGTGGTAAAACTGTCGCAGGATGACAGCCGGCTCGCCCTGGTGGTCGACGATAACGGCGAAGGGTTCAGTTTCGCCGGACGATTCACGGGGGACGAGCTCGACCGCCTGCGGCTGGGTCCGATTTCCATCAAGGAAAGAACGCGCACAGTCGGGGGTGTGCTGACTGTGGAGTCAAACCCGGGGCATGGTGCGCGTTTAACGATTGAGGTTCCGCTCGGCTAACTTATGGCAAAGACGACGACGAAACAGCAAATTCGCGTGTTGATGGCCGATGACCACGCGATATTCCGGGATGGCCTGCGCAAGCTGCTCGACGGCGACGATGAGATTACAATCGTCGGCGAAGCGCAAAATGGCGGCGAATGCATCAAGATGCTGGCGAAATTGAAGCCGGATATTCTGCTGCTGGATTTGCGGATGCCGGAAAAAGACGGCCTGGCGGTTCTGGAGGAAGTGAATTTTGACCAGATTCCGACGCGGGTGATCGTGCTGACCGCCGCGGAGGACGACCGCGATGTGGTGCGAGCGATGCGGTTGGGGGCGCGGGGCGTGGTGCTGAAGCAATCGGCGACGGACTTGTTGGTGAAGAGCATTCACCGTGTACACGCGGGAGAGATTTGGCTGGATAACCGGATGACCGCGGAAGTGATGAAGGCGTTCGCTAAGTCATCGGAGTCGGGGCCGAGGCGAGAGAAACCACTCCTGTCGGACCGCGAAAAGGAAATCGTGCAATTGGTGGCGCAGGGATTCCGGAACAAAGAAATCGGCGAAAAACTGTTCATTTCCGAGCAGACCGTAAAAAATCACCTTCACAATATCTTCGATAAGCTGGGTGTTTCCGACCGTTTGGAACTGGCGTTGTACGCGATTCACCACCGGCTGATTGATCAGACGTAGCAGCCGGCAGCTTCCAGTCGATAGTTCACAGTTAGTGTTCAGCGGCCCGCCTCAGACGGCGGGCCGATCTATTTCTGGTGCAGCGAGTGAGGGTTGCACCAGTTCGATTACCATACTCAATGCTGGTATCGAATATGGTAAAATAGCAAGCATGGCCACACGAAAAATCACCATTGAAGTGCCGGAAGAACTGCTCGACAAGGCGCAGCGGGCGACTGGAAGCGGGATAACCGAGACCGTGCGCAGGGGCCTGCAGATCATTGCCGCCTCGAAGGCTTATGCTCAGGCGCGCCAGCTCCGTGGAAAGTACCGTTTCAGCATCACGATCGACCAAATGAAGGACGATCGATGATCGCGGTGGACTCGAGCACCTGGGTGGCTTTCCTTGAGGGAGATAGCGGCGATGATATTCAATTGCTGGACGAGGCTCTGACGGATCACCAAGTGCTATTGCCGCCGGCGGTACTGAGCGAATTACTCAGCGATCCTAGGCTGCCCGCCAGGATCGAGAAAATTCTTCTGACACTTCCGCTGATCGAGATCGAAGAAGGTTACTGGCAGCGAGTGGGGAGGCTGCGGGCCCGGCTGCTGGCGAAGAAAAGGAGAGCGCGGCTCGGAGATGCGCTCATCGCACAAAGTTGTTTGGATCGTGGAATAGCGCTGCTTACACGCGACCGTGATTTCCGCGCATTTGCGGAGACGGTTGGCCTCGCTCTAGTGATCTAACCTGTCTTTTCTGCACCAGCGAAAATCGGCTAGTTCTTTTCGAGTATTGTGCCGCATTTGTTGGGTGCGTATCCTCGCGTTACTTCGGGGGAAGTGTTCAGCGGCTCGGATCGTGTGTCTGGCCGTGGAACTCAGTGAAAAGCGGATTGTAGGTTCGCGATCGGAATCGAGCAGCGGGGTACGGGTGTGTGAAGGCCGTGGCTGCGAAATTTCGCAGGACGTAATTGGTGCCGTCCGCAGAATCCCATTAGAAAACGTTACGTCGAGGCGGAGGAAGGTCGAATGAAGATGTGGCAGCGGTATGCGTGGGCTCTTGCGGCAGTGATTGCTATAGGGGGGCACACCTCAGGCCAGGAAGTCACTGCGAATTTGCGGGGAACGGTTTTAGACGCGAGCGGCGCGGCGGTGACGAAGGCGACGGTGACGGCGACGCTGGAGGAGACTGGGTTAAAGCGAAGCACGCTGACGGACGGGCAAGGTGCTTACGTGTTGGTGGAATTGCCGGTAGGGCATTACCGGCTGGAGGCGGAAGGACAAGGATTCAAAAAGTACGTACAGGAAGGACTCTCGTTGAGTGTGAATCAGACGGCGACCGTCGCGATTCATCTGGCGATTGGCTTGCCAACCCAGGAAGTGCAAGTCAGCACGGACGCGCCTTTGGTAGGACAAACCGCTACCAGCCTGGGGCAGACCGTGGGTGAGCGCGAGATTTTAGATCTGCCTCTGAACGGCCGGCACTTTACGCAATTGGGTTTGCTGCAGCCGGGAGTTACGCCCGTGACTCCGGGGCTGGTGGAAGCTGGAGGCACGCTGCGTGAGGGGCAAGCGTACGCGGTAAATGGACAACGGCCGGAGTCCAACAATTTCCTGATTGATGGCGCGGATAACTTCAACGCAGTAGACGGCGGGTTTGTATTAGAACCACCAGTGGACGCGATTACAGAGTTTCGCATCCTGACCCATACGGCGAACGCCGAGTTCGGTCACAGCACGGGATCGACGACCAATATTGTGACGCGGTCGGGGACGAATTCCTTTCACGGAGGGGCGTGGGAATTTTTCCGGAACAATGCGATGGATGCGAAAAGCTTTTTTGCGGACAGCGTGGAGCCACTACACCGGAACCAGTTTGGCGGAACAATTGGTGGACCAGTCCGTCGAGACAAGACCTTCTTTTTTGGATACTACGAAGGGCTGCACAATTCGCAGGGCGAAACAACCGTGACGACGGTGCCGTCGGACGCGCAGCGGCAGGGTAATTTTGGTGACTTTTGCACCCAGACCAACGGCGGAACCTTTGACGCCAATGGAATGTGCTCGGTGCCAGCGGGCCAGTTGATCAACGAGTTCAACGGACAGCCATTCCCGTTCAACCAGTTGCCATTCATCGATCCAATCTCGCAGAATCTGTTGAACTTTTATCCTCATGCGAATTCGGGGGCCACGGGATTCGTAAGCACACAACTCCTCACTTCGAACCTGGATCAGTTTGGAGTGCGGGTAGACCACTACCTAACGCAGGCGGATGCGTTGAATTTTCGTTACAGTTTCGCGCAGCGCAGCCAAACTGACCCGTTGTCGACGTCGGGGGCGAACGTGCCTGGATTCCCGGTAGGAGAAAATCAGCGCTCGCAGAACTTCGTAGCGCAAGAAACGCATACGTTTGCGCCTGCGGTCGTGGGGCAATTCCGGTTCTCCTATTTGCGAAATAAATTTTTGTTCGATGAGCATTTGAACCACACCGATCCGGCGAGTTTGGGCTTCCAGTACGCGCCGACACTTGAGGAGGCAATCGGACCGCCGTTCGTGCAGGTTGGTGGATACGCATCGATCGGCGACCCGATTACCGGACCGCGGAACACATACCAGAATTCGTACGACTTCTCGGGATCACTGACGTGGATTCTGGGCAAGCACCAGCTGAAATTCGGAGGTGGGTTTCAGTACGACCAGATTAATGTCCTGCAGGGGATCGCGACCAACGGATTTTTCGTGTTCGCGAATTTTCCGGTCAACGTACCGATGGCGAGCTTTGAGTTCGGACAGCCGGTGTTTTTCCTGCAGGGGGGAGGCGATTTCTCGCGGGGCCTTCGCGGACACGCCTTCGATCTATACGCACAGGATACGTGGAAGGTTACGTCCCGGCTGACGCTGAACTACGGGCTGCGCTATGAAGTGCCGTCGCCGTACACAGAGATTCACAACCGGCAGAACCTGTGGATTCCGGGGAGACAATCGACTGTGTTTCCGACGGCACCGACCGGACTTTTGTACCCGGGCGACCAAGGCGTGCCGAACGGCCTGATCCCAACGGAATGGAACGCGTTCGCGCCCCGAGTTGGGTTGGCTTGGGACGTGACGGGCAACGGGCGATGGCTAGTCACCGGTTCCTACGGAATCTTCTACGACCCGTACTACACAGGCCAGGGTGGACCATTGCAAACGCCAATCAGTGCGCCGCCGTATCTAGCGACGCCGCAGATTCAGATTCCGAACTTTGCAGATCCTTATAACGGGCAGAACCCATTTAACGGAGATTTCGCGTCACCCATGACGCTATTAACGCTGGATCCGAAACTGCGACTACCTTACGCGCAAGATTGGAACTTGAACATTCAACGGGCGTTCGGCAGCAACTGGTTGGCAGAGATTGGATACATCGGGACGAAGGGAACCAAGTTGCCGAGGTTCATCGAGGGAAACCCGACCAGCTACAATCCGGCACTGAGTCCGGAGGACAATGCGTCGGACCAAAACCGGCTGCATTCGGGTTGCACGTTCGCGGATCCGAACGCACCTTGCACCTATTCGTCGGTGGGGTTGATCAGCGGGATAGCCGATTCCAGCTACAACGCCCTGCAGATGAGCCTGACGAAAAGGCTGTCGCACGGGCTGTCGTTCCTGGTGTCCTACACGTTGTCGAAGACTCTGGATGACGCGTCCACCTTCAACATTACAGGTTCGGCGTCGCAAAGCGTGGCGGGGGAAAATGATCTGGCGCAGAATCCGTTCGATGTAAAGTCGGAATGGGGCCGGTCGATGTTCGACGCGCGACATCGCTTTGTGGCGAGCTACCAGTGGAACCTGCCGTGGTTCAACCGTCCACAGAATTGGTACGGATACATTCTCGGGAACTGGCAGGTGAACGGCATTACGACGTTGATGAGCAATACGCCATTCACTGTGTATGACTCAAGCAACCCGCCGGCGCAGGGAAGCGCCCCCGAAATCTCGGGATTCTACAGTGCGAGACCGAATCAGGTGGGAAATCCGAACACCGGAGGCTGTGCAACGAATGGAGCGCCCGTGAGGAGTGCGGAGTGTTGGTTTAATACGGGCGCATTCCAGCACGCCACAACGGGACAGTTTGGAAACGTCGGAAGGAATACGCTGAAGGGCCCGGCGTTCCAGCAGTGGGATTTCTCAGCGGTGAAGAACATTCCCATTCACGAGGCGAAGAGCCTGCAATTCCGAGCCGAATTCTTCAACATCTTCAACAACGTGAATTTCCATTTGCCCAATAACGATATCAACTCGCCGAATTTCGGGTATATCACGGCGGCGCAGCCTGGACGAATCGTGCAGTTGGCGCTGAAGTTCCTGTTCTAATCGCACCGCACGCGTAAAGGTTTCGGCAGAGCCGACGTGCGGTCCGACTCAGAAGGCGGACCCTACAAAACCTCCTTTGGCGTCGGCGTGACAGGTGTCTGCCAAGCGCATCAAGTTCCGTGAGCTAGGGTTAGCGTGCGGTCCTAGGACTTTGGTACTTTTTCGACAGGCGAAATCTTTGAATCCCCAGTTCTATTGTTCTTGCTTGTAAGCCCCTATAAACTCAGTCCTTCAATCAGGGAGGTTTGCCTTGACCGGCTCAGAGCGCCGCACAACCCAGAGGTTTTCCATGCGGCTGCCGCTTACCGTGCGTTGGACCACCGGGGCAGCAGTTGGTGAAACCAGTACTGAATCCCGCGATGTCAGCTCGCGTGGGGTTTATTTCTTCTTGTCCAAAGATGTGAAAGAAGGATCGCCCGTCGAGATTCTGTTGACGCTGCCGAATGAAATTACCTTGGCCGGCCCGGTGAAAGTACGTTGCTTGGGTCGCGTACAGCGTACCGAGCCGCGCGAAGAGGGTTCGGTCGGAGTGGTGGCAGCGATCGAGCGGTACGAGTTTCTACGCGGAAACGAAGAGCAGTAATCGAGGGCTGGAAGGCCCGACGATTTTAGAAGTACAAGTTCCTTGCTCGCTCACTGCGGAGGCGGGCGGGAAATAGCCGGGGTGCATCGGCCCCTCAGCGGAGCACCCCGGCGCTTTGTGTTGATGTGGGCTGTAAGTTACCTTCCTTGATCGGAAATTGCCCTCCGAGCGTCCCGCCAGTCCGAGCGAGATATGAGATAGCGGCGATCAGATATTGGTAATCCGTAATCCGCCAAATCCCATACAGCGTTGTGAGGAGTGACCGTTGGCGTCCAGGAAGCGCCTGTCCTTTGGTGCAGGCGATTTTCGCGAGGCGATCGGCCAAGATGCCCTTATCCCAATAGGGGTGTGACTTCACAGCTTCTCGGGGGAGAAGCAACAGGAAAGACAACTATGCCGGAACAACCGGCCAAACGATTTTTTGGATTCTCGTGGGGAAGTTCCGAGAAAGTCCAGGAACGGCTCGCGACGGCGGAAGAGCTGGCGGAATACGGAGCGATTGCGCCTGATCCGGCGACGGAAGCGAAAATCCTGGCTCTATTCGAGGAGCAGTTGGTGCAGGATTTAGTAAAACGGAACTCGCCCGCAGCGGTTACGGTGACTGAGCCGGCAGGCGAGATTACTGAGCGCAGGCCGGAAAGCCTCGTCAACGAAGTGAAGGAAGCAAGCCTTGAGGATCTGATAGGCCCCGCTTTGAGTGCAGCCGAGCCCACACTAGAGCCAGCCAAGCAACCGGATGCCGATGCTGTCAGAGAAGCTATGGCGTTGTTCGACGGCCCGGCGACGGAGTCTGTAGAGGCGTCGGCGATCGAGAATGGAGTGCCTTCGGCAACAGTTCCCGCAGACACTGGCCGGAAGCCTGAGATTGAGGAAGCAGCTGACGACTCCAGACCGTTGCCGGAAGGAACGGAACCAGCGCCCGACGAGCCCGGGGTTGAATACCCAGAACCATCCGAAGTGGAGCAGGTGCCCGAATCCCACGCGACGTCCAGCTATCTTTTGGAGTACGCGGAGATGCTGGACCAGCACCGCATGTGGGTGGAGACGGAGGGAGGCAGCGGCACGCGGGGAGAGTTCTCTGGCGCAAATCTGGCCGATGCCGATTTGACGGGAGCGAATCTACAAGGGGCGCAATTACAGAAAGTGAATTTGCGGGGCGCAGACTTGTCGATGGCGAATCTGCGCAACACGAACCTGGTGGAAGCGGACCTGAGGGAGGCGAATCTGTTGGGAACAGAATTCTCCGGCGCCAACATGATGGGCGCGAATTTGTATGGAGCCCAGGGATTGTGGGCGGGGAGACTGGGCGGGACGAACCTGTTTGACGCGACGTTGCCGGAAGCAGTGGCGGCGTTGAGCGGCAGCCGAACGATAGAGCAGTTCACGCGCGCGGCACGATGGTTCTACCTGGCTCTCATGACGATTTGCGCAGGCTGCTGCGCATTGATCGCGATGACCACGGACGTGCGCCTGCTGCTGGATGAATCGGCGATTCGCACGTCGCGCATCCCGAACATTCTTCCGTTGCAGGGATTTTTCCTGGGCGCGCCGCTGCTGCTGGCGATCTTGTATATGCGGCTGCAATTCTTGCTGCTGCGGTTGTGGGGAAGCATGGGGGCGCTGCCGGCGGTGTTTCCGGATGGGCAGACGCCAGAGAAAGACGGGAGATGGTATCTGATGGGTCCGATCCGGCCGCACCTGCGGTGGTCGCGGGACCCGCGTTCCCCGCTGGGGTTGGCGGAATGCTACGTGGCGATGGGGCTCGCTTATTGGGCTGTGCCGGCAACACTGTTGTTTTTCTGGTTGCGGTACCTGGTGATGCAGGATTATCGCGGCACTCTGCTGCACGTGTTTTTATTAACGGTAGCGAGCGCAGTGGCATGTGGAATGCCAAAGGTTGTAAAGCGGGTGTTGCGACCCGGGGATTGGACCGAGGAAACGACCTCTCACTTTATTCACGACGTTTTGCAAGCTACGCGCGTGCCGGTATTGGCGGGACTGGCGGTCTTCCTGTTTTCCATGGGTGTGATTCGCGGATTGCCTGCAGACAAGAGCATCCGTCCGGATGTGGCGAGCGGCGATCCGAGGCGATGGGCGTCGACGGCATCGGAGGCGCTAGGATTTCGCCCGTATGTGGACTTGACGGACGAACGAATGTCGGCTGCCAAGGATAGAGTACAGCCGACAAACAGCGCTCCTACCAGGGAGGGGAACGGCCCGCGGCTGAATGAGATTAATCTGCGGTACGCGCGCGGATATCACGCATCGTTCGGGAATGCACGGCTGTGGCGCGCGAACTTGGAGGGGTCGAGCCTGGTGGAAGCCGATTTTCGCGGAGCGAACTTGCGAGAGGCGAATCTGAAATCGGCGCGTATGGAGGGCTTGCGCGCGGAAAAGGCCAACCTGATCAGCACGGATGCACGTTGGGCTGGTTTCTCGGGTGGCTCGTTCCAAGGAGCGGACCTATCTTACGCAAACCTGGAGGGTGCAGGGCTGGCGACGACGAATTTGTCGCGCGCGACATTGTATTCGGTGAATTTGCGGAATGCGGACTTGCTGCGCGCGGATCTCTCGCACGCGGACTTGCGCGATACGAAGCTGGAGGGCGCGAATTTGTCGCTGGCGACGCTCGAGCAGACCGATTTGTCAGGGGCCAAGATGATGGGGGTAAACCTGACAGGGGCGCAGGCGATTGGAACGATCTTCCTCGAAGGGGACCTGTCAAAGGCAGACTTGCGTGGGGGTATGTTTACTGACGCGGTACTACGGCAGGTGAAACTGGATGGAGCGAATCTAATGGGAGCGGACCTGCGAGGTGCGAAAGGACTGGAGGCATGGCAGCTGTGCGCGGCTCAAGGTTGGCGCGGAGCGCAGTTGGATGCCGATGTTAAGGCGGCGGTAGAGCAGGCGTGTGGAACGACAGTCACGGCGCCCACGCCGTGAGACGTGAGACCGCCCACTTTTGATAC
>Ga0335080_10001094_pt1 | contig 25968 bp, 18 predicted proteins | sample Lox_Sample_34_FD_206720 | JGI IMG/M metagenome (GOLD analysis project Ga0335080, IMG submission 206720) | Soil microbial communities from Loxahatchee National Wildlife Refuge, Florida, United States - Lox_Sample_3.4 | ecosystem: Environmental > Terrestrial > Soil > Wetlands | place: USA... | reverse complement strand
TGACGGCGGCCGGATCTGGACTACGGCCTCGCAGGTGACGAGCCTGACCGCGCCACCGAGTCCCGGCGCGATCACCCTCGAGGAGCCACAGGCTATGGCCGCCGCTGCTCCCGACCGGCTGTGGCTGGCGGCGGAGAACAACCTCTACCAGTCGGCCGACGGCGGCGCGACATGGATCCGGGTGCCCGGTCCGGACCTGCAGGGCTCGCCCGCCGCGTTCGATGTGCTCTCCGCGACGCATGCCTGGCTGCTCGCCCCGGGCCACGGGCTGTGGCGCACCACCGACGGTCGCCACTGGAGCGCGTTATAGGGGCGGAAGGCGCTCGGGGGGCGGAAGGCGCTCGGCCCACGGCAACGCGCGCTCGAGCTGTGTCGCGAGCCCGAGCAGCACCTCCTCGCGCGCCGGCGGCCCGACCAGCTGGACGGCGACGGGCAGACCGTCATCACCCTGATAGAGCGGAAGCGAGATCGCCGGCTGCCCCGTGACGTTGAACACCGCGGTGAACGGGGTGAAATGGCCCGATTTGCGGAACTTGCCCATCGGATCGGGGTCGAGGCCGTTCATCTCTCCGACCGGCACTGGGCGCTGTGCGAGAACCGGTGTGAGCACGACGTCGAACTCGGCCAGCTCCTGCACCATCGAGCGCGCAACCGTTTCGAGGCGATACTGAGCGACCAGATACTTGATCGTGTCCTGATCAAGGGCGTGCTTCCACAGCATCCAGGTGAGCGGCTCCACGTCGTCGGCCGTCGGCTCGCGGCCGACCAGCCGGCCGCCCAGCCATACCGTGAACGAGACCAGGGGCGCGAACGCGCGAACGAAGTCAGGGAGCAGGTCGAGCCCCGCCCATGGTGGCGGGATCTCCTGGACGTGATGGCCGAGCGACTCGAGCAGCGCCGCCGCGTCCGTTGCCGCCCGCTCGGACACAGCGTCGACGGTCGCGTCTTCCAGAGCGGGGGTGACGGTATAGCCGATCCGCAGCCGGCCCGGGTCGACCTCCGTCAACGCCGCGTACCCCGCTGCCGGCGGCGGCGGGGCCCACGAGGCGTCGCCGAGCTCCGGACCCGCCAGGACGTCGAGAACCGATGCCGTGTCCTTCACCGAGCGCGTCAGCACCCCATCGCAGACCAGGAAGCTTTCGCCGCCGTCCGGGCCGACAGAAACCCGCCCGCGCGCCGGCTTCAGACCGACCAGCCCGCAGCACGCTGCGGGGATCCGGATCGAGCCGCCACCGTCGTTGCCGTGTGCGACCGGGACCATGCCGGCGGCCACCGCCGCGGCCGCACCGCCGCTCGACCCTCCCGGGGTTCGGTCGGTGTCCCAGGGGTTCCGCGTTGGCCCGAACCGGCGCGGCTCGGTCGTGGGCAGGATCCCCATCTCGGGCATCGAGGTCTTGCCGACGATCACGAATCCGGCGTCGCGCAGCCTGCGGACGAGGTAGGCGTCGCGGCCCGCGACGAACTCGCCGAACAGATCGCTTCCCATCGTCAGCGGCATCCCGCTGACCGCCCGGTTGTCCTTGATCGCGATTGGGACGCCGGCGAATGGCCTGGAATCCCCGGGATCGATCGCGGCCGCGGCAGCGAGCGCCGACTCGTGCGCCACGTGAGCGAAGGCGTTGATCTTCGGCTCCAAGTCGTCGATCCGGCGCAATGACGCCTCGACCAGCTCACGGGCGGAGACATCGCCGGCCCGGACGAGAGTCGCAAGTTCGGTCGCGGAACGGAGCAGCAGGTCGGACATTGGGCGAGAAGGCTATCCGGCTACGCTTCCGTAGCCACTCGCGCCCCCCGCGCTGATCCAGGAGAAATTGAGAATGACCGCCACCGCCGAAGTCCAGTCCGGCCTCGAGGGCGTCGTCGCCTTTGCCACCGAGATCGCCGAGCCCGACCGAGCCGGCGGCGCCCTGCGCTACCGCGGCGTCGACATCGAGGAGCTTGTCGGGAACGTCCCCTTCGAGCAGGTCTGGGGCCTGCTTGTCGACGGGAAGCTGCTGCCCGGAATGCCGCCCGCCGAGCCCCACCCGCTGAGCGTCCGGTCGGGCGACCCGCGCGTCGATGTGCAGTCGGCGCTGGCGATGCTCGCGCCCCAGTGGGGCTTCGGCCAGCTGATCGACATTTCCGACGAGGAGGCCCGGGACAACCTGGCCCGGGCGTCGGTGATGGCCCTGTCGTTTGTCGCGCAGTCCGCTCGTGGGATCGGCAAGCCGCCCGTTTCCCAGCGTGAGATCGACAAGGCGAAGTCGATCCCGGAGCGGTTTCTGATCCGCTGGCGCGGCGAGGCAGACCCACGGCACGTCGAGGCGATCGACGCCTACTGGATCTCCGCCGCCGAGCACGGCATGAACGCGTCGACGTTTACGGCGCGGGTGGTGGCGTCGACCGGCGCGGACGTCGCGGCGGCGCTCTCCGCCGCGGTCGGGGCGCTGTCGGGCCCGCTGCACGGCGGCGCGCCCCTGCGCGTGCTGAAGATGCTCGACGACGTTGCCGCCATGGGGGACGCCGACCGCTATGTCAAGGACCTGCTCGACCGCGGGGAGCGGCTGATGGGCTTCGGTCATCGCGTCTATCGCGCGGAGGACCCGCGCGCCCGGGTGCTTCGTCGGACGGCCAAAGCGCTCGGCGCCCCGCGCGTGGACGTCGCCGAGGCGCTCGAGGAGGCCGCGCTCGCCGAGCTCCAAGCGCGGAGGCCAGACCGCGTGCTCGCAACCAATGTCGAGTTCTGGTCGGCGGTCGTGCTCGACTTCGCCGAGGTCCCACCGGAGCTGTTCACGCCGCTGTTCACGTGCGCCCGCACGGCCGGGTGGTCGGCCCACATCCTCGAGCAGAAGCGCGAGGGTCGGCTCGTCCGACCGACCGCGAAGTACGTCGGCCCCGGGCCCCGCCCGCTGTCCGATCTCAAGACCGCGTAACACAGCCTGTTAGCGCGCCCCCGTATGCTGGGGCCGCGCCGTATGAACGTCGAACGTCAGCTCGATCCCGAGGCGCTGGGCGATCACATCGATCGGCTCTACCGCGCGGCATGGAGCTTGTGCGGCTCACGCGAGGAGGCCGAGGACCTCGTGCAGGAGACGTTCGAGCGTGTCCTGCGCCGGCCGCGGTTCCTGCGCTCAGAGGACGACCTCGGCTATCTCCTGCGCGTCCTGCGCAACACGTTCTTCAGTCAGCGCCGCACGGCCGGACGGCGCCCCCAGACGACGGCGCTCCCCGACGACCTCGATCTGATCGAGGACCGGAACGCGCCGGCGGCGGAGTCGCGGGTCGAGTCCGCCGAGCTGTACGCGGCGATCTCAAGGCTCCCCGACGACTTCCGGGACGCGCTCGTCGCGATCGACGTGATCGGGCTGTCCTACCGGGAGGCCGCGCGGGCGCTCCGCGTCCGCGAGGCGACGATCACCACTCGGCTGCACCGCGCGCGCCAGCGAGTCGCGGCCGACTTGGTCAACGACGGCCCGCCTAGTCGGAGTCCGCCGGGACCTTCCACGCCGCCAGCTTCTGCAGCTCGTCGGCCTTGACCCCGCTCCCCGAGAGGACGCACGTGTCGCCGGCGCGCCGCCAGGTCACGACCGTCCGCCCGTTGATCGCGAGCGTGCGCAGCTGCGTGCCGTCCCAGTTCGAGGTCGACGCCGACGACGGCTCGGTGAGCGGCGGGGAGTGCACGATCGTGTACGCGATCGTCTCGCCATTCCAGCGGTAGAAGACGGTAACGGCGGTCCGGCCGCCGAGCTTGTCGGTTCGCGCCCCGACCGCCTGCCATCCGAACTTCGAGGTCCAGTTGGGGAAGTAGACCTCGCCGACGCTCTGGTGCAGGCGCGCTGTGGGCATGCTCGGATCGGGAACCGGGGCCAGCTGTGTTGGCCCGCGCGCCGCGAGGGCGGCCGCGTCGGACACCGACGGCGCCCCAGGAGTCCCCGACGGGAGGGCAAGGACGAGCGCGAGGACTACGGCGGCGAGCGCCGCGGCGGCGGCGCCGGCGTAGGCAAAGCGCCGACGAGCCGCGGCGGCCCGGCTTGGACGGGCGGCCTCGATTCTCGCGCGGAGCCGTTCGGGGGCGCGCTCGGTCGCGCGCGCCTGATGGAGCGCGTCGACCACCCGGCGCTCGCGTTCGTACAGCGCGGTCAGCTCGGGCGAGGCGGCGATGCGCTGTTGCACGGCCTCGCGACGGGCGGGATCTAGCGTCCCGTCGGCGAGCGCGGAAAGCTCGGCCAGTTCGGCAGCTGTCGGCTCCGATTGGTCAGCGCGGGAAGCCATGGTCCCCTGCGATCGCTTTGGTGAACAACATTCAGCTTAACGACGCCGCGGAGCCCCGATACCTTCCCGCGCGGGTCAAGACCCCCGATATGGGCCTGACAGGTACTCCGACAACATCCGCGTCGCGCTGAAGCGGGGCGCGAGCGTCTTCAGCGAAGCCCGTATCCGGGTGATCCAGGCCGCCGGCAAGCCGTGCTCGTCGCGGTCGTAGAACGCCGGAACGACGTCTTCGTCGAGCAGGCGGTGGAGCGCGGCGACGTCGCGATCGTCCTGCGCCTGATGATCGTCGTCCACCTCGCCCGAAATCGCCCAGCCGTTGTCGCCGTCGTAGCCCTCGGCCCACCAGCCGTCGAGCACGCTCAGCTGCAGGCCGCCGTTGACCACCGACTTCATTCCACTCGTGCCGCTCGCCTCAAGCGGCGGGCGGGGGACGTTCAGCCATACGTCGCAGCCGCGCACGAGCCACGCCGCGGTCGCGAGGTCGTAGTCGTCGAGGAACACCACACGCTGGCCGATGATCTCGGCTCCCTTCATGCCGAACAGCCGCTTGAGCACGCGCTTGGCCTCCTCGTCGCGCGGGTGAGCCTTGCCGGCGAGCACGACCTGCACCGGCCGGCTGCCGCCGAGGAGTTCCAAGGTCCAGTCCGGATCCCGAGTGAGCAGGTCGAGGCGCTTGTAGGTCGCCACACGCCGCGCGAAACCGATCGTGAGCGTGCCCGGGTCGAAGGCAAGCGCGGCGGCGTCGACGTAGTCACGGGCGTCGCCGCGGAGCAGGCGCTCGGTGGCGCTGCGCGTCCGGATCTGCTCCACCAGGTGGGTGCGCTGGAGCTCACGCGCCGCCCACAGCTCGGCGTCAGGGATCTGGTCGATACCGGCCCAAGTCTCGGGCTCGGCGGCGCGCGTTATCCAGCCCTCGCCGAGATGTCGGTCGAGCAACTCGCGGATCGCCGGACCGATCCAGGTCGGGATGTGGACGCCGTTGGTCACATGGCCGACCGGCACGTCGTCGACGGCGAGATCCGGCCACAGGACCTGCCACATCTCGCGCGCCACCTCGCCGTGGCGACGGCTCACGCCGTTGGCGGCGCGGCTCATCCGCAGCGCCGCCTGGGTGACTCCGAAGTCTTCGTCGGTCTTATCGGTATGGGTACGCCCAAGCGCGATCACGGTCTCGGCATCGACGCCGAGCTGGGCGACGAGATTTCCGATCGCCTCCTCCATCTGCTCGGCGGGGTACGTGTCGTTGCCGGCGGGGACCGGCGTGTGGGTCGTGAACACCGTGCGCTCGCGTGCCACGGCCAGCCCAGCCGACAGCGGCTCGCCCGAGCGGAGCTCCTGCGCGGCGAGCTGCACCGGCGCGAGCATCGCGTGCCCCTCGTTCAGGTGAATCACGCCGGGCTCGAACCCGAGCGCTGTCAACGCCCGCACGCCGCCCGCTCCGAGCAGCACGTACTGGGCGACGCGGATGTGCTCGTCCGACTCGTACAACCGCGCGGTGATCCAGCGCTCGACCGGCCCGTTCTGCGGGATATCGGTGTCGAGCAGGAACAGCGGCACCCGGCCGACGTCGACTCGCCAGATACGGGCCGTGACCTCGGCACCGTAGATCGGGACCTCGATCGTCAGCGGTGCCTCACCGGCGCCGGTGGTCACGAGCGCGGCCGGCAGGCGCTGCGGATCGGTGTCGACCCAGTACTCGTGCTGCCAGCCGCCGGCGTCGATCCGCTGGCGGAAGTAGCCCTTGCGGTACATGAGGCCGACGGCGACGAACGGGATCGCGCAGTCGGAGGCCTCCTTGAGCAGATCGCCGGCGAGGGCGCCAAGGCCCCCCGAGTAGACGGGCAATGACACGTGGACGCCGTACTCGGCGCACAGGAACGCGACGGGCCGGGCCACATCGATCGACGGATAGTGCGGGCGGTCGAGGTCGGCCTTGACCTGGGCCTCGATGTTGGCGGCCCGCTCGAGCAGACCGTCGTCGGCGGCGGCGCGGCGCAGAGCCGAATTCGGGGCTTCCTGGAGGAGACGGACCGGGTTCTGGTTCGTCACCGCGAACCGGTCGGGGTCGATCGAGGCGAACAGCTCCGGACCACCCGGTAGCCACGACCACCGGTAGTTGTAGGCGATCCGCGCCAGGGGCGCGAGGGCATCCGGCAATCGCTCGGCGAGCTCCGCCGCCGCGCGCCTGATGTCCTCGCGGCCGTCGTTCATCGTCACCCGGCCGTAGTTCACGGCCGCCGATTATCCGGCAACCGCTACTCTCGCGCTTCTTGACCGGGTTGGGCGTACTCGCATTCGGCGACTCGATCACCAATGGCGGGGGCGAGCTTCAGTGGGGAGTGGCGCTCCAATCGTGGGCTTTGTGGGTCGCGCGCGGCCTGGCGCTGCCCTTCACGTCATACGCGGTTGACGGCGCGCGGGTCGAAGATGTGGTCGAGCTCCAGATGCCGGCGTTCTCGCGGCTGACCGCGGCTACTGTGCCGGCCGGCGCCGGCTATGAGCTCGGGTGCCTGTACGTCGGAGTCAACGACGTCCGCTCTCCGGACTGGGATGCGGGGGCGTTTGAGGCGAATTTTGGTAGGGGGTTGCGGTTCCTGACTGCCCGATGCGAGCGGGTTTTGACGGTCACGGCGCCGCTCGACCTGGGGCGTCCGCGCGCCGGCGCGAAGGTGGCGGACCTCGATGCGGTGATCGAGCGGGTCGCCGGCGAGGTCGGGGCGCTCGTGCTCGATCTGCGCTCGTGGGGCGCCCGCAACCTCGTGATGACCGACCACGTTCACCCGACGGCGTTCGGTCAGGTCGACATCGCCGAGCGCGCGCTGGCCGTGCTCGAGCGCGCCGGCGTCCGGGTGCTGGCTCATCCGTCCCGGATGATCTCGTACTCGCCCGGCCGGCGGGAGCGGCTGAAGGGCGACGTCACCTACGCCTACCGCCACGCCAAGGTCAGCGCCCGGGCGGCGTGGTTAGAGGCGACTGTTGGGCGGCGGGAGGGCCGCTGACGGGCGCGCACCGCGCTGGGACGGCCGCTAAAGCCCGGCGGGCGCGCACCGCGCTGGGACGGCCCCTAAAGCCCGGCGGGGTGGAGCACGTTCGGGAACGTCGAGAGGTACTCGGCGGACGGCGTGCCGATCTTCTCGACGCCACCACCGCCACCCCACGAGCCGTGCGACCCGCCTGACTCGTAGAACTGGCCATTGATCTCGATGATCACGTGGCCGCTCTGGCCGGGTAGCGCGCGGTCATAGACGGTGACGTACTGGCCGGGTCCGGACTCCATGCCGGCCTGGCTTGGGAGCGAGGTGGTGTCTACCGGCTGGCTCAGGTAGCCACCGGCGTGGAGGACCGCGGAGACGAACCCCGAGCAGTCGTAGCCGGTCTGCGGCCCCCAGCCGCTGTGACCGCCGCCGTACACGTACGGCTTGCCGACCAGCGAGTTGGCCATGTTCGTCATCGCCTGGACCTGCGCAGCTGCCGAGCCGGTGGCGGCCGTGGTCGTGCCAAGCGTCGACCCGGTGCTCAGCCCAAGCGAGGACGTAGACGGGAGCAGCGAGGCGAGATTCGGCGTCAGGGACGAGGTGCTGGAGTCAGTGCCGTCGCCGATCGCCGAGGCCATCAGCGAGTCGGGGGACAGCGAAGAAGTGGTGGGGTCGGCACCGAGCGCCGAGGACAGGGCGTCGGTGAAGCTCGTTGACCCGGTGCCCGTGGTGGCGCCAAGCGACGCTCCGCCCGAGTCGGCCGAGGTGCTGGAAGAGGCGAGGGCGCTGCTGGGGTCCGTGAGCTGTTGCTGCATCGCCATGATCTGGCTGATGCGGCTCGTCACAGCATCGATGCTCATCTCCTCTGGGATCGGCGCCGGCGCCGGCAACTTGAGCCGCCCCACCGCCTTGGGGTCCGGCCCGTCCCGGCGCCCCGGCCACCGCCCCCCGTCGGCCTAACCGATCACTCGGCCCCCCGCACGGTCCGAATGCCTATTCGGGTGCGCATGGCGGCCGTAACCGAGCGCTCGAGGCCCGGGAACCGTCGAGTGTGCGATTAGGCCGAACCCCGAACCCCGAACCCCTGATCCCGGGCCCCGAACCACCAACCACCAACCACCAACCACGAACCCCGAAAGGCCACGCGAGCCGCTAGCGCCGCGACCCCTCAGCCGACGCCGCCAGCCGCCCCGCCTCCTCGGTCGCCTCGCGCAACCGCCGCGCCAGCGCCGGCGTGAGCGCGCCGGCCTCCATCTGCCATCGCCAGCTGCCACCCGCCCGCGACGGATCGTTCATCCGGGCCGAGGAGCCCAATCCCAAGACGTCCTGGGCCTGCATCATCGCCACCCGCGCCTGGGACTGCAAAGCCAGCCGGATCAGGCTCCACCACGGCTCGCGTTCGGCCACCCCGTGCCGTTCAAACGAGGCGTCCACGAACGAACGCTCATCCGAGGACAACGACGAATACCACCCGCGAGCCGTGTCGTGATCGTGCGTCCCCGTGTACACGACCCGATCCTCCTCATGGTTCTCGAAACGATGGTCGCTCCGCGGCGCGCGCGGGTCGAAGCCGAATTGCAGAACGACCATCCCCGGAAACCCGAGCGATTCGCGGAGCGCCGTGACCGCCGGCGTGATCACGCCCAGGTCCTCGGCCACGACCGCCACCGGCCCCAGCTCCTCGAGCACTGCGTCGAACAGCGCCCGCCCCGGCCCACGCCGCCAACGCCCATCAGACGCCACGCGAGCACCCGCCGGAACCGCCCAGTAGGACACGAATCCCCGGAAGTGATCGAGCCGCGCGATGTCGAACAGCGACAGCGTCCGCCGCAGCCGCTCGACCCACCACCGGTACCCCCGCCTGCGCAAAGCCGGCCAGTCGTACACCGGGTTGCCCCAGAGCTGCCCCGTGTCCGAGAACGCGTCCGGCGGTGCCCCCGCAACGAACTCATCCAGGAACATCCAAGGATGGGCGCGATGGTCCGCGCTTCCGGGCGCCACGTAGATCGCCACGTCGCCGAACAGCCGGACCCCTCGCTCGGCGCCGTACGAACGCAGAGCTGCCCATTCGCGCGCAAAACGCACCTGATCTGCCAAAGCGCCACGAGCGGAGAATCGCTCCCAGTCGACCGCCCAGAACGCCTCGCGATCACGAAAATCGGCGACCTCGCCCGAAGAGACCGGGGCTCGCGGGTCAGCCAGCAGCCCCGGCCAGGCGGCAAACGCCGACCGCGCCTTGTACGGCGACCCGTGGCGATCGGGCGGCCCGAGCGGCAGCACCTGCCACCAGGTCTGGCCGGCGTCCGCCAGCCAATCGATGAAGCGGTACGCCTCGGGCCCCAGCCTCCCACCCGGCAGCGACGTTATGTGGAGCTGAACACCGCTTGAGCGCGGTAGCTCGATCATGTAAGAGCCAACGTTCGCACCAGCCCTACCCTCCGAAACACGGATCGTTGTTTACCCATCGCGCAGGCGGATATTTTCGACGTAGCGACCGCTCCCCCTGGGGGTGGGTCGATCTCCGTCGCGCGCCCCTCCGACCATCCGTCCACCGGGACCGCCTATGACCACAACCCCCACAGAAGCCAAGCCGAGTGGCGCCTCGCGTAGCGCTGCCCGCAAGTCACAAGAGCCGCCCGCCCGAATCGTCATCCAGTACCCGACGCCGGCGGTCGACGGCGGCCTGTATGCCGCCAAGCGCTGTGTCGGCGATCGCGTCACGGTCGAGGCCGACGTCTTCCGCGACGGCCACGACCTCCTCCGCGCGGTCGTCCGCTACAAGCACGCCGAGGACGACCACTACCAAGAGACCGAGTTGCAGCGGATCGACGCCCACCTCGGTGGCGTCCGCTGGGCCGGCAGCTTCGATGTCGACCGGCAGGGCCGCTGGGAGTACACGGTGGAGGCGTGGACCGACGTGTTCGGCACCTGGCGCGATGAGCTCGAGCGCAAGGTCGCCGCGGGCCAGCACAACCTCGCCGGTGAGCTCTCGGAGGGCGTTCTCCTCCTCAGAACCGCGTCGAAGAACGCCACCCAAAAGGCCGACAAGGCACTCATCGAGCACGCCATCGCGACCCTCGCCGACGAGGACGTCCCCGAGGCCGCCAAGCACGACGTCGCGCTCGGTCCCGAGCTGTTCGCCACGATCGAGCGGATCGAGCCCCGCCACGGGGCCGTCACCCTCCGTGAGCCGGTCCCCATCGAAGTGGACCGCATTAGAGCCAGGTTCGCCAGCTGGTATGAGCTGTTCCCGCGCTCCTGGGGCGGGCTGAAGGGCGTCGAGCGTCAGCTACCGCACATCGCGAAGCTGGGGTTCGACATCCTCTACCTCCCGCCGATCCACCCGATCGGCCTGACCAACCGCAAGGGCCGCAACAACTCGCTGACGGCCGGACCGGATGACCCCGGATCGCCGTGGGCGATCGGCGACAAGACGGGCGGCCACGACGCCGTTCACCGGGATCTCGGGACGATCGAGGACCTCAAACAACTCACGCAAGCCGCAAAGCGACACGACATCGACATCGCACTCGATTTCGCGATCCAGGCCTCGGCCGACCATCCGTGGCTGCACGAGCATCCGGAGTGGTTCCACCGCCGCCCCGACGGCACCCTCAAGTACGCCGAGAATCCGCCCAAGCGCTACCAGGACATCTACAACCTCAACTGGGAGTCGCCGGACTGGCGCGGCCTGTGGGACGCGCTCCTGACGGTCGTCCTCACGTGGGTCGACGCCGGCGTGAAGGTGTTTCGCGTCGACAACCCGCACACCAAGCCGTTCGCGTTCTGGGAATGGCTCATACGCAAGATCCACGAGCACGACCGGGACGTGATCTTCCTCGCCGAGGCGTTCACGCGACGATCGGTGATGCGTCAGCTCGCGAAGATCGGCTTCACCCAGTCCTACACGTACTTCACGTGGAAGAACTCGCGCTGGGAGCTGACCGAGTACGTCTCGGAGCTCGCCCTCACCGACGAGAGCGACTACTTCCGCCCGAACTTCTTCGCGAACACGCCCGACATCCTCCACGAGTACCTCCAGCACGGCGGGCGTCCGGCGTTCGAGGCCCGGCTGATCCTGGCGGCGACGCTCAGCCCCACCTACGGGATCTACTCGGGCTACGAGCACTACGAGAACGTCCCGGTGCGCGAGGGCTCCGAGGAGTACCTGAACTCGGAGAAGTACGAGATCAAGGAGCGCGCGCTCGACGGGCCGATGCTCCCCTTGATCGAGAAGCTCAACGCGATCCGCAAAGAAAACGTCGCGCTCCAGGAGCTTCCTAACATCACGTTCCTGGACACGGCGAATGACGCCCTGATCGCCTACGCGAAACACTCGCGTGGCAACACGATCATCACCGCCGTGAGCATCGACCCGCACCAAACACAGGAGGGCCTCGCGATCGTGCCCGCCAACCTCGGTCTTCCTCCGAGTTTCACCGCACACGACCTTCTCACCAACGAGCGCTATCAGTGGCGCATCGGTCCGAACTACCTTCGCTTCGAGCCCGGCGTGCGCCAGGCGCACCTCGTACGCGTGGAGATCTAATGTCAGTCGGCCCGCCCACCCTCACTCACCTGATCGCGCGCGAGCGGAGCAGCATGGCGACGGCAACCGCGCCGATCCACGACCCGACTCCCGACGCTCAGGCCCAGGCCCGCCAGTGGTTCGAGGCCGAGCCGCTGTGGTTCAAGCGCGCGGTGTTCTACGAGATCCACATCCGCGGCTTCTTCGATGCCAACGGCGACGGCTCGGGCGATTTCCGCGGTCTGACCGAGAAGCTCGACTACCTGCAGTGGCTGGGCATCGATTGCATCTGGCTCCTCCCGTTCTACAGAAGCCCCCTCCGCGACGGCGGGTACGACATCGCCGACTTCACCTCGGTCCATCCGGATTACGGCAACGTCGACGACGTCCACGAGCTGATTGAAGCCGCCCACGCCCGGCGCATCCGCGTGATCGCCGACCTCGTCATGAACCACACCTCGAGCGACCACCCCTGGTTCCAGGAGTCGCGCTCGAGCCCGGACAATCCCAAGCGCGACTGGTACGTGTGGTCGGACACCGTCCATCGCTACGAAGAAGCACGCATCATCTTCACCGACACCGAGACGTCCAATTGGACGTGGGACGACACGGCCGGCGCCTACTTCTGGCACCGCTTCTTCTCCCACCAGCCTGACCTCAATTACGACAACCCCGAGGTTCAGGAGGCGATGCTCGATGTGCTCCGCTTCTGGCTCAACCTCGGGCTCGACGGGTTCCGGCTCGATGCCGTCCCCTACCTGTTCGAGCGAGATGGGACGAATGGCGAGAACCTGCCCGAGACGCACGCCTACCTGAAGCGCGTCCGCAAGGAGGTCGACGAGAACTACCCCGACCGCGTCCTGCTGGCCGAGGCCAACCAGTGGCCGGCCGACGTCGTCCAGTACTTCGGCGACGGCGACGAGTGCCAGATGGCCTTCCACTTCCCGGTGATGCCCCGGATGTTCATGGCGATCCGGCGCGAGGAGGCGGTGCCGATCTACGAGATCCTCGAGCAGACGCCCCATATCCCGGAGAGCTGCCAGTGGGGCCTGTTCCTCCGCAACCACGACGAGCTCACGCTCGAGATGGTCACCGACGAGGAGCGGGACTACATGTACACCGAGTACGCCAAGGACCCGCGGATGAAGATCAACGTCGGCATCCGCCGGCGACTGGCACCGCTGCTCGACAACGGCCGAGACGAGATCGAGCTGATGCACGCGATCATGTTCTCGCTGCCCGGCTCGCCGGTCCTCTACTACGGCGACGAGATTGCGATGGGCGACAACGTTTTTCTCGGCGACCGAGATGGGGTAAGGACGCCTATGCAGTGGACCGGGGATCGAAACGGCGGCTTCAGCAGAGCCGACTTTGCGCAGCTGTACGCGCCGCCGCTGATGGACCCGGTGTACGGCTTCCAGGCGGTCAACGTCGAGGCCCAGTTGCGCACAGCGACATCGCAGCTGCGCTGGCTCCATCGCTTCATCTCACTACGCAAGGAGCACCCGGTGTTCGGCTTCGGAACGTACGAGCCGATCGAGCCCTCGAACCCCCGCATCTTCGCCCACCTGCGCGGATTCGAGGATGATCTGGTCCTGTGCGTTCATAATGTCGCCCGGTCCGCGCAGGCGGTCGAGCTCGACCTCAGTGCCTACGAAGGGCGTTATCCGGTAGAGCTGTTCGGCCGTTCTAGGTTCCCGCGGATCGGCGAGCTGCCCTATCTGCTGACCCTTGGACCGCGCGGGTTCTTCTGGTTCCAGCTGGTCGAGGAGGAGCAAGACGAGAATGAGTGAGCGCGTCGAGATCACCCCGGATGAGATCGCTCGCGCGCTCGACGAGGAGGAGCTGCGCGAGTGGGTCGAGCAGCAGCGCTGGTACGCCTCCAAGTCTCGCCACGTCACCGGGATCGACATCGTCGAGACGATCACGCTTCGCGAGGAGCCGCTGCTCCTGCTTGCGCTCGTCCAGACCCGATTCGCCACCGGTACCCACGAGCTCTACCAGATGCCGCTCGCGCTCCGCGTCCCGAACGGGGGCGACGAGGGCCCGCCCGCCGAGGCGATCGCCCACACCGACGAGTGGACGGTGTACGACGCCCTCGCCGAGCCGGCCGAGGCGGTCGAGCTGCTGCGGCGGGTCGAGGGCCCCGAGGAGGAGATCACGACCGCCGACGGCCGCTTCAGCTTTCACCAGTTCGAGGGTGCCGTCCCGCACCTGTCGGGGCCGAGCGACGTCCGGCTGATGGGCGTCGAGCAGTCGAACTCGTCGGTCGTGTTCGACGAGAAGATCGTGCTCAAGGTGTTCCGCAAGCTCGAGCCCGGTGTCAATCCCGAGCTCGAGGTACTGCGCTTCCTCACGTGGCGGGGCTTCCCGAACATCGCGCCGCTGCACGGCTGGTACGACTACGAGGGCCAGGCGTTCGCCTCGACCCTCGGCGTCGCCCAGGAGTTCCTGCCCGATGCGGTCGGCGGCTGGGAGCTCGCGCTGGACGAGATCTGGTCCGCTCCCGAGATGTTCCTCGAGCGGCTCGGCGGCCTTGGAACGGTCACCGCCCAGCTCCACAACTGTCTGGCCTCGGACGCATCCGATCCCGCGTTCTCGCCCGACGAGCCGAGCATGGAGGCGCTGTCGCTGCTGACCGCGACGATCGACGAGGACATCGAGCGGATCTTCCTGCGGCTCCCCGACGATGACCGACTCTCGCCGATCGCCGGCCGCGGCCAGGACGTGCGCGAACGACTCGCCGCCCGCGCCCAGATCGGCGTCAGCGGCCGGGTGATTCGGACCCACGGCGACTACCACCTCGGCCAGACCCTGCTTACACCGCGCGGCTGGGTCATCATCGACTTCGAGGGCGAGCCGGCCCGACCGCTCCCCGAGCGCCGGCAGAAGCGCTCGCCGCTGCGCGACGTCGCGAGCATGCTGCGCTCGTTCGCGTACGTGACCTCGGCGGTGGAGCTGCTCAACCGCCGGCGCGCTCCGGCCGACTTCGAGCAGCGGGCGCGCGAGCGCTTCCTCGAGCATTACTTTGGAGCCGTCGACCCGACGCTGATGCCCGGCGGCGAGGCCGTGATCAACAACCTGCTGTCGATCTACGAGCTCGAGAAGGCCATCTACGAGCTTCGATACGAGCTCAACAACCGACCCGACTGGATCTCGATCCCGGTCGCGGGCATCGCGCGGATCTTGGAGGGCACATGACCACCGTCGCCAACAGCGAGCTCGAGGCGATCGTCCGCCGCGAGCACGGCAATCCCCACTCCATCCTCGGAGCCCATCCTCAGGACGGGGGAGTCGTGATCCGCACCCTTCGCCCGGCCGCGAACTCCGTGACCGTCCTCACCGACGGCAAGCCCGCCGTCGAGCTCAAGCAGATCCACCCGGGCGGGGTGTTCGAGGGCGAGATCAAGGGCGCCAAGCTGCCGCTGCGCTACCAGCTCGAGATCGACTACGGCGACGGCGGCAAGTTCACGATCGACGACCCGTATTCGTTCCTGCCGACGATCGGCGAGCTCGACCAGCACCTGATCGCCGAGGGCCGCCACGAGGAGCTATACGACAAGCTTGGTGCGCACGTGCGCGAGCACCAGGGCGTGACCGGCACTGCGTTCGCGGTGTGGGCGCCGGCGGCTCGCGCGGTGAGCATCGTCGGCGACTTCAACTCGTGGGACGGCCGGCTGGACGCGATGCGCGCGCTCGGATCGACTGGGATCTGGGAGCTGTTCCTCCCGGGCGTCGGAGAAGGCGCCCGCTACAAGTACGAGATCCTGACCCAGGACCATCAGATCCTGCTCAAGGCCGATCCGTACGCGTTCGCCACGGAGGTGCCGCCGAAGACGGCATCGGTGGTGTTCGAGCCCCGCCACGAATGGAGCACCACGGACGCGGCGTGGCTGAAGGAACGCGCCGAGGAGCAGCCGGCGCTTCAGCGCCCGATCTCGATCTACGAGGTCCACCTCGGCTCCTGGCGGCTGAACACGCTCGAAGGTAACCGGTCACTCACCTACGTCGAGCTCGCCGACGAGCTGTCCGCGTACGTCAAGGACATGGGCTTCACCCACGTCGAGCTGCTGCCGGTGATGGCGCATCCGTTCAAGGGCTCGTGGGGCTATCAGGTCACCGGGTACTTCGCGCCCACGCCGTTCTACGGCTCGCCCGACGACTTCCGCGAGTTCGTCGACCGCCTCCACCAGAACGGGGTCGGCGTGATCCTCGACTGGGTGCCGGCGCACTTCCCCCGCGACGAGTTCGGGCTCGCCCGGTTCGACGGCACGGCGCTATACGAGCATGCCGACCCGCGCCGCGGAGAGCATCCCGACTGGGGCACGCTCGTGTTCAACTACGGGCGCCACGAGGTCCGCAACTTCCTGATCGCGAACTCCCTCTTCTGGATGCGGGAGTATCACGTCGACGGGATCCGCGTCGATGCGGTGGCGTCGATGCTGTACCTCGACTACTCGCGTGAAGCGGGTCAGTGGGTGCCGAACCAATTCGGTGGGCGCGAGGACCTCGACGCCGTGTCGTTCCTCAAGGAGTTCAACGAGGTCGTGTACGGCCGGGAGCCCGGAGCGATCACCGCTGCCGAGGAGTCGACGGCGTGGCCGGGCGTCTCTCGTCCCACCTATCTCGGCGGTCTCGGCTTCGGGTTCAAGTGGAACATGGGCTGGATGCACGACACGCTCGGCTACTTCGAGCAGGACCCGATCTACCGCCGCTACCACCACCACGAGCTGACCTTCAGCTTGATGTACGCGTTCAGCGAGAACTTCATCCTGCCGCTGTCGCATGACGAGGTCGTCCACGGCAAGGGCTCGCTTTACCGGAAGATGGCCGGGATTGACAAGTGGCAGAAGCTCGCGAACCTGCGCGCGCTGTACGCCTACATGTGGGCGCACCCCGGCAAGAAGCTGCTGTTCATGGGCTCAGAGCTGGCCCAGGAGAGCGAGTGGAGCTACGAGCGCTCGCTTGACTGGCATCTCCTCGAGCAGCCGGATCACGCCGGCATCCAGGCGCTCGTGCGCGACTTGAATCGCCTCTACAAGCTCGAGCCCGCGCTGTGGGAGCTCGACTCCGACCCCGCCGGCTTCTGGTGGCTGGAGCCGAACGACGCCGACAGCAACACCCTCGCCTTCGCGCGCGCTTCCGAGGACGGCCAGCGCGTTGTCGTCTTCGCCGCCAACCTGTCGCCGGTGCCCCGCGAGGGCTACCGCCTCGGGCTCCCGCGGGCCACTCGCTGGAAGGAAGCTCTGAACACCGACTCGAGGTACTACGGCGGCAGCGACGTGGGCAACCTCGGCGCGATCGAGCCCGAGCCGATTCCGTGGCACAACCAGCCCGTGTCCGCGCTCGTTACCCTGCCGCCCTTGGCTGCAGTCTGGCTCGTGCCCGAATCCCAGTGAGCCCCGAATATCCGTGGGAGCGCCCGCTCGGGGCGCGGCCACTCCCAGATGGCAGGGTCGAGTTCCGGGTCTGGGCACCGCGCGCGGAGTCGATCTCGCTGCGGATCGACGGACGTGAGCTCGGCCTCGAGGACGCCGGCTATGGGGTCTACGAGACTGTTACCGAGGTCCGCAACGGGGACTACTTCTTCATGGTGGACGGCCGCGAGTTGCCGGACCCGTGTTCGCGCTGGCAACCACGGGGCATCCGCGGCCCTTCGCGGATCCTCGACCTTCTCCCGGTGCGGGCGCGCTTTCAGACCCCGCGCCGGTCGGAGCTCGTGATCTACGAATTACACATTGGGACTTTCAGTGACCAAGGCACCTTCGATGCCGCCATCGAGCATCTTTCCGGGTTGGCGGAGCTCGGTATCAACGCGATCGAGATCATGCCGGTTGCCGAGTTCCCCGGCGACCACGGCTGGGGCTACGACGGCGTCTATATCTCGGCCGCGCAGTCGTCGTACGGAGGCCCGCACGAACTGGCGGACCTGGTCGCCGCGGCCCATGACGCCGGCCTCGCGGTCATTCTCGACGTCGTCTACAACCATGTCGGCGCCTCGGGGACGCCGGCCCTCGAGGCCTTCGGTCCGTACTTCACCGACAAGTACTCGACGCCGTGGGGGAGCGCCATCAACTACGACGACGCCGAGTGCGACCCAGTCCGGGAGTGGGTGCTCCAGAGCGCGACCGGATGGATCCGCGACTTCCACATCGACGGCCTGCGCCTCGACGCGATCCACGCGATCTTCGACCAGAGCGCCGAGCACATCGTCGCCGCGGTGGCGCGCCGCGTCCACGAAATTCGTGGCGATGCGCTGGTGATCGCGGAGAGCGGTCTCAACGATCCGCGCGTCGTGCGCGACCGGAGCGTCGGCGGGTGGGGTTGCGACGCCGCGTGGGCCGACGATTTCCACCACGCCCTGCGAACGCTCGTCACGGGCGAGCTCGACGGCTACTACGCGGACTTCGGATCGGTCGCGGATCTCGCCAAGGCCTGGCACCGGCCGTTCGTTCACGACGGGACCTACTCGCCCTTCCGTCGCCGGCGCTTCGGCGCCCCCGCCAACGACGTTCCGGCTGAGCGATTCGTGGCCTTCGACCAGGACCACGATCAGGTGGGCAACCGCGCGTTCGGCGATCGCCTGCCCGGCCCGGCGCGCCCGCTGGCGGCGTTCTGCACGCTGCTCTCCCCGTACGTCCCGATGCTGTTCATGGGCGAGGAGTACGGGGAGGATGCCCCGTTCCAGTTCTTCTCCGACCACATCGACCCGGGTATCGCGGAGGCCACGCGCGAGGGCCGGCGCGAGGAGTTCGCTTCGTTCGCGGCCTTCTCCAAGGAGGAGATCCCCGACCCTCAGGACCGCGCCACGTTCGAGCGCTCGAAGCTCACGCGCCAGGGTGACGAGAAGCTCATCCGCCTGTACGCCGAGCTGCTCGCGACACGTAAGCGGCTGCCCCCCGGCGACGTAGATGCGATCGAGTTCGATGAGGGCGAGCGGTGGCTGAGAGTACGGCGGGGCGGCTTCGATCTCACGATGAACTTCGCCACCGAGCCACGGCGAGTGCCGTGCTCGGGAACATCGATAGTGCTCACGACGGCAGCGTTCGACCCGGAATTCGAGGACGGGCATGTCCAGCTCGGGCCGATGTCGGGAGCGCTGATCGCTTGACCGACATCTGGCCTGGCCGCCCGTTCCCGCTGGGCGCGACATGGGACGGTGGCGGCACCAACTTCGCGGTGTTCTCCGAGGACGCCGCGGGCGTCGAGCTGTGCCTGTTCGACGACGAGGACAACGAGGTCCGGATCGAGATGACCCAGCGCACGGCGCACAACTGGCACTGCTACCTCCCCGGCGTCGAGCCCGGGACGCGGTACGGGTTGCGTGTGCTCGGCGACTACGCGCCGCTCGAAGGCCAACGCTTCAACCCGTCCAAGCTCCTGATCGACCCGTACGCGAAGGCGATTGACGGCGTTGTCGATTGGAGCCACGACACCAACGTGCTGCCGTACGTGCCCACCGGGGACGAGGATGCCGACCTCGAGCCCGATGACGAGGACGACGCCGCCGCAATGCCCAAGTCGGTCGTGATCGACGATGCCTTCATCTGGGAGGGCGATCGGCCGCCGCGGGTTCCGTTCGCCGACACCGTGATCTATGAGACCCATGTCAAGGGATTCACGATGCTCCACCCCGAGGTTCGCGAGGACCTCCGCGGCACCTACGCGGGCCTGGCCTCCGAGCCGGCGGTCGCTTACCTCCATCATCTCGGGGTGACGGCGGTCGAGCTGCTGCCGGTACACCACATATCCGACGAGTCGTTCCTGTCCGAGAGGGGTCTTCGCAACTACTGGGGCTACAGCACGATCGGCTACCTCGCGCCCCACTCCGAGTACGCCGCCACCGGGCGTCGGGGCGAGCAGGTGCGCGAGTTCAAGGGGATGGTCAAGGCGCTCCACCGCGCGGGCATCGAGGTAATCCTCGACGTGGTCTACAACCACACCGCCGAGGGCAATCACCTCGGGCCGATGCTGTCGTTCAAGGGCGTTGACAACCGCGCGTACTACCGGCTCGTCCCCGACGACCCGCGCTACTACATGGATTTCACCGGCACCGGCAATTCACTCAACCCGGTTCACCCGAGCGTGTTGCGGCTGATCATGGACTCGCTCCGCTACTGGGTGATCGAGTGCCACGTCGACGGTTTCCGGTTCGATCTCGCCTCGGCGCTGGCGCGCGAGTTCTTCGACGTCGACCGTCTGTCGGCGTTCTTCGACGTGATCCATCAGGACCCGGTCCTGTCGCAGGTCAAGCTGATCGCGGAGCCATGGGACGTCGGTCCCGGTGGGTACCAGGTCGGCAACTTTCCGGTGCTGTGGTCGGAGTGGAACGGCGTTTACCGCGACACCATGCGCGACTATTGGCGGGGGTTCGCGAACTGCGGGGAGTTCGCCGAGCGCCTGTCCGGGTCGGCCGACCTTTACGAGGCCGACGGACGCGACCCGTTCGCCTCGATCAACTTCATTACCGCCCACGACGGCTTCACCATGCGCGATCTGGTGTCGTACGACCACAAGCACAACGAGGCCAATCTCGAGGACAACCAGGACGGCACCGACGACAACCGCTCGTGGAACCACGGCGTCGAGGGCGAGACCGACGATCCCGAGATCAACGCGCTCCGCGCGCGCCAGGAGCGGAATTATCTGACGACGCTGTTCCTGTCGCAGGGGACGCCGATGTTGCTCGGCGGCGACGAGATGCTGCGGACGCAGGGCGGCAACAACAACGGCTGGTGCCAGGACAACGAGATCTCCTGGTACGACTGGAGCGAGTCACCCGAGAAGTCCGAGATGCGCGACTTCACGCGCCGGTTGATCCGGCTTCGTCGCGACCACCAGGTGTTCCGGCGCAAGAGGTTCCTGCGCGGCAAGGAGATCAAGGGCTCGGGGCTTCCGGACGTGTGGTGGTTCCGCGCCGACGGAAACAAGATGACCCGGCGCGACTGGCAGGGAGGCGAGCACGTCCTCGGCATGTTCCTCAATGGCCGCGAGATCACCACTCCCGGACCGCAGGGGCAGGATGTCGAGGACGACTCGTTCGTGCTTTTGTTCAACGCCGAGCCCGAAGACCGGATGGTCACGCTCCCGCGCCGGCGCTTTGGCGCGCAGTGGCAGCTCGAGCTGTCGACCGCCGACCCATCGGCCGAGGTAGGCAGCCAACGCTACGGCGCCCGCACCGAGGTGAAGGTGATCGCGCGATCAATCGTGGTCCTGAAGCGGGCCACCTGAGATGAGCGCATGAGCTCGGGGATCGAGCTGCGGGCGACGTATCGCCTACAGCTTTCATCGGACTTCGGGTTCGCCGATGCGCGCGCGCTCGTCCCGTATCTGCGCGACCTCGGAATCTCGCACCTGTACCTATCGCCGTCACTGCAGGCCCGCCGCGGTTCGACCCACGGGTACGACGTCGTCGACCCGCGACATTTCTCGCGCGAGCTCGGGGGACGCGAGGAGCTGAGTGCGCTGTCGGCGAGCGCCCGCGCCGCCGGCATGGGGATCATCCTCGACGTGGTCCCGAACCACATGGCGGCGGACGACCAGAACCGCTACTGGTCCGATCCGGAGCTGCGCGGGCGCTTCTTCGACATCGAGCCCGGGACCGGCGTCTACCGGCGGTTCTTCGACATCGGCGAGCTCGCCGGCGTCCGCCAGGAGGATCCGGCGGTGTTCGAGGAGACGCACGAGCTCGTGATCTCGCTCATCCGTGAGGGGCTGATCGACGGCATCCGGGTCGACCACCCCGACGGCCTCGCCGATCCCGCCGGCTACCTGGCGCGGCTCCGCGACCGCGGCGTCGAGCGCGTGTGGATCGAGAAGATCTTGCACCCCGGCGAGCGGCTGCGCGACTGGCCGGTGTGCGGCACCGTCGGCTACGAGTTCCTCAATGACGCCTGCGGCCTGTTCGTCGATCCGGACGGGAACCCCAAGCTGACCGCCTTGTGGGAGCAGGTATCAGGCGACCGCCGTTCCTTCGCCGAGGTCGCTGAGGAGGCCAAACTCGAGCAGGTGCGCGGCCCTTTCTGGCAGGACGTCGAGCGCCTGGCGCGAGAGCTCGGCGACACCGAGCTTCCGGGCGGGCTGGACGCGCTCGCCCACGCTCTCGCTTCGCTGCCGGTGTACCGGACCTACGTCGACCCCGCGACCGGACGGGTCGACCCTCAGGACCGCCGAGCGATCGAGGCCTCTGGCATGAACCCCGAGATCGCCTCGATGCTGCTCCTCGAGACGGACGCGCCCTCGGGTTTCGTGACGCGCTTCCAGCAGACGACGCCGGCGATCATGGCCAAAGGCGTCGAGGACACCGCCTTCTACCGCTACTGCCGGTTGATCTCGCTCAACGACGTGGGCGGCGAGCCGTCCCGGTTCGGGATCGACGTCGGCTGGTTCCACGCGGGGTGCGTCGAGCGACTCGACCGGTTTCCGCTGAACCTGCTGACGACCCAGACCCACGACGCCAAGCGCTCGGCCGATGTCCGAGCGCGCATCGACACGCTCGCGTCGATGCCCGACGAGTGGGCCGAACACGTCGGGCGCTGGTTCGAGATCACCGACGACCGACGCGACGGCGGTGCGCCGGACAACGTCGAGCGCTACTTCCTGTTCCAGACCCTCGTCGGGGCGTGGCCGATCGCGGAGGACCGGATCGAGGCCTACATGGACAAGGCACTCCGCGAGGCCAAGAGGAACACCAACTGGATCGAGCCGAACGAAGATTGGGAGGACGCGGTCAGGCGCTTCTGCCGCTCGCTGTATACCGACCAGGCGTTCCTGTCCGACTTCGAGCCGTTCGCGGCCCGGGTCGCGAAAGTGGGGGAGCGCGCCTCGATCGGCCAGCTCGTGCTCAAGCTCACCGCCCCCGGGATCCCCGACATGTACGAGGGCGACGAGCTCGCCTTCCGAGCGCTCGTCGACCCCGACAACCGCCGCCCGGTCGACTTCGACTGGCGCCAGGCGATGCTGCGCCGGCTGATGGGAGGCGCACCGCCGGACGCCGAGACCCGCAAGCTGTTCGTAACCATGCGGCTGCTGGGGCTGCGCGCGCGCCGGGCCGAGCCGTTTGCCGGCTCTTACGAGCCGCTCGACGCCGGTCCCTCGACGTGCGCGTTCGTGCGCGGCGGGGACGTACTCGTGGCCGTCGCGGTGCGGAGCGGGCCGGCCGAGGGTACGGTCGAGGCGCCGCGCGGGGAGTGGCGCGACGTGCTGCGCGGCGAGGAGCAATCGTTCGGGTCCCGCACCCCGGTGCGGGACATCGTCGGCGACCTCGGGATCGCCGTGTTCGAGCGCCTTTAGCCCAGCTCCTTCAGCAGATCGTCCAGATCGAGGTCGGGTCCGAATTCGGCGGCGATGTGTCCTTCAGCGTCGCGCGGCCACTGCTCGGGCGGCCGGTCCCACATGAGCTCGAGCGTGTTGCCGTCGGGGTCGATGATGTAGATCGCTTCGTGGGTGCCGTGGTCGGTGTGCTGCCGGATCGGCCAGTGGGCTTGTGTTAGACGGCGATAGGCATCGGCAAGCGATTTGCGCGTCGGGTACGCGATCGCGACGTGGTGCAGGCCGGCGACCCCGTCGGGCGTGGGCGGGCCGCCCTTCGACTTCCATGTGTTGAAGCCGAGATGGTGGTGGTAGCCGCCCGCCGATAGGAACAGGATGTCGCCGGTCGTCCCCCAGCCGGGCACGTCGCGCGCTTCTGAGATCACGTCGAAGCCGAGCACACCGACGTAGAAGTCGCGGATCCGGTCGATGTCGGCGGTGCGCAGGTGCGTGTGCCCGATCCGGACGCCGGGATCGATCGGGTCGGGCGCGGTCGCGATCGGGGTGATGCTGCCCTGGGGCCCGTTCATGACACGTAATGGTGTCACGAAGCGCGTACAACCGATAGGGTCCGACCCCGTCCGATGCGCGTCCTGCTCGTCTCCTGGGAGTACCCGCCGGTGATCGAGGGTGGCCTCGGCCGCCACGTCCGCAAGCTGTCTGAGCAGCTCGTCCGCGACGGCGTCGAGGTCCACGTCCTCACCCGAGGCGGCGGCCGCCTGCCGGCCGAGGCCGATCAACACGGCGTGATCGTGCACCGCGTGCGCGAGCCTCCGTTCCCGAAGGACCCGAGCGCGTTCGTGCGTTGGGTCGGGGCGATGAACGCCCACATGCACACCCGCGCCGCCGAGCTGTGCGACCGGATCGGGTTCGATCTCGTCCACTCCCATGACTGGCTCGTCGCCGGTGCTGCTCATCTGGCCGCACGCGAGAGCGACCGGCCGTGGCTCGTGACCGTCCATGCCACCGAGTACGGCCGCCATCAGGGCTGGGTGCAGAAGCATCCTCAGTCTCACATCCATGCCGCCGAGCGGGCCATGGTCCGCCGCGCCGATCACGTGATCACTTGCTCGCGCTACATGCGCGTGCACGTCGCCAACGTGTTCGGCGTCAGGCCCTCGAAGATCACCGCGATCCCCAATGGGATCGACCCGGGCGACCTCGAGCCCGTCGAGCCTGACTTGCCGGCGCTGCGGGCGCGCTACGCCGCCCCCGACGAACTGCTCGTGCTGCTCGTCGGACGCCTGGTCTACGAGAAGGGCTTCCACCTCGCGCTCGACGCGCTCGCGCCGCTGGTGCGTCGCGTCGGCGGCGTCCGGTTCGTCGTCGCCGGCACGGGCACGGCCGAGGCCGAGCTCAAGCGCCAGGCCAAGCAGCTCGGGCTCGCCGGCCACGGCGTGTTCCTCGGCTGGATCGGCGATGACATGCTCCACTCGCTGTACCGCGTGTCGGACCTGTGCATCGTGCCCTCGATCTACGAGCCGTTCGGCTTGGTGGCGCTCGAGGCGATGGCGTCCGGATGTCTGTGTGTCGTGGCCGACACCGGCGGCCTGCGCGAGGTCGTGCCCGTCGAAGGCACGGTCGGCCTGCGCTTCCCCTCGCGCGACGCCTCCGCGCTCCGGGGCGTGCTCGAGCGGGTCCTGACCGATGATGCTTCGCGCCATCAGCTCGTGGCCGAGGGGCGCGAGCACGTACTCCGGTTCGACTGGGCCGAGGTGGCGCGGCGCACGGCTGAGATCTACGACGCCCTGGTGGCCGGAGCGATCACACGCGCCGGCTGACGCACTGCCGCGCGGTGTTTCTCGACGCCGGCGGGGTGATCGTCCTACCGAATCGCAACCTGGTCGCCGGCGCCTTCGCGCGCGCCGGCATCGACATCGACCCGGCCGCCGTTCCCCGCGCCCACTACCGCGCCGTCCACGCCTTCGACCGCGCCGGCGCGTCGAACCCGACGTACGTGCGGGCCTTTGTTGCCGAGCTCGGCGTTCCGCCGGAACGGACCGAGGAAGCGGTCGCCGCGCTCGCCGAGCTCGGCGACCGGACACGCTCCGGCGTCGTCCTGTGGAGCGAACTCACCCGGGGCGCCCTCGAGACTGTCGCGGCGCTCCGGCGCGCCGGGTTCCCGGTGGTGATCGTGACCAACTCCGACGGCCACGCGGCCGAGAACCTGGCCGACTGCGGCGTGCGCGACGTACCGGTGATCGACTCCGTGGTCGTGGGCTCCGAGAAGCCCGACGGCCACATCTTCGAAGCCGCCCTCGCCGTCGCCGGCGCAGGCATCCGCGCCACCGCGAGCGAGACCGTGCACGTCGGCGACACGCTCGCGGCCGACGTGGCCGGCGCCCGCGCCGCCGGAATCACCCCGATCCACTTCGATCCTCTCCGTGCATGCCGCGCCACCGATCACCGCCACGTCCGCTCACTTCACGGTCTGTGGCAGCACATCCAGCGACCGCTTGGGAAGAAACATTGAATAGTTCACAGTTTCTTCCCGAAGGCCCCGCCGGACCGCGGCATATCGGACCCCAGAACGACCGAGGGCCCGGCGTCAGCCGGGCCCTCGAAAGCGTCTGCTTGTCGCGACGGATTACATCATCCCCGACATGTCGGGCATGCCACCGCCGCCGCCACCGCCATCCTTCTCCGGAACCTCGGCGACGATCGCCTCGGTGGTGAGGATGTTCTTGGCGATCGACGCCGCGTTCTGCAGAGCAGAGCGGGTGACCATCGCGGGGTCGATGATGCCCTCCTTGACGAGGTCGACGATCTCGCCGTTCGCGGCGTTCAGGCCCTTGCCCTTGTCCGCGTGGCGCACGTCGTTGACCACGACCGAGCCCTCGAGCCCGGCGTTCTCGGCGATCTGACGCATCGGCTCCTCGAGCGCGCGACGGACGATCCGAGCGC
>Ga0335080_10001093_pt1 | contig 25975 bp, 25 predicted proteins | sample Lox_Sample_34_FD_206720 | JGI IMG/M metagenome (GOLD analysis project Ga0335080, IMG submission 206720) | Soil microbial communities from Loxahatchee National Wildlife Refuge, Florida, United States - Lox_Sample_3.4 | ecosystem: Environmental > Terrestrial > Soil > Wetlands | place: USA... | reverse complement strand
AGTTCGAGCGGATCTCAGACCGCGGCGGCGTGCTCGGGGCGATGGACACGATGTACCAGCGCGGCCGGATCCAGGAGGAGAGCATCCACTACGAGCGGCTCAAGCACACCGGCGAACTGCCGCTGATCGGCGTCAACACGTTCCTCCCCGAGGACGGTCGCGGCGAGCAGATCGACGAGCTCGAGCTGATGCGCTCGACCGAGGCCGAAAGGCAGGCGCAGATCGACAACGTGCGCGCGTTTGGAGCGCTCACGGCCGACCGGCGCCCCGCCGCGCTCGAACGTCTCCAGGATGTCGCGCGCGCGCGAGGGAACGTGTTCGAGGCGCTGATGGAGGCCGTCAAGGTCGCCTCCCTGGGTCAGATCTCGGCGGCGCTGTACGACGTCGGCGGCGAGTACCGGCGCAACATGTAGCCCCGCCGCCGATGGACGCGCGGATCGTCTGCCTCGTCCCGAGCATCACCGAGCTCATTTGTGATCTCGGCCTGACCGAGCAGCTGGTGGGACGAACCGGTTTCTGCATCCACCCGTGGGAGACGGTCAAGCAGATCCCAAAGGTCGGCGGGACGAAGGACATCAAGCTCGAGCGCGTCCGCGAGCTGGCGCCGACGCACGTGATCGTCAACGTCGACGAGAACCGCCGAGAGGACGCCGACGCGCTGGCCGAGTTCGTTCCGCACGTCATCGTCACCCATCCTCTCGGCCCGCTCGACAACCTTGACCTGTACCGCCGGCTCGGGGACCTGTTCGGGCGCGAGGCGCGAGCGGAGCGGCTGTGCGAGGAGTTCGAGCTCGTGCTCGACGAGCTGCGCGCACGACCGTGGCCGCCACAGGAGGTCCTCTATCTGATCTGGCGCGACCCGTGGATGGCGGTCGCGCCGGACACGTACATCGCGCGGACCCTGAGGCTCGTCAACTGGCGCACCCATCCGGTCGCGCCGGCGGACCGCTATCCCGAGGTCGAGCTCTCGCGGCACGCCGGCAAGGTCGACCGCGTGCTCCTCGCGAGCGAGCCCTACCACTTCAAGGAGCAGCACCTGCCCGAGGTCGCCGCCGCCCTCCCCGGCGCGGAGGTGTCGCTGATCGACGGCGAGATGACCTCGTGGTACGGAAGCCGCGCCATCCAGGGCCTGCGATACCTGTCCGACTACGCCTCCGCCTCGGCGAAGACGGGGTAACGAAGGTTGCGCCAGACGCCGGGAACGAGGTGAGGGCGGGGGCAGACCCTTGCCAGGCGGGGATGGCGACGCATTGGAGGCCGAGCCGGAAGACGCTGAGGAGTAGGTCTGCGCCCGCCCGGGTCTGGCCGTGCGTCGCCTCATCCTGCACATGCTGATGCGGACGACGTCGAACCAGGTGTGGGCGGCCTGGCATGACGAACAGCCCTACGATCGCGATCGGCAGGTCGCGGAGCTCCGGGCGCTGCCCGATTCGCGGGAGCGCGAGCGCGCCGCGATGACGGCGGGGGCGGCGCACGAGGACGCTCGTAAGAAGGCTCGCCGGCACGTCCGAGCCGCCCGGCGGCGAAATCGCCGACCGAAGCAGCCCGCCGCGGCCACCTCGCGCGGAGTGGGTAGCACACACCTTGTGTGGCCTGAGGCATCTCTGATGGAGCGCCTGTGAACATCACGCTGGATGATGAGTACGCCGCGAAGCTCGAACGGCTTGCCGAGCGGATGCACGGGACGGAATCGCTGCTCGTCCTATCGAGTCACCCACGCCTCGGGATCGTCGGCGAGCCGGTTGATCGACTCGGGTAGGTTGGCGCTCGCCACATCGGCGACGGTCACCTGCTCGACGACGCTGCGGAGGTTCTTGCGGACCGCGATCCACACGCGAGGCAACTGGCTGGCGACGCCGGGGTACTCGGCCTCCTCGGGCTTGCCGCCGCGAACGGTGGCGAGCGGGCCTTCGACGGCTCGGATGATGTCGGCGATCGTGATCTGGCGGGGCGCTCTGGCCAGGCGGTAGCCGCCGTCGGTGCCGCGCTGGCTCTGCACCAGGCCGGCGATCCGGAGCTCAGAGAGGATGTGCTCGAGGAAGTTGAGCGGGATCCCCTGGGAGGTCGCGATCCGCTCGGCCGGCACCGGCTTGTCATCCGGCGCGGCCGCCAGCTCGATCGCGGCGCGCACCGCGTAGTCCGCCTTGGTGGAGATCCGCATCGTCGCTCCCGCGGGTGCAGCACGGGCGACTCGCTCACGAGGGTGTACACCGATGGCACGTACCACAGCCACATGACGCCGACGTACAGCGCCACCGCCAGCACCGGGCTGTTCGCCGCGCGCAGCGCCCGGCGCCGTGTCGGCCGCCGCAGCGCCGGCGCGAACTCCCGCTGGGTCACCGGCCGCGCAAGCGCCGCGTCGAGGCCGAGCAGCAACAGGACCGGCGATGTTCCCGAGCAGCTCGTGCTGGACCATATGCGCGGCCATTGAGCCGTTGTCGGCGAGCGCATCGAGCCTCGAGTCGAGCCCGATCACGATCGCCAGCAGCCCGAGTGCGTACGCACATGCGCGCGGCCGGTCGACCCGGCCGAGGGTCCGCCGGCGACGCTGTATGAGCAGCGCGTAGAGCAAGCCGCAGGCCGCGACCGGGACGAGCGTGGTCGGATCGATCACCATGCGCCGCTCACCCCCGCCACCAGGCACACCGGCACGACGAGCGCCCCGAGCGCGACGAGCGACAGCCCGGCGGAGCGATCCAGCACCGGCCTGACGGTTGCGAGATGACCGCTGAGCGACCGCGAGCGCTCCGGCGCGAGCAGCGCCGGCACCAGGAACGGAAGCGCCATCAGCACCGCGTAGACGCCGACGATCGCGGCCCCGAGCCACGCGTGCCGGCCCGCCCCCGCGAACACCGCGAGCGAGAACGCGTACGGCCCGCCGCACGTCGAGCAGTACTGCCCGAAGGCGACGCCGGCGCGCACCGGCTTGCGGAACGAGGCGCGGCCGCTGCGCAGCAGATACAGCGGGCCGCGACAGCGCTTGAGCCACGCCGGACCGGCGTCACCGAGCGTCGCGAGCCCGAGCAGCAGCGCGGGCGCGCCGCCGGCCGCGCCAAGCGCCCACGCCGAGCCGCCCGCCAGGTGCGCGAGCGCCCCGATCGCGATCGCGACCGCGACGTAGTACGCGAGGTAGGGACTTTGTCTATCTAATCACTTGACAAACGGAGACTCAAGGACATCGGCGCCGCGCGCGTCACGCAGTCTAAGGCGCGCGCCAGCACACCCACGCGCAGTGACCGTCCGGCGCCGGCAGGGCGGCCGTCCGCCATGGACCGCAGACGCCGCCGGCCACCCCGCGGGCGACTCGAGCCGGCGCGGGTCGTAGTCGAACGCGTTCCCAGATCATGCCGACCGCCCGTTGCGGTATTCGTATCTGGATGTCACTCGACGATGGAAGCCTCGACGCGGGGAAGGAGCCCCGCGGCGGTGGCGGGGTTGCGGTTGCGATGGCATGGTTCCCGGCCGGCGAGTACGAGACGGCAGTCGCGCGGTGGGACAGCCTTGCCGAGGATTGGGCGGACGTGCCTCACGCCGCCTATTGCCGGCGCATGGACGGCCACATCAAGTGGCTGCGCGCCCACGGCGTTCAGGTCCAAGCCGTCGCGCCGATCGTCGTCGACGAATTCGTCAAGTGGTGCGAGGATCGAGGGGAAGACCCGGAGGAGGCGCGCGCCGGTTACGCAGCCGACCGCCTGCGGCTGGGCGGCGCGATCGATTGGCCTCCGGGGCGGAACGATCCGTGCTGGTGCGGCTCTGGCGAGAAGTACAAGAAGTGCTGCGGGCCGGCCCACGCGGCGCCGATGCACGGCGGGCCCGCGGCGTAACCGCGCTCGCGTTCGGTCGCCGGTTCGTCCTCTGCCGTCGAGACCGGGATCTGGGCGACGGGTGCAGGGAGGCGGCCAGGTGCCGCCTCCCTGCCAGCCGCTTCCGCGGCCGCCGGGTAACTAGTTGCTCGTGGCCGTGACCACGTCCCCGCTCACGAGACGGCCGGCGGAATGTTCTGGTTTAGATGGAACACGTTGGTCGGGTCGTAGTGGTTCTTGAGCGAGACGAGCCGGGTGTACGTGTCCTCCCCGTATGACGTCCGGGCTTCCTCAGGGTCCCCGAGGAAGTTGACGTACGCGCGCCCCGTTGACGCGTCCGATGCCCCGGCGATCGCCGAGCGTGCCCACTCGCGGTGCGCCGGGCCCGCCTGCGCGTCGTGCCACCCGGTGACCGCGTTGAGCACGAACGGCATCGAGCGCTCCGCGAACGCGGTGGCGCTCTCGTCGACCCGCGCGACGGCGCCGCCCATTTGGTGCACGTGGAGCTCGCACTGCGGGCCGGGTGCCGCCAGATGGATCGCGCACAGCCGGTCTACCAGATCATCGTCGAGCCGGGCCAGGTTTGTGGCCTTGAAGTAGGCATGGATTCCCTTCGGCCACAGCGGGTCGAGCAGCGTCTGGATCATGTGGTAGGGCATCGGACCGAGGAGGTCGGCGATCGGCTCCGCGACCTGCCGAATCGTGCTGACCAGCCCGGCGCCCTCCTCGACCGGCCCGGTCGAGACGGCAACGAAGGCTGCGACCTTCTCGCCGTGCCATTCCTCCGGAATCACCGGCAGGGGCGGGGCGCTGGTGAGGTTCACGAGCGCGGTGACGTCGTCGGGAGCCTCGGGTGCCCAGCCGCGGAATGTGCGCAGGAGATCGCGCGCAGCGGAGGCGGGATAGAAGATCGGTCCGGCGTAAACCATCGGGCCGAGGGGATGCAGGTCGAATTCGAACTGCGTGACGATGCCGAAGTTGCCTCCGCCGCCGCGCAGCCCCCAGAGCAGGTCGGGGTTCTCGGACTCGCTCGTATGAACGAGCCGTCCATCCGCGGTGACGACGTCGGCTGCCGCGAGGTTGTCGCAAGCAAGTCCGAACTTGCGCATCGTCCAGCCGATGCCGCCACCGAGCGTGAACCCGGCAACGCCAGTGCTGGAGACGAGGCCTCCGGTGGTCGCGAGTCCGTGCGACTGGGTCTCGTGATCGACGTCGGCCCAGACCGCGCCGCCGCCGACGGTCGCCCGCATGGCCGCGGGATCGACGCGGACGCCATTGATCGGCGAGAGGTCGATCACGATCCCGTCGTCGCAGGTCGAGAAGCCGGCGACGCTGTGGCCTCCACCGCGGACAGCGATCGTCAGGCCGGTGCTGCGCGCAAACCCGACCGCCGCGATCACGTCCGCGGCGCCCGTACAACGGACGACCAGGGCAGGCCGACGGCCGTCATGCGCGCCGTTCCAGACCGAACTGGCCTCGGAATAGCCGTCATCGTCCGGGGTGATGATCTGCCCCTTGACGGCCGCTCGCAGCTCCTGAATCGTTGCTTCCCCGAGAGCCGGGGCGATGGTATGACTCATGTTCCACCTTCCTTCTGATGTCGAGGTGGGAGAGTTGTAAACGGCGCCACTTTGCGGCCACTTAGAGCGGCCTTAGCGCGCCTGGGCGGGACTCAGGGGCTCGCGACTTGGTTTGTGATGGGACTGGGGTTGTTATGTGGAACTCGGGGTTGTCGTAGACGGGCGCGCGGTATCTGCCGTTGGACGCGCGGGGGGGTGTTGCGGGTTTGGACTTCGAGGAGCGATCGGCTCGGGGGAGCGTTCGTCGGCATCGTGGGCGAACGCGGATGTTGGAGCGCGAGCCGGGGTTGAGCGGGGCCTGGAGCGGCTGGTGGAGCCGGTCATGCGGGGGGATCGGGAGTCGCGATTGGGGTGGGGTTGGAAGTGCGGTGCGAAGCCGGTGGAGGTGTTGCGGAGATGGGCTACGACGTGGTCGATCGCACCGGTGCTGGCGCAGTTCGTGTCGTCTTTGCTCGGGGGGCGGGTCGCCGGCGTCGGCGCGCCGGACGCCCGCCGCGCCGGCGCGCCGGCGCCGGGCGCCGCGGCAGTGGAGGCCGAGGCCCGGCACGAGCCGCGCACGGCTGACCGCGGGCGCTAGGTCCCGACCCCGAGTAACGCAGCACTCGGCGCCCCTCCCCGGCCGAGTGGCGAGAAGTTCGTGCCAGAGCCGACCGAATCGCCACTCGGCGGCGGCAGCGGGTCGAGTGGCGAGATACTCGGGGTCGTGGCGCGGATCCCAGCCGCCGCCGCGGCGGACCAGGTGGCGCGGCAGACCCCGGCCGTCGGCGCGGCGCGGCGCGGCGGGCCCCGGCGGCGGGGCGGATCGGGGGCCGCGCGGCGTCACGACATGGATCTCCCGGGCTCCCGCCGGTCGCTTCGGGTGAGGCGGACCGGGTTCCACGCAGACTGGGTTAGGTGGGTGGTTCCTCGTCGTTGACGTGTGTGTTGTTCAGTCCTGTGGGCAGCCCCGCGATTGCGTTCGTCCTTGGTTGAGCGTCCGGGGGTTGTCCATCGGAGATCATTTCCATAGGCGGAAGCGCGAGAGCCGTCGATCTGGTGCCGTTCGGAGCCGCCGAAATCGCGCCTGGGGAGCTCGACGCGTGGAGTTGCTCGAACTCGATCGGCGGGATCTCGCCAAGGCTCTCGTGTAGGCGGTCGTGGTTGAGCCAGGCGAACCATTCGACGGTCGCGAGCTCGAGCTGTGCTCGGTTGCGCCATACGCGGTCGGCGATCAGCTCGGTCTTGTAGGCATCCACGAACGATTCCGCGACGCGTTGTCCAGGGCATCGCCGACGTGCCGATCGACGCGAGTACGAGATGATCGGCGAGGACCTGGGTGTAGTCGTCTGCGGTGTACTGACTGCCCGGCGTCGCAGCGCTGGACCGGCTCGACGTCGGCGCCCGGGGCGCGGAGCCCGAGCGCCATCCGCAGGGCATCCAGCACGAGCGGGGTGCGCATGTTCGCGGCGAGCTGCCAGCCGACGACCATCCTTGAGAACGCGTCGATCACGAACGCGAGGTACAGGACCCCCTCCCAGCAGCGCAGAACGTGAAATCGCACACCCGCAAGGCGTTCGGCCGCTCGGCGGTGAAGTCCCGACGACCAGATCCTCCGGCCCGAGCGCGTCCGGGTCGCTGTTGGTGGTCCGCCACGGCTGCCCGCGCCGCTTCGCGCCCCGGATCCCATGCCCCGGCCATCAGCCGCAACACCCGGCAGCGCGCGACACGCTCGCCGGCGCGCACCAGCGCCTTCCACATCCGCCTGTACCCGTACGCCTCGTAGTTGCGCCTGTGCGTTGCGCGGATCACCTCCAGCAGCCGCTCATCCTCGATCGCTCTCGCGGACCGCTCGCCGACGGCCCGCTGGTAGCACGCGGACGCCGACACGCCCAGGGTCCGGCAGATCGGCTCGATCCCGAAGCGCTCGCGATGCTCCTCGATATACGCCCTCACCTCGTTCGGTCTTGGTCGAGCTCCTTGGCAAAAACACCGAAGCGGACTTGAGGATCTCGTTCGTTCTGCGCAGCTCCTTGTTCTCCTGAGGCAACCGGCGGATCTCCTCACGCTACGCTCCTGGCTCCAGGGCAGATCCGTCCGCTTGCCGCCGTCGGCCTCCGCCTGGCGCACACGCTACGCAGCGCCTCAGGATGGACCCACATCAGCTGCGATCTGCGCGATCGGCCGTCCGGACTCGAACACCAGCCGAACGCCTCGCTCCATCAACTCGTCGGGATACTTCCTCGGTCGTGGCATGAACACGGAGTTCCTCTCTCGAGGACGGAAATCCTCGTCTCAAGGTCTCTCCGTCAAACCGGCCCGGCGCACGTCTGCTCCTGCCTCCTCGCCCGGCATCCACCACTCCTACCGGTCGGCGCGCCCCCAACCCTACGAGAGAGACCTACGAGAGAGACCGCTCAGGCCCCGCGAACTCGTAATCGACGGCTCCCACGGCGTCGTGACTCCAGATCACGGGCAGATCCCGCCACTCACTCAGGTCGCCCACCCTAAGGGCTCGCTAACCGCGGGAAAAGAGGCGAACCTCACAACTCTGGTGCGACGAACGCTTTCGTCTCGACAACAACATCATCCACTCGCGCGCCCTCGACCAGGAACCCTGACACCGGCCGCACGAACCCCCACGAGTGACCAACATGACTGCAACCGCATCTGACCGCCGAGAGCTGGCACACCGCACCAATGACGGGATCGAAGTGACTCTGCTCTGGACCAAGTCGACCAACTGGATCACCCTCGAGGTTGTTGACACCCGCTGTGGCGAGCGGCTCGAGTTCGATGTCGACAGACACGTCGCTCTCGACGCCTTCAAGCATCCCTACCTGCACGCCGCCAAACGCATGTTCGCGGGAGGCGCTGCCTCGGTAAACGCGATCCAGTGAGTCCCTCACGTCACGCGGCGGCTCGTCTGAGCACGTCGTGGAGCTGACGACGCGAGGAGATGTTGAGCTTTCGAAACGTGCGTCCGAGGTGCGTTTCGACCGTCTTCTCGGTGACGAACAATGTTTGCGCGATCTCTCGGTTGGTGCCGCCGTCGGCAGCGAGCTGAGCGACCCGCATTTCGCTCGGTGTGAGGGAATCCCCTCCCGCGCTGGGGACGGTCCGCGGCCGGACGCCGATCGACGCGAGCTCGGCCCGGACTCGGCGCTCCAGTGCCCGGGCCCCACACCGCGTCGACAGCGTCAGCGCCTCCAGCAGGGGCTCACGGGCAGCGGTCCGCTCGCCCGCGGCCCGGAGCGTCGCGCCGAGGTCAGCCAGCACGCGTGCGTGCTCGAGTCGCGCCCCCGAGGCCTCCAGGAGCGACCTTGCCTGGCGCAAGAGCTCGGCGCGCAGGCGCGCCGGGCCGACCAGCGCCTGCACGCGCAGCGCGACACCGAGCGCGCGCGGTGCTCCGAATGCCTGTGCTCGCCGAACCTCGTCGGCGACAAGGTCGCACGCTTCGGCGTGACGCCCCAACTCGGCAAGCGACAGCGCCGCCGCCGAGCGCCAGGGAAGGACGGCTGGGTTCTCTCCGCCCAAGGCCGGGTGCTCCATCCCGCAGTCAAGCAGCTCTTCGATCGCGCCCTCGTAATTGCGGTCCGCGGCCCGCAACACACCGGACGCGTAGCGCAGTTGCGAGCTCGGCGAGAACTCGTCGTCGTAGGCCACACGGCTGCTGTCGATCAGGCGGCGGAGCGACTCGGGCGTCTGATCGCGGTCAAGCCCGACGAGCACCGCCGAGGAGACGGCGAGCACGACGAACTCGACGCCGAGGAGGTCTCGTGCGAGGTCAATCGCCGCTTCTGCGTCTGCCTCGGCTGCGACCAGATCTCCGCGGCGCGTGCAGATGAACGCACGCAGGCCGGAGAGGTTGGCGACCGTCGCGGCCGCACCGCGCTCGCGAGCCCGAGCGAGGATCTCGTCGGTACCGCCGAGCGCGGCGTCGAGGTGATCGGTCGCCGCGAGGACGGCGAGCCCGACGATCGCCCACGCCTCACCGCGGTGCGGCTCGGATGGGAGTCCGGCAGCGAGCGAGCGGCTGGCGAGGTCGGCGGCCTTCGTCGACGATCGAAGGTACATCAGCTCGTCCATCGCAAGCGTGGCGAGCGTCGTGGCCTCGAGCACTCCGCGCGCGGGGCCGCCCGGGTCGCGCAGCGCCGCGATCGTGGCATCAGCCTCGCGTCGGGCCGACACGGAGGTGTAGCTGGCACCCAGCAGTGAGACGGCAAGCCGCTCGCGTCCCGGCGCCGTGGCCGGCAGTCGCTCCCTCGCACGGCGCAGGATCGCGGCGGCTCCGGGGGCACGGCCCGCGAAGAACAGGATCCCGCTGAGTTCGATTGCGGCGGACACGATGTCGACCTCGTGCGTCCCGCGCTCGACGACTTCGGTCAGCGGCGCGATTGCGTCCGGAAGGCCAGCGCGCGCACGCGCGAGCCCCAGCTCGAGCACGACGGCGGAGCGCTCGTCGACGGGCGGCGGCTCGTCGACTGCACGCGTCAACATCGCCGCGGCGCGCGTAGCGTCACCCAGGGCCAGTGCTTCGTGCGCAGCCTCGCGCAGCAGTGTCACCGCGACAGGGTCAGCCGCAGGCTCGGTGTGCATGACGTGCGCGGCGACCTGCTCGACGGGAGCGCCGCGTTCTTCGAGAATCTTCGATGCGCCGCAGTGCAGCCGCTCGCGTTCGGCGGGAGAAAGGTCCTCGTAGATCGCTGCCCGAAGGATCGGGTGGACGAAGCGGACAGCGCCACCCGACTCGATCACCCCGGCGGACACGAGCGAGGTCAACGCCGCCTCGACCCCGGCGGGGGTCAGCCCTGCGAGCCGCGCCGCATCCCCAACCTGGGCGCCGTCTCCCAGGGTACTCAGCGCCTTCGCCAGCGACCCGGCCGAGCCCTCCAGCCGCGCGAGCCGAAGCAATACCGCGTTCGAGACGCCGCGTGGAACGACCGATGCGACGCCCCGGGCGTTCTCAGCGGTCGGGTCCAGTCCGCGGGCGGCGGCTTCGGAGAGCAGTTCGCCGACCAGGAACGGGTTGCCGCCGGTCACACGAAGGCAGGCTTCGGTGAATCGGCGATCGGGCTCCCCGGCCAGGCGAGAGGTGATCATCGCGCGCACCGACGCCTCGGCGAGCGGTGACAGGCGCAGGAGCGCCGCGTCGGGGTCGGCCGCCAGCGTCGCCATGTCTGTCGAAGCGGCCGGGTCGAGCGGCCGAGTGGCCAGGATCAGCGCCAGCGCCTGCCCCTCGAGGCGGCGCGCCATGAACGCAAGCGTCCGCGCTGAGGGGGCATCAGCCCACTGCAGGTCGTCCACGACGAGCGCCAGCGGCGAGTCGGACGAGATGTTTGCGGCAAGCCAGTACAGCCCGTGCTGCCAGGCGTAGCTGGGGTCATCCGCGGACGTGCCGACCGCCGGCGCGGGGATTGCCGTCGGCGCACCGGTGAGCACCGTCGCCCCCAGCGCGGCCGCTCCCCGGAGCCACCGCTCGCGCTCGCGCGTGTCGGCGCTCAGCAGCACGCGCTCGAACAGCTGGCGCACGACCCCGAACGGGAAGCCCTGCTCGAGCTCGGTGCCGCGTGCGCCCAGCACGCAAAAGCCGAGCTCTGACGCTCGTGCGCCGGCGAGTTCAAGCAGCCGGGACTTCCCCAGGCCCGCGGCGCCCTCGATCACCACGGCTCTTCCCGACCGCCTGCTCGCGTCCCGAAGGGCAGCCTCTACGCTCTCGACCTCGTGCTCGCGCTCGAGCAGCGCGACCGGCGAGGCCAGTGTGGTCCGGTCCATTCCCGAGCGAATGGTAAGTCCCCTAACGATCGCGCTGGAAAATGTTCGGGGGGAGATGTCAGGGGATCTGCCCGATGCGCTCAGACGGTCAGCGACGCACTATTCCTCACGAACGAACCCATGGCTGTCCTTGAAGGGAGAACCAGTGCCGCTCATCCAGGTCAAGGTCGTTGCAGGCGTCTTCACGACCTCCCAGAAGCAACAGATCATCGAGCGGCTGACCGATGCGCTCGTCGAGGTCCAGGGCGAGAACCTGCGCCAGCACACGTGGTGCGTGATCGAGGAGATCGCCAGCGGGGCGTGGGGCATCGGCGGTCAAAGCCAGACCGCGGACGACATCAACGCGCTAGCGAGCGGGTAGATGAACCTCGACCAGCGCCAGCAACGACGCGACGAGCCTGACTTCCCGGAGTGGCGAACGTGAGTGCCGTGGCCGCCTTCGCCCCGGTCGCCGCCGGCGATACGCGCCCTGGAGTCAGCGTGATCCTTCTGGGGGGCTTCGCGGCCAGTGTCGACGGGCACCCGGTGCCGGACGGGGCCTGGCGATTGAGGAAGGGGCGCGAGCTCGTCAAGCTGCTTGCGCTCGCGCCGGGGCATCGGCTGCACCGCGAACAGGTGATGGATGTGCTGTGGCGAGATCGCGAGCCGGCGGCGGCGGCCAACAACCTCCATCAGGCTGTGTACGTTGCGCGGCGTGCGCTGGGCAGGGATGCGATCGCGCTGCGTGAGGAGGTGCTGCGACTGACCGCCGAGGTCGACGTCGACCGGCTTGAGATAGCCGCGGCGGACGCCCGCGAGGGAGGGACCCGCGCCGAGTACGAAGCCGCGCTGTCGCTTTACCGCGGCGAGCTACTGCCCGAGAATCGCTACGACGATTGGGTGGCCGAGCGCCGTGAGGAGCTTGCTGAGCTGGCCGAGGCGCTCGCCGACGAGCTGGCCGCACTGGGTCCGGCGGTCAACAAGAGGCTGCCCCCGCTCCCGGCGCCAACCAGCTCGTTCGTGGGGCGGGACCGCGAGCTCGGCGAGCTAAGGGCGCTGCTGCGGGGCACGCGGCTGTTGACGCTGGTGGGAACCGGCGGCGTCGGAAAGACGAGGCTTGCGCTCGAGCTCGCGAGGGTCGCCGAATCGTCGCATCCCGGCGGGGTCGCAGTGGTCGAGCTTGCGGCGGTCGCCGATCCCGCGCTTGTTCCCGGCGTGATTGCGAATGCGCTCGACGTGCACCCGCTGCCGGGTCAGATGCCGATCGACGCCGTGCTCGACTATCTCGCGCCGTCCTCGCTCCTGCTGTTGCTCGACAACTGCGAGCACCTGCTGGGAGCGATCGCGCGCCTCGCGGAGGCCCTGCGACGCTGCGCTCCTGGATTGACGATCCTCGCCACCAGCCGCGAGCCGCTTCACGCACCGGGAGAGGTCGTGTTCCGCGTCCCGTCCCTCGTGATCCCCGATCCCGAGCGGGCAATGCGCGCGAGCGAGCTGATCAAGTACGAGGCCGTGCGGCTGTTCGTGGAGCGCGCGGCGGCGGCGGCTCCCGGTTTCGCGCTCGGCGACGAGAATGCGCCGGACGTCGCGCGGGTCTGCGTCCGGCTGGACGGCTTGCCGCTCGCGCTCGAACTCGCCGCAGGGCGTATCGGCGCTCTGGGCGTGGCAGCGATCGCCGATCGTCTCGAGGACCGGTTTCGCGTCGTGCGCAGCGCCAGCGGCGCCGCGCCGACGCGACAACAGACGCTGAGCGCGACCCTGGACTGGAGCCACGATCGGCTCGCCGCGGATGAGCGGGTCCTCCTCCGGCGCCTTGGTGTATTCGCCGACGGCTTCAATCTCGATGCGGCGGAAACCGTCTGCGCGGGCGGCGAGCTCGACCCGATGGGCATCGCGGACGTGCTCGCGCGACTCGTCGAGAAATCACTCGTGATCGCAGAGGCGGGGTCCTCGCGCGAGAGCCGCTATCGACTGCTCGAGACAGTTCGAGTCTATGCGCGTGACCGGCTGGAGGAAGCGCGCGAGAGTTCGGCGCTGATCGAGCGGCACGCCCACTGGGCGCTGGCGCTCGCCGAATCCCACCGCGGGTCCCCGCGGCTCGATCGCGACGCGGCGAACCTGCGTGCAGGGCTCAAGGCCCTGGCCGAGCGTGCGCCGACACATTGGTTGCGATTCTCCGTGGCACTGTGGCCGTTTTGGATGCGTCGGATTGAACTGCACGAGGCCGAGCAGAGCCTCGAGCAGTCGCTGGCAGCGACGCCCGAGCGCACACCACTGCGCGCGCGAGGCCTGCTGGCTGCGGCTGCCGTCGCGTATCGGAGCGGAGAGCTCGCCACGGCCGTCGCCTACGCATCGGACAGCTATGCGGTCGCGGCCGACGTCGGTGAGCCACGCGCGGAGTGGGCGGCGCTCCAGTTCCTCGGCGAGTGTGCGGTCGCGCGGGATGCGGCCGATGACGCCGTGCGCTGGTTGCAGCGTGCGCTCGCTCTCGCCCGGCGCTGCGGGCTGGCGGCGGAGGAGGCGATCGGGGTCTATTCGATCGGTGTCGCGCACTGGATTCGAGGCGAACTGGCGCAGGCGGAAAAGCTCGTGAGAGACGGCATCACTTCCCTGCGTCCACTCGCGCGGTCCTCCCAACGGCTGATGTCGCCCGTCAACATCACCGAGGGCCACACACGCCGCCCGGGAGGCGTGCCCGGGCTCCGCATCGAGTTCCAGGACACGCTCCAACCGTTCGTCGAGGTCTCCTGCGAGGAGGCGATCAGCTACATGCTCGCCAACCAGGCCGGGATCGCCCGCGCCCGCGGCGACCTCGGTCGAGCGCGGGCATTGCTCGATGAGAGCGCGGCTCGGTTCGAGGCAGCCGACGACGATCGAGGAATCGCATCGGTACTGGTCCGCCGTGCGTACCTCGACCTCGCCGATGACGAGCTTGCCGCGGCGAGGCTGGCGCTCGGTCAGGCGCTCGAGCTACGAGCGGCCCATGGGGACAGGCGCGGCCTCGGACTCGTGCTCGTCGGGCTCGGCGTCACGGAGACCGCGAGCGGCGACTACCGCGAGGCCGAAGGTCACCTGAGCGAGGCGCGTGACATCTTCCGTGCCGCCGGCGACCGCTGGGCGTTGGCCAGCAGCCTCTGGGCAAGCGCCGATCTTGAATTCGTGCGCGGCGACCTCGTACGCGTGGAAGCCCTCCTACTCAACGCCCGAGCAGTGCTCGAGGTCACGGGACGGGAGCGGTGGATCGCCCACACGGTGACCGCGCTCGCGCAGATCGCGATGCTGCGAGGAGAGTCGGCGAAGGGCGCGGCGCTGCTTTGCTAAGTGGTCGCTAAGGCTGGGCGAAGCGGCGACCCATACAACTGTCCTGACGCCGCACTGTGAGAACGAACGGAACTGGCGATGAGTTACACCGTTGGCCCGGAGAGACCGGCCCGATGACCGTCTGGAGATCAGAGATCCCGTCTGCTCCGGGCAGCCGCTCGGAGCAGCTCGCGCGTCTGGTGTACGAGCTTCTCGATGCCCACGCCGACACGGTGCAGCTCGGACGGCAGCAGCAGGACGATCCCCTGTGGGGCGCACACCTCGCATATCTGCGCGACCTCCAACGGGTCGCACGGGAGGTCCTCGCACATGTCTGCTGACCGGCTCGCAGTCGAGGCGAAGCACCCAGTCGAGCCGCTGCACGACACGAGCGAGTCGCCCCGGGCCGGCTCATCGCTGCGCATGCTCGATCCGGAAGCTCTGTACCGATACGTCGACCAGCTCTACCGAGCCGCGTGGGGTCTCTGCGGATCGCGGCACGACGCGGAGGACCTGGTCCAGGAAACGTTCCTCAATGTCCTAAAGCGGCCGCGTGTGCTGCGCGAGGGCAACGAGATCGGCTACCTGCTTCGAGCCCTCCGGAACACTTACTCGAGCGGCTACCGCAGCAGCGCGCACCGGAGGGGCGATCGCGCGCTGACCGAAGACGACGTAACGCCACACCACGATGACGGGTTCGAGACTCGCGAGATCATGGAAGCGATCGCGAGCGCGCCGGCCGTCTATCGCGACGCGGTCGTCGCCGTCGACCTGATCGGGCTCACGTACCGGGAAGCGGCTCGAGCGCTCCGCACGCGCGAGTCCACGATCACTACGCGCCTACACCGTGGTCGCCAGCACGTCGCGGGCGTGCTGACGAGCGATTGAGCACCGGCCACTCGCGAGCGTCGTCCGTCTGCTTGAGCTGTCCTGACGCACGACGCGCGCGGTCACACGATTCACACGATGGCCGGGATCATCGCGAGCGCCTGCTCGCACCCGTCCACGTGCGGCTCGCCGGCAGCGGGAAGCATTCTCGGACGGCTCGCGAGCACGTCTCCCGGACAGCCAGCGTGCAGCATTCGGCGTTCATTTCAGCCACGCCGAGAGCTCCTCCAAGGCGTCGGGGATAACGTAGTAATAGGCCCATAGGCCCCGGCGCTCGGAGCCGACGATGCCGGCCTCGCGCAGAACCTTCAAGTGATGGGACACGGTTGGCTGGGAGAGGTCAAACAGCGGGACGAGCTCGTACACGCACACCTTGCCGGCGTGTTTTCGGAGCACGTCGACCAGCTGCACACGAACCGGGTCGGCGAGCGCCTTTGCGACCTCGGCCATCCGGATCGCCTCGTCGCGTTCGACATCGGGGTAGACCACCGGCTCGCAGCACGGCTCACCCGGCGGTCGTTTGACCTTCGGCGCCAGCTCCAAATCGACAGCCATCAATATAGGTATATCGATTGAAGTGATAACTGTCAATCGATGAGCTCAGCGCCGATCATGGCGGCCGGGCACGCGCCCTCTCGTGCAACCCATCCGTGAAGAGTCAGCGGAATCAGGGGGTGTTGCATACCCCAGGGCACGGACGCCCGGTGCTGGCCCGCTCGCAACACCTTGTAGTTCGGTGCATGCGATCGTCTCAAGTCCCAACGGCCATCAGGTCGAGGAGACCTTGCGGTCGCGTAGTCGCGGTGGCCGGGCGCGCAAGCTGACGCCCCAGGCGGTAACGATCAGGCCGAGGCCGATCGCAAACGCGATCACCGGGACGGTGTCGCCGGAGGCGGCGTGTGTGGTCGCGGCCACCGCCGGGATCGGGACCGAGTGGCCGGATGCATCGGCGAGGCGCTGAATCGCCGTGAGGGCGACTGTCCCGAGGCCCATGCCGCCGGCCGGGATCGTCACGCCGGCGAGCGTCGATCGATCCACAGGGGCCGCCAGGTTGAGGCTCTCCAGCCCGAGGCCGTTCGGCATGATCACGAGCACCTGCCCGCGGTAGACGAGCGAGAGCTCTTGGCCGAGGAAGCGGGCGTAGGGCTGCGGCTGGCGCCACAGCTCGGTGACCGACCCGAGGTCGGTACGGGAGGCGATGATCGCGACGCGGAGCTGGTAGCCGCTGGTCGCGGCGGCGCCGAGCAGGGCGGTGAGCTGGTTCTGCTGGGCGAGGGGGATGCCGGCGTCTTGGGGCAGGAATAGCGGCTGGGTGGCGAGCACGTCGCTGGCGGGATCGCCGTCGGCGCGGGCCGCGGTGGCGAACGGCCCCGCGGCGAGTGCCGACATGACGGCCAACGCGACGACTTGCGCGAGAAGTCGGGCGCGGGAGCGCCTGGTCGGGTTGTCCGTAGAGTCCGTCAACTGCGATGAGCCGGGAAGCAAGAGGATTTGGACCGTCAGCGTCGGACCAGGCCGCGGCCAAGTCTAGGGGGAGGATGCGCCGGCGCGTCGGAGCGCTCGGTGTGACATGCGTCGTCGCGGCCCTCGCCGTTTATCCCGCGGCGGCGCAGGCTCACGGCCCGATCGCGCCGGCGGCGTCGAGCTATTTCGCCAAGGCGCTCGGGCTCCCGGCCGGCCTCGAGGTCAAGGTCGTGGACGGCGATCTGCGGATGTGGCTCCAGGTCCCGGCCAGGCAGACCGTCGTGATCCTGGATTACCGGGGCGCGCCATACCTGCGGTTCTCGCCCAAGGGCGTTGAGGTCAACCACAACTCGTCGATGTACTACCTCAACGCGACGCCTATCGCCCAGACTCCTCCGGCGAACCTGAGTCCGACCGCTCGGCCTAGCTGGCATCGGGTGACCGGCGGACATGCCTACGAGTGGCACGACGGCCGGCTGCACGCGCTCGCTGCGGTAGCGCTGACGCCCGGGGTCTCGTTCGTCGGGCGGTGGAGGATCCCGCTCCGGGTGGACGGTCGACTGGACTCGATCTCAGGTGGTGTGTGGCATGCCGACAACCCGACGATCGTGTGGTTCTGGGGGATCGTCGTACTCGTGGCCTGCGTACTGGCGGCGTTGCGCGTGCGGCGTCCCGCGCTCGACTATGCGGTCGCCCGGGTGCTCGCGGTCACGGCTCTGGTTGCGGTGACGATCGCCGCCCTTGGTCTGCAGCTGCACGGCCGCCCGACGATCTCGGCCTTCCACTTCGTCGAGCTCGCGCTGATCCTCGCGTTTGTCGCCTGGGGGTTCTCGCGAGCCCTGTTCCGGCGTCCGGGGTACTTCACGTGTTTCCTGATCGGGGTCGCGGCGCTGTGGGCTGGCGGCGAGTTGATCACGACGCTGCTGTACGGGTTCGTGCTGATTTCGCTGCCGGCGTTTCTGGCGCGCGTGGCGACGATCGTGTGCCTGGGCACCGGCGTCGGACTGTTGCTATACGTGTTTCGCCTGTCCGATTACCGCGACTCCGGGTTCGAGCCCGGCCGGTAGCGGCATGGCGATGCGGCTTGGCCGGATCGGTTCGGCGGTATTCGTGGCGCTGCTGCTCCCGACGGCGTGTGGATCCAGCCCCCACGCTCCGGCGGCGGCAACGACGACCATCTCGACTCCGCCGCCTCCGCCCGCGCTCGTGGCGCAGGCGCGTCCGATCGGCCGAGGCCCACGGTTTCAGCCGCCGGCAACCGGGCCTGTGGTCGGAGCGTGCGAGCCGCAGCTCGGTCCGCGGGTCGGCGTGCACGTTGAGGTGTTCGCCGCCAACCGTGTCGTGCTCGTGCCCGCGGGGATCGGCACCCGGCCGCCGCGCGGCTTCTCGGCGGGGCGTATCTCGAGCGCCGGCTGCTACGGCGAGCTGGTCACGCTCGACCCGACCGGGCTCGTGCTCGTGCGGTCCGGATCGCACCCGTCGTTGGGCGACTTATTCCGCTCTTGGGGCGAGCCCTTTTCGCCGCGGCGACTGGCGTCGTTTTCGGCCTCGGGGCGTGCGCGTGTGGCGGTGTTCGTGAACGGCCGGAGGTCGCGCGGAAGTCCGGGACGGGTCCCGCTGGTCCGGCACTCGGAGGTCGTGCTCGAGGTGGGGCCTTATGTGCCTCCACACCGGTCGTACACGTTCCCGCCTGGTTCTTGACGGCGCGGTATCTTCCACGCAGGATGATGGTCGGTCCCCAGCGAGGCGTCGTGGTCCGACGCGTCGCGCCTGCGGCGTTAATGCCGGCCGGGGCGTTCGCCGTTCATCAGCTTCGGTATTGGCTGGCGTACGGCAAGCGGGCCGGGTTCGAGCTGGCGGCGCAGGGGCACTCGTACTTGCATTCGGTCGTGCCCTGGATCGTGTTGCTGATCGCGCTGGCGGTCGGCACGTTTCTGCTCGCCCTCGGACGGGCGCTAGAAGGGGGTGGCTCGCTTCCCCGTTACACGTTCTCTTTTGCCGCGCTGTGGGTGCTGTGTGCCGCGTGTCTGGTAGCGATCTACACCACCCAGGAGTTCCTCGAGGGACTGTTCGCGACGGGCCATCCGGGCGGCCTCGCCGGCATCTTCGGGTACGGCGGCTGGTGGTCGATCCCCGCGGCGCTCGCCGTTGCGCTCGTGCTCGCGGCCGTGTTCCACAGCGCCCGGCGCGTTTTGCAAGCGGTCGCCGAGCGCCATGCGCGACGAATCGTCCTCCCCGGTCGACCTCCCATCCTCGCGTGTAAACGACTCGATGTGTATCTGGCGGCGCTCGCGCCGCTTGCGGACGGCTGGTCCGGCCGCGGTCCTCCTCGGTGATCTAGCGCGCGCCGCATCGTCGGCGCAGTCCTGATCATCAGAACAAGGAGGCCACCTTGAACCTCAAGTCTCGTTGGGGACTCGTTGTGCTTGCCGCGGTGCTGGTGGACGGCGCCGGGTTGTGGCTGCCGGCGGTCGCGTCGGCGCACGCCCGGGTCAGCCCGGCGGTGTCCGTGTCGGGCAAGCTGCAGCTCTACAGCCTGGCGGTTCCGACCGAGAAGGCCGGTCTTACGACCAGCGCGATCGTGATGACCGTGCCGTCCGGTTTCGGAATCGATTCTTTCGTGCCGGCGCCGCCGGGATGGCGCATGCAGGAGCAGCAGACCGGGTCGGGCGATAGCGCCGTAGTCACGAAGGTCACTTGGACCGGCGGAAAGACACCGACCGGCGAGGACTCGCTGTTTCAGTTCCTGGCGCAGCCGGCGTCGGCTAAGACATACACCTTCCAGGTCCAGCAGACGTATTCAGACGGGTCGATCGTTAATTGGGCGGGATCGGAGTCATCGGCCTACCCGGCGCCGACGATCGAGGTGGCGAGCTCGCTCGGCGGCAGCGGCGTGTCGGTGTTGACGATCATCGCGCTCGTCGTCGGGGTGCTCGGACTGCTCGCGGGCGGGTTCGCCCTGATCGGCGGCTCCCGGGAGCGGGAGCTGGCGTGAGCCCGCGGGCGCGGTCCGCGCTGGTACTCGCCACGGCAACCATGGCGGTGTGGCTTACGCTGCCGAGTGAAGCGTCCGCGCACGCTTATCTGGTCAAGACGGTTCCGGCGGCGAGCGTCGTGCTGAACGCGCCGCCGCCGAATATCCAGCTCACCTACGACGAGGCGGTCGAGCCGCGGTTCGCGATCATCTCGGTGACCGACGTCGACGGGCACCAGGAGACGACCGGGCCGGTGCACCGGTCGCCGTCGAACCCGGACACGCTCGTCGTCCCGCTGCGGCCGAACCTCCCCGAGGGCTGGTACCTGATCTACTGGCGGGCGATTTCGGTCGACGGCCATCCGGTCAATGGGTTCTTCACCTACGCCATCGGACCGAACCCGGGACCCGCGCCACAGTTCCGGATCCCGAACATCTCGGCAACCGCCACGACTCCGCAGTTGCTGATCACGCGGTGGGCGATGTTCGTGTTCGTCATGGCGGCGATCGGCCTGTTCGTCATGCGGTTGCTGGTTGCGCGGCCGATGGTGCGGAGCGTCGAGGGGGTGAAGCTGAGGACGGTGTCGGTCGCGTTCTGGGTCGCGGCACTGCTCGGCCTGATCGCGATCCCCGTGTATCTCGACGTCTCGACCGCGAACGACTCGTTGCGCTCGGTGTTCAACCTGACGGCGCTGGTGCCGCTGTACCGTGTGACGGCGTTCGGGCGGGCGATGGTCGACCTCGAGCTGTGCCTCGCGCTGTTCTGCATCGCCGCGGGCGTGGCGCTGTGGGTCGACCGGCCCGACCGCGAGCGCCGGTCGGTGGCCGAATTGATCGCGTCGTGCGGGGCGCTTGTGGCCGCGGCGGCGGTGCTGATCGTCCCGGGCGCGGCCGGGCATGCCGCGCAGACCTCGCCCCGTGGGCTGACGCTCGCCTTCGACTGGCTGCACCTCGCGTCCGGCTCGGTGTGGCTGGGCGGGTTGATCGGTCTGCTGGTGCTGTGGTCGACGGTGTCTTCGGGCGTGCGAGTGCCGGCGTTGTCGGTGACCGTTCCCCGCTTCTCGAACGTGGCGCTGGTGTCGGTGCTGGTGCTGGCCGCAACCGGTGTCGGCGAGGCGATCGAGCACATGCCGGCGGTCAACGCTCTTTGGGAGACGGGCTACGGCGAGGCGATCCTTGTCAAGGCGGGATTGCTCGGAGGTGCGACGCTGATCGCGTCGGGCAACCTGCTGCGGTCCCGGCCACGACTGATCGCCGCCCAGCGCCGGCCCGAGCTCGGGGAGCCGGCGGCACGGCTGCTGCGCGGGCTGATCAGCGGCGAGCTCGTGGTCGTGATCGGGATCGTGTTCGCTGCGGCCGTGCTCTCGAGCCTGGCTCCGCCTCCGCCCGCGTTCGCGCTCGAGAACTCGGCGCTCGCGAAAGTGGGTCCCGGTCGCGTGATCCAGACCATCAACCACGCCGGCTACACGCTGCAGGTCCTGGTCTCCCCGAACAAGGCCGCCGCACCCGACTCTTTCGCGCTGCGTATCAGCAAGGCCGGACGGCCCGTGCGCGGAGCGAATGTGACGTTGCTGTTCAACCACCTCGACATGCAGATGCCGACGCAGGAGTACCAGCTGACCGAGACCCGGCCGGGGGTCTACTCGCGGGCGGCGCCGGCGCTGGTGATGGTGGGCCGCTGGGGGCTCACGTTCCAGGTGACCCCGAAGCACGGTCTGCCGTTCACGGCACTGATCGTCGACCAGGCGAACGGATGAAAAACCGAGGAGAGGAAGAACTCGTGACCAACCGCATCCTCCGGCTCACGTCAACGATCGTCGCGGTGCTTGCTGCGATCGCCGTACTGAGCGGGTGCGGCGGGGCCGGTAGCGGGCTTACCGTGCCGACAGTGGCGCCGGCGAAGGTCTACTCCCTCGGCGGCTTTCAGCCGAGCGGGGCAGTCACCCCGGATCGGCCGGTCACGGTTACCTTCACCGTGCTGCTGCCGAGCGGCAAGCCGCTCACCCAGTTCAAGACCGGTCCCGGGCCCCACACCGGCGTGCACCTGATCATCGTTCGCAACGACCTCGCGTACATCATCCATCAGCATCCGCCGGTCGGCGCAAACGGCCTTCTCCGTCAGACCGTCACGTTCCCAGCGCCGGGTCCGTACAAGGTGCTCGTCGACGTCTATCCGAACATTCCAGGGGGGCAGCCCAACTTCCAGTTGTTCCGGACCGTCGACGTCACCGGCAACTACCGACCGTTGCCACTCCCTTCGTACAAGCCTGACCTGGTCGTGGACGGCTACCACTTCGACATGGCGCCCCACCCACCGGTGCACGCGATCCAGGCGGAGTTCCTACACGTCGAGGTGACCGACTCACACGGGCACAAGCCTACGTTCGTCCCCTGGTTCGGTGCGCTCGCGCACGCGATCTTCTTCCGGAAGGGAACGCTCGACTATTTCCACACCCACATCTGCGCGCCGAATGCGCCCAACTGCGGCGTCCTGCCTGGCGTTGCCTCATCGCGCATCTCCGGCAGCTCGACCGCGCCCGGAAAGCTCACGATCGGGGTTCTGTTACCCGCGCCGGGCACCTGGCGGCTGTTCCTCCAGCTCAAGCTCGGCGGGCGGATCGTTACCGCTCCGTACACGCTCACGGTGGCGTCATGAATACCTCTCGGGTTCGCCTCCGGCTGTTCGCCGCCATCGTCGCGCTAGGCGTCGGCGTCATCGCGGTGATCGTGGCAATCCTGCTCGTGCGAAGCGCCCTCGGCTGATGGCACAAGTCCCGATGAACGGACCGAGCGCGACACTGACGCCGAACCGGTGTGCGTGTGTTGTCGCCCTCGTCGTGGTCCTGCTTCTTGGGTGGGTGACCTCGACAGCACACGCGGACGGGGACCCGGGCAGCGACGTGCTCGTCTACCAGGACCTGTTCGCAGGTACGGACGCAGGCTTGTCGGTCGAGCAGCAGGCTCGGTTGGGCGCGTTGCTGAAATCGGCCGCGAAGGCGGGCTTTCCAATCCGGGTTGCGATCATCGCTAGCCCGTTCGATCTCGGCGCGGTCACGGAGCTGTGGCGCCAGCCCCGCAGGTACGCTCGCTTCCTGGGGTACGAGTTATCGCTCGCGTACAAGCAGCGGCTGCTGGTGCTGATGCCGAATGGGTTCGGGTTCAACTGGCCCGGGCACTCGGCGGCGTCGGCTTACCGCGAGCTCGCCGGGGTTGCGATCCGATCGGGCGCAGCAGGACTGTTCAACACCACGGAGGCCGCAGTCGGGGAGCTGGCTCACGCCAGCGGCATCAAGCTCCGCTCCAGCGCTACCACGCCGGGCAGCTCGGCCGCTGCGAGCGAGACGGCCAGCCATGCCGCGCAGCCTCCGGCGCCGCGGCGCAGAACCGATGAGGTGCTGGGAGTCGTCGTACTCGTGCTGGCGGCGATCGCCGGCGTCGCGTTTGCGATCAATCGCACGGCTCGCCGGCGTCGTTGGGCCCGACCGCGGCTCTCGCCCCGGCGATTGAAGCTGCCGTCAATCGCCTGGCTGGCGATTCCGGGCGGCGGGGTGCTGCTGATCGTGCTCGTCGCGGGCGCGGCAATACTCGTACGGTCGAATACCACGGCTCAGCTTCAGACCGATGCGCTGGCGGCGAACCCTTACCTGGACCCAGGCACTCCGGTCCACGGCACGGCTTCTGATTTCACGCTGTCTGATCAGTTCGGTCAGCCCGTGTCGTTGCACTCGTACCGCGGCAAGGTCGTGATCCTGGCGTTCAACGATTCCGAATGCACCACGGTGTGCCCGCTCACGACAACGGCGATGCTGGACGCCAAGGCGATGCTCGGCAAGGCCGGCTCCCAGGTCCAACTGCTCGGAGTCGACGCCAATCCGGCCGCGACCTCGCTCGAGGATGTGTGGTCCTACTCCGAGCTCCACGGGATGCTCCACTCCTGGCACTTCCTGACCGGCACGCTGGCGCAGCTCAAGCAAGTCTGGAAGGACTACGGGATCGAGGCCGCGATCCAGGCCGGCGAGATCACCCACACCCCGGCCCTGTTCGTGATCGATCGACAGGGCAGGCTCTCGCGCCTCTACATGACCCAGATGTCGTACACCGCGGTCCCTCAGCTCGGTCAGCTGCTGGCGCACAGCTCCGCTGCGCTCCTCCCCGGCGGACCCAAGGTCCATACCGATCTGTCCTACATGCGGATCCAGCCGACCGCACCAACCCAGCGGGGAAGCGTGCCGCGCACCGGAGGCGGGACGCTCGAGGTCGGTCCGGGCAAGGCTGCCAGGCTGTTCCTGTTCTTCGCGACGTGGGATCAGGAGACCAGCGGTCTCGCCGAGGAGCTGGATTCGCTCAACCGCTACCAGGCGGTCGCGGCCCGAACTGGCCTGCCTCGGTTGACGGCGGTGGACGAGGCAAGCGTCGAGCCGAGCCTGAAGACACCGACCGAGTTCCTCGACCGGCTCCCGCACCCGCTGTCGTATCCGGTCGCGCTCGACGAGAGCGGAAGGCTCGCGGATGGCTACGAGGTCCTGGGCCTGCCGTGGTTCGTGCTGACCTCGCCGACCGGCAAGCTCCTCTACTACCGGGAGGTAACGACGGCCGGGTGGCCGAGCACCAGCGTCCTGGTCAGATACGTCAAGGCGGCGCTCGCGCGCGTGCCCAAATCGGCCAGCGGCGCCACCGTCAGCCAGCGTTTGGCCGGTTCGCCGCCACCGCTCGCCTCGCTGCACCAGCAGGCCGATCAGCTCCTCGGAAACCAGTCCGCGCTCGCCGCCCGCATTCGGGCACTTCGCGGGTATCCGATCGTGATCAACGCCTGGGCGTCCTGGTGCGGACCCTGCCGTTCCGAGTTCGACCTGTTCGCGTCCGCGTCGGCGCGCTACGGGCGGCAGGTCGCGTTCCTAGGCGCCGACACCGACGACTCCGCCGCGGACGCTCGCACCTTCCTCGCGGAGCATCCCGTCAGCTACCCGAGCTACGAGACGACCACCCGCGGCCTCTCGTCGCTGGCCGCGATCCAAGGCCTGCCCACGACAATCATCATCAACCGAGCGGGAAAGGTCGTGTTCGTGCACACCGGCCAATACGACTCGCAGGGCACACTGGACTCGGACATCGGCAGCTATGCGCTTTCGGGATGACCGCCGACGCACGATCCAAAGCTCGTCAGAGGGTTGGGTAGTGCGATCGCCGTCCAACCGGCTTCGACAGAGAATCCGCGGTGCGAACGGACGGCCAGTGGCTCGGCCTCGCCACGATCGGTCCCTCAGTCGCTCTCGGCCCGCCGACGGCGGAACCACACCAGCGCTGCGGCCGCGATGACCGCCACAAACGCGACGGCGGCCGCGCCGGCCTCGGCCGCACCGCCATCCGAGCCGCCGCCGGCACCAGGCGCACCGGGGACTGCTCCGATCGGATCGCCCGCGGCTTTCGCGAGCTTCGGCACGGCGAGGATCGCGGCTCGCGCGAGATCGTCGCTCCGGCGGCCAGACGGTTTCGCAAGCGACGCCGCCGTCAGGGTCGCGGGGCGCGGCAGCCCCTGCACGCCGTATCCGTTTGGCATCACCACGAGTAGCAGCTGCTTGATATTGAGGAAGCTGATCTCCTGATCGAGGAAGTCCGCGTACTGCTGGGGCTTTGCGAACAGCGACGGAATCGCGCCGAGATCCGCCGGCGATGCGATCAGCGCCACTTTGATCGGGAAATGGACGCGGGTCGCTGCCGCGGTTTCCGAGTTCAGCGTTTTCTGGAGGCCGGCAGCAACGGGCGGGCTGAACGGGTAGAAAACGTTCGCGCCGATCAGCTCGTCGCTGGCGGGGTCACCGTCCGCCAGCGCCGCCGCTGGCGTGAGCGCTGCTGTGACGGTCGCGAGGCAGGCGAGACACGCGATCGCGCGCCGCATTCGTCAGCTCACCCGGACCGTGGGCCTGATCCTTCCAGCCGGGTCCGCGACCGCCAGAGTAGGTTGGTCAGCGTCGAGTCCCGCCAAGGCGGTCGTCTGAGGCGCCGGGCGTGACGGTGCCCGGCGTGCCGATTGGTCAGAGACGTCTGCGGCAACTTCGGTCAGGCACGATACGCCATGCCCGCCAACGCACGGCGCGACTCGCCCATCATCCCACGGACGACTGCCAAGGCAGCGCGAGAGCAGCAGCTCTCCCGGTTGACACTCGATCAGGCCGATCGCCGTGTGCGCTCGTGTGCGAGCAGCCCGCACGCAAGGTCCTCGTACTCGATCTCGCCGC